>Ga0318560_10000206_pt1 | contig 15023 bp, 13 predicted proteins | sample GRESIP065b5f22_FD_202537 | JGI IMG/M metagenome (GOLD analysis project Ga0318560, IMG submission 202537) | Tropical soil microbial communities from Luquillo Experimental Forest, Puerto Rico - GRE.SIPMG.065b5f22 | ecosystem: Environmental > Terrestrial > Soil > Tropical forest > Bulk soil... | reverse complement strand
AGGTGACCTCGGCGCCGCCGCGCCCGAGCCGCTTCTTCACGCCCGGCCACAACACCAGGACCAAGCAGAGCGCGAAGATCGCCGCGGACAACGGCCGCAGGATGAAGACGGAGTAATCATGATCCGAGATCATCAGCGCCTGGTGGAACGAGCCCTCCGCGAGCCGGCCGAGAATGAGCCCGATGACGAGGCTGATGAGCGGATAGCCGTGACGGCGCAGGAAATAGCCGAGGAGGCCGAAGAAGATCGCGACGAACACATCCATCATGTTGCGCTCGTTGGCGTAGGCGCCGAACAGCGTGATGATCAAAAGCATCGGGGCCAACAACTCGATGCGCACGATGGTGATCAGCGCGAACCATGGGATCATGACGAGATAGAGCACCGTCGCCATGAGCGCGCCGACGAGGAGCCCCATGAAGAAGCCCCAGATCAGCTCCGGGTTCGACGTGAACAGCATCGGACCCGGGCGCAGCCCTTGCAGCGTCACCGCGACCAGGAGGATGGCGGAGGTCGCCCCGCCCGGGATCCCGAGCGTGAGCGCGGGGATGAGGCTGGTGGGAATGCAGGAATTGTTCGACGCTTCCGGCGCGATGACGCCTTCGGGCGCACCCTTGCCGAAGCGCTCGGGGTGCCGCGAGGAGCGTTGCGCCACGCTGTAGGCGAGGAAGTTCGCGGCGGTGGCGCCTATTCCGGGAATCATCCCGAGAAACGCGCCGACCGCCGTACTCTGAACGAGCGTGAACGGATATCGGAACGTGTCCCAAAATCCGTCCCACAGCGAGCCTTCCAGCCGGCCGGCCCTGGCGATGGTGCCGCCTTGCAGGATCATGCTGGTGAGCTCGGTGATCGCAAACAGTCCCACCATCACCGGCACGAAGCTGATGCCGTCGAGCAGATAGACGAAGCCGAACGTGTAGCGCTCCGATCCGAGGATCGAATCGATGCCGATCAGGCTGATCGCAATCCCGAGCGCCCCCATCGCCAATCCCTTGATGGTGGAGCCCAGCGCGGCAACCGAAACCACGGTGAGGCCCAGGATGGCGAGCGCAAAATATTCCGCCGGGCTGAATGCCAGCGCGGCCTTCGCCACCGGGCCCGAGGCGAACATCAGAATCAGCACGCCGGCGATCGCCGCCGCCATGGACGCGCCGGCCGACAATCCCATGGCGACCTTCGCATTGCCCTGCTGCGCCATGGGATAGCCGTCATAGGCGGTGGCGGCGGAGGATGCCTCGCCTGGAATATTGAGCAGAATGGAGGTGACCGATCCGCCGAAGGCGGCGCCGACCGAAATGGACGCCAGCATCAGCAGCGCGGACAGCGGATCCATCGAGAACGTGAACGGGATGAGGATCGCCATGGCCACCGGGCCGCCAAGCCCGGGCAGGACGCCGACCCACAGCCCGATCACCGTGCCCACCACCATGAACATGAGCTGCTTTAACTGCAGGGCAGCGGTCAGGCCGAGGATGAGGTTGTCGATCATGACGCCGCTTCAGCTCGCGCGCAGCGCGAGCTTGTCGATGAGCCAGTCCCCCACGATCCCGTGCGGAAGGTCGACATTGAGGAGATAGGGGCCGATGAGCGCCAAGATCGCCACCGTGACGAGCGCGGTGACCACGAGCTGCCGGCGGTTCGCGTATCCCATCAACACCGGGATGAGCAGCATCGCCGCGAGCGAGGCGATGATGAAGCCGACGAGCCAGAACATCAGGCCGAACGCCGGCGCGGCGAGCAGCGCGGTCGCGTAGCGCGGCCAATCCGCTTTGGCCGCGGGATCGTCCTCGTCCACCGTCGATGCGTCGCGGGCGCCGCGCCGGGTCGCCTGCTCGATGGCAATCCCGAGCGTGAGCAGGATGCCGGCACTGCCGATGACAAACGGAAAAAGCCGGGCGTCGAAGGGAAGAGGATAGGAAAGCGCGACGATCCCGACGAAAAAGAGAAGAAGGAGCGCGATCAGCGAAAGCTCTTCCCGCCAATAACCTCTGCTATCGGTCGACATTCGACGACTGGCCTTGTAGTGGGGCGCTCACCCCAACAACTCCTTGTATTTCTCGATCACCTCGGTCTGTTTGCCCACCATCTCCTCGACCTGCGTGCGCGTGAGCAGCTTGAGATATTCGCCGGCCTTCTGCATCTGCTCCCACAACGTCTTGTCCTCGAACGCTTTGGCGAATGCGCTCGAGAGCATCGCGATACGATCGTCCGGCACCTTCGGCGTGGTCATGGCGTACCAGATCTGATCGATGGGCGTGACGCGGAAGCCCAATTCCGTCAGCGTCGGCACGTCGGGGAGCGCCTTCTCGCGCTCTTCGCCGGTGACGGCGAGAAAATGCAGGCTCTCGCGCATGCGCGAGCCCGATCCCGGTCCGCTGATTGCCGCGTCGACGTGACCGCCCATGACCGCCGGATAGGCTTTGCCCGAACCCTCGAAATGAACCATTCCGAACGGCAGGTTCAATTCCTTCTGCAACGCCGCGAGCTGGATGTGGCTCGATCCCGAACGCCCGATGGTGCCCACCACCACGCGACGCTTGTGGCACTCGTCGACGAATTGCTGGAAGGTCTGAATCGGCGAATCCTTCCTCACGCAGAGCTGCCAGCTCACCACGCTCCATCCGAAGATCGCGATGAACTCGCTCGCCTTGTAGCCCGCCCGCCCGATGATCTCGTCGATCGCGCCGCCGGGCGCGGACTCCGTCATCATCACGTAGCCGTCCGACCGCGCGGTGTAGAGCTTGGTGCGGGCGACGCGGCCACCCGCTCCCAGGACGTAGTCGAGGCTGGTCTTGACGCCATGCTTCTCGAGATAGGGCTGGATGATGCGCGCGGTCGTGTCGATCGAGCCACCGGGCGCCTGGTAGATGATCCAGCTGATGTCGCGACCGGGGAACTTCTCCTGCGCCCAGGCCGGCGGATTCAATGGCGCGATGCTCCCCGCCGCGGCGACGCCGAGCGCGGCGCTCCCCGCGTTGCGCAAGAAACCCCGCCGATCCATCTGCGACTTGCCGCTCATCGTGTGCTCCTCTCGCCCGTCCCCGCCATGCGAGCTGCTCCGCCCGCCCTGGGCAGCCAGGTCCCGAGACCCTTGTCGAGCGCATTTCGATACAAGAAGTGTGCCAGCGCGATGTCCTGCGAGACGAGGCCAGTGGTATGGATCAGAATCCGCTCGTCATCGCGCTCGCGGCCCTTCTTCGCGCCCGATACCAGCTCGTGGATCTCGCCATGGAGCTGCGCGCGCGAGAACTGGCCCGACTCGATCATCCGCTTGAACTCGCCCTGCAGCATGTTGAAGTCCCAACTGTCGATGACGACCTTGTCCATCTTCGACCAGCCGGCCGGATCGAGCTCGCGGCGCGCCAGCGAGATGAAGGTCGAGCCGGGCTTGAGCCAAGGCTCGCGGCTCACCACGTCGCTCGAAGTGGTGCCGCCGACGGCGATATCGGCGCCGCGCACGACCTCTTCGATCGAATCCTTGGGCACGACCGCGGTGCCGAGCGCCTGCGACCATTTCCGCGCAAACGCCGCCCGCGTCTCGGGCCGACGCGAGGTGCAACGGATTTCCTCGAACCGGTACATGGTGCAAAGGCAGCGCAGCGAATTCGTCCCCATCGTGCCGATGCCGACGAGACCGAGGATTTTCGGGTTTCTGGGGCCCATCCACTTGCAAGCGAGAACCGCGGCCGCCGCGCTGCGGATGGCGTAGCTCCAGTGCTCGTCGATGATCGCAAGCGGCTCGCCGCTGTGGGGATCGGACAGCGCGATATAGCGCGTGCAGCCGAGATTGCCGACCGTATTGCGCACACCATCGTCATAGTAGTTGTAGAGGCGGACGCCGGTGGTGGGGATGTCCTTCAGCAACGCGGACTTCACGTGCCAGTGGTTGTTGAAACCCTCCGCCACGTCGAGCTTGAAGCTCGCCGGGGACGACAACACCACGCTGCCGCGGGCATGCATGCCATAGACTTCTTCGCAGATGCGCAACGCATCTTCGACGCTCAGCAAGGCGAGCGTGTCTTGGTAAGGGACGAATAGAACACCTCTGCTATCGGTCATATCTCAATCCGGCTGCCATTGTGGGCTACGAATACGTCTCGATCGTTCGGCCCGCGCCCAGCGTTTCACTCGTCCACCACGAAATCGAACTGCCGCCCGGCCGGCGCGTAGATTTCGAAAATCTCGAACACGCCGGCGCTGAGATTGGCAAGGGAATGGGTCATGCCGGCGGGAATGTACACCACGTCGTTCTCGCGGATGACGTGGGTCTCTCCGTCCACGGTCAGCGTGCCCTCGCCGCGCTTGACGATGTAGACGTTGTCGGCCTTGGTGTGGTGATGCCGCTTGCCGCGCGGTCCTCCCGCCACCAGCCGGTTGAGATGGACGTCGACCTTCTCGGTGCCGAGACCCGAATTGATCAGCTTGATCTGCTCGCCCCGTCCGGGCTCCATCGGGCTCGCCGGACATTCATCCAAATGCAGGATTTTGAACACGCGCGATCTCCCCACCGTCCTTGCCGCGGCAACGGCCCGCATGCAATATCCTGCGGACCGTAATCGGCCACTGGGATCGACTCAAGCGCGCAGCCGCGGAAGGACGACATCATGAGCCGCGCCGCCGCCATCGCTCGCGCGCACAGCTATTTCGACAGCGGCGAATTTCTCGTCGATCTGCGGCGGCGGGTCGCCATCCCGAGCACAAGCCAGGAGCCCGAACGCGCCGGCGCGCTGCGCCGCTATCTCGACGACGAGATGGTGCCGAGCCTCGCCCCGCTCGGATTCATGTCGCACGTTCTCGACAACCCGTCGGGTCCGCCGTTCCTGGTGGCCGAACGCATGGAGGACGACGCCGCGGTCACCGTTCTGATCTACGGCCACGGCGATACCGTACGCGGCCTCGACGATCTGTGGCGGAGAGGCCTTTCGCCCTGGGTGCTGACCGTCGAGGGCACGCACATCTACGGCCGCGGCACGGCCGACAACAAGGGACAGCACAGCGTGAACATCGCCGCGCTCGCGGCGGTCATCGCCGCGCGCGGCCGCCTCGGCTTCAACGCCAAGATTCTGATCGAGATGGGAGAGGAAGTGGGCTCCGCCGGATTGCCCGAGCTTTGCGCCGAGCACAAGCACAAACTCTTGCGGGCGGATTTGCTGATCGCCTCCGACGGCCCGCGGATCGCGCCCGATCGGCCGACGCTCTTTCTCGGGGCGCGCGGCGGCCACCCGATCGACCTCGTCGTCGAGCTGCGCGAGGGCGCCCATCATTCCGGCAACTGGGGCGGCCTCCTCGCCAATCCCGGCATCATCCTCGCGCAGGCGCTCGCTTGCATCACCGATGCGCGCGGCACGATCCAGGTGCCGGAATGGCGGCCGCCGCTGCCGGCGTCGGTGCGGCGCCTGCTTGCAGGCGTCGAGGTCGACGGCGGCGGGAACGGCCCGACCATCGACCGCGATTGGGGCGAAGCGGACCTTACGCCGGCCGAACGCGTCTTCGGCTGGAACAGCTTCGAGGTGCTGGCCTTCACCACCGGCACGCCGGACCGTCCGGTCAACGCCATTCCGGGCCATGCCCGCGCCTATTGCCAGCTGCGTTACGTGGTCGGAACCAATGTGGACGACATCATTCCGGCGCTGCGCCGCCATCTCGACCGCCATGGCTTCGTCCAAGTCGAGGTGCGGCGAGGCGAGCGCGGAATTTTCCGCGCCAGCCGGCTCGATCCGAAGGATCCGTGGGTCGGTTTCGCCGCCCGTTCAATCGAGCGCACGACCGGGCGCGCGCCGGCCATTCTTCCCAACTTCGGCGGATCGCTGCCCAACGACAGCTTCGCCGACGTGCTCGGCTTGCGCACGATCTGGATCCCGCACTCTTATGCCGGATGCTCCCAGCACGCGCCGGACGAGCATCTGCTCGCGCCGATCGCGCGCGAAGGGTTGGGCGCAATGGCGGGACTATTTTGGGATCTCGGCGAGCCCGACCTTCCGCCGACCGCGACCTTAAAAGAGTCGTGAGGCGCCGGCGCTTTGGTCAACGGAGCCGTGATGGTCAGCCAAGTCAACGAACATTTGGGTATTCCCGCCAAGCATATCGTCGAGTGGACGCAGGCGTTCGTTCGCCATCCCAGTCCGCAGACTGAGCGCTTCGAACACGAGCCGCAGGTGCAGAGCTTCATCGGCGAACGGGTCGTTCCGCTGGTGCAGGAGCTCGGCCTGCCCTGGCGGCGCGACGCGATGGGCAATCTATTGGTCGAGCTCGGGCCGGAGCGCGCCGATAGAAGCCTGATGCTGATGGCCTACGCCATGACCCATCCCGCCAACCGCATGCCCAATCCCTTTGCCGGCGAGCTGATCGAGGATGCGAGCGGGGCCTACGTACGCGGCCGCGGCGTGTCGGAGCAGAAAGGGTCGCTCGCGGCCGCGCTCGCGGCGGTGAAGGCCGCGGCCGACCGCCTCCCCTTGCGCGGCCGTCTCATCTTTACCGTGAGCACGGCCGGCGAAACCGGGCGGCACGACGCTGCGCTGAGCATTTGCGATGCCTTAGGTTTCGCCCCACGGCTTGCCGTCATCGTGATCGGCACCACGAGCCGCGTCGCGCTCGCCAACAAGGGCCGCATCGACGCCATCGTCACCGTGCGAGGCAAGGCCTCCCACAGCAGCACCCCCTGGGTCGGCGTGAATGCGATCGATGGCGCGCGCCGCGTGCTCGATCGCGTCATGGCGGTCGATGTGGGGGCGAACAAGCATCCCGGCCTCGGGCAGGCGACGTTGACACCCACGGCCGTGCGTTCATGGCCGGAGGCGACGCACACGGTGCAGGACGAAGTTCGGCTGGTGTTCGACCGGCGCCTCCTCCCGGGCGACGATCCGCAGGTCGCGTTTGCCGCCATCGCGGCGGCGGCGGACATCGGCGATCCTTGGCAGGTCAAGACCGAGTTCGGCCCGTTCATGTATCCTGCCGAGATCGCTCCCGATGGGGCGTTCATGCGCGCCGTCAACGGCGGGTGCCGGCGCATGGGGCTGCAGCCGCCGGCGACCTTTCACAGCCATGGCGCGCTCGACGCTGGCTTCTTCTGCTTCAAAGGCGGCGAGGCCGCGATGTGGGGGCCGGGCGCCATCGAACAATGGCACTCCGAGGACGAGCGCATTGCCGTCACCGATCTGATCGCGGGCGCCGTCTCCTATCGCGGCATGATCGAGGACTACCTTTGCCAATGAGCAGCGCGCGCAGTTCAGCATGAACAACGCCGATCTCATCATCGCAACGCTCAAGGCGAACGGCGTCACTCGAGGCTTCGGCATTCCCAGCGGCAACGTGCTGCCGCTGATGGAGGCGATGCGAGCGGGCAGAGTCGAATTCGTGCTTACCGCGCACGAAGGCTCCGCCGGCTTCGCTGCCGACGTCACCGGCCGCATGACCGGGGCGCCGGGGCTTTGCATCGCGACGCTGGGGCCCGGCGCGACCAATCTCGCGACCGGCGTGGGCGGGGCCTTCCTCGATCGCTCGCCGGTGATCGCCATCACCTGCAATCTCAACACCGATCAGCTCGGGCGGCGCATCCAGATGTGGATCGACCACCATGCGCTGTTCAAGCCGATCACCAAGGCGACGCTCAAGCTCGAGCCGGGATGCGTGGCCGAGACGGTGACGCGAGCGATCGCGCTGGCGCTGAGCGAGCCGAAGGGGCCGGTGCATCTCGATCTGCCCGAAGACCTCGCGCTCGCCGCCACCAACGAAGAGCTCGCCGCGCCGGCGCGACCGGGAAAGCTCGCGGCCGCGCCCGACGCCGCGCTCTCCCGCGCGGCAGAATTGATCGCCACGGTCAAGCGGCCGATTGCGGTCCTCGGCGCGACGGCGATGCGCGTCGCCGATCCGCAGCTGCTGCGCAACGTCATCGAGCGCCACAACCTGCCGTTCGCCACCACGACCATGGCCAAGGGCATGATCGACGAGGATCATCCGCTCTCGCTCGGCTGCATCGAGCGGGCCTGCCGGCAAGTCCAGCGCAAGTTTTTGCGCTCCGCCGATCTCATCATCGGTCTCGGCTACGACACGGTCGAGGTGGAATACGAAGCCTGGGTCGGCGATCGGCCGCTGCTGCAGATCGATATCGAGCCGGTGGACGTCGCGCCCTCGGTCAAGCTCGTTCATCAGGTCAGCGGCGATTTCGATGCTTCGCTGGCGCGGCTATTCACGTTGCCGCCGGCCGTCAACCAATGGAACGCAGCGGCGCTGGCGGAGCATCGGCGCGGCTTCCATGCCGCGTTGCGCCCCGCCGCCAAGTCGTTCACGGCGCATGCCGCGATCGACGCAGTACGCCGCGCATTGCCGCGCGCGGGGCTGCTCGCCTTCGACGTGGGCGCGCACACGCACCAGATCGCCGGCCAATGGCGCGCCCATGCGCCCAAGACCTTCCACATCACCAATGGCTGGTCGTCCATGGGCTTCGGTCTGCCGGGCGCGATCGCGGCCAAGCTCGCGCGCCCCGACCTACCGGTGGTGTGCCTGCTGGGGGACGGCTGCTTCCAGATGACGTGCGGCGAGGTCGCGACCGCCAAGCGGCTCGGCATCACGCTTCCCGTCGTCGTGCTCGACGACCGCTGGCTCGCGCTCATCAAGGTAAAGCAGATCCGCCGCCAGTTCCCGCTCTACGGCACCGAGCTGCAGGCGGAAGCTTACCGCGAACCGCCGGCGCATTATTTCGGCGTGCCGGCGCGCGCCGCCAATAGTGCCGACGCGCTCGAGACCGCGGTCAATGCGGCGCTGGCAGCAAAGGGACCGACGGTGATCGAGGCCGTGGTCGATTCCGAGCACTACATCGACACGGTCTACGATTGACCCACCCATCTACGCGCCGGACCCGACGCCTAGTCGCCACGGTGCGCAGCCCCGAATGGACGCCGGCCGAGGCGACGAGTAGGGTGTAAGACCTTGCTTACCCAGGTTAGCCCTGGAGGTAATCATGGCCATTACGATCAAAATCAACGGCGCCGATCGTACCGTCGACGTCGACGTCGACACTCCTCTCTTGTGGGTGTTGCGCGACGTGCTCGGCATGACCGGCACCAAGTTCGGCTGCGGCATGGCGCTATGCGGCGCCTGCACCGTGCACATCGACGGCGTCGCCACCCGTTCCTGTATCACCCCTATCGACAGCATCGGCGCCTCCGCGGTCACGACGATCGAGGCAATCGGCGCGACAGCGGCCGGGGCCGCGATCCAGAAGGCCTGGCTCGACCGCGAGGTCGTTCAATGCGGCTACTGCCAGTCGGGCCAGATCATGTCCGCCTCGGCGCTGCTCGCGAGCAACCCGCATCCCACGGATTCCGATATCGACAACGCGATGTCCGGCAACATCTGCCGCTGCGGGACCTATCTGCGCATTCGCGAAGCGATCAAGCAGGCGGCGCAATCGAGCGGACAGGGAGGCTGACGATGCGCGTCGATCACCTCTCTTCTTTCGCCGCCGGCTCCGCTCGGTCGTCATCGGCGAGCGACGTCTCCCGACGTATCTTCCTGCAGGCCGCAGCCGCCGCAGGCGGAGGCCTGTTGCTGAGCCTGCGCTTGCCGTTCGCAAGCGGCGACGCCGAAGCCGCCGGCGGCAATGGCTTCGCGCCCAATGCCTTCATCCGCATCGGAGGCGACGGGCAGATCGTCCTGACCATGCCCTATGTGGAGATGGGCCAGGGTACCTATACCTCGATCCCGATGCTGATCGCCGAAGAACTGGAAGTTGACCTGAAACAGGTTGAGCTGGAGCATGCCCCGCCCAATGAAAAGCTCTACGGCAATCCCTTGCTGGGCGGCATACAGGCAACCGGCAACTCCAACGCGGTCCGCGCCGCGTGGCAGCCGCTGCGCCAAGCCGGCGCGACCGCCAGAACCATGCTCGTCTCCGCGGCGGCAAAGCGCTGGAATGTGGATGCAGGATCATGCCGCGCGCACAGCGGTGAAGTGCTGCACCCGCCGACGGGACGACGCGCCAAGTATGGCGAACTGGCCGCCGACGCCGCCCGTGTGCCGGTGCCCAAAAACGTGGCGCTCAAGCGGCCGCAGGACTTCAAGCTCATCGGAACGCCGGCCAAGCGGCTCGACACGCCGGCGAAGGTCAACGGCACCGCCATTTATGGCATCGACGTTCGGCCGCCGGGCGTGAAGATCGCGACGCTCGCGCAATCGCCCGTCTTCGGCGGTCGCGTGAAGCGCGTGGACGATACGGCAGCCAAGGCCGTCAAGGGCGTGCGGCAGATCGTGCGCCTCGACGACGCTGTTGCCGTCGTGGCCGACCATATGGGGGCTGCGAAGAAAGGGCTGGCGGCCCTGAAGATCGAATGGGACGACGGTCCGCACGCCAAGCTCACCACCGATGCGATCGCGGGCGAGCTCGAACAGGCGACGCTCAAACCGGGGGCGGTCGCGCAGAACATCGGCGATGTCGACAAGGCCATGGCGAGCGCCGTCACCAAGGTCGAGGCGGCCTACCAGCTTCCGTTTCTTGCGCACGCCACGATGGAGCCGATGAACTGCACCGTTCATGTGCGCAAGGACGGCTGCGAAATCTGGGTCGGCAGCCAGGCCATGGCGTGGGTCCAAGCGGCGGCGGCGAAGACCGCCGGCATGCCGTTGGACAAGGTCATCGTCCACAACCATCTGATCGGCGGTGGCTTCGGCCGGCGGCTGGAGGCCGACGGTGTCACGCGCGCCGTTGAGATCGCGCAGCATGTCGACGGCCCGGTGAAAGTCGTGTGGACGCGCGAGGAAGATATCCAGCACGACATGTATCGGCCTTACTGGTTCGATCGACTTTCCGCCGGTCTCGACGCGAAGGGAATGCCCGTCGCCTGGAACAATCGCTTCGCGGGATCATCCGTTCTGGCGAGATGGGCCCCTCCGTTCTTCAAGGACGGTCTCGATCCCGATACCACCGAGGGCGCGATCGATCTCGTCTATGCGCTCCCGAACATGCACGTCGAGTATGTGCGGGTGGAACCTCCGGGCATTCCGACCGCGTTCTGGCGCAGCGTTGGACCGTCCCACAATGTGTTCGTGACCGAAAGCTTCATGGACGAGCTGGCCTTCGCGGCGAAGCAGGACCCGGTCGCGTATCGGCTTGCCCTCCTCGACAAGAACCCCCGCGCCAAAGCCGTCCTCGCGCTGGCCGCGGAAAAGGCCGGCTGGGGGCAGCCGTTGCCCGAGCGGGTCGGCCGTGGCGTCTCCCTCCAGTTCGTGTTCGCGACCTATATGGCGCAGGTCGCCGAAGTCGAAGTCGGCAAGGACGGCGCGGTTCGTGTCCGGCGCGTCGTGTGCGCGGTCGATTGCGGCACGGTCGTCAATCCCGACACGGTGCGAGCGCAGATCCAGAGCGGGATCATCTTCGGCATCACGGCCGCGCTCTATGGCAAGATCACGCTCAAGGACGGGCGTGTCGAGCAAACCAACTTCGACACGTACCAAATCCTGCGCATGAACGAGGCGCCGGCCATCGACGTCCACATCGTTCAAAATTTCGAGCCGCCGGGCGGGATGGGCGAGGCCGGCACTTCGGCCATCGTTCCGGCAGTGGCCAACGCGATCTTTGCAGCGACCGGCAAGCGGCCGCGCAAGATGCCGGTCGACGCCACCGCATTGAAACAGCCGGGCTGAAGCGAAATCCCGACTCGGCCACGGTTGGTCATGGAACGACGTCAACCACCCGTTCTGGATCAGGCATCAACCGCCGAGATGCTGCTTGAAAAACGCGAGCGTCAGCGCCAGCGCCCGGTCCGCCTCCGGCTTCGAGTAGGTCTTGCCGCCGTGGCGCGCGAAGGCATGATCGGCACCGGGATATTTGTGAATCGTCACCAGCGGATTGGGTGACAGCCGCCGCTCCAGGAGCTCGTTCACCTCGGTCTGCACCCAGCGATCCTTCAGGGCCATGTGCAGCACGAACGGCCGGTGGAGGTTCTTGGCCTCGCGGATGTGGTGCTCGATATAGGTGCCGTAATAGGCGACCGCGCAGTCGATGTCGGTGCGGCAGCACATGAGGTAGCAGAGCTTGCCGCCGAGGCAATAGCCGACCGCGCCGACCTTGCCGTTGCACTCCGCCAGCCGTTGCAGGAAGTGCCACGTGTCCTCCATGTCGCGCACGGCGAGGTCGTAGTCGAAGTCGTAGTAGAGATCGAACGCCTTCTTTACGTGTTCGGGATCGTGATCGGAGAGCTCGACGCCCGGCTCCTGCCGCCAGAATAGATCCGGCACCAGGCAGACGAATCCCGCTTGCGCGAATTCATGCGCATGCCGGCGCATGGTGTCGTTGACGCCCCAGATTTCCATGATGGCGATGATGGCGCCCGCCGGCGTCCGGTCCGGGATCGCGACATAGGCACCCATCTCGCCGTCGCGCAGCTTGACCTTGATGGCTTGCGTTTTCATGCCGACCGTTTTCATGCCGATGCTTGGGCCGCGGTTCGCGCCGGCAGCTTGAGCAGCGCCCGCGCATTGCCGGCGAATATCTTTTCGCGCTCGGCCAGGGAAATGGGAAGCGCCTCGACCGCCTCGATCGTGTTGGCGATCAGGCCGTGGCCCTCTTCGGCATCGAACGGCGCGTCGGTCGCGAACAGGCAGGACGGCGTTCCGAAGAACGCATGCCCGCAGCGCGTCGGCGCGATCGCCCCGTTGAGCGCGGTGTCGGCGTAAAGCATCTTGAAATAGTCCATCGCCGGCCTCTTCAGTCCTGCGTCCTCCGCCGCCGGATTGCGCTCGGGCGTGCCGAAAAAGATCTGGCGGAAGCCGAGATTAATCTTGCCGGCGAAGTACGGGATCATCCCGCCCATGTGGTGGGTGATGATCTTGAGATCGGGCAGCTCGTCGAAGAGTCGCGAGTAGATCAGCCGCGTCACGCAGGCGCTGGTCTCGTAGGGCCAGCCGAAGCTGAACCAGATCTCCGCCTCGGAGGTCTGCTCGCTCGCGTAGTCGGGAAAATTCGGGCCGCGCATGGGATGCAGCCAAACCGGCAAGTCGTGCGCGACCATGCGCCGAAAGATCGGGCGAAACTCGGAGGCCGAGAGCGGCTTGCCGGCGACATTGGTGAAGAGTTGGACGCCGCGGGCACCGAGATCGTTCACGGCGCGGTCGATCTCGGCGAGCGTCGCGTCGATATTGTTCATCGGCAGCGCCGCGATGAAAGCCGGAAATCGGTCGGCGTGCCTGCGGCAGAGCTCCGCCAGCGCGTCGTTCGCCATGCGCGCAAGCTCGGGCGTCTTATCGGGCAGGGCGATGAGCTCGAGCGGCGGATTGGCGAGCGAGAGCACCTGCTGCAGCCCGTCGAACTTCTCGAGCAGCGCGAGCCGGGCATCGACGTCCCACAGCGTCTTGAGCCTGGGAAACGCGGTCAGCACCACGTGGCCGGGAATGAGCGCGCCGAGGCGGTCGAGATAGGCCTTCGGCATGAAATGGTTGAAGATATCGATCACGACGAACTCTCCACCGCTCATTCCCGCGAAAGCGGGAATCCAGGGGCGCAGCGCTGGGTCCCCGCTTTCGCGGGGACGAACGGAAATTGCGCCTCTGCGAGAAAATACCCCATCGTGGCTCACCCGTGCATGGTGAGACCGCCCGAGACGCTGATCGTCTGGCCGGTGATGTAGGCGGCGTCATCGGATAGCAAGAAGGCGATGAGCCCGGGATAATCCTCCGGCGCGCCGAGCCGCCGCATCGGGATGGCGCGCTTGAGCCCTTCGGCGATGCGCGCGCCGTCGGGACCTTCCAGAAAGCTGCGCAGAATGGCGGTATCGGTTGGGCCGGGGCAGATCGTATTGAGGATGACGCCCTTGCCGACGAGCTCGCGCGCGAGCGTCTTGGTCAGCGCGATGATGCCGCCCTTGCAGGCGGAATAGACCGCCTCCCCCGAGGAGCCGACCCGGCCGGCATCGGAGGCGACATTGACCACGCGTCCGAAGCCGCGCGCCGCCATGCCGCGCAGCACGACGTGGCTGACGTTCAGCGGCCCGAACAGATTGATGGCGACGACCTTGCGCCAGAAGTCGGGCGCGGTGTCGAGGAAATTCACGGCGCGATCCCATCCCGCGTTGTTGACGAGGAACGACACCGGCCCGAAGGACGCCTCGAAGCTCTCGACCGCGCGCGTCACCGCATCGTAATCGGTGATATCGACCTCGTAGGGTTTTGCCCGCCGGCCGCGCGCCTCGATCCCGCCGGCGACGTCCGCTCCCGCCGCGGCATCCATATCCAAGATGCCGACCGCGCAACCCTCCTCCGCCAGGCGGCGGGCGGTCGCCGCGCCGATGCCGTTGGCGCCGCCGGTCACCAGCACCGTGCGATCCTTCAATCCGCGCATCTGCGCTCCGCGCTTATCCCTTTTGCGGCGTGCCTTGATCGGCCGAGCGGCCGGCCAGCATTCGGGTCGCTTCGTACGTCATCACCACTTCGTCCTGCTGATTCTTCACGTCGATCCTGGACACGACGATGCCGCGATTGCCCTTCGAGGTGGGGCGCACCGACGTGATCTCGATTTCGCCGTGCACGGTGTCGCCGACGCGAACCGGCGCCAGAACCTGCTTGTTGAGCTCGAGCATCGCGAGCCCCGTCCCCTGGATCATGCTTTGGCAAAGAAGCCCCTCGATCAGGCTATAGGTCAATGCGGCCGGCACGAACTGCCCCTGGATCGCGCCTTTCTCGGCGGCGAATGTGCGGTCGATGAAAATGGTCTCCAGCATGCCGGTCACGCCGGTGAAAAGCACCAAGTCGGTCTCGGTGATGGTGCGATTGAGGGTGCGAAAGCGCTGTCCGGGCGATAGCTGCTCCCAGGTGAATCCTAGGCCGAGCGTCTGCATGCAAGTCTCTCCAAATCGTGTTCCGCGGTCTAGTCGACGTATGGCAGCACGTCCTCGACCAGGCGCCGGAATTGCGCCATCGGATCGCCCATGGTCGAGATGCGAAAGGTGATGCGCCGGCAGCCCGCCGCCTTGAAGCGCTTGAGGTGCGCGACGCACTCCCGCGGCGAGCCATAGGTCAGCCACGCTTCCAGCCGC
>Ga0318560_10000197_pt1 | contig 15276 bp, 14 predicted proteins | sample GRESIP065b5f22_FD_202537 | JGI IMG/M metagenome (GOLD analysis project Ga0318560, IMG submission 202537) | Tropical soil microbial communities from Luquillo Experimental Forest, Puerto Rico - GRE.SIPMG.065b5f22 | ecosystem: Environmental > Terrestrial > Soil > Tropical forest > Bulk soil... | reverse complement strand
TAAACAGGCGGTTAATTAGCGCCCGGCAAGCCCCTGCCGGGCGGCCGGCAAGTCCCACTCCGGCCATGCCATTTCGCCGTCGTAGCAGGGGTGTAAATCGGCTAGGCTCAATCCTCTGGCCGGCCCCAGGAAACGTTGCACCGGACGTTGCACCGGGAGAGGCCCAGAAGTGGCCTTTAGAGAAGGGCGTAAGTCGAGGGTTCGATGCCGGTCTATAAAGCTCCGGTCGATGAAGTGACGTTCCTGCTCCGCGACGTCTTTCGTCTTGATCGCTACAACAATTTGCCGGGCTTTGCCGACGCGACGCCGGATGTCGTCGAGGCGGTGCTCGCCGAAGCCGCAAAGTTCAGCGAAGCGGTGCTGATGCCACTGAATCGGGTCGGCGATCGGGAGGGTTGCCGCCGCAATCCAGACGGCAGTGTCACCACCCCAAGCGGATTCAAGGACGCCTATAAGAAACTCACCGAAGGCGGCTGGATCGGCGTCTCGGCGCCGACTGAATTCGGCGGCCAGGGCCTGCCGATCGTCATCAACCAGGCGGTTAGCGAGTTTTTCTGTTCGGCCAATATGGCGTTCGGCATGTATGCGGCGCTCACGCAAGGCGCTGCCGCGGCGCTTGCCGTCCATGGCTCGGCCGAGCAGAAAAATCTCTATCTGCCGAAGCTTAACGCCGGCCAATGGTCCGGTACGATGAATCTCACCGAGCCGCAGTGCGGCACCGATCTTGGCCTAGTGCGCACTCGGGCGGCGGCACAGAACGACGGCAGCTACAAAATTACCGGCACCAAGATTTTCATTTCCGCCGGCGAGCACGATCTTGCGGAAAACATCGTGCATCTAGTGCTGGCGCGGATCGATGGTGCGCCTGCGGGCACGCGCGGGCTGTCGCTGTTTGTCGTGCCGAAATTTTTGCCGGCATCGAACGGCGGTTTAGCCGCGCGCAACGCTGTCTCCTGCGGCTCGATCGAAGAGAAGATGGGCATTCACGGCAATGCCACCTGCGTGATGAATTACGATGGCGCGACCGGCTGGCTCCTGTCCGAGCCCAATCGCGGCTTGCAGGCGATGTTCACGATGATGAACGAAGCACGCCTTGGCGTCGGCGTGCAGGGCCTGGCGATGTCGGAAGTCGCCTACCAGAATGCCGCCGCCTACGCCAAGGAACGGCTCGCCGGCCGCGCGCTTACCGGGGCGAAATTTCCCGACAAAGCCGCAGACCCGATCATCGTTCATCCCGACGTGCGCCGCATGCTGATGAGCATCCGTGCCTTCAATGAAGCCGCGCGCGCGCTCGTGGTCTGGACGGCGATCAAAAGCGATATCGCGCACCGTTCGGCGGACGCGAAAGAGAAACAGGCTGCCGAAGATCATCTGGCGCTGCTCACGCCGGTGATCAAAGGCGTGCTCACCGGCCAGGGTTTTGCCAATGCCGTGCTCGCCCAACAGATATTCGGCGGACACGGCTACATTGCCGAGCATGGCATCGAGCAATTTGTGCGCGATGCACGCATCACCATGCTCTATGAGGGCACCAACGGCGTCCAGGCGCTCGACCTGGTGGGCCGCAAGCTGCCTAAGGATGGCGGCCGGGCATTGCAGGCCTTTTTTGCCGAAGTGACCGCCTATAGCAAGGAGCGCGGCGCCGATCCGGCCATGGCGCCCTTTGTGAAGCCGCTCGGCCAGGCGCTCGGCGATCTACAGCAGGCGACCATGTGGTTTTTGCAGAACGCACTCGGCAATCCCGACAATGCCGGCGCCGGTGCGACTGACTATATGCATCTCTTCGGACTGGTCGCGCTTGGCTATATGTGGTGCCAAATTGCCGAGGCGGCGAAAGCCAAAACAGGAGCGGGAGGTGACGGTGTAGCGGACCGGATGGCGCAGCGGTTGGCCACGGGCCGCTTTTTCATGGAACGAATGTTGCCGGAAACCGCAACGCATCTCACCCGCATCAAAGCCGGCGCGGCGAGCACCATGGCGCTGTCCGCAGAAGCATTCTAAAGCATGATCCCGAAAAGTGGATGCCGGCTTTCGGAAAAGATCATGCGCAAAAAACCAGCTAAAGCGAAATACCGAACCGACCTAAAATCATTTCGCTTTAGCGCGGCCCGCTGCCTCGCCGGGCACGAGCTATAGGAGAAATTCCGATGTCGGACGCTTTCATTTATGATCACGTGCGCACGCCGCGCGGCCGCGGCAAGGTCGACGGCGCACTGCATGAGGTTACCACGCTCAATCTTGCCAGTCAGGCGCTTTCAGCTATCAAGAACCGCAACAATCTCGACACCGAGCTGGTCGACGACGTGGTCATGGGGGTGGTCGATCCGGTGGGCGAGGCCGCCGCCGATATCGCGCGCACGGCCGCTTTGGTCGCGGGCTATGGCGACAGCGTCGCCGGCGTGCAGATCAACCGCTTTTGCGCTTCAGGGCTCGATGCGGTCAACTTCGCCGCCGCGCAGATCATGTCCGGTCAGCAGCACCTTGCGGTCGGCGGTGGTGTCGAATCCATGAGCCGCGTTGGCATCGGTTCGGCCGGCGGCGCCTGGTCGGTCGATCCGTCGATCGCGGTTGCGCATTATTTTCTTCCGCAAGGCGTGTCCGCCGATCTGATCGCAACCAAATACGGATTTTCGCGCGACGACGTCGATGCCTATGCGGTTGAAAGCCAGAAGCGGGCGGCGGCGGCTTGGGACGAAGGACGCTTCAACCGCTCGGTGGTGCCGGTGAAAGACGTCAACGGACTAACTATCCTTGCCAAGGACGAGCATATGCGCCCGGGCACGACAATGCAGTCGCTGGCCGCGCTGCAGCCGTCATTTGCGCAGATCGGCGAACTCGGCGGCTTCGATGCTGTCGCCATTCAGGCCCATCCCGAAGTCGAATTCGTCAATCACGTGCATCACGCTGGCAACTCGTCGGGCATCGTCGATGGCGCCGCCGCCGTGTTGATCGGCAACAAGGAGGCTGGCGACAAAATCGGTTTGAAACCCCGCGCGCGCGTGCGCGCCTTCGCCAATATCGGCTCCGACCCGGCCCTAATGCTGACCGGCCCGATCGACGTTACCAAGAAAGTGCTCAAAGCCGCCGGCATGGAGCTATCCGACATCGATCTGATCGAGATCAATGAAGCTTTCGCTTCGGTCGTGCTGCGGTTCATGCAGGCTTTCGAACTCGACAGCTCGAACATCAACGTTAACGGCGGCGCGATCGCCTTAGGCCATCCGCTCGGCGCGACCGGTGCGATGATTCTCGGCACGCTGGTCGATGAAATGGAACGGCGCGGCGTCGCCACCGGCCTCGTCACGCTGTGCATCGGCGCCGGCATGGGCACCGCAACCATCATCGAGCGGGTCTAAGCGATGCCGAAGCTCGACATTGAAGCGCTGCCGATCGATACGCGGACCCCTTATCCGCCGCCGTTCGACCGGGTGGTGTACGGCCGCGAGCGCCGGCGCCTGGGCAATGCTGCCGGCCTTGATCAATTCGGAGTCAACCTCACCACGCTTCGTCCCGGCGCCGCATCGGCGCTGCGACATTGGCATGAGTGCGAAGACGAGTTCGTCTACGTGCTTGAAGGCGAGGTCGTCCTGATCGAGAACGGCGGCGAGACTGTGCTCAAGGCGGGCGACGCTGCCGGCTTCAAGGCCAACAGCAGCAACGGCCATCATCTGGTGAACCGGACAACCAACGATGCGGTCTATCTCGAAATCGGCACGCGCGCGAAGCACGAGCGCGTCCAATATCCTGACGTCGACCTGGTTGCGGTCCGCGACGACAACGGCATGCGTTTCACCCACAAGAATGGCGATCCTTATGCGTGAGCGGCGGCGATGAGCTTCACCCATTTCAATGTCGAGACTGACGGCGACGGCATTGCGCTTGCGACCTGGGATTCGCCGGGTCGCAGCATGAACGTCATTGACGCGACCGTCATGGACGAGCTCGCGACCATCATCGAGCAAACGACTGCGGATGACGCCGTGAAGGGCGTCGTCATCACCTCGGCCAAGGATGCGTTCAGCGCCGGAGCCGATCTCGCCATGCTGGAAGGCTTGAGCCGCACTTTCGCCGAGCTCGCCGCGTCGCAGGGCGAGGAAGCGGCCATGTCACGCTTTTTCGAGGAGAGCCGAAGGTGGTCGGTCCTGTGCCGGCGCATCGAGACCGCCGGCAAACCTTGGGTCGCCGCCATCAACGGCACTGCGCTTGGCGGCGGCTTCGAATTGGCGCTCGCCTGCCATCGGCGCGTCGCGGCTGACAATGCGCGCACGCGTGTAGGCCAGCCAGAGGTCAAAGTCGGCCTGATACCAGGTGCCGGTGGCACCCAGCGGATCGCGCGGATGCTGCCGCCGTCGGACGCGCTGCAGTTTCTGCTCAAGGGCGATCAAGTGCAGCTCAATCGCGCCAAGGCGATGAAGCTCGTCGACACAGTAGTGCCGAAAGCCGATCTCATCCGCACGGCAAAGGAATGGATCAAAGCGGGCGGCAGCGCCAAGGCGCCGTGGGACGTGGAAGGGTTCAAGCTGCCCGGCGGGCCGGTCTATTCCAAAGCCGGCATCATGGTGTTCACGCCGGCCAACGCCATTTATCGGCGCGAGACCTATGACAATTACCCGGCGGCACGCGCCATTCTTCAGGTTGTCTATGAGGGTCTGCAGCTGCCGATGGATCAGGCGCTGCGGGTCGAGTCGCGCTGGTTTGCGAAAATACTTCGCTCGCCGGAAGCCGCAGCGATGATCCGCACTTTGTTTGTCTCCATGCAGGAGCTCAACAAGGGCGCGCGCCGTCCGGCCAACGTGCCGGCAAACCAGTTGCACAAAATCGGCATCATCGGCGCCGGCTTCATGGGCGGCGCGATCGCTTACGTCAGCGCCTTGGCCGGGCTCGAAGTCGTGCTTATCGATCGCGATCCGGAAACCGCGGAAAAGGGCAAAGCTCATTCGCAAAAATTGGTGACTGATCAGATCAATCGCGGCCGCGCCACTACCGCCGACCGCGATGCCTTGCTCGCGCGCATCAATCCCACAGCCGATTTCGTCGAGCTCAAAGACTGCGATCTTGTCATCGAGGCGGTATTCGAAGATCGCAAGATCAAAGAGGAAGTGATCTCGCGGGCGCAAAACGTGATCGGCGATCAGGTCATCTTCGGCTCTAACACGTCGACGCTGCCGATCACCTCACTGGCGGCGGCGTTCAAGGATCAACAGCGCTTCATCGGCATTCATTTCTTTTCGCCGGTCGAGCGGATGATGCTTGTTGAAATCATCATGGGCCGGGAAACCGGCGACGCCGCGCTCGCCATGGCGCTCGATTATGCACGCGCGATCCGCAAGACCCCCATCGTCGTCAACGATTCGCGCGGCTTCTACGCATCGCGCGTGGTCGGCACCTATCTCCGCGAAGGGCATTTGCTCCTCACCGAGGGCGTGCCGCCGGCCTTGATCGAGAATGTCGCGCGCATGGCCGGCATGCCGGTCGGTCCGCTGGCGCTCACTGATGAAGTTGCGGTCGATCTCGCCTGGAAGATCCTTAAAGCCACGGAAGCCGACCTTGGCCCGGCCGCTATCGACCCCAAGCAAAAAACCTTGCTCGCGGAAATGGTCGAAAAGCGCTCCCGCTATGGCCGCAAGAACGGCAAGGGTTTTTATGACTACCCGCAGAATGCGGCGAAGCGTTTATGGTCCGGGCTCGCCGACCTGCAGCCGAGCAAACGCAATGTCGACGACATCGACATTGCCGAGATCAAGCGCCGGCTCCTCGGCATTCAAGCGCTCGAATCGGCGCGTTGCATCGAGGAAAAGGTCGTCACCGACGTGCGCGAAGCCGATGTCGGTTCGATTCTCGGCTTTGGCTTCGCGCCTTTTACCGGGGGAACCATTTCTTACATTGACGGCATGGGTGTGAAGAATTTCGTCCAAATGTGCAACACTCTCGCCGCGGCTCACGGCGAGCGGTTCAAGCCGTCGAAGCTTCTCATCGATATGGCGAACCGAGGCGAGACCTTTTATGGCCGCTTCGCGCCAGCAAAGCGTAAAGCCGTCGCCTAGAGCATGATCCCGAAAAGTGCGAACCGGTTTTCGGACAAGATCATGCTCAAACAAGAAGCTAAAGCGAAATCGCGATTCGACTTTGCGTCATTTCGCTTTAGCTTCATGACGGCGCATTGCTCAGCGGAAAGCGCCGCCCGTCCGGCTGCGTCCGATCCCAGGGTCCGGCAGGCGTGTGATCAATATGGCGCGTGATCAAGTCGACCTGACGCCGATCGAACAGCGCGACGATCTCGTCAATTGGCTGGCGCAGGGCGTCAAGCCTAAATCGCAATTCCGCATTGGCACCGAGCACGAAAAGTTCGCCTTCACGCTCGAAGGGCATCATCCGGTGCCCTATGAGGGTCGGCGCGGCATTCGCGCGCTTTTGGAGGGCATGCAGCATCTGCTCGGCTGGGAGCCGATCATGGAAGGGTCGAACATCATCGGCTTGTTCGATGTCACCGGCGGCGGCGCCATCTCGCTCGAGCCCGGTGGGCAGTTCGAACTCTCGGGCGCGCAGCTCGCGACCGTGCATCAGACCAGGAGCGAGCTGATGGCGCATCTGGCGCAGGTGCGCGAGGTCGCCCGCCCGCTGCGCATCGGCTTTCTCGGTATCGGCATGACGCCGAGTTGGACGCGCGCTGAAATGCCGAAAATGCCTAAGGGCCGCTACAAGATCATGACCGCCTATATGCCGAAGGTCGGCACGCTCGGCCTCGACATGATGTATCGCACCTGCACGGTGCAGACCAATCTCGATTTCTCCTCGGAAGCCGACATGGTGAAAAAGCTACGCGTGTCGATCGCGCTGCAGCCGGTGGCGACCGCATTGTTCGCCAATTCACCGTTCACCGACGGCAAGCCCAACGGCTATCTGTCGTTCCGTTCGGAAATCTGGCGCGATACCGACAATGCGCGGGCCGGAATGCTGCCATGGGCGTTCGAGTCGGGCATGGGATTCGAACGCTGGGTCGACTACGCGCTCGACGTGCCGATGTATTTCATCAAGCGCGGTGACGACTATATCGATCTCGCTGGGCAATCGTTCCGCGATTTGCTGGCGGGGAAATTAAGCGTGGTGCCTGGAGAGCGCGCCACGATTTCCGACTGGGCGAATCACCTCAGCACGATTTTCCCTGAAGTCCGGCTCAAGCGTTATCTGGAAATGCGCGGCGCCGATTCCGGCTCGCTGCCGAATTTGCTAGCGCTGCCGGCGCTGTGGGCCGGCATTCTCTATGATGACGTTTCGCTCGACGCCGCCTGGGATCTGGTAAAGGAATGGAGCGCCGACGATCGGCAAAGTCTTCGCGACGCGGTGCCGAAACTGGCTTTGGCCGCGACGGTTCGCAGCCGCAGCGTGCGCGAGATCGCGGCGGAGGTTCTCAACCTCGCCCGCGCCGGATTGAAGCGGCGCAACCGGCTCGACGCCGAACGGCGCGACGAGACGCGTTATCTTGAACCGCTCGAAGCGCGGCTTGCGCGCAACACCACGCCGGCGCAAGACCTGCTCGACAAATTTCATGGTCCGTGGCGCGGCTCGGTCGATCCGGTCTATCACGACGAGGCTTATTGAAGTTGATCGGCCAGCGGCGCGAATGTTGCGACCCACCGATTGACGCATCAAGCGCTGGGTCAAATCCCTACCTCAAATCGGTTCTAAGGCACCGCCGCTAATGGCGAGCGCAGCTCCAAATTTGTTTGCGTTGAGCCGTTTTGCCAGCCCAAAAGCCTCATCAAGCGAGGACAAGAATGTTCCGGGATTCTTCTTAGTCCAATGCTCGCCGGATCGGCGGGACGCGAAGAAGAAGATGAAATGGCAAAACTTCGCCATCACATTGGCGGCCGAAGTACCAAAGATCTGCCGATCGGGCCGAACAAAAGAAATGACGGTTTCGCTCGGCTCGACCTGGTCGATCCGCTCGGGAGTTACGACGAGCCGCACGGTTTCGCCGCTCTGAGGATCGGCCGATATCACTCTCGCGGGACGCCCGAGGATTTCCGGAATGAAAAGGCTATCCCAGGCGCACCACGTCGACAGGTTGCGACCATCCACCTCGAAGCGATGATGCATGGGCACCATCGCGAGGCCGCCAAAGCCGAGGATACGTCCGCGGTCGTCGGTGTATGTCAGGCCCTTGATCGGCGGGCGGTGCAGAAGCGCTCGGGCTTCGGCGACGGAAATAGCAAGCGCGCGGGCCAGTCGCGCTTCGTCGACCGGTTCGCCCTTCGCAAGCTCCCGGTAGAGCGCAAGGGCGGCCCGTTGTTCTTCAAGCGAGAAGATCGGCAGATGAGGCTTAAGCGCCGCCCAGTATTCGTCCGATGTGGGGATGGCGGGCAATTGAATCGTGGTCATATCGCGCAACAGCTCGTAGCGTGCTCAGCTTGCATTGGCGGACAAGGTAGCGAGCCGTAGGAACAGTACACGCAGCAATCGCCGGGCTTGGGGCGCAATTTGGTACCGCAGCCGGTGCACTTATAGAAGAACTGACACGCATCGGTCGGCATCGTTTCCAGTTTTACGGTACCGCAACTTGGGCACGTGATGACGGATTCGAGAATCATGAATTTTCCCAGAGCGCGTGATCAATTCGCGGTTGCGACGTCGGCGGGAAAGCCAGCGTTCGTTGTCGCAGTGACGAGAGCGGCCACGTTCGTCACAGTATCGTCGAAGGTGACCATGGCTGTGACATCGGCGTCGCCGTTTACCTGCTCGACGCGCACGACCTTGACGCCCTTCACGTGCTCCAGCGTCCGTTTGACGATCGGGCCGCAGAGCGCGCAGCCGGCATGATGCACATCCAACACGGCTATGGTTTCGGACGCTTCCGCCCCCAAGGGGACCGCGACGAAACCCAGAGCGAGGGCGGCCGCCAGGTAATATTTCATGGGTGACCTTTCCATGGTTTAGGGGCTGAGGAAGGCGCGAGCGACATACGGGAAACCAATTGCGATCACGACGAGCGCTCCCGCGCTCCACAAACTAATCTTCACCATCCGGCTCGAAACCGGCCGAGCGCAGTACGAACCGTCCGCGCAGGCAACTTTGGGCTTGCGATAAGCGAGGTGCGTGCCACAACCGATGAAGGCAACGGCAAGCGCCACGAAAATCGGCTGGTAAGGCTCAAGCGCAGTCAGGTTGCCGATCCAGGCGCCACTGACGCCAAGCACGAACAGCGCAAAAGGAATAACACAGCACGACGCTGCGCCCAGAGCGGCCAAAATGCCCCCCGCGGCGAGGAGCCTTGGCCCGTTCGACGGGCCTATAGTGCGATCGTCCTTGATCGTCATCCGGGCACGATGCATCCTGTAGCGACTACAGGATCAAGGACTTTGCTCATGCCCACAATCACAGATGCGCGAGCCGAACGACTGACGATTGGCAGGCTGTCGGAACGCGCTGGCGTGAATATCGAGACCATCCGCTATTACGAGAAGATCGGGATGTTGCCTGCCCCGCCACGTACGCAGAGCGGTCGTCGCATCTACGGACTGGCGGAATCACGCCTTCTCGGCTTCATAAGGCGCTCCCGCGAATTGGGGTTTTCACTTAACGAAGTTCGCGCGCTGCTACGGCTCGGCGGACCACACAAGGCATCGTGCCGCGAAGTCCGCACGATTGCCGCGCGCCATCTTGACGATATCCGCGCCAAGATCGCCGATCTTCGCAAACTAGAACGATTGCTGGCAAAAACGATCGCGCAGTGCACTGGCACCAGCGCACCAACCTGTCCTGTACTGGACATTCTCGATAACCGGCGCTCGCAATGACGCTGCCAGAGTCCGCTTAGGACCATCAATCGACGCCGTAAAGCTCCTACGCTTTTCGCAGCGCCGCGTTGCAATCCGCGGCATGCCAGTGGCATCGGCTTGTTTGGCGCGCGCCAGCGCATCGTCGGCTTCCCCGGTTGCGACGCCCTCGGCGCTGTGGACCGAACTGGGCGTCGGCTGCCGATGCAATTGCGCGCCGACGCTTTGCTGCGCGGAGGGACCGCCTTGCCCGCCCGGGGCGATCGCCGCGACTTGCCGTTCCAACTCGGCGATCTGATCGGCGCACGGACCGCTGACTGCCCCGCCGATGCCTGACAACATGAAAGCAAGCGCGACCGGGAAGCTGATTGTGAGTGCTGAACCGGGGCCTCTGGCTGGACGCCAGGGCTTTCCAGGGCGCCGGTATAGGGTTTGGAAGATATTGCGCATGCCCATCTCCTTGGGAAGTGACGGCAGGCACCCGCTATTTTCTTATTATTGTCGAGCCGGTATCAGTACAACTCAAATACAGGTCTTGCGGTTCGAGTCACGAAAGAATTATTCGACTCGCAGGGCCAACGGGACCAGATTGCGGGCGTAAACTTCGGGAGGGCCGCGTGATCGAGCACTATCACAATATCAATTCGGTCTGTGCGCAGAAGGTGCGCATTGCGCTTGCCGAAAAGGGTCTCGAGGTCAAGGAGCACTTGCTGACATTGCGCGGCGATCAGCACGAACCGGCCTATCGTAAGCTCAACCCCAATGGCGTGGTGCCGACGCTTGTGCATGACGGCAGGCCGATCATCGAGTCTTCGCTGATCCTTTATTATCTCGACGATGCTTTTTTTCTGAAAATGCCGCGCGAAGCCTGGCTCGCCGAAGTTAACAAGACGCCACTTAAGCGTCGCGCCGAATACAAACGCAGCGTCATCGAGCACGGGCTCGATTCCGAATTTGTTAGCGAGGCTATCGCGCAGCACGAAAAATTATTGTCGTGGATGGGCGAGTCGCTGCAAGCCGGGCACTATCTCGCCGGCAATCATTTTTCCAATGCCGATTGCGCCGTCATCCCCTATATCCTGCGACTTGAGCTTCTCAAGTTGAGCGGCATGTGGGAGCGCTATCCGGCGATCGGCGATTGGTGGGTGCGCATGCGCGAGCGACCTTCGGTCAAGGCGACCATCGTCGATCGTATGTCGGAAGCGGACTGGGCGCCGTTTCGCCATCTTGCGCCGGATCCCTGGCCCAAAGTGCAATCGATCATGAAGGCAGCATAAAAGATACATGTACTGCTGCGGCGAGTCCTGCACGCGCCCACACACATTTTCCAGCTTGGATTGTCTATGGCCTCGCTGATCAATGCTGCGCTTTGTGCGTTGGTCGGAGCGGCATTTTGGACCGCGCTCGGCTATGCCATCACGCGCGATCTGTTGCCGCGCGTGCTGGCGCTCGGCGCCGCGCCCGTTATCGGCTGGGCAGTTTTTAGCGCGGCGACGCTGCCGATCCTGAGCCTGATTGGCTTTTCTCCGCTCACGATCGTAAGCTTGGCGGCGCTGGCTTTGCTGATCGCCGCTGTCTTGTTGTCGCGACCGCCGCCCGCGCTGGAACTTGAGATCGATGCAACGTGGAGGTGGTTGACGGCGGCGGCAATTGCGGCCGCAACCCTGGCGCTTGCACCCGCGCTGGCGCTCACACCGAAATATTCGCAAGCCGGCGTGCATCTCGCCACCCCGATGTTCGATCACGCCAAGATCGCCTTCGTCGACGCCATGATGCGGCAAGGCGTGCCACCGGTGAATTCCGTATTCGGCGCGGCCGACGGCGCAGCTCGGCTTGCCTATTATTATCTCTGGCACTTCAGCGCGGCGGAGCTCGGCCTGCCGCTGCACGCGAGCGGCTGGGAAGCCGATATCGGCCTCACCTGGTTTACCGCTTTCGCGTCACTGACTTTGATGATGGCGGTTGCCGTCTGGCTCAGCAAACGCGCGGGCGCGGCCATCCTTGTTGTCGCCTTGGCGGCGAGCGCCTCGTTGCGCGCGGTCCTGGCTTTCATATTCGGCGATTTCGAGCTGCAACCTTTTTTGCGGCGGCCGAACGGTTTTGCCGGTTGGCTGTTTCAATCGGCCTGGGTGCCGCAACATCTCATGGCAGCTTCCGCAGCGATCGTGGCGATGCTCTTGCTCGCGCATTACACACAGCGGCCCAAGCTCGGTCATGTGCTAACGCTGGCGCTGATCGTAACTGCCAGCTTCGAGAGCTCGGCCTATGTCGGCGGTGTGATATTGGCGCTCGCCGCAGCGGCCTCGGCGCCGCTCTTGCTTCTCGCCGTCGATAAAAAGCGAAGGCTTGCCGCCGCATCGGGGCTAGGGCTTTCCGCCGTGCTGGCGCTCGGCCTTTCCGCACCGTTCCTTCGCGATCAGCTGGCAACGATTGCCGCGCGCGGCGATGGCGGCCCGATCGCTGTCGAGCATTTCGCGGTGCTCGGCGAAATCGTTCCGCCAACGCTGCGCGGCATCCTCGATCTGCCGGCCTATTGGCTGATTCTTCTTCCGCTCGAATTTCCGGCGACGTTCATTGCCGGCACGGTTTCGCTTATCGTTCTCCTGCGCCACGCGCCGCAAGGATCGGAAAAGATGGCTGTGGCCTTGTTGGGCGTGCTCACTACGGTAGGTCTTTTGGCCTCGTGGCTGCTCGCGAGCCGGCTTGGCGATAACAACGATCTCGGCTTACGCGCAATCTTACCTGCCGCTATGATTCTGATCGTCAGCACTGCCGTGGGTGCAGTGGCGGCGTCGCGTCTGCGTGCCGCCATCGCCACCATCGCGGGCGTCGGCCTTATTCTCAGCCTGCCTGGCAGCGCGGCGATCGTTTACGCCAATTGGCGCGGCAACGCTGCCGCCGACGAAGCGGTGTTCGCGCAAAGCCCGGAATTATGGCGCGCGGTGCGGCGCTACGCTGCCGCCGATGCGCGCATTGCCAATAATCCGTTATTCTTGCGGGACCTGACGCCGTGGCCGGGAAATATGTCATGGGCACTGCTCGCCGACCGCAGCTCATGTTTTGCCGGTCGCGAAATGGCGCTCGTCGCAGCCCCGCTGCCGCCCGAGCGCCGCGAGGCGATCAATGATCAATTCATTCGCGTCTTCGCCGGCCAGGCGAGGCCGAACGATGTCGGCGATCTCGCCGCGAAATACGGCTGCGATGTCGCCGTGGTCGTGCCGCAGGACGGCGCCTGGACCAACGATCCGTTTGCGGCCAGCGCCGACTATCGCCTGGCGGAAAGCCGCGACGACCGCTGGCGCATCTATGTGCAGGTGGGGCGGGCTTCGGCTGGAAAGTAGACTAGCGCAACATTCGCTCAGTTCGTCGCTTACACTCCTCGCAATGACACGCTGAGCTAAATTCCCTCGCAATGACACGCTGAGCTAAATTCCCGCATACCAATTAAAACCGCGCTCGCTCCAATAGGTCTCGCGAAAATCGTTGGTAACTTCGATCGCTTTGATCCATTTGGCGTTCTTGTAGCCGAGCTTGGTCGAGGTGCGCAGCCGCAGTGGATAGCCGAATGGATCGCCGATGATCTCGCCGGCATATTTGGTGGCCAGGATCGTTTGTGGATGCAGCGCCGTCGGCATATCGATGCTTTCGGTGAAATCGTCGGCGCAAATGAAATAGATATATTTCGCGGTCAGATCGGCGCCGACACGTTGCAGAAATTCGCGGAAATTCGGGCCGGACCATTGCCCGATATAATCCCAGCCCTCGACGCACACATGGCGGATGATGATCTCCTGCTCGGGAAGCGCATAGAGTTGCTGCGCGGTCCAGGGCCGCTTGTCTGCGATCAGCCCGGCTAATTCCAAGGTCCACGTGGCGCCGTCGACCGGTTTGACGTCCTCGATCGGATAATAGGCGTTAAAGCGGGGTGGCTTTTGCACCTGGGAAGGAGCGAATGTCGGGGCCAGATGATTGGAGCGAAAGATCGCGTTCTGGACGCCATCATTCCATGACGACACCGCGCGCAATGCCTTTTGCACGGAATCGATCTCGCTCACATCGCAGCCGGTGAGCATCGTCAGCGCGCCGAGGCTGACCGCGCCGCGAAGAAGGCCGCGGCGATTGACGTCGGCGACAAGCTTGCGGTTTTCGCTGAGCACGCCCTGGTCAATCGGTTGGCGCGGCCGAAACAGCGACGGAGTGCGGGGGCGAATGGTCATCGTGTTGCTCCGTCAGTGCGGCGTCTCGATCGTCGGAACGGTTTCAATCTCCGGAGCAGGCTCGATCTCCGGAATGGTTTCGATTTTTGGGGTGGGAGTATCGGCGCCGGTGGCCGGCGCGTTGCGCGCCCTGTCGAACCCGTTCTCGAGCACGGGGCCGCCGGTGACCATGGCGACGAGGCTGCGCGGCACCAGTAAAGCGAGCGTGACGTGGACCACGATGAAGGCGACGATCGCCGTCATGCAGAGAAAATGCACCAGGCGGATGTTCTGAAAGCTGCCGAACAAATTCGCCAGTTCAGAAAATTGCACCGGCTTCCACAACGACAGGCCCGAAATCACAATCAGGACGCCGACGACCATCACGCCGAGATAGAGCGCCTTCTGCACCGCGTTGTAATGAGTGAGATCGTCATGGCGCAGGCGAAACCGCAACGCATCGCCCACGGTGACGAAAAATTCGCGCGGCGAAATGGGAAACAGCTTATGCCGAAAGCGTCCGCTGATGATGCCGTAGCTGAGATAGGCGATGCCGTTGAGCACAAAAATCCACATGCCAAAAAAATGCCATTGCAACCCATATTGCGCCCATTTGCCGATCACGATGGCGTCGGGAAAGCGCAGGAAGCTGAACAGAATATCGTCATTGTAGATCTTCCAGCCGCTGCCGATCATGATGAAAATGGCAACAGCGTTGATCCAATGCATGATGCGCAGCGCCAAGGGATGCAGGCGGCGCGGTGAAGCGCGGCCGGCCAATGCGGTCGCCTGTGCGGTTGGCGGCATCGGCAATCCTCTTCGACACGGAACTGTCACAAAACGGACGGACAGCGAGCGGACTTCGGCCTGATCCGGCGCAATCGTTGACTTCATACGGCGTGCTTTTGGCGCGGCACGGTACGAGCGCGAGATCGCATGCGCAAGCCACGCCGGTTCACAAAGCCGCGCAGAAAAAGCAATGGCAAAGAATGGGAAGCGAGTAGCGAATAAAACGCCCAATTTGGTGTTCGAGAGTTCGCGATTCGCTTGGCGTACAAACGCCAACCTCCCTCACGCAATCACGACTTTGTGAGGCCGATAACTTTTTGGTGTTTGATGACTTGTTACCGCTGAGGCGGAAGTGATTGGAACCTTGTCGGCCGCTTTGGCACAGCAAGACAGATTGCACTGCCATGATTTGCAAAGGGGATTTGCAAAGGGGATTTGAAAGAGGGATTTGCAAGAGCACGCATGGCCGATGATCGAGTCAATGGAAAGTCAGATCGCGCAAGTCCGGGCGGCCGCGG
>Ga0318560_10000152_pt1 | contig 16403 bp, 17 predicted proteins | sample GRESIP065b5f22_FD_202537 | JGI IMG/M metagenome (GOLD analysis project Ga0318560, IMG submission 202537) | Tropical soil microbial communities from Luquillo Experimental Forest, Puerto Rico - GRE.SIPMG.065b5f22 | ecosystem: Environmental > Terrestrial > Soil > Tropical forest > Bulk soil... | reverse complement strand
CCAGGGGACGTTGATCGCGCCGGGAATGTGGCCTGGCCGCTGGCTCTGCTCCTGCGGCAGGTGCGCCGGCGCGAGGATCTTGCCGGAGAACTCGTCGGGGGAGCGCACGTCGACCAGGTTCTTGACGTTGATGGCCGCGATGACCTCGTCCCGGAAGGCCCGGATGCTGTTGTCCGGCGCCGCCGCGGTGTAGGAGGTGGCCGCCCTGGCGACGGTGTCGGTGGACAGCGGGCGCCCGTCGAGCTGCCACTTCTTGCGCCCCCCGTCGAGCAGCTTGACCTTGTCGTGGCCGTACAGCTTGAAATACCAGTAGGCGTAGGCGGCGAACCAGTTGTTATTGCCGCCGTAGAGGATCACGGTGTCGTCATTGGAGACGCCCCGGTCGGACAGCAGCTTGGAGAATTGTTGGGCGTCGACGAAGTCGCGCTTGACCGGGTCCTGCAGATCGGTGCGCCAGTCCAGCTTGATCGCGCCGGCGAGGTGGCCGGTGTCGTACGCGCTGACGTCCTCGTCCACTTCGACGAACACGACATTCGCGGCGTCGAGATTGCTCTCGGCCCAGTCCGCGGAGACCAGGACGTCGGAGCGTGCCATAAATGGTCCTTTCCATTGCAGCGACTTTGGTTGCGAGGTCCATCTCAGTCCCGCACACAAGCCATATACTATCTACGTACCTAAATAGTAGATCGGATCGGCGGTTCCCGCCAGAACCCTCGCTCGCCGACCGTCAACGACCCGTTGTTGACCTTCCAGTGCACTGGAAGGGTAACACTGGGTTTTGGCATGAAATATCGGCCGTAAGGCCACGCCTAGGATGGAAGTCAACGCGTGGTGCGTCCAGGAAGGACCGAGGTGACGAATTCCAACCCTGCGCGCATCACGCTGCTGTCCCAGGATAACTGCGGCTTTTGCGAGCGTGCCAAACAAGTCCTCGCGCGGGTGGGAGTGCGATATCCGTTGCAGATCATCGAAATCAGTCTCGACAGCCCGGAAGGCCAGGCCATCGCGGCGTCCGCCGGCATATTGTTCGCCCCTGGTGTGCTGGTTGACGACCAACCCTTCTCGTTCGGGCGGCTGTCTGAGCGAAAACTGCTGCGAGCACTAGAGAAACGTGCCTCTTAACAAGACAATGGTTGAGGGAGGTCGGACATGGCACGGTTGGGCGAGCCCTTGTCAACAAGGCGCACGGTCGTTCTTGCCGTCGGAGGCTTGCATTGGGCGACCTCGGAAGCAACGGTGCAGACCGCGTTGCTTCGCCGCCCGGGCGTGATGTCGGTGGACGCCAACGCCGCCAACCAGACCGCCACCGTTACCTACGACCCGAGCCGAACCTCGGTGGCCGAGTTGTCGAAGTGGGTGCGCGACTGCGGATTTCACTGTGCGGGCCGCTCGGTACCGGAGCACATCTGTGACCCGATGTCCGAACCCGCCGAGCCGGGCGCGGCAGCGCCCACGCCAGAAGAGCCCACGGGCCATGACGGTCACGCCGAGATGTCCATGGATCACATGGCCCGGGATATGCGTAACAGGTTCCTCGTGGCGCTGCTGCTCTCGATCCCGATCATGTTGTGGTCGCCAATGGGCCGGGACATGTTCGGGTTTACGGTGCCGACACCGTTCGGGTTGCGGGACGACGTCTTTGCGCTCCTGCTGAGCCTGCCGGTGGTGTTCTACTCGGCATGGGTCTTCTTCGCTGGCGCATGGCGAGCCCTACGCGTGCGGACGTTGGACATGATGGTCTTGGTGGCCATGGCTGTGGCGGCCGGGTGGCTCTACAGCGTCGCCGTCACCCTCACCGGCGGGGGCGAGGTGTTCTACGAGGCCACTTCGATGTTGACGACGTTCGTGCTGCTGGGGCATTGGCTGGAAATGCGCGCTCGCGGCGGGGCAAACGACGCGATCCGTACACTTTTGGCGCTGGCCCCCCCGATGGCGGTGGTGATACGCAACGACAAACCGGTGGAGATCCCGACCGCGAACGTCACAGTGGGTGATCTGCTGCTGATCAGACCCGGTGCGAAGATACCGGTCGACGGCACGGTCGAGGACGGGCACTCCGAGGTCGACGAATCCATGGTTACCGGGGAGAGCTTGCCGGTAACGAAAGATCCCGGGTCGAATGTCGTTGGCGCGTCGATCAATACCACCGGCACTTTGCGAGTCCGCGCTACCAAAGTCGGCTCCGACACAGCGCTGGCCCAAATCGTGGAAATGGTGCAGGAGGCGCAGAACTCCAAGGCCCCTGGGCAACGACTGGCCGACCGCGCAGCGTTCTGGCTGGTGCTGGTCGCCCTGCTCGGGGGAGCCGGCACGTTCCTGGTCTGGTGGGCGGCGGGCGCCGAGCCGCGGACGGCGCTGCTGTTCGCGATCACCGTCGTCGTGATCACCTGCCCCGACGCGCTGGGCCTGGCCACCCCCGCCGCGATCATGGTCGGCACCGGGCTGGGTGCCAAACGCGGCGTGCTGTTCAAGAACGCGACGGCGCTGGAAGCGTCGGCGGGCATCGACACCGTCGTGATGGACAAGACCGGCACGCTCACCAAGGGCGAGCCCGAGGTCACCGACGTCGTCACCGACGGGGTCGGTGAGGACGAGCTGCTGACGCTGGTCTCCGCGGTGGAGACAGAATCGGAGCATCCGTTGGCTGCCGCGATTGTGCGTTATGCGGCGGCTCGGGGCGTGAAACCTTTGCCGGTTAACGGTTTTCGCAACGTGCCCGGACACGGCGCGGTCGCGGAGGCGGACGGCCGCCGTATCGCCATCGGCAACCGCAAGCTGATGATTGAGGAGAACATCGACTTCGGTTCGCTGATGGACAGGCGCGACGAGCTGGCATCCAATGGGCGCACCGCAGTGCTCGTCGCCGTCGACGGGCGCGCAGCTGGGGTGATCGCGCTCGCCGATGCGGCCCGCGAATCCTCACCCGATGCCGTCGCAGCGCTGCACGCGCTCGGTGTGCAGGTGGTGATGCTGACCGGCGACAACGAGGCAACCGCTGCGCGCATCGCCGCGCAACTGGGCATCGGCACGGTCATCGCCGAGGTGCTGCCAGGTGATAAGGCCGCCGAAATCGCCGCCCTACAGCGCGTCGGCAAGAAGGTCGCCATGGTCGGCGACGGCGTCAACGATGCTCCGGCGCTGGCGCAAGCCGACGTGGGCATCGCGATCGGAGCCGGGACCGACGTCGCTATCGAGACCGCGGATCTGGTGCTGATGCGGTCCGATCCGCTCGACGTTCCGATCGCGCTGCGGATAGCCCGAGGGACTCGGCGCAAGATGCGCGAGAACCTCGCGTGGGCCGTGGGTTACAACGCGGTCGCGATACCGATCGCCGCCGGGGTCTTCGCACCTTGGCTGGGGCTGGTGTTGCGTCCCGAGATCGCTGCGCTCTCGATGTCGGGTTCCACCTTGATCGTCACCGTGAACGCGATGATGCTCAAACGGCTGAGCTTGCCGAGCGCGGCCGCCGCGTCGGACAGTGGATCAGCAGCAGTGCTGGCCGCGCCAGGCGTCACGGCCTTCTTTGACCGCGACCACGGCGATGACCAGGGCGACCACCGGGTCGGCCCAGGACCAACCGAGCAGAGAGTTCAGCAGTAGCCCGACAAGCAGGACGCCGGACAGGTAGGTGCACAGCAGGGTTTGCTTGGAATCCGCGACGGCACTGGCCGATCCCAGCTCCCGCCCTGCGCGCCGTTGCGCATACGACAGGACCGGCATCACCACTAAAGAGACTGCGGCGAGCGCGATCCCGGCGGGGGAATGCCCGGCGGTGTCCCCGCCGAGCAGCGAGCGCACCGATTCGGCGGTGACGTAGGCGACCAACGCGAAGAAGGACAGCGCAATCACCTTCAGCGCGTGCCGTTCCCGCGCCTCGGGATGTTTGCTGGAGAACTGCCACGCCACGGCGCCGGCCGAAGCTACCTCGATGACCGAATCGAGCCCGAAACCGATCAGTGCGGTCGACGAGGCGACCGTGCCGGCCGCGAGCGCGATGACCGCCTCGATGATGTTGTAGCTGATTGTGGCCGCGATCAGCAGCCGTACCCGGCGTGTCAGCACCGTGCGACGTTGTCGCCCAACGTGATCGACAACGGGCGTGGTCGCGCAGCACTCGTCGGCACACTCGGGCTGGCCGCTTGCCGCGGCCGTGAATGACTGGGGGAGTCGACGGCCGCCGTCTTCGCTCATCGACGCATCTCCACCGTCGCATTGGCCGCGCGGTCATCTTCGACACACGGTTGATCGGGATCCACCGCGAGCACGATCTGAACCAGCTCGCGCAGCGCCCGGGCTAGGTGCACGTCGGCCAGCGCGTAACGGACCTGGCGGCCTTGATACCTCGCCAGCACCAGGCCACAGCCCCGCAGGCACGCCAGATGATTGGACACGTTGGAACGTGTGAGCCCCAGCTCGGAGGCCAGCTGGCCGGGGTAGCTTGCCCCATCGAGCAGGGCAATCAAGATCCGGCACCGGGTGGGGTCGGCCAGCGCCCGGCCAAGCCGGGCAAGCGCCGCCTCCCGCGCCTCATACGTCAGCATACGTCGAACAGTACAGCGATGGCTGACGTAACTGAACGGCGTCACCGCTGGTCGACCCCCCTGAGCAATCGGCCTACGATCGGTGTTCTGCGGTGGTAAGGGGGCTCATGGTGCCGATTCGATCCACGCGCGGTCGACCATGAGGCCGGCGGTGCTGGTGCGGCGGCATGACGCGCATCCGCTGTGGACACGGATTGCGCTGTGCGGCTTGCTGGTTGGGCTGGCGCTGGCGGTATTGGGCGTGCCGCATCTCGACATCCATGGCCCGCTGCATTATCTCGGCGTGATGGACCCGTTCTGTGGCGGAACCCGATCGGTATATCTGACGCTGCACGGCCATCTTCGCGACGCGGCGCGCTACAACCCGGCCGGTCCAATCCTTGTCGTTGCCGCTGTCGCGCTCGTACTCCGCGCCACGATCGGCTGGTCGAGCCGTCGTTGGGTGGATGTGCGCGTGCCACGGCGATTGCTCATTCCGGTGGCGGTGGTGACCCTTGTCGCCCTCGAATTGAATCAGCAGCTGCACGCGGCGCTGTTGATGCAGCCGTGGAGCGGGGCGTGACGGGCGCGCGGCAACGGTTGTTGTCCACCGTCGCCGGGCAGCTCGGCCGGCCCCACGGTCTGCTGGGGCGTGGCGTTGCCATCATGCTTAACCGGGGCAACCGGCGCTCGATTGCCGCTGCGGTGCTGGCGACTGAGATCGGGCCGGGTGGGGTCGCCGCCGACATCGGATTCGGTGGCGGTGTCGGGCTGGGCCTGCTCCTGGACCGTGTCGGCGACGATGGGCTCATATACGGCGTCGAGGTCTCCGAGGACATGCTTCGCCGCGCCCGATCCCGGTTCGCCGCACAGATCGCGGCCGGCAGGCTACGGGTGACGGATGGGTCGCTCACCTCCGTGTCCCTCGACGATGACTCGGTCGACGCCGCCATCACCGTCAACACCATCTACTTCGTGCCGGAACTGGACGCCGCCTGTGCCGAGTTGGCGCGCGTACTGCGGCCCGGGGGCCGGCTCATCGTCGGCATGGGTGACCCAGAGGCCATGGCGCGGTTGCCGTTCACCTCGTACGGATTCACCTTGCGGCCGGTCGCCGATGTGATCGCGGCACTCCAGAAAGCCGGCTTGGACGTCGTCGAGCAGCGCAGACTCGACGATGTCGCGATCCCGCACCACCTGCTGGTGGCGCGACACACTGCCATCTGAGTCTCTCAGTCGTTGGACCAGTCGAACTCGTAGAAGATCCAGTTGGTGTCGCTGAAGTTCAGCTCGATATCCGCGGCCTTGACTTCGAAGGTGCCGACGCCGCATTCGCCTTTGCGCCAAATGAATCCATCGGGCAGGACGATCTGAGCTTGATGCTCTTCGCCGGTCACCGGGTTCTTGAAGGAGTCACCCTTCGCGCGGCCAATGCCCTCCGCCGTCATCTCCACCTTCATGCCGGTGCCATCGAAACGAATGGGCGCCTTCACAAGGCCGGTGACCGAAAACGTCGACCCGAGAATGCCCCATGGGTCTCCCCCGAGTGCGCCCGTGTAGATCTGCGACAACGCGTTGATCTGCTCGTCGGTCGTCGCGGGATCGACGATAAAGACGGCCTTGCCGTCACCTTCGTGGATCGCCTTCGGCCATGCGATCACAGCTATCGCCTTGACCCCGGACAGGTCGACATCACCACAGGAGCCCTCGATGATTTCGTTGCCGACCATCGCCTGGCAGCTGCCGTCCGGAGAGGTCGGAAATCCGTGAAAATTGCAGCCGCATCCGGGCAGACAGTTACAGAACTCATAGCCACGCCCCTTCAGATACCACAGGGTGCGCTGTTCAGTCGTGGTCATGACATAGCTCCTTGTTGGACGAGATGGATCACAAATCCGGGATGGACCAGTAGCACAGCACCAAGAAGGACCAGCAGCGCCGCCGTCACACGCGTAAGCCGATCGCCGAAGGGTGCGACTTTCTCCAGCAGGATCACGACCGCGAGCGCCAGCATCCACGCCAATTGCATTGTGCCGAACGCGATCAGCAGGACCATCAGCATCCAGCAGCAGCCGAGACAAAATACGCCGTGGCGGCCGCCGGCAACAAATGCCCCGGCCGGACGGTCGAGGTGCTTGCCGTGCCGGAGGAAAAAGGCTAGCGGCGAGCGGCAGTGCCGCAGACACATCGCCTTGAGCGGCGTGAGTTGATACAGCCCCGCGCCCACCGCCACCACGCCGGCAAGACGACCAGCCCACGGATATCCGTGCGCTACCGGCCCGCTGAGGCGGCTCCACGCCAGAAAGGCGGGGATGCCCGCTGCGCTCCACAGGGCGAGATACCCGGCGACGAATATGACTACTGGAGCTGCGTTTCCGGCGGTTGCGGCGCGGGCATAGAGCCGAACGACCGGCAGGACCGCTGGCAGCATCATCGCGGCCATCATGGCCACCCACGCGACGAGGAACGCGCCAAACAACATCGCCGACTGGGTGTCCATGGACATTTCGCCGCGGCGCATGCCGGCGGCGCTGACCGATGACCACCACCAGCCCAGACCCGCCACACTCAGCAGGAGGGCTGGCAACCACCTATCGGTTGGTGATCGCCCACGCACCTCGCCGTTGCCCACCTGGCCATTCACTTCGCTGACGCCAAGCCTAAGGCCGCTACCCGAATCGCGCGAGAATGTTTCGTCAACGTCTCACTCTCCCTGCGGGTATGCCAGTCGTCGGGTGACCAAATGCGTTGGGTCGGTGAGGGTTTCCACGGCGACGCGGCCCTGCTCGTCGAGTGTGAGTTGCACGGTAACGGACGCGGCCGGGTAGCCCAGGAGCAGGTGTGTGGGTTGGCCCTCCAATGAGGTGAGCACCGCGATCGGGGCGGTGCCGTCCGAATAGGGCTCCTGTGACACGAAGAAGTTTGCGCCCATGTCAAGGCGGGTGGGCTCCGGGCCCGGGCGACGGGTGTCGCTGGTGACAGCCTCATAGACCGTCAGCTGCCCAGCTTTGCGGGTCGCCGAGACCGCAGCGGCCAGTTCGGCCGCGGCCGGTCGGGGCGGCCAGGACACCAACATCCCCGTGGTCCCACCGGCCCAGCCCGGTGCCGTGGCCCGCAGCAGCAGCGGGTTGTCGCCGGGCCGCCAGGTCGCTGGCGCCCAGTAGCAGCCGGTGCCACAGCCGTTCAAGCGAAGCGGCCGGTCGTCCAGGGACGCTGACAGGTCGTAGGCCTGGTCGGGTTGGGGGGTGTAGTAGTCGCCGCGCCGGGGCGCGGACAGTCGCACGAATAGCAGGCCGTCGCTGGCATTGACGCTCACGCCGATCTGCCCGACCAGCGTCCCGAGCGGCAACACCAGACCCCGCGGTTGCGGCGCAGGCGTCCCGGTCTGTGCCGAGCCGCTGGGCGGCGGAGTGGAGATCAATACCGCGGTGACGCCGAGCACGACGGCCAACAGTCCCGCTTCGACGCGCATAACGTTGCCTAGCAACGGGATTCGTCGAGCATCACGTTGGACAAGCCGGCCCGTCAGCGCCGCCAGCGACGCGGCGACCACGAGCCCCACTTTGACCAGCAGCACCCGCCCGTAGGTCGTCGAGAACAGCTGCGACAGCGGTACAAGCGTCACCGCGGTGAGAACCCCGGCGGTGACGACCAGCAGATAGGTCCACAGCGCGAGCCGCATATAACGCGTAAGAACCCAGCGCACCGCCGCACCCGCGCGTCGCCAGGCAACGACGGCGCGGGTGGTGTGCACCAACGCACCCACCCACACCGTGACAGCGGCCAGATGAATGCCCGTCAGCGCCGCCCCCCACGCCCCATGACTTATCCCGGCGTGTGAGCGGATGCCCTCGGCGGCCACGACAACCACTAGCGGCGGCAGTGCCCAGCGGCCAAATCTGATGGTGGCGGTGGCGGCCAGGAGTCCGATCCCTTGCACGAGCAGAACGATTCCGGCGCGGCCCTGCCACGCGGCAGCCAGGCTGCCCGCGTGGACTGCGCGCTGGATCAAAAGGCCCACCACTGCCGCGAGCGCCAGGGCCATGCCGGCCGGCGCCCACGAGCGCAGCGCGGGCAGCGCGGGTTGCTCCTCGCGGGCGGTAACAGTGGCGCGCTGAGCAATCAGTGCGCCGATCGCCTCCGCCAGCCCGGCTAGCAGCAGCCACCGCAACGCCGACGTGCCCCACGCCGGCGCGGTATTCCCGCCGGTGGCCGTGCCCCCAGTTAGGGAGGTCCCCACAGCGAAGCGGAATTCCTGTTCAACCTCATCACCGTCGCTGCCGGTCACTCGCCATCGCACCGAGTAGGTGCCGGGCGGAAGTGGATGCTGCGGGCGTGTTGTCACCGCCCTGCCGCCGCGCTGGCTGCTGGCTGCGTCCACTGGCACCGGCCGCCCTAAGGCGTCCAGCAGCACGATCGCGCCTCCACCGAAGGTCACCGATTCGTTGAACACCAGAGTGATCAATGCGGGGGATGTGTCGACCGCGCTTTGTCCGGCGGGATCGGTAACCAGCAAGGTCGGATGCGCCGATGCGGTGCCCGCGCCCGCACCCGCCATCGCAAGTACGGCGGCCGCAACCGTACCCAGCGCCAAGCGGCGCAGCAGCCTGGTCATGGCGCCGTTGTTTTTGCGCGGCGATCGGACATGCTGATCCCCTCCTCGAGTGGCGCGGAGGCCGGCGTGTGGTCAGATGTCGCGGTCACGGTGCAGTGAGGGCGTATGCGCTTTCTCGTTGAATCATCTACTATGTGTGTACGTAGATAGTACATCGTCGTTGGCGGCCTGATCGATTGGGGCGCCTACCACAGCGCCGGTGACCAGACAGGAAGGATTGGCCGTGACGCAGTCCACGACTATCCACGAGATTTTCGACGAGCTGGCCGCCGACCGTCAAGGGCGAAATGGCTTTCCCAAAGCCTCGTAATGTAATCCAGGGAACCCGGAGGTACACATGACCGAAACACCCGAAGCCTCAAGCGAATCCACCACCGGAACGGCGGGCCGGGAACGTCCCAGCCGCCTCAGTCAAGCCGCGGCGGTGGTAGGCATCGTCGCTGGCGTTGTCTTCGTCGTCGCGGTGATCTTTTTCTCGGGATTTTTCTTAGGCTCAGAATCGGAGCAGCACAGAGGACCGCAGGTGATGCGGTGCGAGATGGGCGGCTCCGGCGGCGGAATGGGAAGCATGATGGGCCCCGGTGGCATGGGGCCGATGGGGCCCGGTCAATCGCCGTCATCGGCATCGACGACTCCCCCGGCCCCGAGCACGCCTCGGCCTTAGCCACGCTCGGAAGCTGCCGGCGCATCCAGGTCGCTTTCCAGGATCCAGCAGACCGTGGATTGGTCATGTTCGGTGGGCGCGCCCCGCGACGCGCGGTCGAGAAGGCTCTGCAAGTGGCCTTCGAGGGCCACGAGTTCGGCGATCTGCGCGCGGACTTGGTCGAGGCGGCTGTTCAGAACCTGTCGAACGTGTCCGCACGGCGCCTCGCCGCGATCGTGGATCGCGAGGATTTGGCGAACCTTCTGCAGGGTCAGCCCGGCCGCTTGGCCACGATGGATGAATCGCAGCCGATCCACGATCGGGGGCCCGTAATCGCGATATCCGGACGCACTTCGCGCGGGCGGGGGTAGCAGACCCGAGTCCTCGTAGAAGCGGATGGTCTTGGTGCTGGTGTTAGTGAGTTTCGCCAGCTCGCCGATCTTCATGCGACCCTCCTTGACCTTCCAGTGCACTGGAAGGGTAACACTGGGTTGGTGTCATGGGATCGGAGGTGCTCGCGGTGAGCAAGGCTGTCGTGACGGTACCCGAGATCTCGTGCGCGGCTTGCAAGAGCGCCATCGAGGGCGCGCTCAACCCGCTTGATGGTGTTCACGCGGCCGTTGTCGACATAGCCGCCAAGCGGGTCAGCGTGGACTTCGATGAGGCCCTGATCGGTCGCGATGCTCTGATCGCCGCGATCGAGGGCCAGGGTTACGCGGTCGGCGCGGATGGCTGACGCTGTGACACAAACCACGACCTCACCCGCGAGCTTTGACTTCACGGTCGACGGGATGACCTGCGGGTCGTGCGCAACCCGTGTTCAACGGATCCTGCGCAGACAGCCAGGCGTCGAATCCGCGCACGTCAACTACGCCACGTCGGGCGCCCGTGTGGTGCTCGCCGGCCAGCCCGCCGATCCCGCCGCGCTGCGCGCCGCCGTCGAGCAGATTGGCTACCGGCTGACACCAGCGGAGGTGGTCACACCACTCGCCGCCACCAAGGAGGCCGCGGCCGAACGGGCGTGGCTTCATCGGGTGATCGTGGGTTGGCCACTGGCGCTGGCGGTGGGCTACTTGGCGATGTTCTCCGGGACGCTGCGCGCGCAACCGTGGGTGCACTGGGTCGAATTCGTCCTCACCACGCCGGTGCAGTTCTACGTCGGCTGGCCATTTCTGCGTGAGGCCGCACGCCAGGCCCGCCACCGCGCGGCCAATATGGACACCCTGATCGCGATGGGCACCCTGGCGGCGTATACCTTTTCCACCGCGCGGCTGCTGTTCTTCAGCGGCGACACGTATTTCGAAAGCGCCGCGCTGATCATCGCTTTTCTAGTGCTGGGCCGCTACTTCGAGGCGCGGGCAAAACGGCGGGCCGGCAACGCGATTCGCGCGCTCCTGGAGCTGGGGGCCAAGCAAGCTCGGGTGCTGCGCGACGGTGCCGAGGTGATGATCCCAGTCGAGCAGGTGCGCGTCGGTGACCTGATGCGGGTGCGGCCGGGCGAAAAGGTGCCCACCGATGGCGAGGTGATTGACGGGGCCAGCGCCGTGGACGAGTCGATGCTGACCGGAGAGTCAGTGCCGGTGGACAAGACTCCGGGATCCCAGGTGACCGGGGCCACGGTGAACACCAGCGGCGTGCTCACCATCGCGGCGACCGCCGTCGGGTCGGCCAGCGCGCTCGCTCAGATCGTCTCGCTCGTCTCGGCGGCGCAGGCCGGGCGGGGCCACGCACAGCGACTGGCTGACCGGATTTCGGCGGTGTTCGTCCCGGCCGTGATTGGCCTTGCGGCGCTGACCTTCTTGGGCTGGTGGGTGCTCGGGCAGGAACCGGTGGCCGGGCTGATCGCCGCGGTCGCGGTATTGATCGTGGCGTGCCCATGCGCGCTGGGGTTGGCTACCCCGGTCGCACTCATGGTCGGCACCGGCCGCGGCGCACGGATGGGCATCCTGATCAAAGGAATTGAAGTCCTCGAACGCACCCGTGCCATCAGCACGGTGCTCTTCGACAAGACCGGCACGCTCACGCGCGGCGAGATGTCGGTGACCGAGGTGCTCGCCACGGCGGGCACCAACCCCGATGACGTCTTACGCGGGGCCGGCGTCGCAGAAGCCGACAGCGAGCACCCGATCGGAATGGCGATCGCTGCGGCAGCGCGAGCCCAATTCGGCGCAGTGAGGCCCGTGCGCGACTTTGCGGCCCTGCCGGGCCACGGTGTGCGTGCCACCATCGACAACCAGACCGTCATGGTGGGTCGGCGCACGTTGTTTGTCGACGCGGGATGGACGATGCCCGCCGACCTGATCGGCGAGGCGCAGCGGCTGGAGGAGCTTGGCAACACCGTGGTGTTTGTGGGCTGGACTGGATGGATGCGTGGCCTGCTCGCGGTGGCCGACACCGTCAAGCCCGAAGCGGCCGGCGTTGTCGCGCGGTTGCACCGAATGGGCCTTCGGGTAGCGATGATCACTGGCGACAACGCCCGCACCGCCGCAGCGGTCGCCGGAAGCCTGGGCATCGAGCGGGTGCTGGCGGAGGTGCTACCGGCCGATAAGCAGGCAGAGGTGGCCGCCCTGCAAGCCGCTGGTGAGGTAGTGGCCATGGTCGGAGACGGCGTCAACGACGCGCCCGCCCTCGTGCAAGCGGACCTGGGCATCGCGATCGGCACCGGCACCGATGTCGCCATCGAGTCCAGCGACCTGACCCTGATGCAGGCCGACCTGGGGGGCGTTCCCACCTCGATCGAGTTGTCGCGCCGCATCTTTCGCACCATCGTGCAGAACCTGGGCTGGGCGTTTGGCTACAACGTCCTGGCGATCCCGCTGGCCGCGGCCGGCCTGCTCAACCCGATCATCGCGGGCGCGGCGATGGGATTCTCCTCGATCAGCGTGGTCGCCAATTCCCTGCGCCTGCTGCGCTTCGACAACGGACCGACGGCGCGATGAGCGTTGCGGTCTGCCTGCTGCTGTACAGCTTCGCGGTCGCGACGCTCTCACCGTGGGTGCTGCTGCGCTTGACGCGGACGGGCACAGCGCCGCGCTTAGGGGTGGTCGCCTGGCTCGCGGCGATGGTCAGCGTTGTCGCGTCGTGGGTGGCCGCGACGGCGTTCCTCATCGCGTCGCTCGCGCGCGATTGGAACCAGCCGGGCCGACTCGCCACCGCGTGTTTCGCGGCGCTGCGACAGATCTTCAACGGCGATTACGGGCCGGTACTGCAGGCCGGGCTGGTCGCCCTGGCTGCAGGCGCGGCCACCGCACTGAGCCTGCTGGGATGGCGGTTGGCCAGGTCGCTGTCGCGGGCACTCGCACATAGTCGCGGGCACGCGGAGAGAGCCCGCGTGATCGGCCGACGAATCGATGGAGTGGACGCTGTCGTGGTGGATGCTCCCGAACGGGCCGCCTACTGCGTGGCCGGGCGCCCGGACACCATCGTCATGACCAGCGCGGCGCTCGACGCGCTCACCGATCGCCATCTGCAAGCGGTGCTCGCGCACGAGCGAGCCCATTTGGCCGGGCGCCACCACCACGTTCTGGCCTTCGCGCGCGCATTGGCGGTAGCGATTCCCGGGGTGGCCCTGTTCAGCACAGGCGCGCGAGTGATCCCGCGGCTGCTAGAGATGGTCGCCGATGACGCTGCCGCACGGAGCCACGGCTCGCAGACACTGCTAGACGCGCTGCTGGCGTTATCCCTGGATGCGCGGGTGCCGCAGGGCGCCGCTGCGGCCACCGGAACCGACGCGCTGGCCCGGGCCGAACGTCTGGCTACGCCGTCCACCGCCCGAAATCAATGGAGAAGCCGCATGTTGCTGACCGCCACAACGCTTCTCATCGCTGGGGCCCCGCTGATCCCCGCCGCTTTCATTGCGGTCGGCGCAACGTGGTGCTACCCAGGAGGGGTCTAGGACCGCGTCGCCCTGACGATGGGGCTGACCTGGTTGTTCCGCCTTTCTGAGGCGGGTTTGGTCGTGGTGACTTGCCATGGCCGCCGAGGCAGATCGCCCTCCTCGAAAGCGTGCACGTCATTGAGTATCCAGCCGTGGGCCAAAGCATCGACGAGTTGTCGCGAAAAGAAGTGCACGGCGAAACCACTGTGCTCGAACACGTCGTTACTGTGCGGGTCACCGGTCCGTAGTGGGCGTCGCCGGTGTGCCGAACGGTGTAGATGAATACGCCGCCTGGCCGCAGCACGCGGCGAACCTCATCAGCGACGGCATGGATTTCCTTGGTTGATAAGGCCATACACAGCGCCATGTGCGCGAAAACCACGTCGGCTGCTGCGTCTTCTAAAGGTAGAGGTTCGCGCAGATCGTGGACTACCAGCAGTTTGGATCGAGTGCGTGAAGAGAACTCAATCACGCCACGCCATTGGTCTTTTCGCCTGCCGTCATGGCCCGTAGCCAAGCCTGCGTGATCTCGTCAATGAGTTCGGCCTGGGGTGTGTCGAAGCCGATCAGGGCCTCGGCCAGTGGCCGGGTCAGCAGATGAACAACAATTGGCCCAGCGAGCATTTGGAAGGCCAGCACGGGATGCATTCGCCGCAGCCGACCGGCGTTCATTTGGTCGGTCAGGTAACGCACCAAGTCTGGCAGCCCGCGCGCCATGCTGTGACGCATCCCGTCAGTGGTGTCCGGATCGCCCTGGAGCAGTTCGAACACCATGCGCAGCAACAACCCAACACGGCCCTGCATGGCATCGGCGATTGCGTGCGCCACCGCCGGCATCACATCGTCCGGATGCCCGTCGGGCATGGCATCGAGAACGTCGGCCACTGGCTCCCACGGGGAGAACGCCCTCACTAGCTCGCCGAACAGCGCGGACTTGCCGGGGAACAATCGATACAACGTGGCGCGGGACACCCCGGCGGATACGGCCAGCTCGTCCATGGACAACGCCGCCAAACCGTGGCGGCCAACTTGGTCGAGCGCGGCGGCGAGGATGCGCTCACGCGGCCCCTGCGGAGGTGTGTGGCCGGCTTCGCGCAGCAGTTCCTGACGGCTCCCGAAAAGCCGATACAGGGTGCGCACGCCGACACCCGCCGCAGCGGCGAACTGCTCCATGGTGGGCTGCCGCCCACCCGAGCACGCGCGCCTTGCCGCGGCCAGCACCTTCTCCCGTGACTTCTCCACAGGCATGACGCTATGGTAGACGAGACATCTCATCTCATGCCGTGCCAAGGGAGTGTGTCATGGACGCCGTTAACAAACCACGGTCGATCATCCGAATCAGCAGTGGGCGAGCAGGCATGCCGCTCTGGTGTCGCCGCACACACGACCGCCTGCGGTGGTATCAGGTGGTCTACCGGCTCCTGTACCGGCTGGGGCTGAACGTCTGGCAGCGGGGCACACCGCCGGCAGATCTGATCACGATGGTGGAAGGTCCTTCGCCACTGCCACCCGGGCGTGCCCTCGATCTTGGGTGCGGCACCGGCACCGACACCATCTATCTCGCCACCCACGGCTGGGATGTCACCGCCGTCGACGCGACGCCAAAGGCACTGAGTATCGCGCAGCGCAACGCCGCCGCTGCCGGTGTCACCGCGCGCTTCATCCACGGGGACGTGACTCGATTGGGCCAGCTCGGTGTTGGCAGCGGCTTCATGTTGCTGCTGGACTTCGGGTGCTTCCACACCCTGCCCGAAGACCGGCGAACCGCCTACGTCCAGGGCGTCACCGACGCCGCCGCACCGGGGGCTAGGTTGCTGCTTTACGGCTTCCGCCGGCCGCCCAAGGCCGCCCCCCTGCACGCTGGAGTAACCGTCGAGGAGATCCGGTCTCGCTTCATCAGGAGCGGTTGGGAACTCGTGAAAGCCCAGCGCAGCTCAATCGAGACACCGGCTGCCCGAGGCGCCGACGAGCGCTTCGAACTCTGGTGTTACCTGCTCCGCCGAGCCGACGCAGCGTGACCGCGCCGGACTTGTCGCCGCATCGGAGCTGGACCGATGATCGATCGCGCCGCTATCGCAGCGGACCTGGAACGCACCCGCACCGACTTCCACCACCTGCTGAGCCTCGTCGCTAGCGACGAGTGGAAGAAATCGACATCCGGGACCCAGTGGACCAACGAGCAACTGCTGTTTCACATGGTGTTCGGCTACATGGTCGTGCAGCGACTGCTGATACTGGTGCGGCTGTTCAGCCGCTTGCCCGAGGGGATCAGCCGGGATTTCGCGCGGGCGCTCAATGCGGCCACGCCCCCATTCGACCGGATCAACTACTACGGAACCAACCTGGCCGCACTGGTTTACAACCGAAAACGCATGGGCGCCAAGCTCGATCGGGTTATCGATGCGCTACAGCGGTCGCTATCCCGTCGGGACCAGAAGGCTCTTCGTCGAGGCATGCACTTTCCGAACCGCTGGGACCCGTATTACATGACCTTGAGGGACGTCTACGCCTACCCCGGCCAGCACTACGACCACCACCGCCGCCAACTCGCCCTGGCGAAGCTGACCTAACCGGGGCGCGACCCAACCGCCCCCGCCTGCCAGCAGTTCGTCGCTCGACTTGTCCCGTTAACAACTGTTGGTAGTCGGTTTGACTCGGTAGTCGGGTACAGGGTTCATCCTGGTGAGGTGAGAAGCAGCGAAGTTGCCACCAAAGCGCAGGTCAACGTTCAAACGTTGCGCTACTACG
>Ga0318560_10000151_pt1 | contig 16425 bp, 22 predicted proteins | sample GRESIP065b5f22_FD_202537 | JGI IMG/M metagenome (GOLD analysis project Ga0318560, IMG submission 202537) | Tropical soil microbial communities from Luquillo Experimental Forest, Puerto Rico - GRE.SIPMG.065b5f22 | ecosystem: Environmental > Terrestrial > Soil > Tropical forest > Bulk soil... | reverse complement strand
GGGAACAACAACAGCTCGCGGATCAGCACCGTGAACCCGATGACCGGGGTGGTTACCCCGTTCATCACCAATCTGCCGACGGGTGACCACCCGACCGAGCAGCTGGCGTTCAAGGGCGGGTGGATCTACTGGTCGCAGGGGTCGACGACCAACAGCGGCGTCGTCGGTCTCGACAACGGCGGCGGCGCGAACCAGTCGGATATCCCATGCCAGGATATCACGCTGAGCAATAACTTGTTCGACTCGGGCGGCGGTCAGCTGACGAGTGGCTATTCCCCGTTCAACATGCCAAATCCGGGGGGAACCATAAAGGCGTTCTTCAACTCGTTCACAAACCAGGTTCGCCAGGGGGTCTGCGACGGGGCCGTTCTGCGCGCGCCGTTGAATAATCCGACTGCTATCGAACCTTTCTCGTGGGGATATCGGAACGGATACGCCATCCGCTTCCCGCCTGACGATCATCCCTTGGCCGGGGGAATCCTCGTCGGGATGGACGGTGCCGACGAGCGCGGCAATCGACCCTCGAACAACGCCCCTGATGAATTGCACCTGGGTCGCCAGAACCCCGATGGCTCTCCGGACTATCACGGCTGGCCCGATCGCTACGGCGGCCTTCCAACGAGCCAGGCGTTGTACAATCCGGTCGGCGGCCCCGCCGATGACCTCTGCCAGTCTCCCCCGAACAGCCCATTTCCGGCGTGCATCCCGGACGTTCTGGCGAAAGATGTTCCGATCGCCGATGTGCTGGCGTTTCCGCCGCAGCAGATCACAGGGCCTCTTGCGAACGAGGGAGCGGACTCTTCGTTCACCGGCATCGACTTTGTGCCGGATGCTTTTGTTACTGGGCCGGTTCAGCCGGGTGCGGTCCTGTACAGCCTCGAAGGGGATTTCGGCTTCTCCGCGCCGAATGCGACGCCGCCCGCACCTGAAATCGGCCATGAGGTCAAGCTGATCAACTTCAACCAGGTGCCGGGCTCACCGCTCGCCTTGAGGATTCAAAACTTCGCCCGCAACACCACCGGCGATCAGGCGTACATCGTAGACAACCTAAACGCGTTCAATCGCCCGCTCAACGTCCGGTTCGGTCCGGATGGATGCGCCTATGTCCCCGATTATGGCGCTGTGCGAGACCTCGGTGCCGACACACACTTTGTGGGCCCACCGGCCAATGGTCCGCTGGTCCAGATCCCCGGCACCGGGGTGATCTGGAAGATCTGCCCGATGTAGTCGGCGCGGTGCGTCCAGTCGCTCGGGGGCGGCCATGGCCGCCCCCTTTTTCGTGGGGAACCTTCCGACGGATTGTCTGGCCGCTTACGCCAGCGCGAGACGCGTACAGCATCAATGCCTGTAATCTGTTCTGATGCCTTTGCCGCGCTCGTGCTGTTGCCGGTGAGTGCGAAATGGTTCTTCGTGCCGTGGGCTGTGGTCCTGTTTGGCACCCGGGCGATGATGGGGCGGTTACAGCGCGGGCTGTCGATGCAGTCGCGCGCAGCTCTCGGGATCATCGCTCATGCTGCTGGGTTTGCGCTGCTGACCGTGCCAGTGGCGATCGGCGCCAGCGTCCTCTTCGGCTTTGGCTATGCGATCGTCGGGCCTGCAGCGATCCCATGGGCTGCGCAAGCCCATCCACCTACTGATGCCGGCCGGGCGGGACCGACCGCGCTGGTGCTGACTGCCTTTAACATCGGCGCCGTTGCAGCGGGCCTGCTCGGCTCGCTTTTTTTGTCGCGATATTGATGGGCATACTGCGAGGGTTCTTACGCTTGGTACCCGGTTCGGAGGGCGGCTCGCGACCCGTTCCGGACGTTCGCCCAGCGCATAAAGTCCGGATACTCCCGCAACGATGAGATATCCGCCATACCGGGTTTACCGCCGCGTCCGGCACCCCGAGCGAATCAGCGCCTCGATGTCCGCCACCCGATCTTCATCGACCAGCAATTCGCCGTGCTGGTTCGCCGCGTAGGCCGGCGGGAGGTAAAAATTCCGATGCGGCTCGGTGAACAATACGACCTGCGAGCCATTCACGGTTGCAGCTGGCGCTGGTTCGTGGCCATTTTGCTGCCGACGCGGTTGCGGCTTATTGGCCCCGACAGATATACTATCTGACTGCTGAGCGCCGTTATACTCTTGTATAACAACATGTTGCACACGCAGCGGCAGTGCCGTGTCAACACCGCGTCCGCTTTTGTGCGGCTGCCACGGCATATCCTCGACTTCCGCCCATTGGCTGCGCGCCAGCAACGCCTGCTGTTCATTCAGCTTGCTTTCGTCGATCCAGCGGTGCAATTCCTCGTCGCGCTCGCGGACATGCTCTTGCCGCAGCCGCCCGACCTCGGCGATCAGCTTCTCGGCGTATTCATCGGCTTGTGCCGCGATTTCCTGTTTAGGAACAGGCTTCGGCTCGTGCTCAACCATTTTGCTGGCGGCATACATTCTATACTTTAACGGAACCCGTTTATCTTGGTAGAGTTTCTGTAAAAATTCGTAGCTGGTAGCACTATCTTCATTCAAATACTCGTCCGCGTCGTATCGCTGCGTCACTTCTTCTGCCCAACCACGCCAGCGGCTGTTGATGCGCGGCTTCTTGTCCCGCGCACCCATCGGCCGGCCCGCGCCTTTTCGAGCACCACCGTTTGGCACCGAATTTTCCCCACCAAAAATTCTGAACAACCGACAATTATCACAGGCTGCGCCCACTTGGTCGAGGTGCTGCAAGTAGAAGCGATCGGGCACTCCGGTCGTCACCGCGCCAGCGCTCCCAGCCACTTCACCCGACACCGGGGCTGCGCCGAGGCCGCGGCCTGCCAGGCGCTCAGCAGCGACGCGAAGAGGGGCAATCCGTTAGTCAGGCGCGACTGCGTCATCGTCGTTGCTGTTCGAGAAACGCATGGAGGCGCACCAGCAGCTGACGACGGTTCACTCGATGACCTCGTCGGCGCGGGCGAGGATCGATGGCGGGATCGTCAGGCCGAGCGATTTGGCAGTCTTGAGGTTGACAGCCAGCTGGAAGGTCGTCGGCTGCTGCACCGGTAGATCCGCCGGCTTCTCCCCCTTCAAAATCCTCCCAACGTAAATGCCGGCCTGGCGACGGATAGCGTTGCTGTCAGTTCCATAGCTAATCAGGCCGCCGGCAGCGACAGGTTCACGGTACGCGTAGATCGCTGGAACGGCGTACCGCGCGATTTGTGCCGGCCGGTTCCCGCTATTCAAGAACCCGTCGGGGTCGACGACGAGTCCTTCGGCTTGCAGTTCGCCAAGCGAGCCGAAAGCCGTCTCGATCTCGCTCTCGGTCCCGGCCTTTAGGACCGCAAGCTGGATCCCCTTCGTGCGCGCCGCCTCCTGCGTGTTTTTGATGGCGCCCTCGGTATTCGGATTGTTCGGGTTGACCAATAGGGCGACCACCTTGGCCTGAGGAACCAACTCGGTAAGCAGCTCGACCAGCTTGGGCATCAGCTCGGTGACAATATTGGTAAAGCCCGTGACGTTGCCACCCGGTCGGGCGAGACTGGCGACGAGACCGATCCCGACCGGGTCGCCGACGAACATGAAGACAATCGGGATCGTCGAGGTTGCGTTTTTGGCCGCGAGTGCGGAAGGGGTGCCGCCGTCCGTTATCATCAAGTCGACTTTACGGCTGACAAGGTCGGCGGCCAACGCCGGCAGCCGATCATAATGGCCTTCGGCCCAGCGGTATTCCCACGCCACATTCTGGCCGTCAACAAAGCCCAGTTCTCCCATTCCCTGGTGGACCTGACCGTGCACCAGGTCGTCCAGGTTTGCGGGAGGCGACAAAGGAGAGAGCCAACCGATTACCGTCATCGCTTTCTGCTGAGCGCCGAGGCTGCGCGCCGCCGTCATCGCTCCGGCCAGCAGGAGTACGAAGTCGCGGCGTTTCATCATTTCCGGCGCGGCACGGTCGGGTAGAGGTATTGCGCCAGCCGTTGCTCGGGCCGCCGTTCACGCTCGCCAAACGGCAGCTCGCCTTGCCGCCGGGCGCTTGCCAGCCGCCGCAGCTCCTCGATCAGGTCGAGGATGATGGCACTCTGCCGGCTCACCCGGCGCGTCCCGCGCATCTGCTTGTTGAGCCCGTCGAGGGTCAGCCCGAGCCGGTCGGCGGCCTGCGCATAGGTCAGCCCCAGGCGCTTGATGCGGGCGCGCAATTCGTCGCCGGAAATTGTCTGCGTTTGCGCCATTTTGCTTGCACCCGAAGGATACAACGGGCATATATACGATGTCTCGCAAGAGGCGCAATAGCAACAGCGAGACGCCGCCCCGGCTGAGCCCCGAGACGGCGTCTCTCACCACTAGCCGAGGGGCCTCGACCAATGGCTGATCACAACCTAACACCAACACTCGACCACACCGGAGTTTTAAGGCGTTCGTTTTCCTGCTTGAGAGCAATGTTCTCGGCGATCTTCTTCGGATCGACCGCGAAGGATCCGGGATCGCCGCCACGTGCATTGGCCACTACTCCCCCTCCTGCAACAACACATTGTTGAAGTCGTCCCCAATATTCGGCGGTATGAGTATTTCGCCGCTCCGGCCCTCGGCCCGCCAGCGCTGGTAGGCAGTGAGGGCTGCGTGATAGCCGCAGGAGCTGGCGTCGTTGTCTGCGGCGATCATGACCCTGCGCACCTCGCCGGGCAGCTCGAGCGCCTCGATGCCGTCGGCGCAGAGTGCCGACCAGGCGGGTAAATCGAACAGCTGCATTGCAGCGAGCGCGCTCTCGAGCCCCTCGGCGATGAGCAGCGGGAGATCCGGATCCCAGCGTGCCAGTCTGACGGCACCGCCCTTTCTCAGCCCTACCGTCTCGCGCTGCTGCTCTTTCGGCAGATCGGCCTTGCCGCTCCCGTCCGACCGCAAAAAAGTCTTGTGGATCCCGATCAGCGCGCCATCGGCGTCGACGATCGGTGCCAGCAGCGCTGGGTGGTAGCGGCCGTTGCGGTGCGGGCAGTGCCGCAGATAACGCAACACCGCCGGCACCGGGATCGTGATACCGCGGCTCGCGAAATAGACTTGGGCTATCGTCCCAGCCGCCGGTAGTGCGGACCGGTACAGCGACCGCGCCCGGGTGATTTGCCGGGCGATGCGCTCGACTTCGGCCTCCCAGGCGTCAGCCGCCGGTTCCCAGCCATTCCCGCGCGCGCGTGCGCACGAACCGCCGAGCAGGCCGCGATCGCGCAACTCCCGCCAGATATCCTTCGACGGACAGCCGTGGAAGCAATGGATCAGCAGTTGCCCCGAGCGCCCATCGGCCAGCGACAACGAGGTGCCGCCATGCAATGGACATGCGCATCTCCAGCTGCGTCCTTCGCGCCGCGCCTGGCCCAGCGCCGCGGCCACCAACGCTGTGCTCACGCCAGACCCTCTTGCCGAGAGCCCGGCGAGCGATTACCAAACAGAAGGCGGAACCGGATGCTGCACCAAGGCACACCGGTGGCCGCGCCATGGTCGATACCGCGACAAGCGATTACCCAACCACGCCGCTGCTGCGCCTGTCCGCTCCAACGCCGGCCCGAGTGCCGCCAACCGCACCGCCGCTGACGCCTTACACAAAAGCAAAGCTGGCCAAGGGCGCCGCCAGCATGTCGTGGCCGGTGGATCGACACGGTCACGCCCTGTCCTTGTCACGTTCGAGATGCGCGACGACGCGAGCCGCGAGGTCACCGACCGGGCGCCAGGCCGTCGGTCTACGTGCTGGCCGGATTGGCCGCAGGTGCGCGGATATTTCGAGGCCAGCACCGCAGCAAACAGGGCCGATTTGCGCGCCGCCATTGCCAGAGCCACACAGACTGGCCACCTCGGCGAGCGCCTCGCCCAGCGCCAGCAGAAGGGCGACGGCGCGTTCCGTCAGCGCTTGCCGCTCGTCATGCGGGAAAGCGAGGACGGCCGCCGTTTTTGCCGAGGTGTCTTGCCGGTCGCCAGCCGTAGCGCTTAGGGTGGCGGTGCCGACGTTGGTGGTGTTGCTGTAATCTGAGTGCGGGACGCGGTTCGTAGCGGGGCCGCGTCTCGCGTTTTCAGGCGGTGGTAAACCGCCGGCGAAATCCTTTGGCATGGCGGCGGGCCATCACGGCTCGGCCGCGGCTGGGGACTCGGAGCGAGCGCGTCGTCCATGACGCAGGGACGCGGGCTCGACGGTGGGCTGTTGGCTGCGGGACTCGTCGACCAGCCGGTCGAGCGATGCCATCGTGATCAGCGAGCGCTTGCCGAGCCGCACGACCTCGAGCCGTGCGAAATAGTTCTTGTAGAGCGTCGATGGTGCGATGCCCAAATAGGCGGCGGCATCGGTGACGCTGAGCAGAGCTGGCTTCACGCTTGGGGTAAGACGGAACTCGTGGCCGGCTTCGGGCAGGACGACCTGAGGCATGGCATCTGTCTCCGGGCGATCAGACGCGCGGCCCATGTCGCGGGGGTCATAAATAAAGAGCGCATGCGGCATGTCTCGCCAATGAAGGGATGGATTGCCGCGGATTTCGGTTCGCGTGCCGGCGCTTGACGTCTAGCGCGACCGAAGTGCCCTGGTTTCGAGAGGCAGCCGGGCCGTATCGTGTGCCAACGGGTTCCCTCTTTCGCGGGGTTGGCGGGCCGTATCGTGTACCAACGGGTCCCTGTAACGCCGGTCGGCGGGCTCCGCGAACCACCCAGCAATCCGTGGTGGATGATCGGGCGAGAGCCCACAGAATATAGCGGTTGGTGTGAATGGACGTCAACGGCTTCGGACACGGATTGTGACCGGCAGGGAGAGCGCGCACGCGGTTAGGCCTGACCCTGGTCAGCCTGTTCAAGAAGCCGTTCTTTTTGGGGGCGGGTGCGGGCGCCTGGAGCCGTCGTGCATTGGCGCGGCGAAAGGTGCCGAAACACGGCTGAATTCCTCGCGGTTTACGCACTCCATTGTCGCCCGGCATTTGCCGAGATGCTGGCGGCGATCGCCGGCAACGGCGTGCGGGTGATCATCGTCGAGACCGCCTCGCGCTTCGCCCGCGATCTGATCGTGCAGGAGACGGGCTTCGCCTGTCTGCGCGATCTCGGGATCACGCTGATCGCCGCTGATGATCCGGATGCCTTCACCAGCGACACGCCGACAGCGGTCATGATCCGTCAGATCCTCGGTGCCGTGGCGCAGTTCGAGAAAGCTTCGCTGGTCGCCAAGCTAAAGGGGGCACGCGACCGCAAGCGGGCGACTGACAAGAATTACCGCGAGGGCCGCAAGCCTGCTCCCGAGGGCGCCCAGAGGCTCGCCCGCCGGCTGCGCAAGAAGGGGCTGAGCCTGCGGGAGATCGCCGCCCGGCTGGCGCAGAAAGGCTTTGTCACCGTCCAGGGTGCGCGCGAGGGGCAGCCCTACCTGGCGCAGAGCGTCAAGGTGATGCTCGAGTGAAGTAGTTGCAAAGCTCGTCTGTTTAAAGGCCGCCAACCGCGGAGGGAACGGCGCGAGCGTCGCCTGCCTCGTTCGGGGAAAACCGGCCTGGCGCGAGGGGTGGGCGGAAAATTTCGCCCCCCTCTCGGAAACCGCGGCTGATTTTTGGAAAAACGAAGGCCACGATGACCCGGCGGCTGGTACGATCCTCGCAAAACGCCGGGTCAGCCGGCGCGCAATACGTCCGTCGACGGCATCCGCACCGCGACAGGTACCGTGACCCAGGCGATGCAGAGCTGAGCGAGCGGACTGCGAAACCTTCTTCAAGCCCAGGGAGGAAATTTCATGAATACGCTCAAAACACTCGCCGTCGTGACCATCTTCGCGAGCTTTGCCATCCCGGTCAGCGCTCAGCAACCCGCCGCACCTCCGCCGCCCCCGACGACGCCCTACGGTGCGCCTATCGGTCTCGATGCGGCCAAGAAGGTGATGGCGGCGGCCGAGGCGGAGGCGGTCAAGAACAACTGGCCGATGGCCATCGTCATCCTCGACAGCACCGGCCATACAGTGATGCTGCACAGGCTCGACAACACACAGTACGGCTCGATTCAAGTAGCCGAAGACAAGGCCCATACCGCGCTCGATTTTCGCCGGCCAAGCAAGGTGTTCGAAGACCTGGTGGCCCAGGGCGGTCTCAACATGCGCATCCTCGCCCTTCGCGGCGCGAGCCCACTGGAAGGCGGCGTGCCGATCACGGTCGACGGCAAGATCGTCGGAGCCATTGGAGTTTCTGGCGGGGCATCCAATCAGGACGGCCAAGTCGCCAAGGCTGGCGCCGACACCGCTGCGGCTAAGTAGACGCCCGATACTGGTCGCAAGAGAGCCCTTTTCCGGCAAGTCGCTCGACTGGCGAAGACGGGTATCCTCGGGCTCGCTCCTTGGGGAAATTCCGGGTCTCGACGCCGGCACCCGAAATTTTGAGCCCCCCCGCTCGCAAACCGCAGGCAGTTTTTGGAAATCGGGCGAGCCGCCTCACCGGAGCCGCGCGGCGCTGGGGCGCTCGGGTGGTTCCCTTCTATATAAGAGGGGCGAGGCCCGCGGCCGGTTGGACGGCGGCGAGCCTCTGACCACTCATCGTGACAAGAGCACGACGATGGCTGAACCCATCTTAACCAAGTTTCTGACCGGTGCGGCGGCGGGTTTCGACCAGCCGACGATCTGTCATTCGGGCAAGCCCAAGCCCAACACCTGCTATGCCGTCAGCGGCGCGCCCGGGCGCGCGGGTTGGGTCTTCGTCCAAGTCCCATCGTCTGAACGCCGCCGCGATGGCTGGTGGTGTCCGGACTGCGCCCGCCAGCTGCGCGAGGAGATGACAAAGCGCGGCTTTCGGGTCACCTCGCAGGACATTCGGATTAGCGGGGCGGGGTCGGCGTGATGGCTCAGACCGCCGATCCCCGGGTCGCCGTGCTTGAGGAGATCGCGGCGGCGACCCGCTCCACACTCGTCGAGATTCGCGACGACGTGCGCGGACTTCGCAGCGAGATCAACCAGCGCTTCGACGCGCTCGACCGCCGCTTGAGTGGCGAGATCGGCGAATTGCGCAACGGTATGAACCAGCGTCTGGCGACGCTGGACGGGCACCTGTGGAGTAGTTTCCTGTGGCTGCTCGGCGTCATCTTCGCCGGCTATGGCGCACTGTTCTACCTGATCGCCCACGGCTTCAAATGGCTCTAGCCCGAGAGCGAGATTGAGCCGATGCACCTCGACCTCTCGGACGACGAAGCCCGGGCACACCTGAACCTGCTGACCGACGCGATCGAGGGCGATCGCTACCCGCTATCGCCGCGGGTGCGGGTGCTGCGCGAGATCCCCGCCAAGTTCGGCGAGTCTCGGGCCGAAGCCTCCCCCGCCGGCCCGGCCGCGCTGCGTGTGAAGTAGATGCCGATATTCCTAGAAATACCGGAGATTCGGCATTGGCTGACCCTCGTACTTCGCCTCGCCGTGATCGCCCTTCTGGTGTGGATCGGCGTCCTGCTGATCCGCCTTCGCCGACTCCTGGCCGGTACCCAACAGGAACAGCGCCGCGCCATCCATGCGCTCGGGGAAAAGCTGGAGCGCGACCCGAACCGTGCGCCGCAGCAAGGCCGGCGACGTCGGTGAGAACGCCAAGCCCGGCATCGACGAAAGGGTGACGGTGCCGCCGATTCGCGTAATGCTGGCGGCGGGTGCGGATCGTGCGTCCGGTTATTTAGCGGTCTTTAAAGGCCTGGCGCCGAGATGTTGACGTAGCCGCGGCCAGGCGCAGGCTCTGCGGTTGTCGGTCAACCTACCTGGAGGCTCACGCCCCCCAGACATAACAAAGCCCGCCGTGGGGCGGGCCTTGCATCCGGTCTGACCGGGAAACTCGTTCGATTGGCAGTCACGAGCTTTCCCGAAAATTCGACCGGCAGTCAAGCGGGTAATTTCCGCTGACCGGCGAGGTGCGTCCAATGCGCGGGCAATGGAGCCCGTATGCAGCTTGTTTTGCCGCGCCATCTGCGGAGACGGCGCGAGAAAATATTCGGGACGGCGCCGTCGCACCACCTCGACGGCAACGCCAAGGCCCGCCTCTGGGCCGCGGCCGGTGCCTACAACAACGCGAATCGGGTGCCCCGGCAGCACCAGGGACCGCTGACCTGGGCCACACTGCGCGTCCTCCGGGCGCTGCTGTGGCGGTTTCACAGCGCCGACGGCGGCGGCCGGTGCTTCCCCAGCTACGAGCGGATTGCCGCGGCGGCGAAGTGTGCGCGGTCTTCCGTGGCGCTCGCCTTGAAGGAGCTCGAGGCCGCCGGTCTCTTGACCTGGGTCAACCGCATCGCCCGTGTGCGGCGGCAGGAACGCGACCTCTTCGGTCATTGGGTGACCGTCCTGGAGGTCGTCCGGACCTCGAATGCCTATCGCTTCCTCGACCCGCTCGATGCGATGCGCGGCAGAAAACCTGCTAAGTCCGAAAATCCGTCTCGATCCCAGAACCGAGATAAACAGATAGAAGGAGCGCGCCTCAACGGCGCGCAAGTTATGTCAGAGGAGACCTCACAGGCCCCTCCCGTGTCGGCTAGACCGCCGGCAGTTGCTCTCCAACGAGAGCACGATCGTGCGAGAGGAGCGTTACTAACGGCCGCCGCGCGAGCCGCACTCTGCGCCAAGCTCGACACCAAGCCCACGCGTGAGGATTGGGCACTGTGGGGCCGCGACCTCGAGACGCGGATCGGCAATATCTGAAGCTGGAGACGGGCAGTTCGGCGGCTTGCCCAGGCCGGGAAGCGGACGGCGCGATTACAGGTGCTTATGTCCTTACCCGGCGACGGGGCCATCGATCGCGCCTTGGTCCAGACGGGACGCCGTTCCTCGCCCCGCTGACTATCCCGTAGCCGGGTGGCCTGAGGTACTCGCTGCCGGTCGCGCCCGCTTGCTAATCTGGGCCAAAAACTTGCGAGGTCGCGCCAACGTAGTTGGTGCGAGACCACCCGGAAGGCCGGAATGCCTCTACGACCCTCCTGCCATCGGCAGCACGCGGGGGCCTCGCGCCGGCGAAGATGGCAGAAATAGACTTACGGAAGGTTTAGCTCGGCCCGGATAAAAGATGCCTCGGCGGCAGGGAATGCACCGGGGCGGAGTTGTCGGTGGCAACCAGAGTGTCAAGCTGGTTGCGGTTCCGACGGTAAGCCTCGGCACAGCCGGTTCTCAAAGCAAAAACGCCCGTATTGCTCGAAAGAGAGCCCGCCTGCGGGCTTCCCTGGATGCACGGGCGCTGATCGGTCAGCAGCGCATCAGCTGCCACCGCGACTCGTCAAGGCTCGAATTCATCAAGAAGGTCGAGACGGAATAAGCAACGAGTCCAGATCGAGTTCCAGCTGACGGGGATCAGCACCGTAAGCGACACCGTCCGGCGGACGGATGAAGATCTTGACATCGGGACGCAGCCGCCAGGCATCGGCGGCCAGAGCCTCGGCCTCCTGGCGCGAGCGTGTGTTCGTCGTGAACAGCACGACACCCTGGCTGATGATTGTAAGGCGCCACTCCACCCAGGGAGACCCGTCATCACGGAGAAGCGTGACGCCCGGCCGGCTCATAACACGCTCACCTGAACCACCTTCGCCACCACGGCCGGCGCGACTGATCGGTCAGGATCGCCAGCAACCGGCGGCGCTCGTCAGCTTCCTGCTGCCGCTCCGCCCGCCGCCCCTCGGCCGCCGCGTCGAGGCGGGCTCGCAAATCCGCAATGGTTGCGTCCTGACGCGCAATGCTGTCCCGCAGCGCAATGATGATTTCCTCTTTTTCGGCCGCGTTTGAGGATTGCAACTCACTGCGCCGCATTGCCGCCCGCACCGGCGCCGCATTGCCCTCGTCGTCACCGAGGCCGTTGCCGCCAGGGATGACACTCTTGATCTCGAACACCCGCTCGAGCTCGGCCGGGTCAAGCCGGCGCTTGCCGTCTGCACCCATCGTGTAGGCCAGCCGTCCCGATTTCATCGCTCGGTGCAGGGTCGAGACGTCGCGTCCGACGAGCCGCGCAGCCTCGCTCAAGCCTAGCATTGCCACATTGCTCCCCCGTCTCTGTGCCACGCATTGCGCGCCGCACTGCAAGAAGGCCGGCGGCAGGGGGAATTGCCGCCGGGCCAAGGTGCACCGCGGGCCGGGGGAAGGCCCGCGCATACGGTTCAGTCTATCACAATTCCCGATTTCGGGAGATCGGGACGAGGCGCCAGCCGCTGCGCTCGAGCCGTTCGTTGATCAGCGCGGCGAGTGTGGGGGCCGCAGACAAGCCTCCCATCAGGTCGGCGAACAGGCCGGTGACGGTGACGGTCATCATGGCAAGCTGGGTTTCCGGGCTGCCAAACTGCGCGATGGTCTCCCGCAGCGCATTGCGGGCGAGCCCGACGACGGCGTGCTCACGTCGCTCCGCTCCGCTGGATGCTACCGCATCACGCCTGGCCGGCTCGTCATCCTCGGTGGTGGGTCTGAAGCTTCTCGGGTTCCACATGGCGGCTCTAGGCTCATCAGCTAAAGGAAGCCAGCTCGCGCGCTCCCCCTCCCGGCCTCGGCGCCAGGGGCCTAGCGCAACCGGCGACGCGGCAGACGCGCGAGGTGGCAAGCGCCAACCTATTAGATGTTGACCAAGGGACGGCAAGCGTCCGATTCGTCTCACAACCGCTCAAAGAGTGCTGAAAAGGACGCAGTGAATTGGTTCAGTCGCCCGCCAGTCGTTGTCTATTTCCCGAGCGAGGCGCTGCCGCGGATCGTGAATTACTTCGGCGCGCTCTTCGGCAATCGTCCGGTAGGGGTCACGGTCTACTCGCAGCGTGACCAGCGAATCGGTCCGCCGGGTCACGGATCGATCCCAATGTTGAGCTGACGCCGCCGTTTCTCAATCCGGCTGCCGAAAACCTCGGAAGGCATGCGGCAGGCGACGGATATCCTGGACGAGGTCGGGCGGCACTTCGCCGACCCCGTCGTCGCGCAGCGTGAGGGCGTCGACGAAGCCGCCAAAGCGCCGGTCGATTGCCGCGGCGATCTGGTCGTGTCGGCCCACCGCCGCAAAGAGATGGGCGACGTCATCCGGCACCTCCTGCGCCATCTCGCTCCACCGTCCCTGCCGGGTCAGCGCGTTGAGCTTGTGGCCGAGATCTTCAAGGCTGTGGATCGCGAGCACCGGGTAATAGGCCGGTGTCGAGCCGTAGAACGCGACACGCTGGCGCACCCACTCGAAGCGGTGCGCAACCGCCTCATCATCCGGTCCGGTCGCCAGAAATCCGCCGCCTGAAATCTCGTACTGCGCCCGTTTGCGCCCGGCCTTCGCGAGACCCGCTTCGATGCGCGGCATGATCTCTTGGGCCAGATATTTATGCGTGCAAAAGCCATGCAATTTGACGCCGTCGCATTCCTCGGCCGCGACTTTCAGCATGGCCGGACCGACCGCGGCGATCATGACCGCCGGCGGCGGCGTGTCGATCGGCTCCGGCGCAAAATTGGGTGTCATCAACGTGAAGCGGTAGTGCTTGCCTTCGAAGGCGGGCTTGTCGCCGGTCTTCCAGCACCGCCAGATCGCGCGCAGCACCTGCACATATTCGCGCATGCGCGGCGCCGGCGGCGTCCACGGCACCGAGAAGCGCCGCTCGTTATGCGCTCTAACCTGTGAGCCGAGGCCGATCACGAACCTGCCGCCGGTCGATCCGGCGAGGTCCCAACCGACATTGGCGACCGCCATCGGCGTGCGGGCAAAGGCGATCGCCACACCGGTGTGCAATTCGATCCGCTCGGTTTGCGCCCCGGCCACCGCCAGCGCCAGAAACGGATCGTGCTTGTTCTCCATCGCCACGACGCCGTCGTAGCCGTCCGCCTCGACCGCCGTGGCCGCAGCGCCAACCTGGCGCAGATCCTCCTGCGGCAATGTCGCGAATACCCGCATCGGTGCCCTCTCCTGCTCGGCGTTAGTGGAGCGACTCTAACACTTGCTTCCCGCGGCGGATCTTTTGGATGATGGCATCGGGGTCGGCGGTCCAGACGAAGGGTTTGGGATTGGCATTGGTTTCTCGCAGGAAGCGGTTGATGGCGGCGGCCTGGTAGCGGGCGAGCTGGCCGTCGCCGCGGGAGAGACAGATCTCGGTGCAGAAGCTGCCGCTCGAGCATGTCGTTCTTCCTGGCACCCCACTCTCCGGCGAGAGGCTGCGGCGAGTGGGTTGAGCGGCGAGGCAGCGCCGCCGAGGCAGACCGGGATCAGATCGTCGGCCAACAGTCGGGCGTTAGGCCCTGCTGAGAAGCTGTTGCCAGCCGATGGCGTTTAATCCCAGCCGATCGTGCTCGAGGAATTCCTCCAGCATATAGACGATCGCTGCGGACCGGCTTGGCGCCACTCGCTGCCGGGCGCGCCAGGCGTCGATTTTCTCGACCAGCTGCGGCTCGACCCGGATGTCGATATTTGCAGTTTTCCGTTTCATGCTAGGGAATCCAATGGAAAGAGGCGGAGATTCAACTGGCTTCTCGGATGCGGCCGATGCGCGGCGAGTCACGCCGCTACAAGCTGAGCAGTCCTAAGTGCAGTGCTGCCGATCCGCGTGATCGCTGCTGGCTGAGGTATTGCTGTCACCGACCACACCAGGGCGGCAATCCAGCCGACGACGGTCCAGCCAGCGGCAAAGTTCAAAAGGCCGATCCATGGCAAACGGTGATGATCTCGGACCGTGGCGATGATCAACGGCGCCATGTAGAGGCCGAGCATGGAGCCGAGCACGAGATAGAAGCCGATCAAATTGCAGATGCCGTCGACAAAGCTTTCCATCGTCTTCTCTCCGTCCGAGGCGCGGGAGGTTTCCCGTCCCATACCGGAGAGGTCGGGCGTTGTAGGGCGCGATGCTTGATAATTCGCGCCAAAAAATTGATAATTCGCGCCAATCCGCCTAAGCCGGAAGGTCGAAAGCGAGATAAGCGGCGCTAGCGGCTTGTTCCCTCGATACTTCAGGCTGCTAATGAGCTGTTCAGCCCCTCAGCGGCCGTCGCGGCGCCGTCATCCCGCAATATGCCGCGAAAGCCCGCGCTGCCGCTCGCGCCTCACTCGATGACGTCGTCGGCGCGGGCGAGGATCGCCGGCGGGATCGTCAGCCCGAGTGCCTTGGCTGTCTTCAGGTTGATCACCAGCTCGAACCGGGTCGGCTGTTCGACCGGAAGATCGACGGGCTTGGCGCCTTTCAGGATCTTGTCGACATAATGGGCGGCAAGCCGGGCCATCCCGCTGAGGCTTGCGCCATAGTACATCAGCCCGCCGGCATCGACCGATTCGCGGCCGCCGATGGCCATCGTCGGTAAGCCATGGCGCAGTGCCAGCTCAGCGAGCTTGTCGCGGTCGGTGAAGAATACCCCCGAGCTCATCGCTATCAGCCCATCGCCAGGCCCCACCCCCGCATCGGCCAAGGCGCGCTCATAGTCGTATGGGGTGTCGCGAACTTCGACCGAGACGGCCGGGATGCCCAAAACCGCTGCCGCGTTGCGCGCCGCCGCGTAAGTATCGGCCGCGTTCCGATCCCACAGAATGGCCACGCGCCGCATATCGGGGACCGCTTGCTTGAACAGATCGAGCCGCTTTTCCGTGACCTCGATTGTTTGCAGCATGACGCCGGTGATGTTGCCACCAGGGTGCGCGAGGCTGGCGATGTAGCCCTTCGCTAGGGGATCGTAATCGATTGCGATCATGACGATCGGGACCGTGCGCGTCGCCGCAGCCGCAGCGTCGAGCGTGCGCGCCGAGCCGCTGACGATGATAACCTCGGCGCCTTGGCCGAGCTGCGCGGCGATCGCCTCGGTGAGCGCCGGTCGGCTCATCTCAATGGCGCGCAAGATATAGTTAAGCGCGCCATTGCGGCCGTTGGTGTAACCCAAGCGGCGTAGCTCGTCTTCGAATGCGACCCAATGCGGCGATGAGCGTTCGCCTGACGAGGCGACCACGAGGATGCGGCGGATCGGGACGTCGGCGGCGGCAGCGCGCTGCGTAATGGCCGCCGCGGCACCGGCGACCAGCACGGCCCGGCGCGTCGGGTGGGCGCTCATTCGATGACCTCGTCGGCGCGGGCGAGGATCGATGGCGGGATCGTCAGCCCTAACGCTTTGGCGGTCTTGAGGTTGACAACCAGTTTGAAGGTCGTCGGCTGCTGGACCGGCAGATCGGCCGGCTTGGCACCCTTCAGGATCTTTCCTGCGTAAATGCCGGCCTGGCGAAGGAGAACGTCGGTGTCAGTGCCATAGCTGATCAGGCCACCAGCTGCGACGAATTGCGGGAAGAAATAGAGCGTCGGAACGGAATGACGCGCGGCCAATGCGGCAAACTGGTCGGGGCGGTTGTTGAAGAACGCATCGCCACCAACGAGGAGCGCGTCGGCATGCAATTGCGCGAAGGCCGACTCAATCTCGCCTTCGCTGCTGGCCTTTAGAACAGCGAGCCGTACCCCCTTCGCGCGCGTCGCTTGCTCCGCAGCTCCGACTAGAAACTCGGACATCGCGTTGTCCGGGTTCACCAGCAGGGCGATCGCAGCGGCCTGAGG
>Ga0318560_10000146_pt1 | contig 16554 bp, 9 predicted proteins | sample GRESIP065b5f22_FD_202537 | JGI IMG/M metagenome (GOLD analysis project Ga0318560, IMG submission 202537) | Tropical soil microbial communities from Luquillo Experimental Forest, Puerto Rico - GRE.SIPMG.065b5f22 | ecosystem: Environmental > Terrestrial > Soil > Tropical forest > Bulk soil... | reverse complement strand
CATTCGCGGGGCGATCTGGCGAGCCCGGGCCGCGCAGTCCGGTGCGAGGATTCTGCGTAGCCGCCTAACCAACGATTTACGGGTGATATTTGAAAGCCGTTTGGTGGAACCGACTTTCAGCCGTTTGACTTGAGTCGCCCAGATGAACTGATCGGCCACATCCCACAAGATCAACGTCGGCAGACCGGCTCGGAGGGTCGCGGCCGTGGTGCCGGCGCCACCATGATGGACGGCCGCGCGGCACATGGGCAAGATCGTGGTGTAGTTGACCTGTCCGACGAGCTCAACATGATCGGGATGGGGAATTGACTCCGAGCCGGTCGCGCCGGAATAGATCAACGCCCGCTGATCCAACTCCGCGCACGCTTCGGTGATCATGGCAACCGTGTCGGTGGGGGACTGCACGGGCGTGCTGCCAAAACCGAAGTAAATCGGGGGCGTTCCCGCGGCAATCCACGACGCCACGTCGTCGTCGGCGTCCGCGCCCAATTCCAAGGTCAGCGCGCCGACAAAGGGTCGCCGGCCGTTCCACTCCGCCGCCAGTCCCGGAAACAGCGCCTGGTCGTAGGCCTGGATTTCGAGCGATCCCCGTTCGGCCATCCTTTGCGCCGCGGGAGCCGTTGCCCTCGGCAGGCCCAACTGACGGCGTTGCGCGTCCTCGTCCGCCTTGGTGATGACATGTGAATACAGCCACCAACCGGCTTTCAACGTCGTGCGGACCGCGGGCCGGGGCGACGGCAGGAAGGGAAGCCCGATTTGCCCGTTGACCCGCACGGGGAAGTGATGCAGTCCCGCTACCGGAATGTCGTAGTACTCAGCGACATTCGCCACGACACCGTGGTAGGTCTGACCCGTCAACAGCAGGTCGGCCCCGTCGGCCAGTGACGTAAGCGTCCGGCTCATCTCCGCCCAGCCCTCGACGAAGAGCTCCCTGGCGGCGCGCGCGAAGCTGACCGGATTCTGGATCTTGAAGGCGTTGTGCGTGAAATCCGCGACCGCGACCACCTGCTCTTGTGTGTCGGGCCCGTAGGCAACGGCGGAAAGCCCGGCCGACCCGACGAAGCCAACCAGATTGGGCGGGACCGCCATTCGAACTTCGTGTCCACGGCGTTGCAGCTCTACGCCGACCGCGGCACACGGTTCGACATCACCGCGAGTTCCATGCGCGGCCAAGACAAACTTCATCGGCGCAACTTTCAGCCGCCGTCAGTGTGGGCGCGTGCTTCGATGCTTACCTGGCTGCGCGAACCGGTACTCCCGCCAAGCTGCCTGCGACTACCCGGTCAAACACCGATTTCATCGTCTCCGTATAGCGTGTCACGGACTCTCGGGCAATCGGGTTGTTCGGGTAGGACACCATTATCGAGACCTCATCGAACAGACGGAAGACCGTCGAGTACATGTAGGCGGGGCTCCTGCCATCGGTGAACGCGGTCGCGTTGACGCCATCCAATGCGGTGGCAACGATGGCGGAAAGCGGAGGCAGACCCGCGTCCATGTAGCTCATCATGGTGAACTGGGGTCCATATTTGCGCAGGGAAGGCGCCAGTTCCATCACGCGGTCATATGGCACATTCGCACAGTCCATATTCGCGTCGAAGGAAGCCTGCGCCGCGCGCGCGGTTTCCGCGAAGGAGTTCGGGTCGACGGGCACGGTGAACGGCACCACACCGGTAAACCAACCCACCGTCATGAAATCCGCCGGGCATTTACGCTTGTCGATGGGAGTAAGTCCGTAATACGTCTCCGCGCCGCTCAGTTCGTATTGAGCCAGGGCCGCGCAGGCGAACAAACCACCGCTGAACCGGGCGCCCGCCTGTTGGCAGAGGGCTTCGAACTGGGCCGTCTGGTCGGGGCCCAACAGCCGCTGCACATGGACGTCCCCGCCGCAAGGTATCGATTGATCACCAAGTGGCAGTGGGAAATCCGGCAAAGTTCCGCCGTTGGCTTCGGCGAATTCGATCCACTTGCGGACCTCCGGCGATTCCAAGGTCATGCCGGCCACGCATTGGTTTTCCCGCATGCAGAAATCGTCATAGCTGGCGGCCGGCGGCAGGGTGACGGGCGCTTTGCCCTCCCGGAGGGCGGTGTAGTTCATCAGAATCTCTACATACAACCCGGCGATCAACATCGGGTCGCAGTGGAGATGGTCGACAACCGCATACAACGCGAAGCGGTCCTCGTACTGAATGATGCCGAACCTAAAGCAATCCCACTGCAAGGGATCGGGTGTCGCCAGGACGTGGTCCTGCCATTCCTGCTGCGTCAGCACGCCATAGTCTTTGGCGACAAACTGAATGTCGCGGGGGTTCTTGAGGGTGTGCCGGACGACGTTCTTCGCATCCTTGTATTCGAACCAGCTGTGGTAGGTCGCGTGACGGCGAAGGTGCGCGTTGATGACGTAAGTCATCGCGCGAATATCGCACCGGCCGGGCACATTCCAGGACCCCATGACCGCTCGCGAATAGTCGAGCCCCCGCTCGCGGAACTCCACAAAGCCACGGAGATGGGCTATCTGCATAGAGCTGGGCGGTACCGCGCTCGCGGGCGCCTGACGGGCTTTCGCGGCGCAGCCGGGTGTCGGCTGCCAGGTGATGACTGAGCCTGAGCCCGGGTCCCAGTCATAGGCATTGCCAACCCGCAGGCTGTCGTGCTCAGAGCCTCCTCCTATGAACACGTTTCCCTCCTTGTTACCGGCCTAAGCAGTGCAGTCGACATGACGCAGGACCTATGTCATGCAGGTGTCGTGGCGTTCTCCTCCCTGGGCGCCAGCTTCTGGAACAGGTAGTCCGCCAAACCCCGCACGGTGGTGATGTCGGCTGAGGTGATGCGTACCCCGGTTTGAGCCTCGATGTGAGTGCGCAATTCGAGATTGCCCAGGGAATCGAGACCGTATTCGGACAGCGAGTGGTCCGGATCGATGTTGCGACGCAGAATCAGGCCGATCTGCTCGGAGAGCAGACGCCGCAGCCGGGTTGCCCACTCGTCGAGCGGCAGCTCGGCCAGCTCGGCGCGCAGTTTGCTTGAACCCGAACGCTTTTCCCCCGCCGACTTGAACATTTCGAGGAACTTGCTACGTTCCGCGAATGACGCGATCCAGGGTGTCCCGATGAGGGGACTGTAGCCCGTGTACGCGCGGTTGTGGCGAAGCAGCTCCTCGAACGCGTAGGCACCCTCATCTGGAGTGATCGCGGCGCCGGTGCCTTCGGCAAACTCCGTGGCGCGGCCGATCTCACCCCAGGCTCCCCAGGCGATTGCCGTGGCCGGCAGGTCCTGCGCGCGCCGCCAGTGGGTGAAGGCGTCGAGCCAGCTGTTGGCCGCCGCGTAGGCACCCTGGCCCGGCGAGCCCAGCAGGGCAGCCGCGGAGGAGAACGAGCAGAACCAGTCCAGCGGCGCAGATGCGGTGGCCTCGTGCAGGTTCCACGCGCCGTACACCTTGGGCGCCCAGTCACGGTCGATCAGCTCGTCGGTGATGTTGGTCAAGGTGGCGTCCTCGACCACCGCGGCCGCGTGCAGCACACCGCGCAGCGGAAGTCCGGTGGCGGTCGCCGTCGCGACCAACCGCTCCGCGGTGCCGGCCTGAGCGATGTCACCGCACTCCACCACGACGTCGGACCCGATCGAACGGACGAGTTCGATTGTCTCGAGCGCCTTTACGGTGGGCTCGGAACGGGAGCTGAGCACGATCCGCCCCGCGCCGGCGGCGGCCATCTTCTCGGCCAGGAACAGCCCCAGCCCACCGAGACCGCCGGTGATGATGTAGGAGCCGTCGGGCCGGAAGACCGGCGCCTGCTCGGGCGGCAGCACCACGCTGCTGCGCCCGGCCTGCGGGATGTCGAGGATGAGTTTGCCGATGTGTTCGGCCGCGCTCATCGTCCGGATCGCCGTTGCCGCCTCGGTCAGCGGGTAGTGCGTGCTCTCCGGAATCGGCAGCTCGCCCTCGGCGGTCAACCGGTACACGGTGCTCAGGATCTCGCTGACCTGTTGGGGGTGGCTGACCGACATCAAACCGAGGTCGACACCCCAGAAGGCGAGGTTGCGGCGGAACGGGAAGAGGCCCAGCTTGGTGTCGCCGTAGATGTCGCGTTTGCCGATCTCGACGAACCGGCCGCCGAGCGCCAACAGCTTGAGCCCGGCGAGTTGTGCGGCGCCGGTCACGGAGTTGAGCACGATGTCCACGCCATAGCCGTCGGTGTCGCGGCGGATCTGGTCGGCGAACTCGATGGTGCGTGAGTCGTAGACATGCTCAATTCCCATGTCTCGCAACAGCTTTCGACGCGGCTCACTGCCGGCGGTGACGTAGATTTCGGCTCCCGCCGCGCGGGCTATGGCGATTGCGGCCTGCCCCACGCCCCCGGTTCCGGAGTGGATCAGCACCTTGTCACCGGCCTTGATGCGGGCCAATTCGCTCAGGCCGTACCAGGCGGTGGCGTGCGCGGTGGTCACCGCAGCAGCCTGCGCGTCGGTCAGTCCCGCCGGCAGCGTCGTGGCCAAGCGCCCGTCACAGGTGACGAACGTCGCCCAGCAGCCGTTCGCGGACATACCCCCGACGTGGTCGCCTACCTTGTGGTTGGTGACGTCGGGTCCGACGGCCGTCACCACGCCCGCGAAATCGGTGCCCAGCTGGGGCAGGATCCCGTCGAGGCTCTGGTAGCGGCCGAATGCGTTCAGCACATCGGCAAAGTTGATGCTCGAGGCGGTGACCGCTATTTCGATCTGCCCGGGACCCGGCGGAACCCGGTCGAACGCGGCGAACTCCATCGTCTGAAGGTCACCGGGGGTGCGGATCTGCATCCGCATGCCGTCGCGCTCGTGAACCGAGATGGTGGTCTGGCGTTCTTCGGGGCGCAGGGGAGAGGGGCACAGGCGCGCCGTGTACCACTCGTCGCTTCGCCACGCCGTTTCGTCTTCTCCTGGCCCCACCAGCAGCAACTGGCGCACCACCTGCTCGGCGCTGGTCTGCTCGTCAACGTCGATGTGGGTGGTGTGCAGGTGTGGGTGCTCGGCACCGATCACCCGCAGCAGGCCGCGCAGTCCGCCCTGGTCGAGATTGGGAATGTCCTCCGACAGCACCTTCTGAGCGTTGCTGGTGACGACATACAGGCGAGGCGACTGCCCCGGGATCTCGGGCAGTTCGCGGGCGATGCGCACCAGGTGGCGGACGTAGTCACCGCCACGCGCAGCACCTTCCTCGTCCGGATTGCCGTTCGTCGGCTCCGTGACGACCACCACGCCGGCAAACCCGCCCTTTTCGACCTGACCGCGCAGCCGCTCGGCGACGGCCGGGTGGTCGGCCTGCAGCGGCCAGGACAGCGTGGTGCTCTCCGCCTCGTGCAGCTTCATCGCATCCGTCATCGTGGCTGCCACGAGATCGGCGGCGTCGGAAGTGCTGACCAGCAGCCATGCTCCGGTCTCCGTGGTGGCGACCTCGGGCAGCGCCCGTTGCTGCCATTCCACGGTCAGCAACCGGTCCGCCATCACACGAGCCCGCTCGCCGGTCGGCGAGACGCCGGTGCCCATTTGCAGTCCGCGCACCGTCAGCAGGACGGTCCCCTGCTTGTCCAGGACGTCGAGGTCGGCCTCGACGGCTCCGCCGGTCGCCGCGGTCACCCGCGAGTAGCAGTAGCGGGCCGTGTGGACGGGGCGGTGGAGCCGCAGCTCACGAACACCCAGCGGCAACAACAGACCGCCAAGGCTGGCGTTCGCGACGCTGGCGTGTGCGGCGACGGACTGGAAGCAGGCATCGAGTAGCGCCGGATGCACGCCGTAACTGGTTTGCTGTGTCCGGATCACGCTGGGCAGCCCGATCTCGGCCAGCACGGTGGTGCCGGTTCCCTCAGCGGTGTGCGCAGCGGCCAGGCCGGTGAAGGCGGGGCCGTACTGAATACCGCACAAGTCCATGGCGTCCCGAAGGTCAGTGCCTTCCAGGCGGCTCGGGTGTGCGGCCAGCAGTTCCTGGATGTCGTGGGCGGCGGGCCGGTCCTCGTCGACCGCGTCCTGGTCCAGGGCGTGTAGCACCGCGGAAGCGCGGCGTGCTTTCAGCCCGTCCTCGCTGGTCTCCACCGCGAATGCGAGCGCACCGGGCACCTCCGCGATTGCGGTAAGGCTGATTTGGGTCTCGTCATCGAGCAGCAGCATCTGCTCGAATCGGACATCGCGGACCTCGGAGGCCTCGCCGAAGACCGTGTGGGCCGCGGCCAGCGCCATCTCGCAGTAAGCCGCACCCGGCAGGGTGGCCGTGCCGTGGACCTGGTGGTCGGCCAGCCAGGGCAGCTTGACGGTGCCGATGTCTGCTTGCCAAACGTGGCGCTCGGGCTCCTCGGGTAGGCGCACGTGCTGACCCATCAGCGGATGCACCGCAACGCTGGAACTCAGCGCCCGGGAGCTGTGACCGTCGCGGCTCAACAGCAGCGACCGATGAGTCCAGGTCGGCAGCGGCGCGTCCACCAGGTGCCCACCGGGGAACAGGACGGAGAAATCGACCGTCGCGCCCGTGGCGTACACGTCTCCCAGGAAGCCGCGGAGCCCATGGGGCAGTGGCTGTTCGCGTCGCATGGCGGCGAGAGCTGCCACCGTCATGTCGAGGCTCTTGGCGGTCTGGTCGACGGCGTGCGTCAGCAGCGGGTGTGGTGACAATTCCCCGAAGACCCGATAGCCGTCTTCGAGGGCCGCCTGCACCGCCGCCGAGAACCGAACGGTGTGACGCAGGTTCTCCACCCAGTAGTTAGCGTCGCAGTACGGTTCCTCGCGCGGGTCGAACGAGGTGGCCGAGTAGTAGGGCACCTCTGGAGTCAATGGCTCCACATCTGAAAGCACTTCGTAGAGCTCGTCAAGGATCGGGTCGACCTGCGGCGAGTGCGACGCCACGTCGACGGCCACCTCCCGGGCCATCACCTCGCGCGCCTCCCACGCCGCGACCAACTCGCGAACCGTGTCGGTCGCACCGCCGATCACCGTGGACTGGGGGGAGGCCACGACCGCCACCATGGCGTCGTTGACGCCGCGAGCCATCAGCTCCGAAAGCACTTGCTGGGCAGGCAGTTCCACCGACGCCATCGCGCCGGCACCGGCGATCTTGGTCATCAGTCGCGAGCGCCGGCAGATGACCTTTGTGCCGTCCTCGAGCGACAGCGCCCCGGCGACGACGGCCGCCGCCGCTTCGCCCATCGAGTGGCCCATTACTGCACCGGGGCGAACCCCGTAGGACTTCATCGTGGCTGCCAGCGCGACCTGCATGGCGAACAGCGTCGGCTGCACCCTGTCGATACCGGTCACCTTCTCGGGTGCGGTCAGCGCCTCGGTCACCGAGAAGCCGGATTCGGCCGCGATCAGTGGCTCGATTTCGGCGATGGTTGCCGCGAATGCGGGCTCGTTCGCCAACAGGTCCGCGCCCATCTCAGCCCACTGAGAACCCTGGCCGGAGAACACCCAGACCGGACCGCGTTCCTCCTGACCGACCACTTCCTGGAAAAGGGCGTCACCGCTGGCGACCTCCCGCAGTGCCTCCACCAGCTCTGCGTCGCTGCCGGCCAGCAAGGCCGTCCGCACCGATCGGTGCCCGCGCCGGCGAGCCAGGGTGTAGGCCAGATCCGGTGTCGGCAGTTCCGTGGAGTGCGCCTCGACCCAGGCAGCGAGCCGGCCGGCGGTGTCGCGCAGCCCGTCGACGGACGAGGAGGACAGCGGGAACACCAGCGTGCCGTTGCCGCCCGGCCTGGTCGCCGCGCCGTTGGCGGAAAGAGGCTCGGGGGCTTGCTCGACGATGGCGTGGACGTTCGTGCCGGAGATCCCGTAAGCCGACACCGCCGCGCGGCGCGGTTGACCGCTGGTCAGCGGCCACGGCGTAATCTCCTGCGGCACGAAGAGTCCGGTGTCGATCCGGGCCATCTCGTCGGGCAGCGTTTCGAAGTGCAGGTTCTTGGGGACCACGCCGTGCTGGACGGACAGGACCGCTTTCATCATCCCCAGCGCGCCCGCGGCCGCCTGGGTGTGTCCGAAGTTGGTCTTCGAGGCTCCGAGCACGCAGGGGTTGTCGATGCCGTAGACCTCGGCGAGGCTGGCATATTCGATCGGGTCACCGACGGGTGTACCCGTGCCGTGCGCCTCGACCATGCCGACCGTGCCGGCGTCGACGCCCGATGCGGCAAGCGCCGAGCGGTACACCGCGGCCTGCGCCTCGCCCGACGGCATCGCGATGTTCATGGTGTGGCCGTCCTGGTTGGCGGCCGTGCCGCGCACGACACCCAAAATCCGGTCGCCGTCGCGCTGCGCGTCCGCCAGACGCTTGAGCAACAGCACCACGCAACCCTCGCCGGACACGAAGCCGTCCGCCTTGACGTCGAACGCATGGCAGTGCCCGGTGCCCGACAGCATGCCCCCGGCCGAGGCCGAGGCGGACCTGCGCGGTTCCATCATCACGTTGACGCCGCCGGCGAACGCGAGTTTGCTCTCTCCGTCGTTCAGGCTGCGGCAGGCCTGGTGGATCGCGAACAGGCCGGACGAGCATGCGGTGTCCACCGTGACCGCGGGACCGTGCAATCCGAGCGCGTAGGCGACCCGACCGGATGCCATGCAGGAGATGGTGCCGGGGTTTCCGTACGGTCCGTCGAAGGCATCGGTGGCGGCGTGCACGAATTGGTAGTCGCCATAGTTCACCCCGATGAAAACGCCCGTTTCCTCGGCGATGGTGTCCTTGGTGAGGCCGGCGTGTTCCATCGCCTCCCACGCGGTTTCCATCAGCAACCGGTGCTGGGGATCCATCGCCGTGGCTTCTTTTTCCGTGATGCCGAAGAACTCGGGGTCGAAGTCGCCCACGTTGTCCAGGAACGAGCCCCACTTGCACACCGAGCGGCCCGGCACACCCGGCTCCGGGTCGTAGTAGTAGTCGACATCCCAGCGGTCGGCGGGAATTTCCTTGACAAGGTCGTCGCCACGGAGCAAGGCTTCCCAAAAGAGGTCAGGGGAGTTGATGCCCCCCGGCAGCCGACATGCCATGCCAATGACGGCAACCGGAGTCGCGCCTGCCCTATCCACCTTCTTCACACCTCTCCTTGCCTATCCACAAGTTCCTATCACTGCCGCATGCTTACATCAGGGCTTCGAGAAATATCGCCGAATTTTTCTGCGCGAGCTGGCAACTCCGCTGCAACGCACGATCAACCCACCGACCCCCACAATCGAAGCTCACCGTAATAAACATGGCGCGATCAGCAGCGTAGCTGCTTTGCTCCACACGCGTGGAAAAATCGTTCGAACGTACAAAAATTTAACAAGGCTCGAACCGGCGGCTGACGTACGGCTTGGTCAACCGGCCCGTCACATACTTTTGGGACGGTATGCGCGTGTCGCACACTACATGAAGTCGCGGATGACGCGAACGTGCTGTCCCCCAAAGCGTGTCCGGGATCATGAAAACGTTGAATCTCAAGTCGACCACGGGCGTTGTCGACCATAAGCCAACTTTGCCGCCGTCGACTGGCCCAACCCCGGAAAGAGGCCTGTCGGAGACCCATAGGGCGCACAAACACGCTGCATCGGCGATGCGTAAGCAAGACATGTTAGGCGTTATTGCGAAAGCCCGCAGGGGAATCGCTGAAATCTTTACGATTGAAAGATAAGTAACAACCACATGCGAGCCCGGACATTGGCGTGTTGGCCGGCTTCTCTGGGGTGGTGCTGATATGTCGGACGGCGCGGCGGCGAGGGCATTGGTGCTGGAGGCGCCGCGCCGTCTGGTCGTCCGGGAGTTTCCGATCCCCATCGTCGGCGACGACGACGCGTTGGTGCGAGTGACGGCCTGCGGGTTGTGCGGGTCCGATCACGAGCAATACACGGGTGAGCTCGCCGGTGGATTTGCGTTTATCCCAGGACACGAGACGGTCGGCACCATCGCGGCCCTGGGGCCGCGGGCGGCAAGGCGGTGGGGCGTATCCGTCGGCGACCGGGTGGCCATCGAAGTGTTCCAGTCGTGCCGCCAGTGCGCCAACTGCCGCCGCGGCGACTACCGGCGCTGCGAACGCCACGGCCTCGCGGACATGTACGGCTTCATTCCGGTCGACCGCAAGCCCGCACTATGGGGCGGCTATGCCGAATACCAATATCTGGCGCCCGACTCCATGGTCCTGCCCGTTCCGCGTGAGCTCAGCCCCGTGATCGGTACGTTGTTCAACCCGCTGGGTGCTGGAATACGTTGGGGTGTAACGGTTCCCGGCACCAAGCCGGGCGATGTTGTCGCGGTGCTCGGCCCCGGAATCCGCGGACTGTGCGCGGCCGCCGCGGCAAAAGAGGCCGGTGCCGGGTTCGTGATGGTGACCGGGTCGGGCCCGCGCGATGCCGGCCGGTTAGCGCTCGCCGCCCGATTCGGCGCCGACCTGGCCGTCGACGTCGCCACAGAGGATCCCGTCGCCGCCCTGAAAAGGGGGGCCGGTGGATTGGCGGATGTCGTCGTCGACGTAACCGCCAAGGCGCCAACGGCTTTCGCGCAGGCGATCGCGCTGGCCCGGCCGGCCGGAACCGTCGTTGTCGCCGGCACCCGAGGTTTTGGCACTGGCGCTCCAGGGTTTATGCCGGACACGGTCGTTTTCAAGGAACTGCGCGTTATCGGCGCCCTGGGTGTGGACGTCACCGCCTATCGCGCCGCGCTCGATCTGCTGACGTCGGGGCGCTATCCGTTCGAAAGCCTGCCGCGGCGCTGCGCGCGCCTCGAAGACGCCGAGGAATTGCTGGTTACCATGGCCGGTGAACGCGACGGTGTCTCGCCAGTACACGGAGTGCTAACGCCATGAAAACCGCCCGGGTGCCCAGTCTGCCGATCGACGAGGCCAAAGCCGCCGCCGACGAAGCCGCCGTACCCGACTACATGGCCGAACTGAGCATCTTCCAGGTGTTGCTGAACCACCCGCAACTGGCACGCGCCCTCAACGACCTGCTCGCCACCATGCTGTGGCACGGTGCCCTCGACCCACGGTTGCGCGAGCTGGTGATCATGCGGATCGGCTGGCTCACCGCCTGCGACTACGAGTGGACACAGCACTGGCGGGTCGCATCAGGGCTCGGCGTGCCGGCCGACGATCTGCTCGCCGTGCGCGATTGGCAGGGATATGACGGGTTCGGGCCCGCGGAGCGGGCGGTGTTGGCGGCCACCGACGACGTGGTGCGCAACGGCGCGGTGAGTGCCGAGACTTGGGCCGTCTGTGAACGCGAATTGCAGGGCGAGACAACGGTTCTCATTGAGCTCGTGACCGTCATCGGCGCCTGGCGGATGGTCTCGTCAATTCTGCAGAGCCTCAAGGTCCCACTGGAAGAGGGCGTGTCCAGCTGGCCGCCGGACGGCCGGTCTCCGTAGATCTCACGCGATCCGGTAGGTCTGAACCGCGTGCGCGACGACGTTGCCGTCGGCATCGGTAGCGGTGATCTCGGTGAAGGTGAGTTCCTTACGACGCCGGGCGGTGCGGGCATGGCACAGCAGGTCGCAGCCCTTTGCCGCGCCGGTGTACTGGATGCTCATCGCGACGGTCGAGGCGCGCATGCCCTTGTCGAAATCGTGGTTCGACCACGCGGCGGCCGCACCGGCGGTGTCCATGACCGAGGCGATCACCCCGCCGTGGAAGTAGGTGCCGTCGTTGGTCAGGTCTGTTCGGAACGGGAGCCGAATCGTGACCTCATCGGGCTGGTAGCGCTCAAAGACGATGCCGAGCCCGCCGATGAACGGTGTGGTCAGCATCAGGTCGCGCACGGCTTGGCGGCGCGCGTGTTGCTGCTGGTCGGTCAACGGCTCGGGCATGAGTCGCAGAGTACAGTAATCGATTGACATATCAATCAATAACTCTTAGCGTCGGGCAATGCGAACCAGAGTCGCCGAGATGCTCGGTGTCGAGTTTCCGATATGCGCTTTCAGCCACTGCCGTGACGTCGTGGCCGCGGTGACCAACGCCGGCGGCTTCGGGATTCTCGGCGCCGTCGCGCACAGCCCCGAACGGCTGCAGAACGAGCTGACCTGGATCGAGGAGCAGACCGGCGGCAAGCCCTATGGGGTCGACTTGCTGTTGCCGCCCAAATACGTCGGCGCCGAGCAGGGCGGGATCGACGCCAAGCAGGCGCGGGCGCTGCTGCCCGAGGAGCACCGCACGTTCGTCGAGGACTTGCTGGCCCGCTATGGGGCTGCCGCGCCCATCGACAAGCCGCGTGCGCCTTCGGGCGGCCTCAACATCTCACCCAAGGGCTACGAGCCGCTGCTCGATGTGGCCTTCGCACATGACATTCGGCTGGTCGCCAGCGCGCTCGGGCCGCCCCCGGCGGACCTCGTCGAGCGTGCCCACGACCAGGACGTCCTGGTGGCCGCGCTGGCCGGCACCACGCAACACGCGCGACGGCACGCGGCCGCAGGCGTCGACCTGATCGTGGCGCAGGGAACCGAGGCCGGCGGACATACCGGCGAGGTGGCGACGATGGTCCTGGTCCCCGAAGTAGTAGATGCAGTGTCGCCGACACCCGTTCTCGCCGCCGGCGGGATCGCCCGAGGTCGCCAGGTCGCCGCGGCCCTGGCCCTGGGGGCGGAGGGCGTGTGGTGCGGGTCGGTGTGGCTGACGACCGAAGAGGCCGAGACGCCGCCCGTCGTCAGGGAAAAGTTCCTGGCCGCCACCTCCTCGGACACGGTGCGGTCGCGGTCGATGACCGGTAAGCCGGCGCGAATGATCCGCACCGCCTGGACCGACGAGTGGGAGCGGCCGGACAGCCCCGAGCCGCTTGGCATGCCGCTGCAGACCGCTCTGGTCGCCGAACCACAGATGCGCATCAACCGGGCCGCCGCTCACCCGGGGGCCAAGGCTCGTGAGCTGGCGACCTACTTCGTCGGTCAGGTGGTCGGCTCGCTCGATCGGGTCAGGCCGGCGCGCTCGGTGGTCCTGGACATGGTCGAGGAGTTCATCGACACCATTGGGCAGCTCGAGAGCCTGGTCGATAAGTGACCACCTCGACCCGCCGGCGTCGCGCGGTCAGTGACGAGGACAAGTCTGCGCGGCGCGGCGAAATCATGGCCGCTGCCAAAAAAGTGTTCGCGCGCAGGGGTTTTCATGCGACGACGATCGCCGATATCGCTAAGCAGGCCGGCCTCGCGTACGGCTCGGTCTATTGGTACTTCGACTCGAAGGACGAGCTGTTCCACGCGTTGATGGCCGTCGAGGAGAGCGCGCTGCGAAACCATGTCACCGCGGCGCTGGCTCACCTGTCAAAGGTCGGTCCGCCTGCGGAAAGCGCCGGGGAAGAGGCGCCGCTCCGGACCGCCGTGCAGGCGACGTTGGAGTTCTTCGAAGCCGACAAGGCCACGGTCAAGCTGCTGTTCCGCGACGCCTACGCGCTTGGCGACAGGTTCGAAAAGCACCTGGGCGGCATCTACGAGCGGTTCATCGACGACATCGAAACATTCATCGTCGCCGCCCAGGAGCGCGGCCAGGTGGTGGCCGCCCCGGCCCGGATGGTGGCGTACACGCTGGCGGCGCTGGTCGGACAGCTCGCGCACCGGCGGCTGAACACCGACGACGACGTCACCGCAGCTCAGGTGGCCGACTTCGTCGTTGCGCTGGTACTCGACGGCCTGCGTCCGCGCGGCGCGCGCACGTAGTGATTGCATAAAGATTCTCCGAACACGGCTCAGATCACATTGACCGCCTGATACCGGTCGTGCATTATCGGTCGCGTATGCACCTCGTTAGGTGAGGCGTCTACACGAATACAGGCCACTGACCCCGAACGTCCAAAGACGCCCCGGGTCAGGACAGCTCTCCCCGGCTTAAGGGTTGAGCCCAGGTGGCTTCCGGAATACCGGACACGTCGTGTAGTGCCAAAGCTCTGACGAGAGGGGTGCGGATCTCCGACGGTCGTCGGTTCCTGTACTCCTTCTGGTGCGCACAGACCGCGCGGGTAACCGCGCGCTTTGTGTTTGTTGAGTGACCGTCGAGGAGGTGAGGGACGTATGAGTTCCAGCGGTAGTCCGGACCGAAGTCCGAACTATGTTTCGTCCCGATCCGGTCTCCGGCACGACATTCTCGGCTGAGTCGTAGCGCTAATTGGCTTAGCGGCCAAGCGTTCTGGGATCGGAACCACCACGGGACGGGACACGTCAGTCCATTCAGTGCTCGTTTGGGATTCCGTCGAGGAGGCGATCATGACCGCAGTTCTGTACGACGAAGTGGTGACCGTCGCGCCCGTCCGTCAGCTGACGGTGGTGCGTGACACAGACACGACCCGGGCCCCCGCGCCGAAGAAGGTGACGCGCCGGGTTGACACGCACGCCTTCTGCGCCGGCGGCGACCCGCTGGTTGACGGCGCTGCTCGTTTGTTGAGCGTTCCGCTGCGACACGTTTACGCGGCGCTGTGGCGGGTCGGTCTGCTCGACGTGGTTTAGACCGATGGATAGTGAGCGACCGTGCTTGTTGCTCCAAGGGGTTATCCGGCCGCAGGATCGTCCCGCTGCCAGGTAACCCCTTGGAGCCCGCGGTGCTGAAATCGTTGCCACGGGTGGCGCTCGACGCAGTAGCGTTGATATACGACTACTTGGGTGCGGCGGCCCGAAGGGACGTGTCATGGCAACCGATCTGACGCTCTATCTAGACGACGAGCCCGGCGAGCTGGCACATGTCGGCGATGTGCTCGGCAAGGCGGGTGTCAACATCGCCGGCCTGTGCACGCTCTCCTGCGGTGGCGGGCAGGCAGAGCTGCACGTACTTGTGCAAGATCCCACCCCTGCGTTCGAAGCCCTGGAGGGGGCCGGCATCAAGGTCGAGGAGGAGCGGGAGGTAATCGTTCTCGACATGGAGGACCGCCCAGGCGCGCTCGCCGAGGTGGTCCACAAGCTCGGCCGCGCAAAGGTCAACCTCGCCACTGTGTACCTTGCGACCAACACCCGGCTCGTCCTCGGGGCAGACAATCTGGCCGATGCCAAGGCCGCGCTCGCCTGACCGTTCAGCTCGGGCCCCGTTGATTTGCCCGCGTACGTAGAATCGACGTAATGGCATCGATCCGGCTATCACCGGGGAGCCTTCGGAGGAACGGCCAGCCTGGCTCAGTAGAACCGAACGGGTGGGCCCGTCACAGCCCTCAATGAGCGGCCGCGCGTCAGCGCGGCAACCGGGGTGGTACCGCGGCGCTCGCGCAGGTAGCGCGTCGTCGTCCCCATAGGCGTAGTGCCGAACGGCACTAGGGCACAGGAGACGACGCACATCGTGACCGACAACGCTGAGGTCAAGGCTTATCCGAAGCTGGCCGGCGGGGCGCCCGATTTTCCGGCGCTCGAGATCGAGGTTCTCGACTACTGGGCCCGCGACGACAGCTTCCGGGCCAGCATCGCCCGCCGCGACGCCGCCCCGGAATATGTGTTCTACGACGGGCCGCCGTTCGCCAATGGGCTACCACACTATGGGCACCTGCTCACCGGTTACGTGAAAGACATCGTCCCCCGGTACCGCACCATGCGCGGCTACAAGGTGGAGCGCCGCTTCGGCTGGGACACCCACGGGCTGCCCGCCGAACTTGAGGTCGAGCGCCAGCTCGGCATCACCGACAAATCCCAGATCGACGACATGGGGATCGCCGCATTCAACGAAGCCTGCCGCGAATCGGTGTTGCGCTACACCGACGAATGGCAGGCGTATGTGACCCGTCAGGCGCGCTGGGTCGACTTCGACAACGACTACAAGACGCTCGATCCCAGCTACATGGAGTCGGTGATCTGGGCATTTAAACAGTTGTGGGACAAGGGCCTGGCATACGAAGGCTACCGGGTGCTGCCTTACTGCTGGCGCGACGAAACCCCGCTGTCCAACCACGAATTGCGGATGGATGACGACATTTACCAAAGCCGCCAGGATCCGGCGCTCACGGTCGGCTTCAAGGCGGTCGGCGGCGAGTTCGACGGCGCCTACCTGCTGGTGTGGACGACGACACCGTGGACCCTGCCGTCGAACCTCGCCGTCGCCGTGAACCCGGACGTGACCTACGTGCAGGTACGGGTGGGGGAGCGGCGGTTCGTGTTGGCCGAGGCGAGGTTGGGCGCCTACGCCCGTGAGCTGGGTGAGGAGCCCGAGGTGCTCGGCACGTATACCGGTGCGGAGTTGCTCGGCACGCGCTACCTGCCGCCGTTCCCGTATTTCATGGACCCAGAACCGGGGAGCGCCAAGGCATTTCAGGTGCTTCCTGGCGACTTCGTGACGACCGAGGACGGCACCGGCATTGTGCACATGGCGCCCGCGTATGGCGAGGACGACATGGCCACCACCGAGAAGGTCGGCATCGTGCCGGTCACTCCGGTCGATTCCAAGGGCCGCTTCGATGCCACCGTCCCGGATTACCAGGGGCAGCACGTTTTTGACGCCAACGCACAGATCATCCGCGACCTGAAGAATGGGAGCGGTCCGGTGGCGGCGAACGGCGCGGTCCTGATCCGGCACGAAACCTACGAGCACCCCTACCCGCATTGCTGGCGATGCCGCAATCCGCTGATTTATCGGGCGGTTTCGTCATGGTTCGTCGCGGTCACCGAATTCCGGGACCGCATGGTGGAGC
>Ga0318560_10000144_pt1 | contig 16586 bp, 15 predicted proteins | sample GRESIP065b5f22_FD_202537 | JGI IMG/M metagenome (GOLD analysis project Ga0318560, IMG submission 202537) | Tropical soil microbial communities from Luquillo Experimental Forest, Puerto Rico - GRE.SIPMG.065b5f22 | ecosystem: Environmental > Terrestrial > Soil > Tropical forest > Bulk soil... | reverse complement strand
GTCGCGCAGCGCGCCATCGGGCCCGAACTTGCGCCCCTGGTCATCGAAGCCGTGGCCCATCTCGTGGCCGATCACAGCGCCAATCGCGCCGAAATTCACGGCGGCATCGGCGTTGGGATCGAAGAACGGCGGTTGCAGGATCGCGGCCGGAAACACGATCTCGTTGTTCGAGGGGTTGTAGTAGGCGTTGATCTCCTGCGGCGTCATCTGCCACTCGCTGCGATCGACCGGCTTGTCGAGGCGCTCCACCTGGTAGTTCCACTGCCACTCGGCCGCGCGGCGCACGTTGCCGAGCAGGTCATCGCGCCGCACGACGAGCGCCGAGTAGTCCTTCCACTTGTCGGGATAACCGATCTTCGGCGTGAAGGCGGCGAGCTTCTCGTGGGCGCGGATCTTGGTCGCCGGCGTCATCCAGTCGAGCGCATCGATGCGGGCGCTGAGCGCGGCCTCGAGGTCGGCGACCAGCTGCTGCATCTTCGCCTTGGATTCGGGCGGAAAATACTGCGCCACGTACAGCCGTCCGACCGCCTCGCCGAGCGCATCATCGACCGCATCCACGCCGCGCTTCCAGCGCTCGCGCTGGGCGGGCTGGCCGCGCATCGTCTGGCCGTAGAAGGCGAAGCGCGCCTCATCGAAGCGCTTCGGCAGGTACGGCGCGTGGGTGCTCAGGTAATGGAAGGTGAGGAAGTCCCTGAGCGTCGCGACGCTGGTGCGGCCATAGAGCGCGGACAGATCGCGGATCGCCGTGAGCTCCCCGAGCACCACCTGCCGACGCGCGCCGAGCCGCTGGGGGACGAGGAACGCCTGCCACGGGAAGCCCGCCGCATAAGCGAGCAGTTGCGCCTTGCTGCGCGGGTTGTAGATGGCATCCACGTCGCGCCGCTTCTCGATCGGCCACTGCACCTTCGCGGCCGCGGTCTCGAAGGCCATGATGTCGCGTGCTTTCGCATCCGCCTCCGGCACGCCGCCGAGAGTGAGCATCTGCGCGATGTAGGCGACGTACTTGGTGCGCAGCTCCTGCAGCGTGGGGTCGTCCTTGAGGTAGTAGTCGCGATCGGGAAGCCCGAGAGTCGACTCGCTGATGAAGACGCAGTAGCGGTCCGGATTTTTGAAGTCGGCCGGCAGCTGCACATCGAACAGCGTGGCAAATCCCGGCTCGCCGAACAGCCGGGCGATATCGGCGCGCGTGCGCGCCGCGGCGATGCGCTGCAGGTCGCCCTCGGCCGGGGTGAGGCCGTTGGCCTCGATCGCCGCCTGGTCCATGTAAGCGGCGTAGTAATCGCCGATCTGCTGCTCGGGCGTGCCGGGGGCGGCGTGCGCGGCGGCCGCGTGCTCGATGATCCCGCGCACCCGCTGCTTCGAGAGCTCATCGAGCACATCGAAGGGCCCGAAGGCCGATTTGTCGGCGGGGATGGTGAAACTGTCGTACCAGCCGCCGTTGGCGTAGGCGAAGAAGTCATCTCCCGGTTTCACCTGCGCGTTGCGGGCGCCGAGGTCCAGTCCGAAATCGCCGATGGCGGGCTTCGGCCGCAGTGCCGCCTCGCTGTGCGTGCCGAGCGCGGCCGCCACGTTGCGCGCGGCGGCATCCCCGGTAGCGTTCGCCGCGACGGCGCCGCCGGCGGCAGCGGTGGCCGGCTGAGGGTCGACCGGCAGAGAGGTCTCCGCGACGGGCTTCGCCGCGCACGCCACCAGCATGAGGAGCGCAGGCATCCAGGAGACGAGTCGCATAGCGTCGCAATCCTTCAATTTCTCGGGAAGGCGCGCATCATACGGGAAGCCCGCAGCCGGTGGCGCACGGATGGGCGCACTGGACGAGCCGGCGGGCGCACCGCCCGTTCTCACGGCGCCGCGCTGCCACCCCCGCCGCGTCTCAGGCCGGCAGCTCCCGTACCCGGTCGCGCCACTCGGTGCGCATCGCGGGAGCCGGCTCGCCGCTCTCGGTGCCGAGGTACAGGAACCCGACGATCGCATCGCCGCTCTCGAGCCCGAGCGCCTGCTTCACGGTCGCGTCATACGCCGCCTCGCCCGTCTTCCACATGGCGTTGAAGCCGAGCGCGACCGCCGCCAGCATCATGGCGTGCGCCGCGGCGCCGGCGGCCAGCGTCTGCTCGATGACGGGTATCTTGGCGGCGCCGTCGCAATGCGCCGCCACGGCGACGATGAGTGGCGCACGGAACGCCTTGAGCCGCTCACGTTGCAGGCTCTCCTCGCCGATCTGCGGATGTGTGCGGCGCAGTAGGTCGGCGAGCAGCGCGCCGAAGCGCTCGCGGGCCGCGCCCCGCATGATGACGAAGCGCCACGGACGCAGCCGCCCGTGATCCGGGGCGCGCGCGGCCGCAGAGAAGATGAGCTCGAGCGCACCTTCATCGGGTGCGGGCTCGGTGAGCGCGCGGGCGGAGCGGCGCGCGAGCAGTGCGTCTATGGCTTGCATGAGCGCATTGTCGCAGACTCGCGCCATGCTCAGCTTGTCGGAAGCCTGCGAGCGCAACAAGGGACCGATCCTGGAGGTGCTGCGGCAGGAGCTGGCGGCGAGCACGCGGGTGCTCGAGGTCGGGAGCGGCACCGGGCAGCACGCGGTGCACTTTGCCGCCGCGCTGCCGCAGCTCACCTGGCAGCCGAGCGAGCTGCCCGAGAACCTGGCGCCGCTCGCCGAGCGCATTCGCCTCGAGGGCGGGGCGAACCTGCGCGCACCGCTGGCGCTCGATGTGCGCGCCGATCCCTGGGCGGTTGCGCCGGTCGACGCCGTGTTCAGCGCCAACACGCTGCACATCATGAGCTGGAGCGAGGTGCGCGAGTTCTTCCGCGGTGTCGGCGCCGTGCTCGGCGCGCCCGGGGTGCTGTGCGTGTACGGCCCGTTCCGCTTCGCGGCTCGGCATACGAGCGACAGTAACGCGGCCTTCGATGAGTTCCTCAGGCAGCGCGACCCCGCGAGCGGACTGCGGGATTTCGAGGCGCTCGATGAGCTCGCTGAGGCGCGCGGCCTGCGGTTCGCCGCCAACCACGCGATGCCGGCCAACAACCGCACGTTGGTGTGGCGGCGCGCTGCGCCGGGGCAGCGCAAGGCGTAGAGTTGCATTTCATGGACCCCGACACGCTGCGCGAGATCCGCGAGGCGATTCGCAACATTCCGGACTATCCGCGGCCCGGGGTGATGTTCCGCGACATCACCACGCTCCTCGGCAATGCGCCCGTCTTCCACCAGGTGGTGGAGGAGCTGGTCCACCCCTGGCGCAACGAGCACGTCGACTACGTCGCCGGCATCGAGGCGCGTGGTTTCATTCTCGGCGGCGCGGTCGCGCATCAGCTGCGAGCGGGGTTCGTGCCGATCCGCAAGAAGGGCAAGCTGCCGCACACCACGGTGCGCGTCGCCTATTCGCTCGAGTACGGGCTCGATGAGATGGAGATGCACCGCGACGCGGTCGCCTCGGGCGATCGCATCGTGCTGGTGGACGATCTGATTGCGACCGGCGGCACCGCGGAAGCCGCGGTCAAATTACTGCGCTCACTCGGTGCGAGCATTCTCGCCGCCTGTTTCATCATCGACCTGCCCGATCTCGGCGGCTCCGCGCGACTTGCGGCGCTGGAGGTGCCCGTGCGGACACTTGTTGCCTTTCGCGGACAGTAGCGAGCCCGGCGCCCCGCAGCATTCCTTGTAAATTTATTTTATATTTCAGCGCCTTACAAGCTGATTAGCACGAACATTACGTTGCGGTCATACGCCGCTTCGGCGCAGATAATCCAGTCATAATACGTCCGCCTTGGCACGGGGGAGCCGCTCAGAACCGATCGACCAAGGCAAGCAGCGCATCTCATTAATTTTGGAGACCACATCGATGTTCAAGAAGCTTGTACCAGTCATCGCCCTCGCCCTGCTCGCGGGTCCGGTCTTTGCAGCTGACGCGCCGGCCACCACACCGTCGGATCAGTCGAGCACGGCCTCGTCCAAGCATCACAAGAAGCACTCACACAGCAGCAGCAGCAGCAGCAAGAGCAAGAAGTCGGCGACCGACGCGTCATCGACCGCTCCCGCCAAGTAACGCTCTGCCGACTGGCGTTTTTCGAAAGCCCCGCCCCAGGCGGGGCTTTTGTTTTGCGGTCACCTCCCCGCGGCTGGGACCGCGCCCGCGGGACTGCCGCCGGACTGCCACCGCGCCACAGCTGCCGCCCCCTCCGGGCGCCGCCTTAGGGCTTGCGGCTTTGCCCCAAACGGGTTCAAATTCCAGCCATGGATGGGACGCAACAGGCCGCAATACATCAGGCGCTGGTTTCCGTTCAACTTGCCGTAACGAGCATGACCTTCCCGAGCTGCGATCAGGACGACCTGATCGAAGCCATTGATCGCGTCGAAGAACAACTCCATCTCAATCACCCGAACCTGGCACTCATGTGCCGGTTCCTCAACTCGATCGCGAGGAGTCTGCGCGCGCAACCCGAGGCGCGCGACGCCTGCCTCCTGATCGAAGACGCGATCGGCAAGGCCGGAATGCCTAGCACCTGGCAGTCGGGAATCTGATCGCCCCGGCGCCACACCCGTAGCCGCGCCCGCAGGGAGCGCGGCGTTGCCGCTCGCGAACCGGGCGGCCGACGTTGCGCCCGCGCGCACAGGCATTCGAAGTTGGTCTGATGATCACACCCCTCGCGCAGGCGTTGATTCTGCTGGCGGGCTCGGTGTTCCTGGTGACGCTGGTGCGGCGCCTGGCGCTCCCGACGAGCCTCGCTTATCTGTGCGTGGGACTCGTGCTCGGACCGCACGCGCTCGGTGTGGTGTCGGATTCGGGCACCACGCGGCTGCTGGCGGAGCTCGGGGTGGCCTTCCTGCTGTTCACCCTGGGACTGGAATTTTCCCTGCCGCGGATGCTGGCGATGCGGCGCGAGGTGTTTGGCCTCGGTGCGCTGCAGGTGATCGCCACCACTGCCGGGTTCGCCGCGCTCGCCAATCTGCTCGGGATCGGCTGGCTCACCGCCACCGTGGTCGGTGGGGCGATCGCCATGAGCTCGACCGCGCTGCTGCTGCAGCAGCTCACCGAGCGCGCCGAGATCAACCGCACCCACGGACGGCTCGCCTTCGCGATGCTGTTGTTCCAGGATCTGGCGTTCGTGCCGTTCTTCGCGCTCGGCGCGATGCTCGCCGCCGGCCAGGATCGCTTCCCGCTCAGCCAGAGCGCGGTCGCGCTGCTGAGCGGCGTGCTGGCGCTGGTGGGCGTACTGGCCGCGGGGCGCTGGCTGCTGCGGCCGCTGTTCCACGAGATCGCGCACAGCCGGCTGCGCGAGCTGTTCACGCTCACCGTGCTGCTCGTGGTGCTCGCTTCGGCCTACGTCTCGCACCTCGCCGGCCTGTCCTTCGCACTCGGTGCGTTCCTCGCCGGCATGATGCTCGCGGAGACCGAGTATCGCTTCCAGATCGACGCCGCCATCCGGCCGTTCCGCGACCTGCTGCTCGGGCTGTTCTTCGTATCCGTCGGGATGCTGCTCAACCTGCATCTGCTCGGTCGGCCGAGCGAGCTCGCCATCGCCCTCGCCATGCTCGTGACCCTGGTGGTGCTGAAGGCGCTGATCGCGGCGCTGGTCACGTGGCCGTTCGCGCACTCGCGCTTCAAGGCACTGCGCACCGGCATCGTCATGTCGATCGGCGGGGAGTTCGGCATCGCCCTGTGCACCGTGCTGCTGCAGGGCGGACTCGTGCCCGAAGGACTCGGCGAGCCGCTGCTGGTAGCCATCGTGCTCTCCATGGTGCTGAGCCCCGTCATCCTCAACAACAACAAGCGCGTGGCGCGCTTCCTGCTCCGCGAGCATGCGCCGGCGCTCACCGCCGCCGCGCGCGAGGAGGAGGCGACCCAGGAGATCGCGCAGCGCGAGCACGTCATCCTCTGCGGCTTCGGCCGCGTCGGCCAGAACGTCGCGCGCGTGCTCGAGCGGCAGGGGTTCGAGTACATCGCGCTCGATCTCGACCCGGCGCGCATCCGTGCCGCGCGTCAGGCCGGGGACCCGGTGATGTTCGGTGACTCGGCCGACGAGGAAATGCTGGCCCGGGCGGGCATTGCCCATGCCAACGCCGTGGTCATCAGTTTCTCCGACCCCGCCACGGCGCTCGGCATTCTGCGCAGTGCGCGCCGCATGCATCCGGACCTGCCGGTGCTGGTGCGCACCGCCGACGATTCACGGCTCAAGGAGCTCCAGGATGCGGGCGCGACCGATGTGGTGCCGGAGACCTTCGAGGCGAGCCTCATGCTGGTTTCGCACGTGCTGATGCTGCTGCACGTGCCGGTGTCGCGCGTCGTGCGCACGCTGGGTGAGATCCGCGCCGGCCGCTACGCCGTGCTGCGCAACATCGTACGCCGCGGCGATGCGCGCGTGGTGGACGAGACGAGCGAGCACCACGAGGAGATCAAGTCCGTGGTCGTGCCGCCCGGCGCCTGGGCCGTAGGACACAGCCTGAGCGAGGTGCGCGATCGGGGCGTCGCCGTGACCTTCACCGGGGTGCGGCGCCACGGGATCCTCGGTCGCGAGCCCTCCGGGGAGACCGTGCTGCGCGATGGCGACATCGTGGTGATCTACGGCCAGCCCGAGGAGCTCGAGCGCGCGGAAGCGGTGCTGCTCGCCGGCTGAGCCCCGGCGGAACAGCCGCTAAAATAGCCGTTTCGGGCGGCGCTACCCGCATCACTACCGCCCGGCCAAGGATCACATCATGCACAAGAGTCGTCTCGCCGGGTTCATCATCGACTGCCGCAGCGACGATCTGGACGCAGCCGCCGCCTTCTGGGCCGCGGCGCTGAATCTCCCGCTGCGCCCGGCGGCGCCGCGCGAGTCCCTGTACCGGGTGCTCGAGACGGCCGCCGATCAGCCGTATCTGGAAGTGCAGCAGGTGCAGCACGAGAGCCGCGTGCACCTCGACATCGAAGCCGACGACATCGAGGCCGAGGTGCGGCGCCTGGAGAAACTCGGCGCCCGGCGCATCGCCACGGTGAAGAGCTGGTGCGTGCTCGAGGCGCCGAGCGGACAGCGCTTCTGCGTGGTGCGTCCGCAGCGCCCCGACTTCGCGGCGCAGGCCAACACCTGGAATGTGTGAGGACACGTGAGTTGAATCGAAGCGACATCCACTTTCCGCCGAAGCACGAGCCGCTGCGCGATGACGTGCACGCGCTCGGCGCGCTGGTCGGCGAGATCCTGCGTGAACAGGGCGGCGAGCAGCTGTTCGAGCTGGTCGAGCTCGACCGCGTCGCCGCCATTCGCGGGCGCGCCGGCTCGCATGAAGCGCGCGTCGAGCTCGCCGCCTGCGTGCGCGACCGCCCGCCGGTGCTGGCGCGCGACCTGGTGCGCGCGTTCGCGACCTGGTTCCAGGTGGTGAACCTCGCCGAGCAGGTGCACCGCATCCGCCGCCGCCGCGAATACTTCCTCAAGGACAGCCAGCGGCCGCAGCCCGGCGGGGTCGAGGATGCCATCGCCGCTCTCAAGGCCCGCGGACTCACCCAGGAACAGCTGCTCGAGCTGATCGGCACGCTCTCCATCCAGCCGGTGTTCGCCCCGCATTCCACCGAGGCGAGCCGCCGCACGCTGCTGCGCAAGCAGCAGCGCATCGCGCAGCGGCTGTTCGAGCGGCTCGACCCGAACCTCACACCGAACGAGTCGCGCAGCATCTGGAGCAACATCCGCATGGAGCTCACCACCGCGTGGCAGACCGAAGAGCTGCCGCGCGAGCGGCTCACGGTCGCGGATGAGCGCGAGCAGATCCTGTTCTACCTGGTGGAGGTCCTCTACCGCGTGGTGCCGGCCTTCTACGAGGAGATCGCGCAGGCGCTGGAGAAGGTCTACGGCGTGCGCGCCCGCGCGCTGCGTCTGCCGTCCATCCTGACCTTCGGCTCCTGGGCGGGCGGCGACATGGACGGCAACCCGGACGTGCATGCCAAGACCATCCGCGAGACGCTCGCACGCCACCACCAGGTGATCCTGCACTGCTACTTCGCCGAGTGCCAGGAGCTCGCCCAGCGCCTATCGCAGAGCGCGAGCCGCGTAGCGGCCTCCGTCGAGCTCGGCAAGCGCGTCGAGGAGTACATGCGACTGCTGCCGGGAGCGCGCGCCATCACTCCGGCGCGGCACGACCGCATGCCGTACCGCGTGTTCCTGGCGCAGATCGGCGAGCGGCTGCGCAACGCGCACGAGGGCCGCGCGAGCGGCTACGAGAACGCGCATCAGTTCCGCGAGGACATCGCCCTGATCGCACTCAGCCTGAGGGCCAACAAGGGGGTCCACGCCGGGCTCTTCTATGTCGAGCGGCTGCTGCGGCGGATCGAGACCTTCGGCTTCCATCTGGCGACGCTCGATGTGCGGCAGAACGCGAGCGTGCTGCACGAGATCATCGCACAGGGTCTCAGCGACCCGCAGTGGGCCGGGCGCAGCCGCCGCGAGCGCCGCGATCTGTTGGCACAGGCGTTGGAGAAGGATCGGGGACCGGTCGCCGAGCTCGACGCTCTCGGACGGCGCACGCTCGCGGTGTTCGACGCCATCGTCCAGGGACGCCACCGGTACGGCCCGGAAGCCATCGGCTATTTCATCGTGAGCGGCGCCTCCGGGGCCGATGACATGCTGGCGGCACTGCTGCTGGCACGCTGGGCGGAGGTGTACGACAAGCGCACCGGCGAGATCGCGCTCGACATCGCCCCGCAGTTCGAGACCAGCGAGGCGCTGGCCGCCTGCGGCAGCACCATGCAGGAGCTGCTCGCAGATCCGCTCTACCGCCGCTACCTCGAGGCGCACGGGCGCCGGCAGTGCGTGCTCATCGGCTATTCCGACAGCAACAAGGAAGGCGGTGCCTGCGCCTCGCGCTTCACCATCCACCAGGCACAGCGGGATCTCGCCGAGGTGCTGCGCGCGGCGGGCGAACAGCACGTGCTGTTCCACGCGCGCGGCGGCAGCGTGGCGCGCGGTGGCGGCCGCATCGAGGCGATCGTGCGCGCAGCGCCCGCCGGCGCCGTGAGCGGGGTGCTGCGCATCCGCGAGCAGGGCGCGACCATCAAGCAGGGCTATGGGCTGCGCCCGATCGCGATGCGCACCCTCGAGCGGGCCTTCAACGCGCTCAGCCTCACGAGCGCGGCGCTGCGTCGCGCGGAGCTCGCGCCGGATGCGCCCGAGCACCTGGAGATCGCCGCCCATCTCGCCGCCGAGAGCCGCGCGGCGTACCGGCGCCTGGTCTACGGGGAAGCGCGGTTCTACCAGTACTTCGAGGCGGTGACCCCGATCGATGTGATCGAGCGCATGCAGATCGGGGCGCGCTCGGTGCATCGCGCCGAGCGCGGGGGACTCGAGGCGCTGCTGCCGGTGCCGTGGGTGTTCGCCTGGTCGCAGATCCGCTCCATGTTCCCGGCCTGGTACGGCTCGGGCACCGGTCTGGCGGCGGTGGTGGAGAAATTCGGACTCGCGCGCGTGCGCGCGGCGTGCGACTCGTGGTTCTTCCTGCGCAACCTCCTCGATGATCTCGAGACCATGCTGGCGCGCACCGACCTCGACATCGCCAGCTACTACGACGCGCTCGCCGCCGAAGAGCTGCGCGGCTACAGCAAGCAGCTGCGCGCGGAATACCAGCAGGCGTGCGCGCAGGTGCTCGCCATTCGCGACAGCCGCGAGCTGCTCGATTTCGATCCGACCATGCAGCGCTCGATCCGCCTGCGCAACCCGTATCTCGACCCGATGAACCTCATGCAGGTAGACCTGCTGCAGCGCTGGCGCGCGGGCGGGCGCGAGGACCGCGACCTGTTCGCGGCGCTGCTCGCGAGCGTGGGCGGCATCGCCCAGGGCCTGCAGAGCACCGGTTGATGGCGGTGAGCATCACCATCCGCCCGGCCGAGGCGCACGAGCTGCCGCTGGTGCTCGAGTTCATCCGCGAGCTCGCGGCGTACGAGCGGCTCGAGCACGAGGTGCAGGCGACCACGGCGGATCTCGCCGTAGCGCTCTTTGGCCCGCGGCCGTTCGCCGAAGTGGTGTTCGCGTGCCTCGAGGGCGAGCCGGTCGGCTTCGCCCTCTTCTTCCAGAACTTCTCGACCTTCCTCGGCAAGCCCGGAATCTACCTCGAGGATCTGTTCGTACGTCCACAGGCCCGCGGGCACGGCATCGGCCGGCGCCTGCTCGCGTGGCTGGCACGTACCACGCTCGAGCGCGGCTGCGCACGGCTCGACTGGGCGGTGCTCGACTGGAATCTGCCCTCGATCGGCTTCTATCGGAGTCTCGGAGCGGTCGCGCAGGATGAGTGGACCACCATGCGCGTGAGCGGCGCGGCGCTCGAGCGCCTCGCGCGCGGCTGAGCGCGCGCGTTGCCCCGATGGCCAATCCGAAGATGTTGCCCTGCGATGCGGCGGCCATCCGCGCGGTGCCGGGCAGCGCGGCATGCGCCGCACGACGGCGGTGGGTGCTGGTGGCGGCGGTGCTCGGATCGACGCTCGCGTTCGTCGATGAGTCGGTGGTGAACGTCGCGCTGCCGAAGATGGAGAGCGACCTGCACACGACGCTCGCGGCCATGCAGTGGGTCATCAACGCCTACACGCTGTGCATGTCCGCGCTGCTGCTGATCGGCGGCGCCACTGCCGATCAGTTCGGGCGGCGGCGCGTGTTCCTGATCGGCGTGGTGGTGTTCGCCGTGGCGTCGCTCGGCTGCGGTCTGGCACCGGATGTGCAGATACTCATCGGAGCGCGTGCGCTCGAGGGGCTCGGCGCGGCGCTGCTCGTGCCGTGCGCCCTCGCGCTGATCGGCGCCGCCTACGATGAGAAGGAGCGCGGCGCCGCAATCGGCATCTGGTCGGGCGCCTCGGCGATCGCCGCGGGCGCTGCGCCGCTGCTCGGCGGTGCGCTGGTGGACCATCTCTCATGGCGCGCGATCTTTCTCATCAATCCGTTGCTCGCCGTGCCGACCATCTGGATCACGCTGCGCCACGTACCCGAGAGCCGCGACCCGCAGGCGAGCACCGCCCTCGACTGGCGCGGAGCGCTGCTCGCCATCGCCGGTCTCGGCAGCCTGGTGTATGGACTCATCGCCGCATCGGATCGCGGTTGGGGCTATCCACGGGTGATCGCGCCCCTGGTGGCGGGCGCGGCACTGCTCGGCAGCTTCGTCCTCGCCGAGCGGCACAACCGCGCCGCGATGATGCCGCCCGAGTTGTTCCGTTCGCGCACCTTCAGCGGTGTCAACCTGCTCACGCTGCTGCTCTACGGCGCTCTCGGCGGCGCATTTTTCTTTCTGCCGTTCCTGCTGATCCAGGCACGCGGCTACTCCGCGACCGCAGCCGGCGCGGCATACCTGCCCTTCACGATCGTGCTCGGCGTGCTGTCGCGCTGGTCCGGCGGACTCATGGACCGGTTCGGGGCGCGCGCACCGCTGGTCATCGGACCTGCGATCACGGCCGCCGGCTTCGTGCTGCTCTCGAGCGGCAACGCCACATACCCCAGCGTGCTGGTGTCGATGACCGTGCTCGGGATCGGGATGACGATCACGGTTGCACCGCTCACGACGGCGGTGCTCAACGCCGTACCCGCGCACCGGACCGGCGTCGCCTCGGGCATCAACAACGCAGTCGCCTCGGTCGGAAGCCTGCTGCTGATCGCGATCCTCGGCACGCTCGCCCTCGCCGTCTTCGATCGCTCGCTGGACTACCAACTCGCGTACGGTGACACATCACCCGCCGTCCGGCTGGCGGTGCAGTCCGCGCGCGGCGGCCTCGTCATGCCATCACTGCCCGCGAGCCTTCCAGCGCAGGAACGTGAGCGTGCCCACGCAATCATTGCGGACTCACTCATCCACACCGTGCGCCTCGCGCTGTGGACTGCGGCAGCACTGGCGCTCGCCGGCGCGCTCGCCGCCGCCCTCACCATCCCGCCGCGGGATCGGCAAGCGGCACGAGAACCCGCCGCCAACGCCGCGGACTCATGAGCCGTAGATGCCCCAGCCCGCGGCAATTCGATCCCAGTCCCTCAGCCCGGCTTGATGTTCGCGTTCAGACGGAAGAGATTCTGCGGGTCATAGCGCTTCTTCAATTCGGCCAAACGACCGAAATTCGGGCCGTAGTTGCGGTCCGTTCCCTTCGGATCGGCATCGCTCAGGTTGATGTAGTAACCGGCCGTGAATGGTGCCAGTTTGCTCCAGGCGGCACGCACCGCGGCCCGGCCCGGCTCGTCTTCGGCGGGGTCTTTCCATCCCGCGGCCAGCATCATGTTGGCAATGGCAGCTCGGTGCGAGAACGCCGTGGCGGTCTGCGGAACATCCCAGACCGCGCCGTTGGCGTTCTGGAAGAGCATGCCCATGCCGGTACGGGCATCCGGCCTGAACTCCTCGGCGAGGAATTTGATGAGCGCGGACGAGTACTCGCTTACGAAACCACCTTTGAGGTAGTGGTGCGTCGGGTCTACCGGCGGCGGATCGAACGAGGTTTGTACGGCGAGGTAGCTCTGCTGTCCGATCGTGTTGTCGAGCGGCTTGCCGAAGCGCTGCAGAGGCTCGAGCACTTTCCGCCCGCCCTTGGCATCCCCGGAGTAAAAGACGTGGATGCGCGCCCTGAGCGGTTCATCGTTGGTCGGCGAGAGTCCCAGATCCACGCTGAGCTCCCTCGGGGCGTGTGCGAGGAAGGTGACGTAGAACTCGATTGCATCCCTGACCTGCGCGGTCGGAAAGTCGACGTGTCCCGCAATCACGGTGGGACTCAGAGGGTGGAGGCGATATTCGAACGAAGTTGCGACACCGAAATTGCCGCCGCCACCGCGTATGGCCCAGAACAGATCCGGCTCATCGTGCCCACTGACCCGCCGCACCTTGCCGTCAGCGGTCACGAGCTCCACGCTGATCAGATTGTCGCAGGCGAGACCAAATCGCCGCGACAGCCAGCCGAATCCACCCCCGAGCGTCAGCCCGGCGATGCCGGTGTTGGAGATCTGTCCGAGAGTGGTCGCCAGGGCATACTTTTGGGCTGCGGCGTCAACGTGCAGTCCCCACGCTCCGCCGGCCGCGCGGACGGTTGCGGCGTCGCTGCGCACCTCGACGGCGCGCATGGACGACAGGTCTATCACGAGTCCGCCATCGCACATCGAGTAGCCCGGAAAGCTGTGTCCGCCGCCGCGCACCGCGAGCAACAGCTCGCGCTCCCGCGCAAAGGTCACGGCGCGCACGACGTCTTGCGTGCTTGCGCAGCGGGCGATCAAGGCCGGGTGTCTGTCAATCATGCCGTTCCAGACACGGCGTGCCGTCTCGTATCCCTCGTCCCCCGGGGCGAGCAGCGTTCCCTTCAAGCCCGCGCGCAAATCCTGAACCGCGGCGCGCTCGATGGTAGCCTCGGAGCCGGAGAGCCTTACGGCGCGCAGGTCCGCGCCGGGCGAGGAATCGTTGGAAGCCGATACGAGCCGAGCGGCGGGCAGCACAGAGGCAGCGCCAGCCGCCAGGCTCATTCGACAAAAGTCGCGCCGCCTCATGGAGCTAACCCCTGCGGTTGTTATTGCCGGCCAGCGACTGCAGCCGTGTCGCGCAGTATGAGCACGGCGGGGGCTAATTGCACTTCCAGACTGCCGCGTCTGGTTGTGGCGCTGGCGCTCAGCGCCGTGGCCGCATGCACGCCGAAGAGGGAGTCTATGGATGCCTCGAATCTGAACGAGTTTGCGGCTCGCTACACCGCCGCCTGGTGCAGCCATGAGGCCGCGAGCGTCGCGACGTTCTACTCGGAGAGAGGGTCGCTGGCCATCAACGGCGGGGCGCCCTCAGTGGGCCGTCAGGCAATCGAGGCGGCAGCGCAGAGCTTCATGACCGCTTACCCGGATCTGGTCGTGAAATTCGACCGCCTCGAGCCGAGGGGCGATCGGGTGCTGTACCACTGGACCTTCGTCGGGACGAATACCGGGCCCGGCGGCACGGGCAATCGGGTCCGGATCAGCGGCTACGAAGACTGGAAGATCGGGCCGGACGGACTGATTGCGGACTCGAAAGGGCGCTACGACGCGCAGGACTGGGATCGACAGGTGAAGCGGCACTGATGTGCCCCAAAATCTGGCGTTCTGTTACGGCGCCACGCCGCAAGCAGCGCTGCGCACCGCGGGCAGCAGGCGCTCGGCGAGCTCAGAGTCAAACTCGATGTCCTTGAGGATGTCCCAGCCTGTGAAGGTTGCGATCAGGCGTTCGGAGGGAAACACCAACAGCCGCTGCCCGCCAAATCCGATGCCGTGCCAGATGTATTCCTTGCCGTCCTTGCGCGGTTGCAGCCACCACTTGAACCCGTACTTCAGTCCCTGCCAGCCGGTGTCGATCGCCGGTGTCAGGGATTGACCGACCCACGCTGCGGAGATCAGCCGTTTCCCGTCCCAGATACCGTCATTGAGGTAGAGGTAGCCGATCTTCGCCAGATCGGAGCCGTTCAGATACAGCCCGCCTTCCGTGTCGATGACCCCGAGGTACGTGCGCTTCCACTGATGCTTGATGCCGAGCGGCCCGAACAGGTGCTTTTCGCCGTAGGCGTCGATGTCCTGCCCGGTCTCCTTCTGGAAGATATAGGCGAGCAGCTCCGTGGCGCCGCTGCTGTAGGCATTCGGTCGTTCCAGGCACATTCACCCGCCACGCTCCCTCTTTACGCTCACTCACGGCCGACGATAGACCACGCCGTCTTTCATGACCATCGCGACACGCTCGATCGCCGCGATGTCGCGGGTCGGATCGCCCGCCACCGCCACCAGGTCGGCGAGCATGCCCTTGTGTACGCTTCCCAGGTCCTTCTCGCGCCGCAGAATGCGGGCATCGGTCGCGGTTGCGGCGGTGAGCGCCTGGAGCGGCGTCATGCCATCGCGCACCATCCACTCGAGCTCCCGGTAGTTGGTGCCGTGGGCGAAGACCCCGACATCGCTGCCGCAGCCGATGAGCACGCCGGCCTGCAGCGCCAGGTTGAAGGCGCGCTTGGCCTGCTGCATACCTTCGGTCGGTGGGCTCTTGCCGGGCACGTAGTGCTCGAAGTACTCGCCGTAGGCTTCTTCGGCGGTGAGGGTCGGGAGGTAAGCGACGCCACGCGAGGCCATCAGGCGGAACACCTCCGGCGTGCCGTTGAAGCCGTGCTCGATTGAATCCACGCCCGCGAGCACCGCGCGGCGCATGCCCTCCGCCGTCGTGGCGTGCGCCGCCACGGGGCGGCCCGAGGAGTGCGCGGTCTCGACCAGTGCGCGCAGCTCCTCTTCCGAGAACGTCGGCTGCTGCGTGCCATCGGGTCCCCAGCGATAGTCCGCATACACCTTGATCCAGTCCGCGCCACGCCCCGCCTGCTCGCGCACCGCGCGGATGATCTCCGGCACACCGCTCGCCTCCTCGGCACCCTGCGGCGTGCAGCACACATCCGGACGCAGCCCGCGCGGGGCCGGTCCATAGGAAGCGGTCGCCACGATGGCGCGCGTCGCGACGAACAGGCGCGGACCCTCGATGAGGCGCTCCTCGATGGCGCGCTTGAGCGAGAGATCGGCGTACTCCGCCCCTTCGGTTCCGAGATCGCGCAGCGTGGTGAATCCGGCGAGCAGCGTGGCGCGCGCCTGTTGCCCCGCGCGCAGCGTGCGATAGGGCACCGGCTCTTTCAGCACCTGGTCGTTCCACAGCGTCTCGTTGTAGGGGTGCAGCAACAGGTGCGAGTGGATGTCCATCAGCCCCGGCAGCAGTGTCGTGCCGGGCAGGTCGATCACCGTCGCGTCCGCCGGGGCGCGCACCGCGGCCGGCGGTCCCACGGCGCCGATGCGATTGCCTTCGATCAGCACCACCCAGCCGCCGTGCGGCGGCTCACCGGCGCTCCACACCTGCGCCGGACGCAGCAGCGTTGCTGCGCCCTCGGCGGCGAGCGGAACCCACATGAGAGAAGCGACAGTGGCCGCCAGCCATCGGGCCCGCATCGTTATCATTGATTTTTCCCCGCCGCCTCGCGCCGGGCGGTAGCTGAGGAGCGCAGCAGTCTCTGTTTGCAGCGTGACGCTACGAGCCCATCAGCACCGTCGTATCGTAACTCTCGAAGCCCTGGATGGCACGCGAGTAGGCGTTGAACACCAGCCGCTCGGCCACCTTGTCGGCGCGCGGCGCGAGCAACATGCGCAGCACCACATCGTCGGCGGGCCGCGTGGCCTCTTCAGCCAGCAGCTGCTCGATGACGCGCGTCAGGCGGAAATTCAGCTCGTTCACGAAACGCATGTGCAGGCCGTCGTGAACCTGCTCGCCCGCGCCGTAAGTGCCGCGCGCTTCCTGGGCCAGCTCGTGGAGAAACAGGTTGAGCAGTCGCGCCTTGTCGACCAACCGCAGCTCCTCGTAGAAGGCGATTTCGGAATTGAGGTTCATGACAGATCCATGGCGGAACTCAGGCCGGGAAGAAGTCGATCGGCTTGGTGGTGGTGATGGTATCGACGTCCCTGGGGTCGAAACGGAACAGGCGCACAAGTGCGATGATCTTGCGCTCGAGCTCGGGGTCCTTGAGCTCGCTCGAGACCACGCGGCACATGGTTACCTCGCCGCTCGGAGCGATGGTGAACTCCAGCACCAGTTTCCCCTGCAGCTCGGCGTTGTCCCGCAGCGCGCGGGCGTACAGGCTGTAGATGCGCCCCTTGTTCTTATC
>Ga0318560_10000128_pt1 | contig 17062 bp, 12 predicted proteins | sample GRESIP065b5f22_FD_202537 | JGI IMG/M metagenome (GOLD analysis project Ga0318560, IMG submission 202537) | Tropical soil microbial communities from Luquillo Experimental Forest, Puerto Rico - GRE.SIPMG.065b5f22 | ecosystem: Environmental > Terrestrial > Soil > Tropical forest > Bulk soil... | reverse complement strand
CTTGAAGGCCGCCTTGAGGTTGGCCAGCGCCTCGACGCTCGAGTCGGGCCGGATGCCCTCGTCGGCGGCGAAGATCTCGTCGGTGTCCTTGCCCTCCTCGTCGTGGACGGGGACCGGGACGATTTCGTTCTCGAAGCGGCCCTCCGCGGTCGCCCGCGCCGCCCGCTGGTGGCTCTGCACGGAGAAGGCGTCGAGCTCCTCGCGTGAGATGCCCCACTCGTCCGCGATCATCTCGGCCCCGATGCCCTGTCCCTTCAGCCGGCTGTGGCCCTCGTCGTCTGCGTAGCGGGCCATCATGCGCGGGCCGAACGGGAACCCGAAGTCACGCACGACCGACGAGCCCATGGGCGTGTGCGTCATCGACTCCACGCCCGCTGCGATGGCCACGTCGTAGGCGCCGGCCATCACGCCCTGTGCGGCGAAGTGGATGGCTTGCTGCGAGGAGCCGCACTGGCGGTCGATCGACGTCGCCGGCACCGACTCGGGCCAGCCCGCGGCCAGGACCGCGTTGCGGGCCACGTTGAGCGACTGCTCGGAGACTTGCATGACGCAGCCCATGATCACGTCGTCGACCAACGCCGGGTCCAGCTCGTTGCGCTCGGCCAGTGCCCGCAGCGACTCGGAGGCCAGGTCCACGGCGTGCCAGCCGCGCAGCTTCCCGTTGCGCTTGCCGCCGGCGGTCCGGACGGCGTCGACGATGACGGCGGTGGTCATAGCGTTCTCCTTCCAATTCCGGCGGGCCGCTCCCTGCCGGTTCAGAACGACGGGCCATCCTATCTGCCCTCGCAGAACGGGCCACCTGGCCCGGAGTGGCCCTCCGGTCGCCCGGTAGGGTCTGCGCCGATGAGCCGCACGGGCAAGGACATGGACCGCTGGTTGGGCGACGGCGGCATGCCGATCATCGGTCTCGTCGGCGCAGCCCTCACCGCCTACGGGGTGGACGGCGAGGACCTCGGTTGGGTGAACGGCACCTTCTCGCCCGCGGACCTCGCTTGCAATCCCCACGGCGTCACCCAGGCCGGCATTCATTCGTTGCTGCTCGACGCGTGCATGAATTTTGCGATCAACGCGGCCTTGCCCGGTGGCGCCCGGACCCGCGGCACGCTCGAGATGAAGACCGAGTGCATGCGCCCCGCCCTCAAGGGGCACGAGTTCGCCCTCCGGGGCGAGGTCGTGCGCCTGGCCAAACAGGTGGCCTACGGCGAGGCCTCCATGCGCGACGGCGAGGGGACGCTCATCAGCCGGGCCACCGGGACCTTTCTTTTGCATCGCCAGGATCCCGCGCCTTCCGCCTGACCCGTTTCGGGTGCCCAACCCGGGTCCCGGGGTGTGCCTCGTCTGCCGCGGCCCCAGCGGCGCCGGGCGTGGCGTCTGCTTCGCCTGCAGCGTGGTGGCCCGACGACTCGGCCTCGGTCTGGCGCCGGTCATGCCGGCCCGGCTGTGCCCACTCCCGAGCGCGCTGTACGCGGTGCTGCTCGGGTACAAAGAATCACCCGTGGCCGAGGAGCGCCGACACCTCGGCGCGGTCGTCCGGGCACTGTGCCGACAGTTCCTCGTCGGGGCCGGAACCGACCTTCGCGCCGCGGCGGGCGGTGCCGTCGACGTCGTGGTCCCCGTCCCGTCGACCACGCGCACCGGCCTGTCGCCGCTGGCCCGGGTCGAGGGTCTGGGTCGCGCAGTGACCGACGCGCTGGCGGGTGCGGCGTGGGCGCCGTCGACTCTGCGACGCGATCGACTCGGCGCCGCGCCGCCGCTCGCCCACATGCGTCCGCACGCGCGCGGCTTCACCGTGCAAGACGGGTCAACGGTCGTCAAGGGCCGCCGCGTGCTCCTGCTCGACGATCTCTACGTCAGCGGCTCCCGGGCGCAGAGCGCCGCCGCCTCGTTGCGCCTTGCGGGTGCCCGCGCGGTCGTCATCGTTCCCGTGGGGCGGGTCCTGCGACCCGACCGGGTCCCTGCACATCGCGCGTTCCTCGTGCGCCAGTCGCGGCGAGCGTGCTCGACGTCAGTGCAGGCGGGTCAGTTCTCGGGTGCGTGATGCGCCATCGACGCGCCGAGCTGGTCCGCCAGAGAGACCGCGACGACGCACTGCTCGTGGCTGATGGGGGTGGAGGGGGTCGGGGTCAGAATGAACGTGCCCACGATCTGGCCGCCACCACGGACCGGGAGTTCGACGTGCTGTGTCGGCAGGCCGACGGTCGCCGCGGGCCAGCGCAACGGGTTGAGGCGCACGGTGCCGTCGCCGGCTATCCAGGCACCCTTACCGGAGGGCTGCTCGCGCACGAACCGGCAGTCCTGGAGGTTGAGGAGCTGGCGCAGTTCACCGGCCACCGCGATGAGGATGAAGTCGGGATCTTCCCCCTCGGCGATGCGTTGGCTCAAGTCGTGCAGTCGCGCGATCTCCGTGCGCCCGAGGTCGGCCGCCTGCCGGCTCTTGCGACCTCGGGCCGCCAGCTCGCCGACGATCAGACCGACCGCGACGAAGAGGACCTCCGTCGTGATGTCGGCCTGCCGGCTGATGCGGAACGAGCCGTAGGGCCGGGTGAGGAGGAAGTCGAAGGAGGCGGCAGCGACGATGGCTGCCACGAACGCGCGCGCCCGGCTGCCGGCCGAGGCGATGGCGACGGTGACCACGACGAGGATGAGCGCGTCGTCGGCGCTCGTGAGGTGGTCCCGCGCCGGGACGAGCAACAGGGCCACGGCCACCGGCGCCAGCACGGCGAGGACCCACTGCACTCCGTCCGACGTCAACCATGCGCGCCACACCTGCATCCGCGACGGGGTCGGGGCCGCCATGTCAGCGCTCGCCCGACTCGGGGTTCAGCAGCTCGAAGGACGGGTTCATGATGGCCAGCCGGCCCTTGTGCTTGCCGACCATGCCTTCGGCGATCATCCGGGTCCCGCTGTGCAGGCCGGCGATCGAGCGCCGGCCGAGGAACACGAAGGTGATCGCCTCACCGCTGCCGTCGTCGAGGACGGCCTCGAGGGTCGGCTGGTCAGACATGGTCTGGACCCTGAGCGACTTCACGCGGCCGGCCACCCGCGCCCGCGTTCGCCAGTGCAATGACGAGATGGGCTGTGTGCCGGGGACGCGGGGGAACACGACCGCCTCGTCGCGTTTCTTGGCCGGGCCCGCGGCGGGCGCCGTGGCGGCGCTCCCGCCAGGGTCGCTCAGGAGCGCCTGCTCGAGGTCGTTGCCGTGTTCCCGGACGCCGCCGGAGAGATGGAACGGGATGATGGTGGCGTTGACGTGCGGGAGCTGGCTCACGATCTCGACGATGCGGTCCGCCGTTTGGTCGTGGAGGATGCGGCGCCAGGCCCTGCCGTAGGAGCGCCTCGGCAGCAGCATGCTGACCTCGGTCTCGCCGTCGGCCAGCTCGGCCGCCAGCTCGAGCGTGGCTCGGCCGAGACGGCGGTCGGGACAGTCGATGACGTCGAGCGGGAGGCGGCTGAGCCCGAGCCGTTGCCAGCGCGCCATCAACAGGTCGGCCCGCTTGTGGTCGATGTTGAAGTGCACGGTCCGCAGGTCGTCGGGCGTGAGCGCCCGCGCGTACTGGATGGCCCGGGCAGTGGCCAGGTCGATGCGGTCGACGAGGACCACCACGACGTGACGGCGGAGCACCTTCGCCTCGTAGGCCTCGGCCGCTGCCCCCTCTTCGAGCACGGCATCCTCGGAGCGGTATTCCCGGTTCATGGTGACGAGGGCGTAGACGAGCAACGGCATGACGACAACCACCACCCAGGCGCCCTGCGTGAACTCGGCGACGGCGAAGACGACCACGACGACGGCGCACACCACGGCCGCGATGGCGTTGATCACCACCCGTTGGCGCCAAGGCCCCTCGCGGTGGCGCAGATGGTGGGTGACCATGCCGGCCCCCGCCATGGTGAACCCGGTGAAGACGCCGATCGCGTACATCGGGATGAGCGCCGACACCTTCGCCTCGGTCGCCAGGAGCAGCGCGATGGACGCGCCGGCCAAGAGCAGGATGCCGTTCGAGAAGACCAGCCGGTGCCCGCGCACGGTCAACTTGCGTGGCAGGAAGGAGTCCTCCGCGACGAAGCTCACCAGGAAGGGGAAACCGGTGAAGCTCGTGTTGGCGGCCAGGATCAAGATGACGGCCGTCGCAATCTGCAGGGAGTAGAAGAGCACCCGGCCGCCCGAGCCCGACCCGTACACGAGGGTGCCGATCTCCGAGACGACCGTGGGGGTCCCCGAGGTGAACGGGATGGTGTGGGTGAGCGCGGCGAGCACCGAGACGCCGAGGAACATCACGCCGAGGATCGTGCTCATCAGCACCAGCGTCGTGCGGGCGTTGCGGGCCTGGGGTGCGCGGAAGACGCTGACGCCGTTCGAGATGGCCTCCGTGCCAGTCATGGCCGAGCTCCCATTGGCGAATGCGCGCAACAAGAAGAAGGCCGACACACCGAGGATCAGACCACCAGTGGAATTTCCGAGGGGGATCGTCCCCTGATGCGGCGGCTGGTGCGGAAGGTCGCCGGCGGCCTTGCGAGCCAGGCCGTAGACGATCAGCACCGCCATGTTGGCGATGAAGAAGTAGGTGGGGATTGCGAACACGCGGCCCGCTTCGCGGATGCCGCGCAAGTTGCCGTAGGCGAGGAGGACGACGAAGGCGACGGAGAGCGCGACCGGGATCCAGGCCTGGTGCCCGAGCGCCGGCGCCGCCGAGACGATGGCGTCGGCTCCGGCCGCCACGGAGACGGCGACGGTGATGGTGTAGCTGATCAGGAGCGCGGCCCCGGCGACCTGGGCCACGTTGGGCCCGAAGTTGTCCCGGCTGACCACGTAGGAGCCGCCGGCCTTGGGGTAGGAACGGACGACGTCCCGATAGCACATGGTGACGACGGCCAGGACGCCCAGGATGGCCCCGGTCATCGGGGTGACGATGGCGAAGGCGGCGAGGCCGGCGATCGGCACCAGGATGCGCAGCATCTCCTCGGTGGCGTAGGCCGAGGACGACATCACGTCCGAGGACAGGACGGCGAGGGCGGTCGGCTTGCCGAGACGCTGCCCGTGCAGCTCGTCGCTCACCAACGGTGGGCCGAGGAGGACCCGCTTGAGCCGGTAGCGGCGGCTCTCGGGCAGGCTGGCCGCGATCGTCGTGTCCGTCCGCGCCGGCGAGCGCTCCAGCGTGTGCACCTGCTCGCGGGCGGTGGAGGTGTCGGATGTGGCCGTACCTGCCATGGCTACGGTCTACTTCGCCACTGGGGCCGGCGGCGACCATCGCGACGCGGTCAGGCGGGGAAGGCCACCATGTCGCGTACGCCGGTCAGTTCCTCCGACGCCGCCCACAGCGCGGCGGCGGCGTGTTCATCACGGGCCCGGCGCGAGGGGCGGGCCAGGCGCGGCGGTCCGGCGAGCCCGAAGGCCCGCGCCGGGCCGACGTACTGCCCGTTGTGGACCTCCGGCGAGGTTGCGGCACACAGCACCGGCAGCGCGCCCGAAGCGGTGGACTGGCCGAGGGTGGTGCCTGCCGTGCGCGCCAGCTTGCGACGCACCCGGCTCGGGCCGAGCGCCGCCCCGTTGCCGGCGAGGTTGCTGCGCGTCCATCCCGGGTGGGCGGCGACGGCACGTGTCGGGAGGCCGGCGGCGTCGAGGCGGCGACTGAGTTCGAGGGTGAAGAGGAGGTTGGCGAGCTTGGACGTCCCGTAGGTGACCCAGGTGTCGCGGGGCGTGGATCCGGCCAGGTCGTCGAGGTGCAGCCGACCGATCCGGTGCATGTGGGAGCTCACCGTCACGATGCGGGAGCGCTCCGTCGTCACGATCCGCTCGAGCAACAGGCCGGTCAGCGCGAAGTGGCCGAAGTGGTTGGTGGCCACCTGCAGTTCGAGCCCGTCGGCCGTCTGGCGGTAGGGCGTACCCATCACGCCGGCGTTGTTGACGAGCAGGTCAAGACGGGCGTGCTCGCTGCGCACGGCGTCTGCGGCGCGGCGCACCGAGACGAGGTCGGCCAGGTCGAGCGTCAGCAGCTCGAGCGAGGACCGGTCGAGCTCGCACTCGAGCTTGTCGCGCGCCCGTCGGCCATTGTCCCCGCTGCGGCAGGCCAGCAGGACGTGGGCGCCGTGGCGGGCCAAGACGCGCGCCGTCTCGTAGCCGATGCCGCTGTTGGCCCCGGTCACCAGGGCGACCCGACCGGTGAGGTCGCCGACGTCGGCGGCGCTCCAGGTGGCGCCGTTGGTCGCCTCGGTGCCTGGGATCCTCACGCGTTGCCGATGTGGTCCGCCGGGACGGTGCCGAGGCGGCCGGCCTCGTAGTCCTCGAAGGCCTGCACGATCTCCGCACGGGTGTTCATCACGAAGGGACCGTAGGCGTACACCGCTTCGCCGATCGGCCGGCCTCCCAGGACGAGCACGTCGAGGGCGGGGTGCCGTGACTCCTGCGACTGGTCGGCCCGCAAGACGATGGCGTCGCCCGCTCCGTGAACGGCCAGCTGCCCGGTGTGGATCGGCCGTGCTTCCGACCCGACCGTGCCCTGCCCGGAGAGGACATAGACGAGCGCGTTGAACTCGCCGGGCCACGGCAGGACGAGCTCGGCACCGGGCTCGATGGTGGCGTGCACCATGGAGATCGGTGTGTGGGTGGCGCCCGGGCCGCGGTGCCCGGCGACGTCTCCGGCGATCACGCGCACGAGCGCGCCCCCGTCGGGCGAGGTGAGCAGCGTCACGCCCGACGCTTCCAGGTTCTGGTAGCGCGGGTCGATCATTTTGTCGGCGGACGGGAGGTTGACCCAGAGCTGGATGCCGTGGAACAACCCGCCCGTTGCGATCAGCTGGTCGGGCGGACGCTCGATGTGCAAGATGCCCGAACCCGCCGTCATCCACTGGGTAGAGCCGTTGGTGATCAGCCCGCCGCCTCCGGTGGAGTCCTGGTGCTGGAAGGTCCCGTCGATCATGTAGGTCACGGTCTCGAAGCCGCGGTGGGGGTGCCACGCAGTGCCCTTCGGCTCGCCCGGTGCATACTCGACCTCGCCCATCTGGTCCATGTGGACGAAGGGGTCGAGGTCGGCGACGGTGACGCCGGCGAAGGCCCGGCGAACCGGGAAGCCCTCACCCTCGACGCCGGAGGGCGCATCGGTGACGCTCTTCACGGGACGGACGGTCGCCCCCCCGGTCGGGGGGTCAATGCGCGGCAACACCAGCTTGTCGGGGACGGTCACGGCTGGCATAAGAACCTCACCTCTCTTGTGCGTTCAGCGTCGTAAAAAGCGACATCGGTACAACACGTGGTCCGGCGGATCTGTTCCGGCCTCCGGGACCGGCCGATCAGGAGGCGTCGAGGCGGGCGACCTGCTCGGGCGACAAGGTGATGTCGGCGGCGGCCGCGGAGGCGACGGCGGTCTCGGGGCGGCTGCTCCCGGGGATGGGGACGACGCGGGAGCCCTTGGCCAGCATCCAGGCGAGGGTGACCTGCTGGGGGCTGGCGCCGACCTCGGCGGCGACCTCGGCGAAGGCGGGGTGGTCGCGCAGGGTGCGCTCGGTGTTGCCGATGCCCCCGAGCGGGCTCCACGGAAGGAAGGCGATGCCGAGCTGCTCGCAGTGGGCCAGCTCGTCCTCGGAAGAGCGGAAGCGGGGCGAGAATTGGTTTTGCACGCTGACGAGCCGGCCCCCGAGGACGCGCTGGGCCTCGTCGATCTGGGCCACGGTGGCGTTGGAGACACCGGCCATCCGGATCTTGCCCTCGTCGAGCAGGTCGGCCAGCGCGCCCACCGAGTCCGCCCACGGCACCTTCGGGTCGGGTCGGTGGTACTGGTAGAGGCCGATCGCGTCGAGCCCCAGCGCCTTGAGGGAGGCCTCGCACGCCTCTTTCACATACCGCGGGTCCCCGTGCACCGTCCAGCTGCCGTCCCCGGGGCGGCGATGGCCCCCCTTGGTCGCCACGACGACGTCGTCGGTGGGGCCGCCGTAGGCGGCGAGTGCCTCGGCCACGAGCTGCTCACCGTGCCCGTGCTCGTGCACGCCGAGCGAATAGGCGTCGGCCGTGTCGATGAGGGTGACGCCCGCATCGAGCGACGCGTGGATGGTCTTGATGGCTTGGGCGCGGTCGGGACGGCCCTCGATGGAAAGGGGCATCTCGCCCAACCCGATCGCGCTGACGGTCCGGTCGCCGAGTGGGCGTTGTTGCATCGCGGTCCTCCTCGGATCCTCGGGTGCTCGCTGACAGCCGGTTCCGTCTACTACCCGACGACGTGGAACGCAATCCGGTACAGCATCGTGTCGTCCTCGATGGGGCCGGCGTGGGCGGCGCGGGCGCGCAGCGTGGCGGGGTCGGGCTCGCCGGCGCGGCGCACGTCGGCGGCGGTGATGGAGGAGAAGGGGACGAGCTCCATCTCGTCCACTTCGATCAGGACCCGGCCGACGCGGTAGCGACCGCCGACCTTGACCTGACGGCGGCGCCACAGCCTGAAGGTCAGCGTGATGTCGCCGGCCGCGATGTCGTCGTGAAGCTCGCGGCTGAACTGCACGGGTGCGACGCTACGCCAGGGGCTCCCGGGTACCGCCGCCCGGCCCTGTGATCCAGTCGATCCGGGTCGACTCGGGCGGCGGTGTGCTCGCCGGACTGATGGGGTCGCTCTTGGAACCCTCGGCAACTCCCACGGGTCGGATGCCCGAGCCCGGCGTCGTTCAGCGGCGAGACGGTTCACGCGCCGACCGACCGAACCGACGGCCTGCTGTCAGACCAGGAGAATGGGGGTTGCAAGCGGCGCAGAGGCATCGGTTTCCAGCAGCCTCAGGGCACCATCCGCGGCCAGTCGTGGCCGGGTATCACCGGATTCTCAAGGACCCCCCAACTTCGGCCGATACCAGGGAGGTGCAACGGGTGGCGCAGGGTCCACCGGGGGCACGAGGCCGGGTGGGCGCATGGAAGCAACGCAGATAGTCGAATACGGCGCCGCGTACACGGATGCCTCGTGCTCGATCGACTGCGGCGCCGAGGCTGTGACTGCTGCTCCGGCCCTGCAACGGGCGCCCGTCCTCGCGATCAGCGCCTTCACCGCAGCGCTCGCGATCGCGACTGCAGCCCTCTTCTTCGGTGGCCCGCTTTCGAGCGCGCCGCCCCTTCGCGTTCTGATCCCTCAACCCGAGATGTTCGCCGTGCTGTCAGTGCTGTGGGTGGCGGCAAGCCTCGCCCCGGTCAGGCTTGACTACCGGGGCTCTTCCTACGAGTACGTCCTCGTCGCGCCGCCGATGCTGTTGGGCCTCGTGTTCCTGTCGCCTGCACTCCTCATTCTCGGCATCGTGTGCGCGGAAGCTTTCGTCCGCCTGGTGGTGCACCCCCAGCCACCGCACAAGGTGACCTTCAACGTGGCCTCGGCCGGACTGGGCGCGGCGATGGCAGCCATCATCTTCCGCGGCATCGTCGAGTCGAGCAGTCCGATTGGCTGGCGCGGATGGCCTGCTGCCGCTGCAGCGCTCTGCAGCTTCGTCGTTCTCTTGTCGGTGAACCAGTGGGTGGCCATCAAGCTGGCCCGTCAGACGACCGAGCGGCGGACCGGCTCATACCTCGCATTCCAGGCGATGCTGACGGCGGCGAGCGTCTGCCTAGCCTTCGTCGTGCTCGACACCGCCTGGTTCAACGTCTGGGCGGTCTTGCCCCTCTTGCTGGTGGGCGGGCTCATCACCGTGGCGTATCGGGGCTATTCGCGACTCGGGCTTCGGTTCGCCTCGCTCGAGCGGCTCTACGACTTCAGCCGGACCCTCGGAGCAACGAGTCTCGAGCCCTCCTCGATGAGCCTGGAAGTGCTGCAACAGGTTTGCACCGCGATGCGCGCCAGCCGGGCCGAACTGGTACTGGCGGAGCCGTCGGGCATCCCCCGCCGCGTCTCGCTCGACGAGCACGGCCCATCAGGGATCGAGCCGATCAACCTCGACCAGACGTCCATCGTCACCGCCGTCATCAAGAACGGTACCGCCGTTCGCCAACAGCGGGATCGGCAGCAAGGAACTGTCTTTTTCGACACGATTGTCGGCGAATACCGCGACGCCGTCCTGGCCCCTCTCATGAACGGGCAGACCGCAATCGGTGCCATCATCGCCCTCGACCGTGACGAACAGGTCGACAGCTTCGACGAGGACGACCTCCGCCTCTTCGAGTCCCTCGTTGCCCATGCCAGTGACAACCTCGACCGTGCCCGCCTCGTCGAGGAACTGCGCTACGAGGTGGAGGCCAAGTCGCATCAAGCGACGCACGACGCGCTCACCGGGCTCCCGAATCGCGTACTGTTCCTCACCCGCGCTGCCGAGGCGCTGGGAGAGAACGCGGGCGTCGCCATCGTCCTGCTGGACATCGACCGCTTCAAGGACGTCAACGACACTCTCGGCCACACGATCGGCGACCGGCTCCTCTGCGAGGTGTCGGAGCGCCTTCAGCGAGCGGTCTCGGGACGGGCGACGGTGGCTCGCCTCGGCGGTGACGAGTTCGCCCTGCTGATCGCCGGGATCACCGCCGAGGAGGCGGCCATCGCGATCGTCAACGACCTCAACCGCGAGTTGTCGCGGCCCATCAGGATGGACGGACTGTCCATTCGGGTCAAAGCAAGCTCGGGCATCTCGCTCGCACCCACGCACGGTGACGATGTCACGCTCTTGCTTCAGCGAGCGGATATCGCCATGTACCTGGCCAAGGAGCGTCACAGCGGCGTCGAGGTGTACTCGGTCGAGCACGACCAGAGCATGCCGCGCTGGCTGATGCTGGGCGGGCTCCTCACCCATGCCCTCGAGGAGAAGACCGAACTCAAGGTCGTGTACCAGCCGGTGGCGAGCGTCACGACGCGTCAGATCACCCAGGTCGAGGCGCTGGTCCGTTGGTACAACCCCGAGCAAGGGGCAATCCCACCGGACGAGTTCGTCACCATTGCAGAGCAAATGGGGATGGTCAGTCAGATCACCGACTTCGTTCTCGCCGAAGCGTGCGCACAGCTGGTGCGCTGGCGCGAGGCCGGGATCGACATCGGCATCGCGGTGAACGTCTCGGGACGCGAGTTCTCGGACGGCGGGCTCGTCGACCGCGTCGCACACCACCTGCAGGCGAACGACGTGCGGCCGGGCCTTCTCACGCTCGAAGTGACCGAGACCGAAGTGATGGACGACCTCGCACAAGCGGGCCGGGTACTGGAAGCACTCGAGTCACTGGGCGTCCGGATCGCCATCGACGACTACGGCACCGGCTATTCGTCTCTCGCGTACCTCCACCGACTGCCCGTGCACAAGCTGAAGATCGACAAGTCCTTCGTGTCCAACCTGCCGAGCGACCTGAGCAACGCCATCATCGTGCGCTCGTCGATCGCGATGGCCCACTCGCTCGGGCTGACGGTCACTGCCGAGGGGGCGGAGGACGAGGTGACGTGCGCCATGCTGGCCGACGCCGGATGCGACTTCATCCAGGGGTACTACCTCGCGAAGCCCATGCAGCCCGATGAACTCCAGGCGTGGATGTTGCAAGGCTCCACCCTGCAGTTCAAGACCTTCGGCGACGAGCCCAAGACGCCCGAACCGGTATCGACACCCGTTAGAGCTACGGCGCGGAGGGCCGACGGGCACCTCACGCGGCGCGGTCCGAGGCCGTTACTGCCGACCGGACGCTGAGCGCGAGGCTCTGCGTCGAGGCGTCGGCGTCGGTGTCGAAGGGTCCGGGGAAACAGTCGAGAACCGAACGCCCTTTTGATGTCGAGCGGCCTCGGTAGGCGACGCCTGGATCGGTAGGGTGCTACATCCTCCCCAGGGTTTCCGCGGCGGCCAGTCGTTCGGGTGACAACTTGACGTGGCGACCGCCCCCCGACGCGGAGGGACCTTTGGGAGCGTCTCGGATGCGACGTGCCAGAGGCCGTGCGAGCACGATGGCGACCGAACATTGCAGCAAACCGGCGAGAAGTAGGGGGAGTCGAAGACCGCCGATAGACGCGAAGACACCGGCTGCGAGCGCACCGAGTGGAGCGACGCCCCAGACGAGACCGCGCCAGGCGCCTCCCACGCGTCCCATCAAGTCGCGTGGCGTGAGGCGCTGGCGGACGGTCGTGGCGACGACAGAGCCAATCCCCGTGGCGAGGCCCAAAAGAACGAACGCCGGACCGGCCACGAGCCAGCTGTTGGCGGGGACCATCACCAGGTAGGCGATCCCCGAAAACAGTGCGGCCCCGATAAGGGTGCGCGCACTGCCGAATCGTGAGACAACGCCAGAAGTCACGATGCTGCCGATCATGCTGCCCGTTGCCCCGATGGCCAGGAAGAGGCCATAGGCCCCCTCACGAACTCCCCAGACGGTGGTGGCCAGCAGTACCAGCACGCCGGATTCCATTCCCTGGAGACCCGAGAGGCTGGCGACGAGCACCACGAGGATCCGCAAGTCGGGATTCGAGAAGAGCAGACGGATGCCCTCCCAGGGCGAATGTGAGGATGCTCGCGCGCGTTCCGGCCTGCCCCGGGCATCGTCGGGCGCCTTTTGCGTGACGGTGCGGAACCGGGCAAATGGGAGACACGACGAGATGAACGCGACGGTGCCCGCGAAGAACGGAACGGATTGGCTCAAGGTGAAGAGCCACGAGCCGGCGACCGGACCTGCCAGCTGTTCGGTACCGTATTCCGCTCCCAAGAGTGCGCCGTTCGCGCTCTCGAGCAGTTCGGCGTGCACGACATCTGGGATCATTGCCTGGGCGGACGAGTAGTACACGGCCCGAGCGGACGCGTTCAGCACCACCATGACCAATAACAGCGTGAGCGTCATCCGGCCGTCGAGTATGAGCAGTGCGGCCAACAAGACGACGAGGCCGCGGAAGGCATTCGCGAGTGTCGAGACCGATCCGCGATGGAAGCGGTCGGCAAAGACCCCAGCCGGTAGGGCCATGATGAGCCAAGGTGCCAAGTCGGCCGCCACGACCGCGGATATCGCGAACGGATGCGGGTCGACAGTCAGCGCGAGCAAGGGGACGGCGCCGTAAAGCATGCCGTCTCCGGAACTGGCGAGAGTGAAGCCCATCCAGAGACGGGAGAAATGCCGCCCGAGCCGCCGTCGGTGTCTCGCCGGACGCCGAACCCTCAAGAACAGCCCCCCAAGTCAATACAGGACCGCAGTCAAGAGATGACCGCAGTCAAAAAAGGACCGCCGGCGTTCGCCGACGGTCACCCAGCCTTGTCTTATATCAAGGTCTTATCTCAAGCCTGGAATCAACGGAGGGCGCGCACCACCGAATGAAGAATCCGGGAATTTTCACTCAAGGTGGCGGGCCACCCTGCCGATACACACTGTGCAACACACCGTGCCACTGCAGGGACGGGAACTTCGCCATGTGCAAGGAATCGGCCGCGCCAACGGCCGTCCGTGCTACCGCCAACGTGATGGGCATCTGCACATGATGTTCACCACCTCCCTCTCTGCCGACGTGGTACCACTGGGGGATGTGAGGATTTCGCCGATGCCAACCGGGTCCTCCATTCCCTTTGCCCAATTCTGGCCCAATGTGCAACCCGCTTGCAACCACGGGTTGTGGGCTGCTTGATCTTCGCGCCGGGTCAGTCCGGGTAAATAGGGCCTTTCGGCCCCTTGGGGGGGCCGACCCGCGTGGCATGACGAGCGTGCTCGGCACGGATCGCGCGATCGATGCCCGCTGCAACCGGGGGTGGAGCTGGGATTATGCCGAGGGCCAGGGTCGAAGGGTGTTCGGGCAGCCCGAGGTCAGTGGCCGAAGTGACTCCTGCGTAACCGGCTTAGATCCGGAGCGTCGCCCCCGCTTCGCCCAACCAGCGCGTGAACTCGTCGGCCGCCATGGGTCGAGCCAGGTGGTAGCCCTGGATCTGGTCGCAGCCTGCGTCCGCCAGGAGGGCGCAGGTCAGCGCGTCCTCGGCACCCTCGGCCACCACCCGTAGCCCGAGCGAGTGGGCCATGGCGATCGAGGACTCCACGATGATGCGGTTGCTGTCCTCGGTTGCGAGATTCGTGATGAAGGAACGATCGATCTTGAGCTTGTGCACCGGGAGACGGTGCAGATACGCCAGCGAGCAGTAGCCGGTGCCGTAGTCGTCGATGGAGACGCGGACCCCGCGTCCCGTGAGCTCGTCGAGAATGCTCGTCTTATGAACGAGGTCCGAGAGCACCTGTGTCTCGGTGACCTCGATTGTGAGGACTTCAGCGGGGAGGTCATAGGTATGCAGATGCCGCGTCACTCGCTCGACGAGGTCGCGGTCGGTGAGTTCCCCGCCTGACATGTTCACTGCGACCCCAATATCGAACCCGGACCGCCGCCACGCCGCGGCCTGCGCACATGCCTGCGCGAGGACGACGTCGCTGATCCGGCTCGCCAGTCCCATCTGTTCGGCGATGGCAATGAACTCCTCTGGAGGGATCGAGCCGTGCTCGGGGTGGTACCAACGGGCAAGCGCCTCGACGCCGATGACCTTACCCGTGGCGACATCCGCGATCGGCTGGTACTCGACGCTCAGCTCTGTTCCGGTCTCGAGTGCGTGCGTCAACAGTTCACCCAGCAAGAGCTTGCGGCGCATGCTCTGGTCGTGCGCCTCGGAGTAGAGCTCGACGGCGCTGTGGCGAGCCTTCGCGAGGTACATGGCGATGTCCGCGCGCTGGATCAGCAATGTGACGTCATCGCCGTGATCCGGTGAAAGTGCAATACCCGCGCTTCCCTGCGCGTGGAGTGTGAGGCCGTCGATCTCAACCGGCCGTGAGACTGCGGAGAGGAGCTCATGCACGACGCCAAGGGCGTCGTCAGCACTCTCAACGTCTCGGACGACGATTGCGAACTCGTCACCGCCCAGGCGCGCGACCGTGGTACGAGTTGTCATCGCACGCGCCAGCCGTTCCGACAGGTCGCACAACAACCGGTCACCGATGGTATGGCCGAGCGTATCGTTGACGTCCTTGAAGCGGTCGAGGTCGAGAAGGGCAATCGCCACTCCGGTGCACTCGTGGAGCGCCGCAGCGGCCTCGGTGACGAACAGCGTCCGGTTCGGCAGGCCCGTCAGCATGTCATGGGTTGCCTGGTGGGCCTTGGAATCGACCTCGTGACGCAGCTCCTCAATGAGGCGGGCCCGCTCGAGCGCGGCGCCAGCGTGCGCGGTGAGCGTTCCAAAGAGCCGGAGGTCGTCGCCGTCGAAACGGTCGAACTCCTCGTCCCGGTCCAAGGCGACAATGGCACCGATCGGCGCGCTTTCGCTCATGAGGGGAGATACCACCGCGTCACGAAAGTCCCCAAGGACCGGGTCATGTTCGGGCTTGGCGGTCGAGTCGTTGCTGTAGAGCGTCGGTGTCCCGGACGCGATCGCAGCGGTCACGATCGACGCCCGGTCGAGCGTGATGGGTTCTACGGGCGAGGGACCTCGGTCGGTCAGAGCGAGCCGTCGAGGTATTCCCAACGGTTCGGCCAGCACGAGCTCGGCTCGTCTGGTTCGCATCACTGTGCAGACGTGGCGCAAAACCTCGATTCCCATCGAGGATGGTTCGAGGCTCGCGGTGCTGAGTGCGTTGTTGAATGCGTAGAGTCGTTGCAACGACGCATAGCGCAGAGTGAGACGGGTGTAACCGCGATATGCGGCGATGAGCAGGGCGGCCAGCAGCAGCAACGGCACCGCGGCCGTTGGGTCGAACCACACCGTGTTCAGGACCAAATACGCAAGGCAGATGCCGGCGGCGGAGAGCATCGCCTGCACGGTGAGATGGGAAGCCGTGCGTCGCTCGGAGATCTGGCCGTTGAGCCGTGTCACGACGCGGACGTTGAACTCTGAGACGACGGCTACGGTGACGAGGGCGAGCGTAGCTGCCCCCCAGCCTCGCACGCTGACGGGACTGTGTGTCCCGAGCACGGCCCGGTAGAGCACGAGTGCCATGATGTTCGCGAGCCCGATGGTTGCCATGTTGAAGAACAGCTTGACGGGCCTCTGGCGGTAGATGGCCGCGAGGACGAGGGTGTCGGTGACGACGACGCAGCCGACCATGAACAGCCAGGGCGCGAGGAACACGAACCCGATCAGCATCGCGATCTGGTCCTGTGTGACGATATTCGTGTTGCCTCGGTAGTGAAACGACACCGGGGCGAGAACGGCTGCTGCCCAGAGCACGCAGACCACGACCAACATCGCCGGTTGGGGCAGGAGCACGCGAATTGGTCCCGCTTGCGGGAGTGCGCTTTGCGTGAAGATCAGGACGGCTACACCGCCCAGTAGCGACGAATAGGCCACGATGGCTGCGGTTCGGCGGCGGCGTTCGCCGGGTGTCGGTCCCCGTTCTCCCGACCCCGGGCCATGGCTTTCGGCGACATCGCCGGCGCCGACTTCGTCTTCCAAGGCCTCGGATGCACTCATCGGACGGCCGCGCGGGCCCACGGATCGCCCACCGCGGTGCCCGAATACATGAAATGAGTGTCGGCAAGAATTGGGCCTCGCTTGAGCTTTGGGGTGACCGGTCCACTCGCGTGGACGGCTGCAACCCTCTTTTCACCTGCCGTTGAAACCTCGGGACCGGGCAAACAGCCTGCGAACTTCTTTCACCTGCGGTTGAAGCCTCGCGACAGCCCGTCTATGGTCTTGGCGGGCGGGTCAAAGAGGTGCCCCAGGGCAGTCGGAACCAGTTCCGACGGCTCGGCCCAGCAACCTCGATGTTTTTTGACCCTTTGGAGGTCCAGTGGTGGCCCTGGAGATTCGGCGTAATGCGCTTCTCAATCCGGAGATCCGTCGCGAAGAAAAGCACGCGCTCGTGCTGCTCTCGGGCGAGCTTGACGCGTCCACGGCCGGCCAGCTCTACGAGCAGCTGGCTGAGCTCACTCGGGAGGGCGTTGTCCACGTTGCTCTCGACTTGTCCGACCTCGAATTCATGGACTCGACCGGCCTGTCGGTCGTCATCGCCGAGCACAAACGGACGAATGCCTCTGGCGGCGAGCTCGTCATCATGTCTCCCCAGTCCCAGGTACGGCGGCTGTTCGAGATCACCGGGCTGATGGGCGTCCTGCAGGTCCAGCCCGAAGAAGACGAATAGGGACGAGGGCCCGTCCGGGTCGTCAGGCAGCGAGGTCGGGGCCGGCGAAGCTGCCGTCGCTCACTCGGT
>Ga0318560_10000119_pt1 | contig 17351 bp, 13 predicted proteins | sample GRESIP065b5f22_FD_202537 | JGI IMG/M metagenome (GOLD analysis project Ga0318560, IMG submission 202537) | Tropical soil microbial communities from Luquillo Experimental Forest, Puerto Rico - GRE.SIPMG.065b5f22 | ecosystem: Environmental > Terrestrial > Soil > Tropical forest > Bulk soil... | reverse complement strand
CGTCGGCTGGGTGATCGTCTGGCAATCGTCCCCGGATGTCCTGCGCTACCTGGCGGTGACCGGCTTCCACTTCGCCTACGCAGCCGACGGCGCTCGGGTGTACCGGCTCGCGCCCGGCTGAGAGCACGACCAGCCGACCGGGCATACTGGGGGCCTCAGCACCGATCTTGGGAGGCTTCCGATGCCGCGGCTTGGCGGGATGTACGGCCCGGACGTCACCTTCCTCGGCGTCCCCCGGGCCGACCTGGCGGACCCCGGGTCCTGGGCGGGGGCGGAGGTGCTGATCATCGGCGCCCCGTTCGACGGCGGCACCTCGCACCGGCCGGGGGCACGGTTCGGCCCGCAGGCGATCCGGTCCACCGACTACCTGCCCCACGACGGCGCCCGCCCGCACCTTGCCCTCGGCGTGGACCCCCTGGCCGAACTGCGGGTGGCCGACGCGGGGGACGTGGAGATGCCCTCGGGTGACACGCAGGCGTCGCTGGCCCGGCTGGAACAGGCGGTCCAGGTCGCCTGCGAAGCCGGCGCCTTCCCGGTCGTCCTCGGCGGCGACCACACGATCACCCTCCCGGACGCGACCGGGACGGCGCGGCACGTCGGCTGGGGCCGGGTATCGCTGATCCACTTCGACGCGCACGCCGACACAGGGGACACCCAGTTCGGCTCGCTCTACGGGCATGGCACGCCGATGCGCCGGCTCATCGAGTCCGGCGCGGTGCGCGGCGACCGGTTCCTGCAGCTCGGCCTGCGCGGGTACTGGCCGGAACCGGAGACCCTGGACTGGATGGCCGGCCAGGCGATGCGCAGCTTCGAGATGACCGAGGTGGTGGCCCGGGGGCTGGACGAATGCCTGTCCGAGGCGTTCACCATCGCCACCGACGACTGCGACGGGGTGTTCCTGTCCGTGGACATCGACGTGGTGGACCCGGGGATGGCCCCGGGAACCGGCACCCCGGAACCCGGCGGCCTCACCACGCGCCAGTTGCTCGACGCGGTGCGCCGGATCGCCATGGAGATGCCGCTGGCGGGGATGGACGTGGTCGAGGTGTCGCCGCCGTATGACCATGCCGAGATCACCGCCTACCTAGCGGGCCGCGTCGTCCTTGAGGCGCTGTCCGGAATCGCCTGGCGGCGGCGGCGCGAGGCAGGCGATCCGGTCCGCCACCCGGCCGACCCGCTCTTGGTCAACAGGCACCCTCACCAGGGCAGATAGGTGCGGTTACAAGTAGTGACCGAATAGATCAAACCGGTCTATTATTGCTGCATGCTGGACGTGACCAGGCTGCGGGTGCTCGCCGCGGTCGCCCGGCATGGCTCGGTGACCGCGGCGGCCAAGGCGCTCAACTACGCCCAGCCCTCGGTGAGCCACCACCTGGCCAGGCTCGAGGCGGAGACCGGGGCCAGGCTGGTCGAGCGGTCCGGCCGGGGTGTCCGGCTGACCGACGCCGGGCGGCTGCTGGCCGGCCGGGCCGAGGAGATCCTGGGCAGGCTGGACGCGGCCGAGCACGAACTGGCCGCCCACGTCGGCCAGCGCGAGGAACGCATCCGGGTGGCCGGCTTTCCTTCCGCGCTGGCGACCGTGGTCCCCGCGGCGGCCGCCCGGTTGCGGGCCGATTACCCCGGCGCCGAACTGCTGCTGGCCGAGGCCGAGCCGCAGGGGGCGGTGCGCCTGCTGCGCGCGGGCCGGGTGGACGTGGCGCTGGTCTTCGCCTATCTCCAACAGGGCCCCGGTCCCGAGCGGCGGCCAGCGGACGCCGTCCCGGAAGGCGGCCAGTGGGCGGCCGGGGACGAGGTTGAGGGGGTCCGGGCCAGGCCGCTGTTGGATGAGCCGGTGCACCTGGTCACCCAGGCCGGGGCGCCGTCCCCGCCGCGAACGGCCGGGAGCCCGCTGGCCGGATACGCCGAGCACCGCTGGATAGCCGGCTGCGAACGCTGCCGCGCCCACCTGCTGTGGCAGTGTGAGCTGGCCGGCTTCACCCCGCAGATCGCGTTCACCACCGACGACGTGCTGGCCGCGCAGGCGCTGGCCGCGGCCGGGCTGGGCGTCGCCCTCCTGCCCGACCTGGCGCTGCGCGCCGCCCGGCATCCGGGGGTACGCGCCGAGCCACTGCCCGGCGCCCGCCGGCAGGTGTTCGCGCTGACCTACGGCGAGCCGCCCGGCCCACCGGCGGTCGAGTGCCTGCTCGACACCCTCGCGGACGCGGCCGCCACGGCCCGGAAGCAGGCACCGTGACCCGATGTACCTGCCTGCCCGAGACGGCCATCGAGGAGGTACGCGAGACCTAACCGGGCACCTGGCCGTGGCGGAGGTGACGCCGGGTTCCCCGGTAGAGTGGGCGCGGCGCGCCGGGAAGTCTGGTCGGCAGCGGCTCATCCGTGGTGGAGAGGCGGTGCTGGCGTGCGGACTGTTGAGATCGTGGTGCTGCTGGTCGCGCTGGCGACGGTGGTGGCGGCGTTCGCCCAGCGCCTGCGGGTTCCCGCTCCCTCCCTGCTGGTGGCCGCCGGCCTGGCGGTGGGCCTTTTGCCGGGCGCCCCGATGGTTCATGTCCCGCCCGCGGTGGTCAGCCTGGTGGTGCTGCCGCCGTTGTTGTATGCGGCCAGCGAGGAGCTGCCGTGGCGCGACCTGCGGGCGGTATGGCGCCCGGTGGCGGTGCTGGCGGTGGGCCTGGTGCTGGCGTCCGCGGCAGCGGTCGCGGCCGTCGCCGGGGCGGTAGCGCCGCTGTCGGCGAGCATGGCGTTCGTGCTAGGCGCGGTGCTGGCCAGCACCGATCCGGTGGCGGTTAGCGCGCTGGGGCGGCGGCTATCGCTGCCTCCCCGGGTGCAGGCGCTGGTGCAGGCGGAGAGCCTGTTCAACGACGGCACGAGCCTGGTGCTGTTCCAGATCGCGGTCTCCCTCGCCGTAGGCGGCACGGCCGCGATGACCGCGGCGGGGACCGTGCTGCACGGGGCGGGCGAGTTCATCATCTTGGCGGGCGGCGGCGCATTGACCGGTGCCGTGGTGGCGGCCGGTGTGATCGCGATGCGCCGCCGGATCACCGACCCGGTGCTGGAGACGGTGACGGCCCTACTCACCCCGTACGTGGCGTACCTGCTCGGCGAGACGCTGCATGTCTCGGGCGTGACCGCGGTGATCGTGGCCGGGCTGGCGATCGGCGCGCGGCGCTCGAAGATCACCACCGCGCAGACGCGGCTGCAACTGCATTCGGTGTACCAGACCATCATCTTCGTGCTGGAAGCCGTCGTTTTCGCCCTCATCGGGCTGGAACTGCCCACGCTGGTACGCGACCTGGGCCACGCCGGGACCTGGCCGGTGGCGGCACTGGCGGTGACCGCGACGCTCATCGCCACCCGGGTGGCGTGGGTCTTTCCCGTCTTTGCCATCTCCGGCCGACGCCAGAGCACGCGCCGCCCGTCTTGGCCGGTCGCGGCCGTGGTGTCGTGGGCAGGCACCCGCGGGGTAGTGCCGCTGGCCGCTGCGTTGTCCATCCCCCTCACCACCGCGGACGGGAGTGCGCTGCCGCAGCGCGACCTGGTGCTGGTGCTGGCCGCCACCACGATCGTGATCTCGCTGATCGTGCAGGGCTTCACCCTGGAGCCGCTGGCCCGCCTCGCCGGGTTCGGCCCAGCCGCTGCCGGTCCAGTCCATGAGGAGACCCTCGCCCGGCTGCGGATGGCCGAGGCGGGCCTGGCCCGCCTGGAAGAACTAGCTGAGAACGGTGCCGCCCCCGACGAGGTGATCGACCGGCTCCGCGCGGGCCTGCAAGCGCGCATCGGCACCACCCGTGCCCGCATGGCCCCCGGCCCCGACGCCCCGGGAACGGCCCAGACCGAGCGGGCACTGCGCGGCGACCTCATCAGCGCCGAAACCGCCGAGCTATCCCGGCTCTACGACGCGGGCACCATCAGCGCCGCCACCCGCGGGCGCCTGCAACGCAACCTGGATCTGGAAACGGCCCGGCTCACCGAAGGCAAGCAATAGGCAGGGAAACCCGGTGGCACCATCGCCCGCCGGCCCGCCCGGCACCATGCGCTGCCCAGCCAACGAGCCCACAGCCGGGAGCGACCCTCGCTAATCGCGGCATTAGCACGGGTCAGATGGCGGTGCCGTGGTCTTGCCAGTAGGGGTCGCGCAGGCGGCGTCTGAGCAGCTTGCCGCTCGGGTCGCGGGGCATCGCGGCGATGAACTCGACCCGCTTGGGCCACTTCATCCTGGCCAGCCGTCCCTCCAGCGAGGCGAGAATGCTGGCCGCTAGCTCCGGGCCAGGCGCCACGCCGTCCTCGGGCTGCACCACCGCGACGACCGACTCCCCCCAGTCGTCGTCGGGGATGCCGAACACGGCCACGTCGGCGACCCGCGGATGCATGATGATCTCGCCCTCGATCTCCGCCGGGTACAGGTTCGCCCCGCCGGAGATGATCACGTCCGTCTTGCGGTCACACAGGAACAGGTACCCGTCCTCGTCGAGGTAGCCGACGTCGCCGACGGTGAAGAAGCCGTCCCGCCGGCCGGCCGCGGTCTTGGCCGGGTCGCCCTTGTACACGAAGTCGGTCAGGTCCGACCGCAGGTATACGGTGCCCGGTACCCCCGGCGGGCATTTCTCCCCGTCCTCACCGGCGATCATGATCTCGCTGAGCGGCCACGGCTTGCCCACCGTGCCCGGCCTGGCCAGCCAGTCCTCCGGCGTGGCCAGCGTGCCGCCGCCCTCAGTCGCCGCGTAGTACTCGTAGATCCGGGGACCCCACCACTCCAGCATCGCCCGCTTGACCCCGACCGGGCACGGCGCCGCCGCGTGCAGGATCCACCGCATCGAGGACAGGTCGTAACGCTGCCTCGCCTCCGCCGGCAGGGCCAGCAGCCGACCAAAGTGCGTGGGCACCATGTGCGTGTTCGTCACCCGGTAACGCTCGATCAGCGCCAGCGCGCGCTCCGCGTCCCACCCGTCCATATAGACAAGACAATGGCCCATCAAAACGGATGCGCCGCCGAACACCGATGCCGCCGTGTGATAGTGCGGCGAGGTGACCAGGTGCACGTTCGGCGGGCCCGGCGTGACCCCGAAAAGCTGCGGTAGCAGCGACGCGAGTTCCGCGGCGTCGTCGGGGTCAAGGCCGGACAGTTCGCGGCGCACGCCCTTGGGCCGCCCCGTGGTGCCCGAGGTGTAGTGCATCGTGGTGCCCGCCACCCGGACGGCCGGCGCGTCCGGTGACTGGCCCTCGCGGACGCGTGCCACCGGGGTGAACCCGGGCACCGCCCCGTAGCTGATCCGCCCGGCGGCGGGCAGGCCCGCCTCGGCCGCGGCACCGGCCCCGGCGACGGCGAACCGCTCGTGCACGAAGAACGCCTTCGCCTCACAGTCCCGCAGGATGTAGGCGATCTCGGGGACGGTGAAGTGCCAGTTGACCGGGGTCAGGTACCACCCGGACTGGAGCGCGGCGAGGTATACCTCCAGCGCCGCGATCCCGTTGGGCACCAGCACGGCCAGCCCGTCGCCGGGGCGCAGGCCGCGGGCGCGCAGCCCGTGGGTCAGCTGGTTGACCCGGGCCAGCAGGTCGCCGGCGGTGTGGGTGGTCCCGTCCGGTTCGATGGCCACAATCTGGCCGGGCTCGACGAGCGCGCGGCGCCAGAAGACCTGCGATGCCATGGCCGGCCCTTTCCGTGAGCGCGGTCTCGCCGCCCGCAGGTTCAGGCTACGCTGCGGTATTCGCGGCTGGCAGGCAGCCGGATCGAGAGGGCGAGATGCGCGGCAGGCAATCCGGGCGCGGGCCGGGCCCCGCGGCCGCGGCAGCCGCGGCCGTGGCGATGTCCGTGGCCCTGGCCGGCTGCGCATTCGACCTGCCACCGAAGACCACGCCGCACCCGACGCACCCGGCCAACCCGGCCGCGGTCCGGCTGGCGGACTCGCCCGCCCTAGTGGTCCAGTGCGCCATCCGCACCGCCGGGCTCCGGCCGGGCGGCCAGTCCTGGCTACAGGGGCTGAGCGTGCGCATCACAAGCACCAACGCGGTCGACTTCCAGAACTGGTTCCGCGCGCACGACGCACCCGGCCCTTACCCGCAGACCTTCGTGATCGACGGGCACCGGACGCACTACCTCGCGTTCGGCGCGACCTGGGTGCGCAAGGGCAGCCTGTGGATGCCGACCCACACCGCGCGCACCGACCCCGTGGCGCAGCATACGTCCATGTACGCCTGGTCGCTGTGGGCGGCCGCACAGGACCGGCTGCCGACCGTCCTCTGCGGCCCGACGGCGGACGCGCGGCAACTGCAAGCGGAGGTGTTCGGCTCCGCCATGCCGAACCCCTGGTAGCGCGCCGGACGGGGCGCCCGCGCGGATCATGGATCATACTGGTACCCAGGTGAGCCGGGAAGTCTGGTCGGCATGTCGGTCGAAGTCAGGGGCTTGCCATGCGCCGGGGTGTGTGGTCATCGGCACTCGGGGCACACTGGCGCCGGGAAGTGCTGCGCACGAACCTGTGGCTGGTTCCTGGTATCGAGGTCGTCGCCGCCATCGCCTTGTTCGTGGGCACGCTGGCCCTCGACAGGGCCGCGTACCGAGGCGACTTCGGCCTGCCGTCCTGGGTGATCTCCGGGAGCGCTGACGCCGCCCGGCAGATCCTGACCACGATCGCCGCGGCGGTGATCACCGTTGTGGGCGTGGTCTTCTCGATCATCCTGGTGACGCTGACGCTGGCATCCACCCAGTTCGGGCCGCGGATGCTGCGCAACTTCATCCGAGACCGGGGCACTCAGCTCACACTCGGCACCTTCGTCGCGACCTTCATCTATGCCGTCCTGGTCGTGGTGTCCATCGGCCCAGGGCCCCGGGGCGACTTCGTGCCGCACATCAGTGTGACCGTCACGCTCGCGCTGACGGTCGCCGACATGGCCGTTCTCATCTACTTCATCCACCACACCGCGACGGCGATCCAGTTGCCGAACGTCATCGCCAGCATCGCCGCCGACCTGTCCGATGCGATCGAGGTTCAGGGCGGCGGGAACGACGTGACCACGAGCGGGGAGCCCGCGGCCGAGCGCGGCTTGTCTAGCGCCGAACTGCTGACCCGGATGGAATCGGGGGGCGGCGCCGTTAAGGCGGCGGACAGCGGCTACGTGCAGTTCATTCGGGTCAGGGGGATGGTCAGGTTCGCCAAGCAGGCCAATGCGGTGATCAGCCTGCACCAGCGGCCCGGCCATTTCATCGTGCAAGGGCATACCATCGGCACCGTCTGGCCGCCCGAGGCCGCCGCCCAGGTGAACGAGGCGCTCGCGCGCGCGCACATCACCGGCCCGTACCGCACCCTGACACAGGATGTGTCCTTCGGCATCGACCAGCTCGTGGAGATCGCCATCCGGGCCCTGTCCCCCGCGGTCAATGACACGTTCACCGCGATCACCTGCGTGGACTGGCTGGGCGACAGCCTCTGCAAGATCGTGAAGCGGTGGCACCCGGTCCGCGTGCACCGCGACGATCAGGGGTTCATCCGGGTCATCGCGGCCCAGCCGAGCTACGACCGCCTGGTGCAGCGGTCGTTCGAGAAGATCCGGCAGGCGAGCATGAGCATGCCGGCCATCATGATCCGCCAGCTCGACGCCATCGCCAAGATCATGGTGGAGACGACCGGGCCGGCCCAGCGCCGGGTGCTGCTGGACCAGGCGGGGATGATCCAGCGGGCCAGCGAGCGCACGGTCGCCGAGGAAGCCGACCGGGCGGATGTGCGCCGCGCCTTCGAAGCCGTGTGCCTGATCGACGCGAGGCTCGCCAAGCGGGAGCACGCTACCCGGTGATCGCCGGGTGCCCTACCCTGGGCCGGTGCGCGCCGCCCTCGCCCTTCTGGCCGACGCCTGCTGCGTGCTGGCGTTCGTGGTGATCGGCCGGGCGAGCCACAGCGATGGCGAGACCCTGGCCGGCGTCGCCTCGACCGCGTGGCCGTTCCTGGCCGGGCTGGCCTGCGGTGAGCTGGCCGCCCGGGCCTGGCGGCAGCCGCTGGCCCTGGTCCCGTCCGGCGTCGGGGCCTGGCTCGGCGCCGTAGTCGTCGGCCAAGGGCTCCGGGTGCTGGCCGGTCAGGGCACCGCGCCGGCGTTCATCGTCGTCTCGCTGGTGTTCGTCGGGCTCTTCCTGCTCGGCTGGCGGCTCGCCGCCCGGTCGGCCGCGGTCAGGGTTTCTGGCCGAGGGTGAACCCGTCCGGCACGAGGACGTCGTCGCGGGTCAGGTCGTGCACGGACGCCTTGCCCAGCCCATACAGGGTCTCGCTGATGCCCTGGCGCAGGATCTCCAGCACGTTGCCGACACCGCGTTCCCCGTTCGCGGCCAGGCCCCACAAGTAGGGCCGGCCGATCATCACCGCGCGGGCGCCGAGGGCGAGGGCCTTGACGACGTCGCTGCCGCGCCGGATGCCCCCGTCGAGCAGAACCTCGACCCGGTCCCCGACGGCGTCGGCGACGGCCGGCAGGCAGCGGATGGTCGCCGGGGTGGAGTCGAGATTGTTGCCACCGTGGTTGGACACCGAGATCGCCGTCGCGCCGATGTCGGCGGCGCGGCGCGCGTCGTCCGGCCGCGTGATGCCCTTGATCATGAACGGACCGTCCCACTGCTCCCGCAACCAGGCCAGGTCCTCCCAGGTGGGCGGGGCCGAGCCCAACCACTGCCCGTAGGCTTCGAAGAAGCCGGGGACCTGCGCGTCGCGAGCCGTGGAGTTCGGCACCCCCAGGTCGGGCAGGGACCCGCTGCGGAACCACCGCGCCAGGTAGACCGGCCTGACCGCGACCTGCGGGGCATGCCGCAGCATGGCCTGAAGATCCAGGCGCTCGGGGATCCAGGGGCTGCCCCAGTCGCGGCGGGAGTCGAACACCCAGTCGAGGGTGACGATGAGGCCCGTGGCGCCGGCCGCCCTGGCCCGCCGCGCCCGGGCCAGGATGTCGTCGCGGCTGCCCGCCCAGTAGCACTGGAATAGCAGCTTGCCGGTGGCCCGGCCGACCTCCTCGACCGGTTTGGACGCGAACGAGGACAGGCCCATGGCCGTCCCCGCGCCGGCCGCGGCGCGCGCCACGGCGACCTCGCCGTCGGGATGCACGGCCTGCACTCCCGTAGGAGAGATCAGCACCGGCAGGCTGATCTCGTGGCCCATGATCGTGGTGGCAAGCTCGCGGGCCGCGGGCAGCCCGGCCACGTGCGGCCGGAACCAGAGTTCCGAGAACGCCCTGACGTTGTCGTTCATCGTCACACCCGCCTCGGCGCCGGCCAGCACCGCCAGGTACACCGACCGGGGCAGCCGCCGCCTGGCCCGGCGCTGCGCCTCGGCGACCGTCTCGAACCAATCTCGGGTGCTTGCCATCTCAGGTCTCCGTAGTGCGCCGTACCCGCCTCATATTCGGCAGACTGTGACGAATATAGGCAGGATCGACGCCGCGAAGGAGCCACCATGGCCGACAGCCCCACCGCCGAGCTGACCGACGAGACGGTCGCCGCCGCTCCCGGCGACGACGATGTCCTCGCCGACGACGTCCTTGTCGAGGAGGTCTCCATCGATGGCATGTGCGGCGTCTACTGAGCCCGCGGGGCGGTTCGACCTGGACGCGCCCTGGCGGCTGGATGCCCAGGTCCGGGTCCGCCCCGAAGAATTTGGCGCGCTGCTCTACCACTTCGGCACCCGGCAGCTGTCGTTCCTGAAGAGCCCCGCCCTGGCCGAGGTGGTGCGCTCGCTCGCCGCGCACCCGAGCGCCCGCGCCGCGTGCACGGCCGCCGGAGTGCCAGCCGCGGATTTGATGCGTTACGCACGTGCCCTGCAGACCCTGGCTGCGTCACAGATGATCCGCGAACGGGAGACGGCGTGAGGCCGGGATCGCTGCCGCTGACCGATCAGTTCGAGCGTGGGCTGGCCGCGCCGATCTGCCTGACCTGGGAACTGACCTACGCCTGCAACCTGTCGTGCGTGCATTGCCTGTCCAGCTCGGGGCGGCGGGACCCGCGGGAACTGACCACCGCCGAGTGCCGGGCGGTCATCGGCGAACTGCAGCGGATGCAGGTGTTCTACGTCAACATCGGGGGCGGCGAGCCGACCGTGCGCCCCGACTTCTGGGCGCTTGTGGACTACGCGACGAGTCATGACGTCGGCGTCAAGTTCTCCACCAACGGCGTGAAAATCACTCCCGGTATCGCCCGCCGGCTGGCGGGCCGGGACTACGTGGACGTGCAGATCTCGCTGGACGGTGCGACCCCCGAGGTGAACGACGCGGTGCGCGGGCGCGGGTCGTACGAGGTCGCGCTGCGCGCCATGCGGAACCTGGCCGACGCCGGACTCGCCGGGTTCAAGATCTCGGTGGTGATGACCCGGCACAATATCGGCCAGCTCGAAGAGTTCAAGGCGATCGCCGACCGGTTCGGCGCGCAGCTTCGGATCACCAGGCTGCGGCCGGCCGGCCGCGGCGCCGGCGTCTGGGACGAGCTGCACCCGACCGCTGGCCAGCAGCGCGAGCTGTACGACTGGCTCGTGGCCCACGGCACGGACGTGCTCACCGGAGATTCGTTCTTCCACCTCAGCGGGTACGGCGGCGCGCTGCCCGGGCTCGGCATGTGTGGCGCCGGGCGGGTCGTGTGCCTCATCGACCCGGTCGGCGACGTCTACGCCTGCCCGTTCGCGATCCACCCCAGCTTCCTGGCGGGGAACGTGCGGGATCCGGGCGGGTTCGCCGAAGTGTGGCGGCACTCGGAGCTGTTCCGCGGGCTGCGCCGCCCGCGGGCCGAGGGTGCCTGCGACTCCTGCGCGGCGTTCGGCAGCTGCCGCGGTGGCTGCATGGCCGCGAAGTTCTTCACCGGGTTGCCGCTCGACGGCCCCGACCCCGAGTGCGTCAAGGGCCACGGCGAGCGGGCGCTCGCGGCGGCCACCCCGGCGCCGCGGCCGTCACCCGACCACTCGCACCGGACCGCGCCGCACCGGGCCGCGCCGCACCGGGCCGCGCCTCGCGGGCCGGTGCCGCTCACGTTGTCCCGGCGCCGGCCGGTGCCGGCCTGCAACGCGAATCCGCTGGCCGGGTTCGCTCCGGAGTGAAGCACTCTTTGTCAACCACAGTCAGCCTCACGCCGCAGCCGCCGGGCCGAACGCCGCACAGTGCTAGCCTGCGCGCCTCCGGCACGACGCAGCCCCAGGCGCCGTTGCGGTGTCCCGGCGCCGAGGACCGCCTCCCGCGCCACCAGTTTGCGCGCCTCCGGCACGACCAAGCGAAGCGCCCGCGAGGGGGGCCATCAATTTGAACGGCAAGGTTGCGCTGGTCACCGGGGCGGCGCGCGGCATCGGGGCGGCGACCGTACGGGCGCTGGCCGGGGCCGGCTGGTCGGTCCTGGCGGTGGACAGCGCGACCGACGATCCCGCGCTGCCGTACCCGATGGCCTCCCTCGCGGACCTGTCCGCGGTGGTCCGCCAGGCGGGTGACAGCGCCGGGGGCGACCAGGTGCGGTCCTTCGTCGCCGATGTGCGTGATCTTGATGCCGTCACGGCCGCGGTGGCCGAGGCGGAGCACCGCTGGGGTGGCCTGGACGCGGCGGTCGCGGCGGCGGGCGTCATCGCCGGCGGGGTGCCGCTCTGGGAAGTCCCGCTGACCCAGCAGCGGGCGGTGCTCGACGTCAACCTCGGCGGGGTGCTGTCGCTGGCGCGGGCCGCGGTCCCGGCGCTGCTGCGCCGCCCCGTACCCCGGTCCGGGCGGTTCCTCGCCGTCTCGTCCGCCGCGGCCACCCGCGGGCTGCCGATGCTCGCCGCGTACAGCGCGGCCAAGGCGGGCGTCGCCGGGCTGATCCGCGCCCTCGCCGCCGAGCTTGCCGACAGCGGGGTCACGGCGAACGCGGTCAGCCCGGGCTCGACCGCCACCCCGATTCTGGACGAGAGCGCCCGGCTGTACCGGCTGCCCGGGGCGGAGGCGTTCGCCGGCCAGCAGCCCGCCGGACGCCTGCTCGACCCCGCCGAGGTAGCCGCCGTCCTGGCCTTCCTCGCCAGCCCGGCGAGCAGCGGGATGACCGGCGCCGTGGTGCCGGTGGACGGGGGCCTGGCGCTGTGACGCGAGCCGGGACACCGCGTGCCGAGGCCGGCGCCGCGCCGCCCTTCGGCGTGCCAGGCGCCCGGGCGGCCGCCGCGCTGCCCGCCGGCTTCGGCGTGGTGATCGACCCGGGCACGAAGCAACTCGACACCGGCACCCTGGTCGGCGGGGCGCCGGCCCGGGCGCTGCGGCTGTCCCGGGCCGGGCGCGCGGCGCTGGCGGAACTGCGGTCTGGCCCGGTGCGCAGCGCCGCGGCGGGCCGGCTGGCGCGCAAGCTCACCGACGCCGGCCTGGCCCACCCGCGCCCGCCGGAACCGGCCTCGCCGCCCGACGTCACCGTTCTCATCCCGGTCCGGGACCGCGCCGCCCTGCTGGACCGCTGCCTGTCCGGGCTCGGCCGCGGCTATCGGGTGCTGGTGGTAGACGACGGATCGCGGGACCCGGCGGCGGTCGCGGACGTCGCCACCGCGCATGGCGCGGCGCTGGTCCGGCGGCCGGTCAACGGCGGCCCAGGCGCCGCCCGGAACACCGCCCTGCGCGGTGCGACGACCGAACTCGTGGCGTTCCTGGACAGCGATTGCGTGCCCGAGCCGGGCTGGATCGAGCGACTGGCCGCGCACATGGCCGACCCGGCCGTGGCCGCGGCGGCCCCCAGGATGGTGGCGGTGCCGGCCGGGCCCGGCTGGGCCGGCCGATACACCACCGCGGCGTGCTGCCTGGACCTCGGCGACGCCGAGGCACGGGTGGTGCCCGGGACCCGGGTGGCTTACGTGCCCTCCGCGGCGCTCGTGGTCCGGCGCGCCGCCCTCGCCCCGGCCGCCGGGGCCGACGACGCCAGTGACCCGGCCCGCGGAGCGGGCGGCGCCTTCGACCCGGCCCCGGGAGCGGGCGGCGCCCTCGACCCGGCCCCGGGGAACAGTGGCGCCTTCGACCCGGCGCTGCGCTGGGGCGAAGACGTGGACCTGGTCTGGCGGCTGCACGACGCTGGCTGGCGGATCCGCTACGACCCGGCCGTGCGGGTGGCCCACCACGAACCACGCGGGTGGGCGGCGCTGCTCGAACGGCGGTTCCGCTACGGCACCGCCGCGGCGCCGCTGGCGATGCGGCACCCCGGTCAGGTGCCGCCGCTGGTGCTGCACCCATGGCCGGCGGTGACCGTCGCGGGGCTGCTGACCGGCCGGCCGGCCGTGGCCGGCCTCGGCTTCGCCGGATCGGTGCTCGCCATGCGTGCCACGCGGCACCGCGCCGGGCTGCCCGCCCGCGGGGTGCTGCCCGCGATGCTCACCGCGACGCGGCAAACCTGGCTGGGCATGGGCCGTTATGCCTGCCAGTACGGCGCGCCGGTGCTGGCCGTCGCGCTTGTGGCCCCGCGCGGGGCCGGGCCGGCGCAGCGCTGGCGACGACGCGCCGCGGCCGCCTCGCTGCTAATGGGGCCGCCGCTGACGGCCTGGTCCGCGCGCCGCGGGTCGCTAGATCCCGTGCGGTACGTGCTTGGCCATCTGGCCGACGACGTGGCCTACGGAACCGGGGTGTGGGCGGGTGCGTTGCGCGCGCGCAGCACGGCCCCGGTCCGCCCGGTCATCGCCTGGCACCCATTCCGCGCCGGCCCGGCGCCCCGCCGGGAACCGCCTCCCCGCTGATCACGGCGATTTGACCGCTCCACCCGCAGATGCGGTCGACGGACCGTGCCATTTGTCCCGGGCGGCGAATGCGCGGACACCGTGCCGACTCGATGAGCAGCGGCAGCGATCGCGCCTTGGCGGTCCGGGCTGAGCATGCGGGTGGCTTTCTGAGTAGTCGTTGCCGGATAAATGAGCAGGTGCTGCTCAGGCGGGCACCCTGGCGGGCGCCGTAAAACGGTGTCAGAGCCGGGCCGACGACGGCCCGCCAGCCCAGAAAGGCAAGACTCATGTTCGCTACCAAGGATCAGGGCAACCGCCGGGCGGAGGCTCCGGGCCTGACCCGCAACCACCACGGGGCCGTAGCCCGGCGCCTGCGACGTGCCGCGGCGGGCGCCGTGTGCGCCGCGGCGGTCGCGCTCCCGCTCGTTGGCGCCGCCGGCGCTCAGGCGGCGACGTCCGCCCCGCACACACTCGCGAGCGGCTGGACCAGCCTTGCGCTGGAGAACGGCTGGTTCGACTACGTAGGCAGCAGCACGGCCGCCCCCGCGGTGACCAACATCAATGGGATCGTCCACCTCAAGGGCGCGATCGCGACGGGCGGCACCAACCAGGTGGCGTTCACCCTGCCGGCAGGCGACCGCCCCGCCACCGAGGTCGCCGTGCAGGTGGACCTGCTCGGTGCCACCGCCGGGCAGCTGGACATCACCCCTGACGGGCAGGTGACCGTGTACTCCGAACAGAGCTGGAACAACGCCCAGCAGTTCACCTCGCTCGACGGGGCCTCGTTCGCCACGTCAGGGAGTTCGTTCACCCCGCTGACGCTGGTGAATGGCTGGAGCAACTACGGCGGCGGATTCGCCAGCGCCTCGGCGCGCAACGTCTCCGGGATCGTCCGCCTCAGGGGGGCCATGGTGACGGGCGGCACCAACGACGCGCCGTTCACGCTTCCGGCCGCGCTGCGCCCCAGCCACCTGGTCTACGTCCCGGTGACCTTGTGCGACTCCAACAACGGGCGCCTGGAGATCAACCCCAACGGCGTGGTGTACGTGGATGTCGAGGGCGGGACCTGGAGCCATGCCCAGTGCGGCGTCTCGCTCGACGGCGCGTGGTTCGCCAAGTCGGCGAGCCTCTACACCCCGCTCACGCTTCAGAACGGCTGGACCAGCTACGGATTTGGCACGACCAGCCCGGCGGTGCGCAAGATCAACGGGATCGTTCACTTCGAGGGCGCCATGTCGCACGGGGCCAACCCGCTGGCGTTCACCCTGCCGGTGGGGTTCCGCCCCAGCCACGATGTCTACACCTCGGTGGACATGGACAACGCCAACCGGGGGCACATCCTTATCGAGCCCAACGGGCAGGTGACCGTGTTTGCTGAAGGAAGCCAGAGCGTGGCCAGCGTGTTCACCTCACTCGACGGGGTCTCCTTCGCGCCCTGACACCCCCGCGGACCGGGCCGTTGACCCGAAGTTAATCCTCACAACAGCACCCCCCTGCCAGCAGGCAGGGGGGTCACTCAATTCCTCCCTAAGGAGAGCACTTGGGTCAGCGCCGTACCACGCCGGCGCGCCGCCGCACTGGCTGACTCACCCCGCCGCCCGGCGGGACGCTGGTGCCCGGCCAGCCCTGAAGACGATACTTTCGTGGTGGGCCATCTCGGGCTAGCGGTGCGGCGCGCTATCGCGCAGCGATTCCTGACCGTGGCTACGGTCTGCGCGCTGGCTTTCTCCGTTGGAGTCCTGGCGGCCGGTCCGATCTATGCAGCGGGCGCCGTGCAGGCGATCGTGTACGGGTACATGCGCGGCGCGAATCCGCTGACCAAGGACACCGTCGTGAGCCTGCTGACCTGGCCGGGCTTCGATCTGCAGAACGCCTCCCAGCTCGTACGCTTCAGGCTCGCGCCGTTGCACATCTCGCAGCTGAACCTCCAGGAGGAGTCCGGAAACTCCATAGTTGCGCTCGGCCACCGGTCGGCCGACGCTCCCATCGCCTACCGTGACGGCCTGTTTCAAGAGCTGCCGCTCGTCGAGGGCCAGGACCCAGCCAAGCCGGACGAAGTACTCGTTCCTCAGCCGCTGGCCGCGGCTCTAGGGCTCGCCCCGGGGTCTCGCATATCCCTCAGTCACAATGCCACCACCCATGCCACGGTCAGCGGCGTCTACTGGCTGGCGAGAGGTAATGATCCTCTCGTCTATGCGGATCATCGGCTGCTGTCCGATCCATCGCGGGCACCCCTGCTGACAACGCGCGCAGGTTTCGCCGCGCTCACGCGTTCGTTCGGACAGACATCCGACATCGCCATCGAATGGGACGCGGAGCCCGCATTCAGCGGGCTGACCGTTGCCGATCTGAAGAACCTCGCACCCCAGGAGAGACAGGCCAGCGCACGAATCCGGGCAACCCTCGGCGGAACAACTGTTTCGTCCGACCTGTCGTCGCTCATCCCCGGCGCCGAGCGGGCGGTCACCGCCGGGCTCGCGCCCATCTACATCATCGCGGGAGAGGTCGCTCTCGTGGGCCTGGGCGTGCTGCTCGGCATCGGCTTGCTGAAGCTCGAGCGTCAGTCATTCGAACTAGCGATCCTGGCAACGCGGGGAGCACGCGCGGGCGAGCTCGCGACGATGCAAGCAGCGGACGCGGCCATTGCCGCGATCGCGGCCTTGCCTGTTGCACTCCTGACGGCCCTAGGGCTGGCCTTCGTCGCACGCGCTGCTCGCGGTCCAGCACTGCCGGGAGCGCCTTTTCCGATCGGCCTCAACGCGCCAGCCGTCCAGGTCGCATTCGGCGGCGTGATTCTTGGCGCCTTGGCCCTGGTAGTTGTATCGCTCCCGCGGCTTCGCCATACGGTGATCCAGGAGCGGCAGCGGCTCTCCAGGTCCAAGCGGGGCATCTGGGCGCGCCTGCCGTACGAGCTCGTGCCTTTGCTGTTGGGCGCCGCGGCACTGACGGAGTTGCGTCGTCACCAGTTCGCTGGCACCGGAACAGGGCTCGACCTACTAGCGGTCGGGGCTCCGACGCTTCTCCTACTCGGGGTCGCGGCGCTGGCCACGCGCCTTTTGCTCGCGGGCGCGAGAAAGCTCGATCGGGTGACAGACAAGGTTCGTGAGCCTTCTTCCTACCTGGCGTTGCGCAGGCTGTCGCGGTCGGGCTCAATCGCCTGGCTTGCGCTGCTGCTAGTCCTGTCGGCGGGCCTGTTCGCCTTTGCCACCTCTCTTCGGATGACCGAGCTGACTCGTAATCAAGATGCGGCGCGGGCCCAGGTCGGAGCCGACTGGAACCTGTCCGTCGCCTGGCCGGCGCAGGGCGTGGCCTCCGCGAATAGGCTCGGTTCCAGGGCTACCTTGGCCTTTTACGGAACGGCCGCCGCCTCATCGGCCGCCGCCTTGCAGCTCGCAACGATAATCGGCGTCGATCCAGCGTCCTACGCGAGGGCTGGATGGTGGCAAGCCCGGGACGCGAACCTGCCCGTGCCGTCTTTGCTGTCCAGGCTCTCAGTTCCGCCGATCGGGATGGCCCTGCCGAAGGGCGCGCAGGCACTGCAGGTTCGGGTGAGCGCTACGGGCGGGACGGGCTTGCGCCTATGGGCTGTACTCTCATCGCCGGACCATATCTTCCTGCAACGCCCTCTCGGCGTGCTGCGGTCCGGAACCACAACGTATCGGGCGCGCCTCGAAGGTGCCTCCCGGCTTCTTTCCATCGTGGTCA
>Ga0318560_10000116_pt1 | contig 17407 bp, 17 predicted proteins | sample GRESIP065b5f22_FD_202537 | JGI IMG/M metagenome (GOLD analysis project Ga0318560, IMG submission 202537) | Tropical soil microbial communities from Luquillo Experimental Forest, Puerto Rico - GRE.SIPMG.065b5f22 | ecosystem: Environmental > Terrestrial > Soil > Tropical forest > Bulk soil... | reverse complement strand
CGGCCGGGCCCGCGTTTTTGTGGGCGTTCCCGATCGTGTTGGTCGGGCAGCTGTTCGTGTGCGGCGTTTTCGGGAACCTGGTCTCGAAATGGCCGCTGCAGGGCAGCGTCTACGCCTGGTCGCGTGAGCTGGTCGGCCCCCGGTACGGGTGGTTCACCGGCTGGGCCTACATGTGGGGACTCACCCTCACCCTCGCGGTGCTGCCGATCACCGCCTCCCCCTATATCCTCGCCGCCGCTGGCGTGAATTCACCCTCCCAGATCACCGTTGAGTTGGTGGCCATCGGCGTGCTGCTGCTCGGCTCGGCGGTCAACCTGTTCGGCCGGTGGCTGCTGAAGGGGCTGATCTACATCGCGGTGGCCGCCGAGCTCATCGCATCGGCCGGGATCGGCATCACCCTGATCGCGTTCCACCGCGTCAACCCGTGGTCGATCATCTTCAACACCGGCGGCACCGGGCACGGCACCAACTGGCTGTTCGGCGCGTTCCTGCTGCCCGTTGCCTATATCGCTTACACGTACATCGGCTTCGAGGCCTCCGCCTCCATCGCCGAGGAGGTCAAGGAGTCCCGCAAGGTGCTGCCCAAGGCGGTCATCGGCTCGCTCGCGGTCGGCGGTGTGCTCGTCATCGTCGCCTCCCTGGGCATCGTGCTCGCGATCCCCGACATGGCCGCGGCGGTCTCGGGCAAGGACGCCAACCCGGTCGCCACCACCCTGGTGCACGCCTACGGATCAGGGGCCGGGCGGACCCTGCTCATCATGCTCGCGATCGGATTCACCTCCAGCATGATCGCCGTGCAGACGGCGGTGACCCGCGCGATCTGGGCCAGCGCCCGGGACCGGCTGCTGCCCGGGACCCGGCTGCTTGGCAGGCTCTCGGGACGCGAGAACCTGCCCAGGTACGCGATCGGCCTGACCATCATCATCGCCGGGGCATTGATCTTCGCCGGCGCATCCAAGGTGTTCGCGCTGCTGGTGTCGTTCTCCGCCTTCGGCTTCATCCTGTCGTACTACATGCCGATCGTGGCGTTGCGCTACAAGCAATGGCGCGGGCAATCGGTCACCGACAACTCGTGGGGAGGGCGCTGGATCCGCCCGGTCACGACCGTGGCCGCGGTCTGGCTGACGGCCGAGATCGTCAACCTCGTCTGGCCCAGGCCCGTCTTCAGCGAGTGGTACCTCAATTGGGGCGCCATCATCATGACCGTGGTACTGGGCCTGCTCGGCGCGCTGATCGTCTGGCGGACCTTCCGCCCGGGCGCGGCCGCTGGGGGGACCGAGAGCCGGGCGGCCGTGGCGGCCCAGGCGGACGACGCGTGACGCCACCAGCCACCGACCAGCCCGTCGCCGTCATCACCGGCGCGGCCAGCGGGATCGGCCGCGCCTGCGCCGGGCTGATGCGCCGGTCCGGCTGGCGGGCCGCGGGGATCGACCTGAACCCGTCGGACACCGACCTGTCCCTGCGGGCCGATGTGTCCGACCGGACCGCCGTGGTAGCGGCGGTGGATCAGGCCGCCGAGCTATTCGGCCAGATCGACCTGCTGGTCAGCGCGGCGGGCTACTACGAGGAGGGCATCGACGTCGCCGACATCACCCTTGCCCAGTGGGACCGGATGCTCGCGGTGATCCTCGGCGGCACGGTGAACTGCTGTGCCGCGGTGCTGCCGCGCATGCTCCGCCAGGGTCGGGGAACCATCGTGGCCATTTCGTCGGAACTCGCCCTCGCTGGCAGCGCTACGGACCTGCATTACGTGGCCGCCAAGGGGGCCGTGCTCGGCTTCGTCAAGTCGCTGGCGATGGAGGTCGCGGAAACCGCCATCCGGGTCAACGCGGTGGCGCCGGGACCGACCGACACGCCGCTGCTGGCCGCGGATTCGCTGTGGCGCAAGCCCGATTACCTGGCCACCCTCCCGCTGGGGCGGCTCGTCACCCCGGACGAGATCGCCCGCGCGGTGTACTACCTAGCCACCGAGGGATCCATGTACTGCGGCGAAGTGCTGTCACCGAACGCCGGGGCGGTGATCTGACATGCTCGGGGACCAGGCCGGCCGGCACCCGGGCGGCCAGCGGCGCGGGGTGGCCCTTGTCACCGGGGCAGCCCAGGGCCTTGGCCGCGCGACGGCGCTCCGGCTTGCGGCGGACGGATTCGCGGTCGCGGTGAACGACATCACCGACGACGGCCGGCTGACCGAGCTAGCGGGCCGGACCGGCGGGATCGCCGTGCCCGCGGACATCTCGGAACCCATCGCCGGGCCGGCCATGGTCGAGGCCGTCGCCAGCCGGCTCGGGCCCGTCCAGGTCCTGGTCGCCAACGCCGCGGCGATGGCGATGAGCCCGTTCCTGGAGTCAAAGCCCGATGACTGGTGGCATCAGATCAACGTCAACCTCTCCGGGCACTTCCGACTCATCCAGGCGGTCATCCCCGGCATGCGCGCCCGCGGCCACGGGCGCATCGTGATCATCAGCTCCGGGTGGGGCGTGATCGGCCACCCCAACGCCACGGCCTACGCCGCGTCTAAGGCCGGGCTGATCGCGCTGACCAAGGGCCTGGGACGAGAGCTCGGGCCACAGGGAATCCTCACCAACGCCATCGCACCCTCCTTCATCGACACCGAGCAGCTGCGCGTTGACGCCGATGACGCGGGCATCTCGCTGGGAGAGATGCGCCAGCGGTACCGGGAACAGATCCCGATCCGCCAACTCGCCAGCCCGGACGACATCGCCGCCGCGGTGGCCTTCCTGGCCGGGCCCGGCTCGGGCGCGGTCATCGGGCAGGTGCTCCAGCCCAACGGCGGGGTGACCCGTACCCGAGCGTGACGCAGTCCATCCGACAGGGAGCACCCCACATGGCTGAGAACACAAGCCAGCCGATCGGTCCGGTGGACGGGAGGAAGGTGCCCAGGTTCGCGGGCTCCGGCTCCTTCGCCCGCCTGCCGGAGATCGACCGGGTCGGCGACTACGACGTGGCAATACTCGGCGTTCCCTTTGACAGCGGCACCTCCTACCGTCCCGGGGCGAGGTTCGGGCCAATGGCGGTCCGCCAGGCCTCCCGGCACCTGCGGCCCAGCCATCACGTGGAACTGGACTGCGCCCCCTTCGGCGAGATCCAAGTCGTCGACGCGGGCGACGTGCCGGTCACCCCCTTTTCGATCGACGATGCTATGGGCCAGATCGCCGATCACGCGGCCGACCTAATCCACGGCGGCCGGACGGTGATCGCGGTGGGCGGCGACCACACGGTGGCGCTCCCGATGCTCCGCACAGTGGTTCGCCAGCACGGCCCCGTCGCGCTAGTGCATTTCGATGCGCACCTCGACACGTGGGACACCTACTTCAACGCGCCCACCACCCACGGAACGATCTTCCGGCGGGCCTTCGAGGAGAACCTGCTGGTCGAGGACCACTCCATCCACATCGGCATCCGCGGCCCGATCTACGACGCCAGCGATCTTGACGATGACAAGAGGTTCGGTTTCCGTACCATCCGGGCCAGTGATGTCGACACGCTCGGCGTGCCCGGCACGATCGAGGCGATCACCGACCGCGCCGGGCACCTACCGGTGTACTTGTCGATCGATATCGATGTGCTCGACCCCGCCTTCGCCCCCGGCACCGGGACACCGGAAGCCGGCGGACTGAACAGCCGGGAACTCCTGCGGATCCTGCGCGGGCTGACCAGCGTCAACCTGATTGGCGGCGACGTCGTGGAGGTCGCACCCCCTTACGACCACGCCGAGATCACCTGCATCGCCGCCGCGACTGTGGTCTTTGACCTGATCACACTGATGGCCAAGCGGCACTAGGCCTCGGGCAAACCGCTTAATTGCCTGGGGTTTGCGGGTCGATCATGTCGGCTGCCTGCCGAAGCGCCCACGCTATCCGCTGCCGCGTCCTTAGCCTCTGAAGCTCCTGCCCCAACTCCGTAAGCAGTTCCCGCAAGGGGGTCACGTCCAGCACTCCTGGCTCGTCCTCGCCGTTCGTCAGCCGTCCGGCCTTGGCGGCATTGGCCGTAGAGCGCGCCTGCTCCGTGATGTGGCCGACGATGGCTTCGGTAAGGCGCGTGGCGTCGGCAAGTCTGAGGTCTTGACGGTTGGAATTGCCAGAATTGCCAGGCATAGCGGGGGTGCCACTTGGCGGCAGGTCCTCAGACACCACAATCATCCCTTCCCGGAGGCGGTGAGCATAGTATGCCTCACAGGCGCGACCGTTCCAGCGGGCCCTGCCCGCCTGGTGCCCAGGCAACGAGCGCGCCCGTTGTTGCGGGGTTTCCGGTGGGCTACAAAGATGTGGGCATGACAGGCGAGCTTTCCCCGGGCGCTGGCGCTGGTCCGGGTGCCCGCCCGGAGTTGCGGGCCTCCCACGAAGACCGCGACCGCGCGGTAGAGATCCTGCGCGTGGCGGCCGGTGACGGCCGGCTGACGGCAGCCGAGCTTGACGAGCGGGTGGAGGCCGCGATGGCGGCCCGGACCAGCGGCGAACTGGCCGCGCTTACCGCCGACCTGCCGGCCGTGCCCGGCCAGGCTGGCTCGGGCGCGGCGCAGGCCAAGGACGTTGTCCGGCTCGACTACGAGGGCGGGAACGCCAGGCGCAGCGGCCCGTGGGTGGTTCCCGCGCGGATGGAGATCCGGGCCGTGGGCGGGACGGTGAAGCTGGACTTCACGAACGCGGTGATCACCCAGCCCACACTGCAGATCCAGGCGTATGTGCGTGGCGGCGGACTTGTCCTGGTAACCAAGCCTGGCATCGAGGTGGACGCCGACGGGATAACCGTGCGTGGCGGAACGGTCAAGATCCGCCCGCGGGATGGCTGGAAAGAGCCGATGAGCCTCGCGGTGGAGATCACGGGCGAGAACCGTGGCGGCCGTGTCACCGCCCGCCCACCGCGGCGGACGTTCCGGCAATGGCTACTGCGTAACCCAGGGCCAGACGCCAGGTCATTCCGCAACTGACCCCCTCGGCACCCAAGCCCCGCTACCCGGATCCCCACCAGCGACCGCCGGGATGTCCGACCCTCCGGTTAGCTTGACCTGGTGTCCGCGGAGCCTGGCTGGTGCGGTGTGTGCGGGTTGCCGGTGCCTGCCGGGGAGCGATTCTGCCGCTGGCCGGTGGGTGCCCGGGCCGGTGATGGCCAGGACGACGACGAGGTTGTGCCGTGGGCATCGCACAGCCTGGCATTCATGACCGAACTGGTGGAGGCGCAACGCTGGTGCTGCCCGTGGTGCGGGGATGACTTGCCTGACTCTCCGCGCGGCACCGCGATCGATCACATCATCCCGAGGGTTTACGGCGGGCCGCATCGCCGCTGGAATCTCCAGCTGCTGCACCAGGAGTGCAACTCGGCCAAGGGCAAGAAGATCACCGCCGAGGCGCTGGAGCTGGCCGATGCTCACGGCGTGACGATCAGCATGAACATCGGGCAATACCGCGCTGGAGTCCGGCGCCGGGCGGCTAAGTATGCCGTGCGGGCAACTCGCGGGCTCGGCGGCGAGGCCCGCGACCGGGCTGTGGCCGCGGCGAGGAATCTCACCGTGTTTTTCCCAGAGGGAAGGGTTCATGCCGTCATCAGGGCAGCGGCGGAAGGGAACCCGGCCCGGTGACACCCTCGGCTAGCCATACAGGTGCCGCCGGAACCAGGCCAGGATCAGCTCTGCCCGGCTGACCCGGTGTTGTGGCGCCCCGGAGCGGGTCAGCTCGTGGTTCTCGCCGGGGAACCGGTACATCACCGGCTCGCGGCCGAGCAGCCGCAGCGCGACGAAAAGCTCCTCGGCCTGGCTGATCGGGCAGCGCAGATCGTCCTCGGAATGCAAGATGAGCAGCGGGGTGGTCATGTCGCGGGCGTAGCTGACCGGCGAGTGACGCAGGTAGGCGCCGGGATTGGTGAGCGGGTCCGGGCCCACGTAGCTGCGGATGAAGCCGGGGATATCGGCGCTGTGCTCCATCGTGAGCAGGTTGTTGCAGGCACGCTCGGAGCAGGCGGCCCGGAACAGGCTGGTGTGCCCGATGGCCCAGGAAGTCATGAAGCCGCCGTAGGAGCCGCCGAGAATACCGAGCCGGCTCGGATCGATCCAGTCGAAGCGCTGGCAGGCGGTCTCAACGCAGGCCATCACGTCCGCGTAGTCCGCTCCGCCCCAGCCGGTGCCTGGGTCCTGCGCGCAGTCGGGGCCCCGGATGGCCCGGCCCCACTGCTCGCCGTAGCCGGCGCTGCCCCGCGGGTTGCAGTACAGGACGCCGAAGCCGGCGGCGGCCTGCAGTTGGAAATCGTCGACGAAGCGGTTGCCGTACTGGGTGAACGGGCCGCCATGCACATTCAACAGCGCCGGGTACCGTTGCCCGGTAGCTGCGCCATCCGGCGCGATGGCCCAGCATTCAACCTCGGTGCCGTCCGCCGACCGGGCGGAGAACCGCCGCGGGGAGGCAAGGCGGACCGCCTCGGCGAACGGCCGCGTCAAGCTGGTAAGCGCCCGTTCCGCCGGGTCCGTGGCTGGGCGGCCGCCCGCGGCGGCTGGCTCGCCAGCAGGCAGATCCTGGGCCGCCAGCTCGCCGGCCGACACCGGTGAGCCGGCCACGAAGGCGAGTGTGCCGCCCGCCCAGTCCCAGTCGCTGATCCACCGGTCACCGCCCGCCAGCAGCACCGGGAGCCCGGCCCTGTTGGCGCTGACCAGGTACAGGTGCACGTTCCCGTGATCCTCCACGCCGAACAGCAGGCGGTCACCGGCCCAAACCGGCGGCCGCGTGGAGCCAAACGGCGCGCAGTTGCGGTCCAAGCTGGCTGTCAGCACCTGCTCCGTTCCGGAGGCCGTATCGATGACGGCAACCTGGCGGTGCCGGGGACTCCGCAGCGGGGTGGGATCGACATAACAGGCCAGGCGGCCCCCATCCGGCGACCACGACGGCAGCGAGTAGGCAGGGCCGCCGCCGATGACGCGGCGGGGGATGCCGCTGCCGTCCGCGGGGACCATCCACAGATCAACGGCCAGGTCCAGGTCCCGCTCTTCGTGCCGCCCTGACGCGAAAGCCAAGGTCCGCGAGTCAGGTGACCATGTCAGGCCGGCCGCCTCGAACGGCCCGGGCGTGACGGCGCGCGCCGCAGCGGACCCGTCCGCGGCGACAACGAAGACGCGGGCAGGGCGGTCCACCGTCCAGCCAGCCTGGTTGAACCGGTAAAACAGGCCGCTGATACGCCGCGGCGGCATGTCTTTTTCACGGCGCTGCTCCCCGTTGCGGCCATAACGCTCCGGGTCAGGATCGCGGGCGGCAAAGGCCAGCGCGTGACCGTCCGGGGCCCACTCCAGCTCGGTGACCGGTGCTTCGGTGCCACACACAACCAGCCGCTCACCGCCCTCCGCGACCGGAAGGACGCAGATTTGCGACCGGCCGTCGTCTCCGGTCACGGCAAAAGCCAGTCGGCCGCCATCCGGTGACCACCGCGGCAGCTGCTCGGACCCGGGGCCGGTGAATGGCCGCGGCCTGGCCCCGGTCCCGCGCGCACCTACCAGCCAGATCCTGTGCGCATACCGGTTACCCTCCAGATCGGGATCGGTCACGGTGAAAGCCACCGCGCTCCCATCCGGCGACACCCGCGGATCACCAAGCTGGCGCACCCGCCCGATGTCTGCCGGGCACATCCCGGCCGGGGAATCCGTGACCTGGCTCATCCAGCTCCTCCCGGCGCCAACGGGCCGCACACCTTAGCGGGCCGGTCCATCGGACGCGACGGCCTCCAGTGACCGGACGCCATCCTAGGTATCAATGCCCCACTCCGTGCAAGGTCAGCCGCCGCGGGGCGGCCCGCGGCGCTTGCACACGCCAGCGCCGGCCGCTGCCAGAGCACCGATCGCCTGGCTTTGCGCCGACTGTCCGTGAGTCAGCAGGCGAACGCGGCCCGGCCAGGCGGCCTGCCGATTGGGAGGTCGTGCTCCAGCGACTTGTAACTCCCGGCGTGGAAGATCAATGGCTCCAGCTGGGGACGATGTACTAGCGCAATGACCTCACCAAGCATGATCAGGTGATCGCCGGCACGGTGCGATTGCCGCAGTCGGCACTCGAACGACGCCGTCGCATCGACCAGGACCGGGCAGCCGGTTACGCCTGGTTCGAAGGGCACACCGTCGAACATCGTCGAGCCGGCGGGGCGGTACCGATTAGCGAACCAGCGCGAGACGTCTCGCTGCCTGGCAGAGAGCACGTTGACGACAAACGCCCCCGCGCGCTCGATCAGACTGACGCCCCGGCTGGTCTCATTGAGGCAGACCAGCACGAGCATCGGATCGAGCGACACCGACGAGAAGGAACTGACCGTAATGCCGTGCACGTTGCCGTCGTCGGAGGCCACGGTGACGACGGTGACCCCCGTTGGGAACGAGCCCATCGCCCTGCGGAAAGCGCCCACATCGACGGTCGAGACGGGCACGGCGTGCCCGGCCTCAGCGGCCTGGACCGTGGCATTGGCGGAGAGCATCACGCGGCCAGCGGCTCGCGGTCGGCGCCGGTCGGTGCCTTAAGATCGGCGAGCGTTTCGGTGCGAGCCAATTCCGACGCGAGCGACCGGATGAGCCGCGCATCGCGGCAGATTGTGAGGTGGCCGCAGTCGGGAATCACCAGGTTGGCGGCGCCGTAGCGCGGGTCATCCAGCCGTGCTGACGCAGGGGGGACGAACGGATCGCTGTCCGAATAGTAGGCCAGCCAACGGACCGGACGCGGCACATCGCCCGCGTGCGGGCATGAGCCAGAGCCCTGACGCATGATCCGTGCGCACGGCCCAGGGGCGAGGCGGGCTAGGTAGGTGCCGCCGTGCGGGCTCGCGATCGTCACCACGCTTCCGGCCCGCGAGCTGAGCGCGGCGCTGCCCGCGAGCGCGCGGCCGATGATGAGCCCGCCGAGGCTGTGGCCGATTAGGTGGACCCGTGGGGCACCAGTGGCTGTAAGAGCCCGCAGTGCCTGATGTGTCAGCTCGGCGGAAACCGCATCGGGATCCGTCGCGAAGGAGTTGTAGGTCAAACTCACAATGTGCCCGAAGCCGGTCGCGGCAAGCGCGCGGCGTAGCGGTGTCCATACGGACTCGCTCGCGGCGTAACCGTGGACGAGCAGCACGGGGTAGCGGGCGTTGCGCTTCGCGAGATACCGGATGCTCCCGCACTCACGTTGCCGCAGCACGCGCGGAAGCTGTAGGGCTGCCACGCCCACGGCTCGCAGTTCTCGTAGCGCCTGCATGCCCATCAAGAGGCCGAAGAATCCGGCGTGATACGTCTTGATGCGCAGCAGACCGGGCTGCGTCGCTCCCGCCTGCGCGCTTGGCCGGCGCGTGGAGCCGACGGTCAGCGCCTGCCGGGCGACAAGCCTAGAAGCGGCACCTAGCAGCGGAATCAGGGACGGACCGCCGGATTCAGCGCGTACGTCATGTATCAATGCGCGCCCGGTGTGCTCTTAGTTGGGGGGTAGCGAGCAGTAGTGGGCGTAGCGCGCCGCTCGGTCGGCGAACAAGACGCTGAACCACTTCGTGAGGGGGGCACCATGCCTGTACAGAGTGCCGGGCCGCACAGCGTTGGCGGTGCGCCGGGCGCGGCGCGGCGCACCGTTCTGCTGACCGGTGCGTCAGGTGTGGTCGGACGTGCTTTGCTGCGGCGGCTGCGTGACCTCGACATCGTGTGCCTGGTGCATCAGTCGCCGGTCTCCGGGCCGAATGTGACTACCGCGCTGGGCGACGTAGCCAAACCGGGGCTCGGGCTGGCCGAGCAGGCCTACGTGGAATTGGCAGCCAAGGTCGCCGCGGTCATCCACTGCGCGGCGATCACGGACTTCAATCGTGGTGCCGGCCGCCTCGAGGCGACGAACATTACCGGCACGCAACACGTGGCCGCCTTCGCCGCCGCGGCGAATGCGGTGCTGTACCACGTCAGCACCGCGTTCGTGCACACCAAGGCAGATGGCGACCGCGGCCGGACCGCCATCGGCTATGCCTCGTCTAAGTGCGCAGCCGAAGAGGTTGTACGGTCCAGCGGCGTGCCGCACGTCATCCTTCGGCCGTCGGTCGTCATCGGCGACTCGGCCACCGGCGAGATAGCCGCGTTCCAGGGGCTGCATCAGGTCGTGGCCGGCCTGTTCGCGGGCCTGGTGCCGATGATCCCGTTCGACCCGGGCTGGCCGATCGATTTCGTGCCGGCCGACGTCGTTGCCGACGTCATCGCCTGCGTTGTCGAGAACCGGGTGAGCGAGGGCGAATTCTGGATCAGCGCCGGAGACAAAGCCCTCCGTCTGGACGAAGGCGTCGGGGTCGTCGTCGAGTTCGCGGGCGCCCTGGGCCGGAGTATCGACGTGCCGCGGTTCGTGCCGCCGGATATGTTCGACAGGCTGATCGGCCCCGTCTTCCTCGACGCGCTGCCGGTCAAGATCCGCCAGAATGTCGTCCGGATGCTGGAGTTCTTCACGACGTACCTGCAGTCCGGTGAGACCAAGCCCAGCAGCCTGGACCAGCTCGTAACGCTCGGCGTGAGGCCGCTGCCGGACCAGCGCGAGTCGCTGCGGAACAGCGTCAGGTACTGGGCCGCGCAGAAGGGCTATGCCCAGCCCAAGACTGAACAGGCGGCCTAAGGTGACCACGTCGGCCAGCCGGGATCAGGTGCTCGATCGCTACGCGAAGCACGTGAACAAGTCGCTCGCCAGCTTGGCGCGGCTGGTCGCGGCGCCGGCCGAGGTGAGCGCGGCCGGGTCGAAAGTGCTGGGCAGCGACGGGCACCTTTACCTTGATTGCGGGGGCTTCGGGGTTTTCCTGCTCGGCCACTGCCACCCGGCCGTCGTCGCGGCGGTCCGTTCGCAGCTGGAGCGCAACCCCCTTGCCACGAGGCTGTTCCTCAGCCCCGAGTTGGCTCAGGCGGCCGCGGACTTGGCCGAAATCACACCGCCCGGGCTGAACTACGTCTTCCTGACGAACTCCGGAGCCGAGGCGACCGAGGTCGGGCTGAAGCTGGCGCGGCTGGCTGGCAAGCGTCACGTGATCGCTATGCACGGCGGATTTCACGGCAAGACGCTTGGGGCGCTGTCGGTGAGCGGGGCGCCGCGGTACCGCGGCCCGTTCGGCCCGCTGCTGCCAATGGTTGACTTCGTGCCGTTCGGCGATCTCGCCGCGCTGCGGGCAGCGCTGACGGCCCAGTCGGTGGTGCTGCTGGAGCCCGTCCAGGCCGAGGGGGGTGTCAGGCTGCCGCCCGACGGCTACCTGCGGCAGGTCCGGCAGGTGTGCACCGAGGCCGGCGCGGTGATGATCCTTGATGAGATCCAGTCCGGTATGGGCCGGCTCGGCGCCTGGTGGGGTGCCGACCTCGATCGTGTCACCCCCGATGTGTTGCTCACGGGCAAGATCCTCGGCGGCGGTGTGATGCCAGCCGGCGGCGTCGTCGCGTCCGACCAGCTGTTCGCGCCGCTGAACGCCGACCCGCTCCTGCATTCCTCGACGTTCGCGGGCAGCCCTCTCGCGGCCGCCGCGGTCACCGCGACCATTGGCGCCATCAGGTCCGAAGGGCTGATCCAGCGCGCACGCGAACTTGGCCCGCAAGTCCGCGACCTGGCCGTCGACGCCGTCACCGCCCACTGCCCGCACCTGGTCACCGAGGTGCGCGGCCAGGGCCTGCTGCTCGGCATCGACTTCGTGTCGCCTGACGCCGCGGCCGAGTTCCTGATCGGGCTGCTGGACGAGCACGTCATCCCGTCTTACTCGCTCAACTCCAGCAACGTCTTGCGCCTGACGCCGCCGGCGATCCTCGATACAGCAGACCTCGACTGGCTCGGACACGCCCTGATATCGGCTGCCAAGCATGTCGCTCGCGCCCTGCCCGTCGCGCACCTGACAACCGTTCCTTCACACGTAGTGTCCTAGGGAGAAACGAATGCGCACCGTCCGCCTCCGGCTACACGTGCCGCGCAAATCGGCGAGCGACGTGTATGCAACCCTCGCCGACTTCGAGCGGTATCCCCAACTGTGTGAGGCCGTCAAGAACGTCACCGTCACCGACGTGTCCGAGCGCCTCACCGTGTCGCAGTGGGAGGTCGCCTTCAGGGCCGGCCTGCTGCGCTGGACCGAAGAGGACATACTCGACCCCAGCGCCCTGACCATCACGTTCCACCAGCTCGAGGGCGACATCGCCGTCTTCGATGGCTCCTGGCGGTGCGTCGATGCCGCGCACGGCAGCGAGGTCCTGTTCAGCGCGACGCTGGACATGGGCATCCCGAGCCTGGCCGACGCGCTGGAGCCGATCGCGGCGCGAACGCTGACCGACAACATCGTCTCGATCGTGCGCGGACTGGTTGGCGGCGCCGAACTCGCCGACTCCGACATCGCGGTCCCGGCGGGGAGCGCGTGATGAACCTGATGCGCACCGAACGAGACACCCTGGACTGCTATATCCCGGGACTGGACAAACATCTCACCGAGATTCCGCTGCTGGAGCTGGAGAAACCCGGCAACGGTGCACTGCAGACCTTCCGCGAACTGGGCGGCCCGGCACTGCTGGTGCCCGCCGAATATGAAGGCAAAGGAGCCTCCATGCTGGACACGGTGCGCATCCAGCGCGCGGTGGGCAGCCGGTCGCCATCGCTTGCCGTGGCCACCACCATGCACCATTTCTCTGTTGCCTCCCTGGCCGAACTCGCCGCGGCTCGCAGCGGATTCGAGTGGGCCATGCTCACAGCCATCGCCGAGAACTCATGGCTGCTCAGCTCCGGCTTCGCCGAGGGCAAGCCGGGCCAGCACATCCTGACGCCCACGATGCGCGGCGTTCCGGCGGACGGTGGTATCACCGTCAGCGGTGTAAAAAAGCCGTGCAGCCTCACCTGGTCGATGAACTTGATGAGCGCCAGCGTCGCGGTCGCTGACCCGGCCACCGGGACCAACCGGATGGCGGTCGTGCTGATCCCGGCCGACTCCGCGGGTATCGAGCGCACGCCATTCTGGAACACCACCGTTCTCGCCGCCGCGGAAAGCGACCAGGTCACGCTGACTGAGGTGTTCGTGCCCGAGTCCCTGATCTTCTACCCGCAAGAGGGCGCGGCGATGGATCCGATCCAGGCCCGTGGGTTCGTCTGGTTCGAGTTGCTGATCTCGGCGTCCTACCTCGGCGCCGCCACTAGCCTCGCCGAGCGGGCCATCGAACGCGGGCGGGGCTCCGACGAGGACCGGGCCGGTATGGCGATCGAACTCGAGACCGTGGCCGCGGCGCTTGAGCAGGTGGCCTCCGTCGCCGCGACCGTCGAGGACAACGACGTCCTGCTCGCGCGGGCGCTCTATGCACGGTTCGCGACTGAGCGAGCCATTGAGCGCGTCGTCATGTCGGCGGCCGCGGCCCTCGGCGGCATGTCGTTCATCGAATCGCCCGAGGTCGCCTACCTGCTAGCCACCACCCGAGCCCTAGCATTCCACCCACCCTCCCGCGCCGCGGCCGCAGGCCCGATCGCCCACTATCTCGCCGGCGGCGTGCTAGCCCTCTGACGCAGGTGTGGCAGGACTGACTTGAGCGCACGGTGACGGGCCCAGATGCGGCGTTCTGCCCACGGGCGCAGCCTAGAAAGCCGGCCAGCGTCGGCAACCAGGGGTGGCCAGGCGGGCCTGCGTCGCCGCCCGCGGGTCAGGTCCCGGTGCGCAGCGTGGCCGCATACTTCTTCCAGGGCCGCTCGACCAGGAACGGGAAAAGCAGCCGCAGTGGGGCGGGCACGTGCTTCATCATGTAGGCGCGGTCCGCCGCGTCGAGCGGTTCGAGCATCATCCCCGCCGCGATCGCCCTCTTGTTCCGCGGAACCGAGCTCATCCCGCGCTTACCCATGGCGTCCCACTCCTGCTGCGTGAGCGCCACCGCGGCGAGCGGGACAACCTTCTGCTCCTCGTCGTCGAGGTGGGGCTGCACGACCTCATTGAGGTGGTCCAGCGCTGCCGCCAGTGCCTCGCCGGTCTCGGCCGAGGGCCGCTGCCGCCAGGTCGCGCACGCGGCCGATGCGGCGTCCAGTGCCGTCGCGATGACCTGGTGCTCGTGCTCAACGTGCTCGGTCATCGGGGCCTGCTCTGGCACCCGCCCGATGAGCTTGGGGTACAGCAGCTCGTCTTCGTCTTGGTGATGGCTGTGCAGCCCGCCGAGGACGAGGTCGATGTGATCGGCCAGGAACGTCACCCGCTCTGGTGACGGCGTTGGGGCGGCGCGCACCAGCCGCGCGGCTTCGTCGTAGGCCTGCCGGAAGAGGCGGTGGACGATCGCCATGTCGCGCACTTCAATCGGGTGTTCCTTCGACATTTACAACCCCCCTGTGGCCTTGGCTGGCAGACTTTGGCCGCCCACCGCCATGATCTCATCATGCCCAGTGGCGGGAAGCCAGCCCCAAGCACCGTCGCCCGGCGGACGCTAGCCGTGCGCCACGCACGCTAGCCGTGCACTACGTCGGTGTGGTGGCAGAAGTGCACCCGGGCCGGGGTCAGCGCGCGCATCCGGTTCACCGAGGCGTGCCAGGCGTCCTCGTCTGCGGCCTGGCCGGGGGGAAGCCGACCGGGCTCGGGCCGGTACTGGCGGGGCGAGTAGGCAGCATCGCCGATCAGCAGGTCCGGGCCGCCATCCGTGGCGGTGACCAGTACCGACTGGTGGCCGGAGGTGTGGCCGGGGGTGGTGATGACCGACAGGCCAGGCCGGATCTCGGCGTCGCCGTCCAGCAACTCGAAGCTGGCGTTCTGGAAGTCGAACCAGTCATAGAGGGCGGGTGACTCGCGCCGGCACCGGTCAAGCTCGGCCCGCTGCACGTAAAAGGCCGCGTGCTTGAACACCGCGTTCTGCCCGCAGTGGTCGAAGTGCAGGTGCGTGTTGATGACCAGGTCGATGTCGCTGGGGACCAGGCCGAGGTCGGCCAGGGCGCCAGCGGCGGTGACGTTGACCACCTCCCAGTCCCGGATCAGGTCGGGCGGCCCGCCGACCCCGGTGTCGACCAGGGCGACCCCGCCGTGGTAAGTAACCACGAAGCCGTGCACCGGCCACCGCTCGGTGCCGCCGGGGGTCGCTCCCAGGTGCAGCCGCTTGATCTCAAGTGACACCCAGCTGCCCCTTTCCTCACCCGCGCGCGCCGTCCCATCCTGGCAGCAGCGGCCGGCCGGGTCCAGGCCCGGCCGTGCGGCGCGATTACGGGCCGCGCAGAGTCGGCGGAGAGGTCGTGCCAATCGCTTCCGGCTTAGCCGTGCAGCCGGAGGCCGGATGGAAAGGGGCGATCATGGCGGGCATGGCGGCAGGGGGCGGCGGGATCCCGCTCGAGCCCGTGGCGTACAACCCCGGGCGGCGCCGCGCCGCCGGGATCTACGGGACCATCATCACCGCGGCGATCCTCGACACCGCCGGTGGGCGCCTGGCCACCGATGCGCTGGTCATCGCGGTCGTGGTCACGCTGCTGGTCTACTGGATCGCGGAGGAGTACGCCGAGGTTCTGGGCGAGCAGGCCACAGGTGGCCGCCTGCCCGGCTGGGCCTACATCCAGGAAGCGCTGGCGGCGACCTGGCCGATGGTCAGCGCGTCGTTCGCGCCGCTGCTGGCGCTCGTGTTCGCCCGGCTCGCCGGGGCCACCGCGCTGGAGGCCGCCAACGTCGGGCTGGCCGTGGCGTTCGCCTTGCTCGCCTTCCACGGATGGCGGGCCGGTGTGGCGGCGCAGCTGCGCGGCTGGCAATTGCTTGCTGCCTGCTCGGTCGCGGCCGGACTGGGCCTGATAATGATCTTGCTTAAGGACTTGGTCCTTATCCACCTGCACTAACCGCCTGCCCGCCCGGCCCCGAACCGGATTGCCTTGTGGCAGCCGGACGGGAAGGATCTCAACTGCCACTTTGGGTGGCATCCTCCGCGGCAGCGCGCCGCCAGCGCCGCGGCCGCGGACAGCGCGCGGCGGGACAACGGGCTGTCCCAGGCTTCGTGCACCGGAAGGCCGCCCCCATGGTCGGCTTTCAGACGCGTGGTCTATTCGGTCGTGGCCACGCATAAACTTCGTGTTATCGGTCGCGAGGGCGGGGACATCAGTCGGTGACGACCCCGGCCGATGCGTTGAGAACAGTCCCGGTCATCATGCGCGCCCGGTCCGAGGCGAGGAACGCGGCGGCGCGCGCTGTGTCGGTGGTGCGCGGGGATGCCTTCAGCAGCGTGCTTTCGGCGAGGCTGGCTTCGGCTTGCTCTTGGGTGATGTTCATCCGCGTGGCCATCGCGCCGGTCAGGTCCTGGATTGTCCGCGAGTCTGGATTTGCGGAGGTTCGCAGGCAGACCACGCGCACGCCGACGGGGCTGAGCTCGATCGCCAGGTGCCGGGTGAGGTTTTCGACGGCGCCGAAGGCGGCACCGATGCCAGAGGTGGCCGGCGTGTGCGGCCGAGCCGGGCTGCCGGTCAAGAAGATGATCACTCCGGAACCTTGCTTTAGCATCTGCCGGGCGGCGGCGGCCGCGGTGATGAACTGGGCCTTGAGGACCGTGTCTACCGGCACCATGAACTCCTCGACCGGCAGGTCCGCCGCTGGCTTGCCGTTGGCGTACTCGCGGGCGCGCGGGCCGGTTGCGTTGAACTCGATGTCCACGCCGCCTGCCCGTGCGACGACGGACTCGAGGTAGGCCTCGACCGAGGCTGCATCGAGCGCGTCGACGACGTCGGCGTGTGCCCGTCCGCCCGCCGCGTCAATCCGCTTGGCGGCCGCTTCGACGCTGGTGGCGGTGCGGCCCGCCAGAAATACCTCCGCGCCGTCGGAGGCGAACTGTGTGGCGACCGTCGCGCCGATGGAGCCTCCGCCACCGAACACGACGGCACGCTTTCCTTCTAGCAACAATGAACCGGGCATTCCCCTGTCCTCCTTCGCCGAGCTGGCCGCCATTCGAGCTGCGACAGTCGTTGAGTGCCATTTGCCCCACCTTCTGGTGTTGGGCGCGGCACCTGGCGGGTCCTGCCGATCGCCGGGCTCACTGTCCCTACGGCCGGCCGGCTCGGAAATCGACAGCGGGCAGGACCGCTCAGGGCTTTCCTGGCTCGCCGCGGCGGCGCGCCACGCCGCCGACTGGTTGAGGTCTGTCGGCTCAGGAAAGCCGCCGGGGAAGGCCGAACTTCGCGATGACGCTGTTGTCGAACCGGGTCATCGCCTGGATCCGGTCGCCTGCCAGTGTGAGGACCAGCATGCCGTTGGCGCGGAACACACCAGTCGCCGGGTCTCGGACGTAGACGCCGAAAGCGGGCTGCTGATTCGCGCGGGTAGGTATCAGGCGATAGGACCGGTCCTGGGCGAAGATCGCCCCGAAAACGCGGGCCGCGGCGGCCGGCCCCACAAATGCCCCGCCGGCAAGTGCCGCGGTGATGACGGCATCGCCGGTGAGCAGCGATACCAAGCTGGCGACGTCTCCGGCCTCGTACGCGGTGGCCAGCCGTTCGATGAGGGC
>Ga0318560_10000100_pt1 | contig 17966 bp, 13 predicted proteins | sample GRESIP065b5f22_FD_202537 | JGI IMG/M metagenome (GOLD analysis project Ga0318560, IMG submission 202537) | Tropical soil microbial communities from Luquillo Experimental Forest, Puerto Rico - GRE.SIPMG.065b5f22 | ecosystem: Environmental > Terrestrial > Soil > Tropical forest > Bulk soil... | reverse complement strand
AATTCGTCCGTGCTGAGGTGAGTCTCGGGCAGATGCCGGCCGGCACCGGCCAACCGGGCCACGAACGGTGCCTGGACCCCTTCTCCGTCAGTCTCCATGACCAGCCAGTGCCGAGTCATCGGCGCTACCTCCTTTGCGGTGGGCGCGGTGTCATTTGCGAAACTTGAGGACCTCGGTTACCGGACGCCGAGCTGTGGGCTCGACGGGCTGGTCGTTGAGCGAAGATTTACCGACTCGCACCAGAAGTTGCGGCTCGCCGGCAGTTCCCGTGACCTGCGCGATGACGCTGCGGCTCATGGCCATTTCGGTCATGTGGGTCAATGTACAAGTGGCCATGCCGGCCACGGTGCATTCGAGCAACACCGCCGACAGCGCCTCACCGCAGCGCAACACGTCCAGCCGATCATCGTCATGGGGGGTGGACAACACCAGGATCTTGGAGTGGTCGTGGTCGATGGCCGCCCGACGGTGGCCCCCACCCGCCGGCGGAAATGCGCGGGCGACATCGACTCGGGCGGCTTCCGAGCTAGACACCATGGCGCTTTCCGGCACGCGGGTGGCGTCTGAATCAAAAGGCGATGTCCACCAGCGCAATTCGGACAGATAGGACGTGTCGTAACGGCGCAGCGCCTCGGTGAGCCGCGACGCCTCCGCCAAGGTTGGCCGCGCTTCGTCTACCACCACGTCCAGCGTCACCTCATATGGAAGGACCGCTCGCCGCAGCGCCGACTCCAAGGCCGGCCATGCGGCCGGAGCGGCGAAGGGCAGCCGGTCAGTCCGGCGCCGAAGGATCGCGGCCGCTCGCTGTTGCTGTGCCTCCGTCACCGGCTCCGCGGGCCGAAACTGAAGCGTGGCCAGATGATCCGGCTCGGACGGATCGGGAAGGCGTTCGGTGGCGCTGTCCCACCCGGCGGCGGCCATGGCGACCCTGAGGTGATCGAGGACCGCACCGCAACTCAACGTCAGTTCCCGCCCCGTGTGATCGGTAGCATGCAGCATCCGGCGAGGATCGGCCCACAGGTGCATCTTCGTGTCCTCGACGACCCACCGCCATGGCTGGCTGTTGTGCAGTGACGGCGCCCGACCAGCCAGCATCACCGCGTCCCGGATGACTTCGGGTTCCGGTGCCGTCACTGGCATGTCAATCACCCACTCTCTGACCTCGACGGTAAGGACTTCTTCTTATGTGCTGACAGGGGCGTTGGTCCTTAGGCGAGGGGGCGTTCGACTCCTAAACCGCTCGATGCCAGACCTCGTTTGCCTCTCGCACTGAGTGTTCGCGCGCCCGAGATGTGTCGATGCGGTGCGCGGCGCTCCATCCGGAATCCCGGGCGGCCATGGCCGCGGCGATCTCCGGGGTCACCTCCGAGTTGCCTGGCCGCCTCGTCGTGATTCGGTCGGCGGCCGTGTCGGCCTTTGCCGAACACATGAGTTCAACCATTACCGAGTGTGTTTCGGAAGCGAGTTGATGAGCCTGAGCGCGCATGTGCGGAACCCGCCAGGTGCCGTCGAGGATCACCGATTGCCCGTTGGTTAACAGCAGGCTTGCCCGGTGCAGGGCGATCTCGTAGACCGTCGCGACGTTTTCCGGGCTGTACAGTCCCTGATCCAGAACACCGGAGTCCCCGGTGATGGCACCGGCGTCGCGTAGTTCCCGGCGTACGTCATCGGTCGAGATGACTTGTGCGCCGGTGCTTTCAGCGAGCGCATGTGCGAGTGTGGACTTGCCGGTGCCCGGATTTCCGCCCACGAGCGCCAGACGAACGCCGCCGTCCTGCAGGTGCCGGACCGCTATGGCGAGGTGCCGGGCGGCGTCTTCGGCCGCCTGCGATTTGCCCTGCGACAAGCGTACGCAGTCGACCTTCGCCCTGACGACGGCGCGATAGGCGATGTAGAAGTGTTGGAGCGCCGACGGCGCCGCGTGCGCCGAATGCGTCGCGTAGCGCTCGAGGAAGTGGTCCCCAAGGTCCTTGCGGCCCAGGAACTCCAGATCCATCGCGAGGAAGGCTGCGTCGTCGACGCAGTCGACGTAGCGGAGTTCGTCGTCGAACTCCAGGCAGTCGAGGAGCGCCGGTTCGCCGTGCACCCAGAAAATGTCGTCGGCGAGCAGATCGCCGTGGCCGTCGACGATGAGCCCCTGCTCAATGCGGTGCGCAAACAGGGGTTCACGGCCCGAAATGAACTCGGCCACAAGGCGCTGAATCCGCGTGACGGTCTCGGCCGAGACGTCCGAGGTGTCGGCGTAGCGCTTGAGTTCCGACAGGTTGTCGCTCCAGCGTCGCTCGATCGCACCGGCCTCGCCTTGGGCGTTGATCACCGGGCTACGCTCGGCGCGCTCGTGAAAGCGCGCCACCACAGCCGCGACGCTGTCCAGCACACCTCGGACGGATTCGCCGGACTCGTCGCGGTCGCGGGTCACCATGGACGCCAACCGGTCGTCGTCCTGATAGCGCCGCATGACGACGATCGGTTCGGCCGGCCCTCCGCCGGGATCGGTGAGATGCGCGACCCCAAGGTAGCTATCGGGCGACAGCCGGCTGTTCAACTCGACTTCCCGGCGGCACGCGCGCTCGCGCTGCTCCGGAGTGCGGAAGTCGAGAAAGTCGGTCAATAACGGCTTCTTCGCCTTGAACGCTCGATCTCCGACCAACACGACCACGCCGCTGTGGGTTTCGTGCACGTCGACATAGGACACTGCAGTCTTCGTCATAGATCCAGTGTCCGTCGCCGCGGGCATGCGCGAGGGGCCTAGGACGGTCGCGCCACGATCACGGGCATCCGCACCGAGTGAAGGACGGCGTTGCTCACCGAACCCAGCAGCGTCCTGGCGATGCCGCCCCTGCCGTGGCTGCCAACGACGACTAACTGCGCGGATTCTGACTCTTGGATCAACTGGCGAGCCGGCCGGTCGCTAACGAGGAGTCGGTGCACCGTGACGTCGGGGTAGCGTTCCTGCCAGCCCGCCAGACTCTCGGCGAGACTGCGCTCGGCTTCTTCCTGCACCAGCTGCCAATCGAATCCGGGGAGTTCGAGCACTTGAGCGTCACTCCACGCGTGCAACGCCTTCAGCTCGACCCCACGGCGGGATGCTTCGTCGAATGCGATGGCCGTTGCAAGCTCCGAGGCGGGCGATCCATCGATGCCCACCAGTACGGGGGCTTGCAGGGGGTGAGGCATCAACGGGTCTTCGTCCCGAATGACCGCCACCGGGCACTTCGCGTGCCGGACCACGCCGGAACTGACCGAACCGAGCAACACCCGGCCCACCGCTCCGCGTCCGTTGCTGCCGACGACGATCATCTCTGCCTCTTCGGACAGATCGACCAGCGTCGGCACAGGCGGTGAACACTTCAGCGCTCTGGTCATTGCGATCTTGGGGTCTCCCTTGACGGCCTCTTCGGCGATCTTGACCGCCTGCTCGAGAACTTGCCGGCCGTCCTCTTCCTGATAGAGCGCAACGCCAGTCGGAAGCGGTATCTGAGGAAACGTGGGCACGTACGTGTTGTACGCATGGACCAAGGTCAGCGGGACATTGCGCATCGCCGCATCACGCGCTGCCCAGCAGACAGCGGCGCTCGACGCGGGCGATCCATCGACTCCCACGACGATGCCATGGCGCTTGACGGGTGCAGACATTTTTTCTCCTTCTGTCATTCGAAAACGCTATTGCCGGAACGGTCGTCGATCATGAGGCTTTAGTCCCCAACCCCGTGGACATGAGACCTTCTTGCGGCTGCAGGTGTTGACCGGGGCTTCCGCGATGGGCATCGTCACAGAAGTGACCGAATGGCCCGCCACGATAGACAGGCGCTACCACGACGCCGTGATCCTCGGGATCGACAGCGTAGTCACTGAGACCGCGCCGGGCGCCGCTGAGGCCCTCGATTCGACCGTCCCGTTGCTGCGGCGGCTGACAGACGTCGGCATCGCAACCGCGATCTACTCGTCCACCCGGGACTGTGCGCAAGTCCTGCGCGCCGCGGGAATTGACGAACTGGTCAACCTTCGTGTCGACGTCGTGGAGCCCGTTCCGGCGGTCCTCACCGAGACCGCAAGCCGCCTAGGGGTCCGGCCCGTCCGTTGCGTGGTCATCGATCGCGACCAAGCCGGCATAAGCGCCGGCGGGGACGGCGGCTTCAGCCTCGTCATTGGGCTCGAGCGCAACGGACAAGCCGACGAGCTACTGTCCTGCGGGGCCGATACCGTAGTCGCCGACCTCGCCGAGATCTCGGTGCGAAGCGGTGGCAGCGCCATGTCGAGGATCGCCGATGCCGCGCAGGTCTACAGCCAAGTGAAAGAACTGGTGGCAACCCGGCGACCGGTCGTCTTCCTCGACTTCGACGGCACACTGTCCGACATCACCGCGCACCCGGACTCGGCAACACTCGTCGACGGTGCGGCCGAGGCGTTGCGTGCGCTCGCCGAACAGTGTCCAGTTGCGGTGATCAGCGGCCGCGATCTGGCCGATGTCCGCGAACGGGTCAAGGTCGACGAAGTGTGGTATGCGGGCAGCCACGGCTTGGAATTGATGGCACCGGATGGCACCTACCACGAGAATGCCGGCGCCGCCGACCTCATCGGCACCCTTGCGCGTGCGGCCTGCCGATTGGCAGAGATGATCGGTGACATCTCAGGAATAGAGTTGGAGCACAAACGCTTTGCCGTTGCCGTTCACTACCGCAATGCCGATCCGGCAGACATCGACCGCGTGACCGCGGCGGTCCGTAGCCTCGGGCGTTCCGAGGGTCTCCGGACAACGGCCGGTCGCAAGGTCATCGAGCTGCGTCCAAACCTGTACTGGGAAAAGGGCACAACGCTCAATTGGTTGCTTGAGCGCATCCAGGCAAGCGATTGCGCCGCCGACGCGGCAAGCGTGCTGCCGATCTACATCGGCGACGACATCACCGATGAAGATGCCTTTGACGCAGTCCAATTCGACGGCGTGGGAATCGTGGTGCGTCACGACGAGCATGGTGATCGCCCGTCGGCCGCCCTGTTCAGCCTCGAAAGTCCTTCCACGGTTGTCGAATTCATCGGTCGGCTGGCGCGCGACCTGGAACGCGCGGCCCCGAGGTCGGACGATGCCTGGGAACTCGTTTACGAAGGCTACGACCCGAAGTATGAGCCGCTGCGTGAAGCGCTGTGCACGGTCGGCAACGGCTACGTGGCTACCCGTGGTTGCGCGCCGGAGGCGGGGGCATCGGACGCGCATTACCCGGGGACCTATGCCACCGGCGTGTACAACACACTGACCGACCGGGTCGCGGGCCGGACCATCGAGAACGAGAGCCTCGTCAACCTGCCCAATTGGCTGTCGCTGACATTTCGGATCAACGGCGGGGCTTGGTTTCACGTGGACGACACCGAATTGTTGTTCTACCGGCAGACATTCGACCTAAGGCACGCGACGCTGACCCGCCGACTCCGATTCCGGGACGGCTCGGGCCAGATCACCACACTGACACAGCATCGTTTTGCGTCCATGCACCAGCCCCACGTGCTCGCTATGAGAACGACGATCGGCGCCGAAAATTGGTCGGGCACACTCGAGTTCAGATCGCTGCTGGACGGAACGGTGCGAAACACCATGGTCGAGCGCTATCGCTCCCTGTCAAGCATCCATCTCACCGCAACGGTGATAGACGAGATCACACCCGATTCAGTGATATTGCGGACTGAAACGTCGCAGTCGCGTATCCCGATCGCGGTCGCGGCGCGCACGACCGTCTGGCGCGACGACGCCCGTGCCGACGCAGAGTACGCCGTCGTGCGGGAAGGCGACCGCGGCGGTCACAACATCAGGGTCCCGCTCGCCGCGGGACAGTCGGTCACATGCGAGAAAGTCGCGACCATCTTCACCGGCCGCGACACCGCCATATCCGAACCGGCGAGCGCCGCGCAACAATATCTCGAAGCGGCGGGTCGGTATGCCGATGTCCACCACCAGCACGCCCGGGCATGGGCCCGGCTGTGGGAACAGTGCAGCGTCGGCCTTGCCGACAAGAGCACGGGGGCATTGCAGGTCCTCCGGCTGCATCTGGTGCACCTGCTGCAAACCATTTCGCCGCACTCCGCCGAACTCGACGCCGGAGTCCCGGCGCGGGGGCTACACGGCGAGGCCTACCGCGGCCATATCTTCTGGGACGAGCTGTTCGTCTCTCCGGTGCTGAGCGTGCGCATGCCGAACGTGTCCCGGTCACTGCTGCTTTATCGATATCGCCGGCTTCCGGAGGCGCGACGTGCCGCACAAAGGGCGGGCTATCTCGGCGCGATGTATCCCTGGCAATCGGGCAGCGACGGACGCGAGGTCAGCCAGGAACTCCACCTCAATCCGCAGTCCGGAAGGTGGAATCCGGATGCCAGCTCGCGCGCACATCATGTCGGCCTCGCCATCGCGTACAACGCGTGGCAGCACTACCAGGTGACCGGCGACCGCCAGTTTCTCATCGACTACGGCGCCGAGATGCTGGTCGAGATCGCCCGTTTCTGGGTGGGACTGGCCAACTTTGATCACAGCCGCGGCCGCTACACAATACGAGGAATCATCGGCCCCGACGAGTTCCATTCGGGCTATCCCGGCAAGGAATACGAGGGGATAGACAACAATGCGTACACCAACGTAATGGCGGTCTGGGTGATCCTGCGGGCGATGGACGCACTGGATCTGCTGCCGCTGCGGGACCGGCTCGATCTGGTCGGGAAAGTCGATCTGACGGCAGACGAGCTCGATCGGTGGGATCACGTGACGCGGCGCATGTTCGTCCCGTTCCACGACGACGTGATCAGTCAGTTCGAAGGCTATTCGGAACTGGCCGAACTGGATTGGGAGAGCTACCGGCAGCGGTACGAAAACATCCAGCGGCTCGATCGCATCCTGGAAGCCGAAAATGACAGCGTGAACAATTACAAGGCATCCAAGCAAGCCGATGCGCTGATGCTGTTCTACCTGCTGTCATCGGAAGAGTTGCTCGGATTGTTCGGCCGGCTCGGTTATCACTTCACGCCGGAGCAGATCCCGGAGACCATCGATTACTACCTCTCGCGCACCTCGGATGGATCGACGCTCAGCGCGATCGTGCATTCGTGGGTTCTCGCCCGCGCCAACCGGCACCACGCCATGCGGTACTTCGTGCAGGTACTGGGCTCCGATGTCGCCGACATCCAGGGCGGTACTACCTCGGAAGGGATACACCTGGCCGCAATGGCCGGCAGTGTCGATCTCCTGCAGCGGTGTTTCACCGGACTAGAGACGCGCGACGACCGGCTGGTGCTAGGCCCGCACTGGCCGGAAGCGCTCGGCCCCATCGAGTTTCCATTCGTATACCGCGGCCATCGCCTCCACCTCCGGATCAGCGGACGAACCGGCGACCTGACCTCCGAAGCCGGCAACGCCGGACCGATCATGGTCGAATGCCGCGGCCGCGTACAGCATCTCCTGCCCGGGCACACCATCGAGGTCGCCTGAACGCCACCGGCAGGTGACCATCGCTGCGGAAACGAGGGTCGAACGACCCGCTAAAAGTCGGCGTCACCAAATAACGTTTGTTTGGTGGGTTCCGGGAACGTCGCCGGATGTTCGGTGCTCGTGGTGCGCGATTGACACCACAGCGTCGGCTCGCTTAGTGTTATGACAACGTACGTTGTCACATTGCAGCCGGGGCGGAGGCTCGATGAACGTCGCCATACCAACGCGGCACCCCGACCGGCCCCGCGCGGTTCCCGGTGGCATCCGCCTCTCCGCCTCGCTGCTGGGGTTGGGACTGCCCACCAGTGAGCAGTGGCGCAACCTCGGTGAGCATCTCACCGTGGGCGACGAACCGATGGATCGCCTGGTCGAGTGGATGTTCGCAGAGGGCATTGACCGGACCCGGCCGATGTTCGATCGGGCACTCGCACACGGCATCGACAGCGTGCCGGATGCGCCGGAACCCCTGCGCGCGTTCTTCGTTCGAATCGAGGCCGTTCCGGATTGGGTTGACGCCGACCTGCTGCGCCGGGGTCAGCGCGCGCTGCGCGCCGGCGGCGCGGACGGTATGTACGTCGCCCGTGATGTGTCACTGCTCGGCGGCTATCAGTTCTCGGGATTCAACAAGACCCTGCTTCGGACGGGCGCGTTGGAGAAGGGCTCGAACACCCGTTTCGCCGAAACGAATCAGTGGGCGCTGGACGTTATCGCCGACGGCGAATTGATCCCGCACGGCGTCGGTTACCAGTCCACGATCCGCGTCCGATTGATCCACGCGTTCGTGCGCAGGCACGTCAGTGCGATGGCGGATTGGCGCGCTGACGAATGGGGACTGCCGGTCAATCAAACTGATATGGCCGCCACCCTGGTGGGCGCGCTGATTGCCCCGCCGTTGGGCGCGATGGGGATGGGGCTTCTCACCGCGCCGGCCGACCTCGACGCCATCGCGCACGTCACCCGATACGTCGGCTGGCTGATTGGCGTGGACGACGAGTGGCTGCCACACAGCTTCCGCGACGGCATCCGCGTGCTCTACCACACGGTGACCGCGCTATCCAATCCCGACGAATCCTCCAAACAGCTTGCTATGCCGATGGTGAACGATCCGCTCAAGTGGCACTACCGCACAATCCCCGGGTTGCGCCGCCGGATCGCCCGCCTCCAGCACCTGTCGATCACGAGCGGCTATCTAGGGCCGCGAGCCATGCGCACCCTGGGCCTGCCCGCCTACGTGCCGCCGTGGTACCCACTTATGCGAATCCCGATCAACCTCCCGCGCAGCGTCGCCGCGCTATGCCTTCCCGGCGGGCGGGTTCGCGCCGCCGTCCGCGGCGCACGCCAGCAGAAAGCCTTCCTACGCACGATAATCGGCGATGGCGAAGCCAAGATCGGCAACTCGGCCGCACACGTGAGCAGCGCCGCCTGACCCACTCAACCGGCGGCCCATTCCTTGGCGCGTTCAAGCTCATCGAGCCTGAATACAGCGAGATCGCCGGGGATCATCCACGCCAGCGCATGCAGCACATGGGCGACCCAGTCCTTGTCGGACACCACGGCGATTCGCTTGATGGCCGAATGATGTGGCAAGACGGTGCCGAAGCCCAGCTTGAGGTCCTCGACGAATCCGCCGGGCCCGAAGCCCTCGTAATCGGACGCGATGACCTCCACCATCCTGATCTCGCCAGTTCTTACCAACTCTTCTATTGTGGGCTTGAGGTCGCGCAGTTCGTCACCTCGCAGCCGGCCGGATACCCGGATTCCCGTCACCCCTTCCGGCATGTCCGGCAGTAGTTCAATCATTTAATTATCCTTTCTGACAACAGAATTAGGTCAGCACCGCGAGAAGCCGGTTTGCGCTGACCTCCAGCACTGGCGGTCCTCAGCGAACGACGATCACCGGTACTTTCGCCGCTTGCACCACAGCCGAGCTGACCGAACCTAGAAGCATGCCCGGAAAACCCCCGCGGCCGCGGCTTCCCACCACCACTAGCTGAGCGTGTTCCGACTGCTTAAGTAGCCACTGAGAGGGCTTGTCGCAGAAGAGCAGTCGCTCGACGCGCACGTCCGGATACCGTTCTTGCCAGCCGGCCAACCGTTCCGCGAGAATCTCCTGCCCTTCACTCTCGCGGTCGCGCCAGTCCATACCGAGAACCGGAAACACCCCCACGTCGCTCCACACGTGCAGCGCCAGCAGCCCAACTCCGCGGCGCGACGCTTCGTCAAAGGCCAGCGCGGTCGCCCCTTCCGATGCGGGTGACCCGTCGATGCCCAACAGCACAGGTGCTTTGGAATCAGGAGCCGCGCTTCCATTGGAATGAATAACAGCGACCGGACAGTGGGCATGGTGAGCCAGTCCCGTTGTGACCGAGCCCAACAGCAGTCGGCCCAATGCACCCAGACCCTGGCTGCCGGCGACGATCATCCACGCATCCTTGGAGGCATCAATCAGCGCCGGCACGACGCTGGAATAGACTATCTCGGTGCGGGTTTCGGGTGGCTCGGACTCGCCCACGCTGGCGCGCAGCGTCTTGCGCGCGTGGTCAATGGCGTGCTGGGCGTTGTCTTTCTGCCACTCGGGCATGTCGGCATACAACGGACCCACGGGCCAGCCGACAATGACCGGTGGTATGACGTGCATCAGCGTGATGGGCAGCCGACGCATGATGGCCTCGCCGACCCCCCACACAACGGCAGCGTCGGATGCCGCCGATCCATCGACGCAGACCAATATTCCGAATTTGCCTGCTGCTTCCGACATTTCGCATCCTTCGCTAAGAGACCTCAGTCGCGGACGGTGCTGCCTCTTCAACAAAATCGGGCAGCTCGATTTCCAGATGGCGAACCGACTCGTAATCCGCTGGCTCACAACGCCAGCCGAGGTCGAACACGACCATGAGCATGAGATGATTCTCGCCCAGGACGTCCGCGATGAAACGCTCAATTCCGTGGGCTCGAGCGATCCGGGCCAGCTGTTTGAGCAACGCCGTCCCCACGCCGAGTGAATGATCCTCATGGGCGTCGCGAACGAGCACATAGTGCGCCACACCGATTAGCCGGTCCGCGTCGAACGCGCCGATGGCACAAAGCCCATCGGCGGGCGTGGTCAGCTTGCCGACGAGTTCGGGCAGCTGCACCGGCCGCAGCGTGAAGAAGCGGAAGTATCGATCATGGTCGGAGAGGTGTTGATGGAGCGCCGTAACGGCCTCGGCGTCATCGGCGCCGAGACAACGCAACGACACGACCCGTCCGTCGAGCAGTCGAGCCGTAGCCGCGAATTGCACCGCTGGATCGCTCATTACGCACGACGTTATCGCGGGCCGGCGGGGCTCGCCAGGGGCCATTAGACCCCACGCGGCGGCCATTGGCCCCCGCCCGCGCAGGCCGGGGTCTTGCCGGTCAGTAGTCGGTGAGCGGAGCGGCCCAGTGGACCCGGGTACCGCCTTCGGGTGGATTGGAGATCTCGCAGGCACCGCCAAGCTGCTCGGCGCGGTATTTCATGTTGGCCAAGCCGCTGTTGCGATCATTGTCGGCGGGTATGCCGCAGCCGTTGTCGATGATATCGAGGACAAACATGTCGCCGACTTGAACCTCGACGGTCAGTCGCGACGCACCGGAGTGGCGGAGGGCGTTGCTAACGGCTTCCGCGGTAACCGCTTCGGCATGCTCGGCAAGTTCACCGCCAACGGCGGTGGTCGGTCCATGTATGCGCGTAGTGGTCACAATGTCACGATTTTCGGTCAGGTCGGCGACCACTCGTTGGATCCTCTGTCGAAAGTCGGTCGTTCTACCCAGCGGGGATTTGAGCTGGAAGATGGTCGTGCGGATCTCTTCGATGATGGTTTGAAGATCGTCGAGCGTGCGGTTGAGCCGGTCAACTATCTCCGGCGAACGCGCTCTGGCCAGCGTGCCCTGCAGATCCATGCCGGCGGCGAAGAGGCGCTGAATGACATGGTCGTGCAAATCATGCGCGATGCGCTCTCGTTCGGCCACGAGCGTCAGCTGGCGCGCGTCCTCACGGGCCGACGCCAGCGCAAGTGCTATTGCGGCGTGAGTGGCGAAATCGCTCACCACGTCCAGATAACTGTCGTCGAATGGTGTCTGGTCGGCACCCCGGGCGATCGCGATTACGCCCACGACGCGATCTTCGGCGCATAGCGGCATCACGATCGCCGGGCGCTGCCCGACATCGGTGAACGCTTCGATCGGATACCGCAACGTCTCCGTGATCAGCGGTTCGCCGGAACGGAAGACATCGCCGCTCGTGGAACTGTCCACCGGAATTCTCCGGCCCAGCACTTCATCGGCATTAAGCCCCACCGCGGCCGACACCACCAGTGTGTCGGTTTCGTCATCGGGCAGGTCGGGGTCGGCCGGGAGGAGCACGATCGCTTGTTCGGCACCGGTCAGGACGCATGCGCGTTCGGCGATCAACCGCAGCGGGCGCTGGTGCGGCTCGGCCCTGGACAGCAGGGCGGTGGTGATCTCGCGGCTGGCCTCCATCCACTTCGCCGATGTCCGCTGGCGTTCGAATAGTTGCGCATTGTCGATGGCGACCGCGGCCGCGAACGCCAGTGCGCGGGCCGCAACCTCGTCGGATTTGGAGAACACTCGCCCCGGATCGACGTGGGTCAGATAGAGGTTGCCGAAGGCGGTCCCGCGGATGGTGATCGGCACCGCAAGAAAACCCCGCATGTTGGGGTGGTGCTCGGGAAACCCGACGGCAGCCGGATGCGCGGTCAGATCATCCAGACGCAGAGCCGGCACGTCCATGAGCGAGAGGCTAAGAAGCCCTTTTCCAACCGGCAGATGTCCGATGCGCCGGACCGTGTCGGCGTCTATTCCCTCATGGACAAACGAGAGCAGGTTGCCTTCGGCGTCACGTACGGCCAGGGCGCCATACGGCGCAGACGTCAATTCCCTCGCCGCGACAATGATCCGGCGCAGTGTTGCGCTGAGATCCAGACCTGAGCCGATCTCGACGAAGACGTGCAGCAGGCGCTCCATTTGGTCGCGCGCCGCCAGCAACTCATCGAGTTGCTCATGCATCCTGCTGACCAGCTCACGCTGGCCCAGCCCAGCAAAAGCTGAACTGCGTTCGTCGCCGGCCACCCGACCCGATACCTCCACAACGCCTTCGGCCATCCGGTGACTCGCGCCATGGGAAATGTCAAGTACACAACGCGAAGACTGTCCGTATCAGCTTAGCGCCGACGGTTCGGGCGCCATATGCAGATCGCCGTGCACTATTCGTCCATTGCCCGACGGTGGAGCGGCGCCCACCAGCAAATAGCCCCGGCACCAACGACCGGGCTCAAAGTCCCCGCTGTTGGCTAGTCCTGCCGCGTTCCTGTCGGCATAGTTCGCTGGCCGGACTGTTGACCCAGCTTAGAGGCGAACACCGCCGCCTGGGTCCGTCGCTCCATGCCGAGTTTGGCCAGCAACCGCGATACGTAATTCTTCACGGTTTTTTCGGCGAGAAACATTCGGGCCGCGATCTGCCTGTTGGTCAAACCTTCACTGAGCAGCGTGAGTAGCGTTCGCTCTTGTTCGGTCAGTCCGGACAATGGGTCTTCGCGTTCCGCTGCGCCGCGGAGCTTTGCCATCAGCGCGGCCGCCGCCCGGTTGTCCAGCAGCGATTTACCGGCACCGACTTCTTTGATCGCCTGGGCCAGTTCCATACCCTTGATGTCTTTGACCACATAGCCGCTTGCGCCGGCCAAAATCGCCTCGAGCATCGCTTCGTCGGAGGTGAATGACGTCAACATCAGACACCGCAGGTCGGGATGTTCGGACACCAGGTCGCGGCACAACTCGATTCCGTTTCCGTCGGGAAGGCGCACGTCAAGCACGACGACATCGGGCTTTAACGCCGGAATCCTCGCTTTGGCCTCGGATACTGAACCGGCTTCGCCGACGATTTCCAACTCGGGGTCCGACGCGAGCAGACCGGCAAGACCGCGTCGAACGACCTCATGGTCGTCGACGAGGAAAACCTTGACCATTAGGTGCCCCTCCCGCTCTGCGTGCGAGTTGAGAGTCATGGAACGACCGCCTCAATATCCCATATTTTCACAATCACCGAACTCATAAATGTTGTCGATTGACGATTAACAGCGAACAGTCGGTGTCCCGCAGTACCGCGCTGCCGGCTGGTCCGACGAGTTCGCTCAAATGGTTGTGGTTCTGGGCGCCGACAATCGCCAACCCGACCGACCGGCGGTTGTAAACCAGGTACTCGAGAAGGCTGTTTTGTACCGCCACCGACTCCACCCGCAGATCCGGATGACGTCGCTTCCAACGGGTCAGCCGGCGATCCAGGTCGGCGAGTGCCCGGCGAGTGCCTTCGGTATCCGCCGTCCAGTTAATGCCCGACACGGTTCGCCGGCAGATGATCGCCCGGAGACCAGCCTCGCGTAGCCTGGCCTGCTCGATGGCGGTGCCCAGCAATGCACCGTTGTCGGGAGACACGTCTATCTCGACGACGATCTCTTCCGCGGGCGGGTGGACGTTGTCGTCCCGGGCTCGAATGATCGCCACGGGGCAGCGCGCCGATACGGCCAGAGCCGCTGCGGTGGAACCCACCCGACCGGGTCGAAAATGACGCAATCCGACCGCGCCTACGCACACCATGGCCGCCGATGCCGACGCGCTAATCAAAGATCCGATCGCGGACCCGTAAGCAACTTCGGTCTCTATTTTCACCGGCTTGCCCGCGGCTTCAATTGCGTTGACTGCGTGGCGAACTGCGGCTTCCGCGGTGGCCAGCTTGCGCGTCGCGTCATCCGGCTCGCGCTGGTTCTGGTCCTGCTCAATTGCGCACAGGAGATGAAGGGGTGCGTCACGACTGACCGCCTGGTCGACGGCCCAGAGCGCCGCGCGCATCGAGGCCTTTGAGCCGTCGATCCCGACGACGACCGGCTGGGGTGTGGCTAACTCTTTCATCGGTGGATCTTCAATGGCGGACCACAAGGATCGAGCAGTCGGGGAAGCCCACGATCGGGTGGCAGTTCGGGGTTGCCAGCCCGGCGATCTCGTCGGCGTCGGCACTGCCCACGACGGCCAGTTCGATGGCGTTACTTTGCATTTCGCCGGACTTCATCCCGGTGCCGGCGGCAACGGTCTGGACCTGTACATCCGGATATCGCCGGACCCAGCTGTTGAGTCGCCGATCGATCTGCCGCACGGTGGCGTGGCGGCGGCGTCCCTGCTCCATGGCTTGGTGCACAACCTCGTCGTTGTCCGGGTCGTCGTTGAGCACGACGGCGACCACACCGAGCTCTGTCGGGGATCCGTCGGGATTGGTGCGGATGATCGCCACCGGACATTGCGCGGACGCCACCAACGCAGCAGCGGTAGGACCCAACAACCCGTCACACGCCCACCCCCGCCTGGCGGTGCCCACGCAAACCAGCGCCGCATCCTGCGATGCATTGATCAACGCTTGCCCGGGATCTCCCGAGAGAACGGCCGTTTCGATCTCGACCGGTTTTCCTGTGCTCTTTGCGGCACTCCGCACGGCGCAGTCCGCCTGGGATAGTGCCGTTTCGGCGCGTTCGAGGTCCCACTCGGAGTCCGGCGTTGCCGCGGCTTGCGCTCCTCGGCGAGCGATGACATAGATAAGCCGCAGCGGCATCTGCCGACTCAGCGCCTCGTCGATCGCCCACTTGGCGGCATTAACCGCGGCTTGCGATCCGTTGATGCCCACAACCACCGACTTTGCATCCAGCTGGCTCATGTCGGCTCCTGGCTCCTGACTAGTGTGATTCGCTCAATGTCAGGCTATTGCGCCGCGGCTCGCTACGGAGGGGTCGTTAGGCCTTATCTGGAAAGCCGTTCGTCCCCAAGCCGCGCGATTCAAGGATGCTCAGACGTCGGCAACCTCACACGGCTCTGCGGATTGCGCAAACAACTTCTCTACATCCGCCCGATCGCAGGCGGCCGTTCCAGGTGTCGTCAGCATCGCCGCACCCGCCGCGATGCCCAACCGTACGGATTTGACGAGGGGCCACCCGCGACAGAGCCCGACGGTGATTGCGGCGACCATCGCGTCGCCCGCCCCTACGCCGCTCCCGCCCGCCATCGGAATCGCGGAAAAGCGCTGGCTTGCATGCTGTGTCGCGAGCAGCGCGCCATCAGAGCCCAAGGACACCAACACCACCTCCGCGCGACCGCTATTGACGAGTTCGTGTGCGGCGGCGAACTGGTCGGCTTCGGTGGCCAGCGGCCGTCCGACGCATTCCCGCAGTTCCCGCAAACTCGCTTTGAGGAGAAACACGCCCGACGAGATGTGCTGCAAGCCGCCGCCAGAGGTGTCCACGATAAGTCGGGCACCCAGATGCCGGCAGATGTCCGCAACCCGCTGGTAGAAGTCGGTTTGTACGCCCGGGGGCAGGCTGCCGCTTGCCACCACGAACTCGGCTGACTTTGCCGCGATCCGAAGTTCCCCCAGGCAATGGGCCTGTTCGCGCAACGTCAGCTGCGGACCCGGAAGCACGAACCGGTACTGCCGGCCCGTGCTGCTCTCGTTGACGGTGAAGCTCTCTCGTGTCGATGCAGCGATAGGGATTTGCACAAATGGCACACCGTCATCGGTGAGCAGCTTGACGACCAGACCACCGGTCGCCCCACCCGCGGGGAAAACCGCCAACGCCGAACCACCGAGCGTGTGCGCGATGTGTGCGACATTGATGCCGCCGCCGCCCGCGTCGTACCGGGTGGCCGCGCACCGCAACTTCTCGGTCGGCCGCACGACGTCGACGCTTGTCGTGATGTCCAGCGCTGGATTCATTGTCAGCGTGACGATTTGCGGTCGGCCTGCAGGCGGCTGTGCTGGCGTCGGCATGTTCGTTGGCTCCGCTCGTTGACGACGGTTATAGGCCGGAGGGGTATGTTTCCGGCGTTTCGCCGGCGATCCACAGACTCGTCACCTCAAGAGGTTCCAGCGCCCGGGTCTTGTCGATGTGAATCATCGCGTCGAATTGGTCGGCCGGCCGGACGTGGAAGTAGTGGCTCTGCCTTTCCGTTTCTGGCCGGTAGATCACACCGATGGCGCGCCCCAACCGAATGGCGCTAAGCGGGTCCGCGACCCCCGGATTAATCCGGGCCGACACCAGGAAGTCGCCTTCGCCGGTCTCGTGGAGCAGTTCTTCGATGCTCCCGTTGAGCGCCGGGCGCACGGCCTTTCGTTCGGCAACACCGCCCCACTCACTGGCTGCGGTCACTGTTCCAACGTATGTGCTAAACCCGATTAGACGTGACTGGGCGCCGTACCGCTGCCGGGCAAGTTGACCGAGCGTGAGCTGGCCGTCGGCCCACACCTCGGTCGCTCGCGCGTCTCCGACGTGAGAATTGTGGGCCCACACCACAATTCGGGCAGAGGGCACATCGTGGTGGCGGTCCAGATGTTTCAGCAAAGCGTCGAGGGTTTGCGCCATGTGCTTGTCTCGCAGGTTCCAGGAGGTGACGCGTCCGCTGAACATGGCGCGGTAGTAAACTTCCGCGTTGTGCACCGTTTGCGCGTTCTGGTGCGCATAGAACAGTTCGTCCTCGGCGAGCAGCCCATCCCTGCGCGCGTAAGCCAACGCGTTGCGCTGGATCTCGACCAGCTGCTCGATCGCTTGATTCTCACATGATGGGCCAGCGCCGAACGCCGCGGCAAAGCCGTACGCCTGACCATCGTCGGCCGAAGTGTGGTCAAAGCACGCATAGCGCTCTCGCGCCCGTGCGGCCGCCTTCGGGTCGATGTTCTCGAGGTAGGTGATGACTTCCTGCATCGACCGGTGGAGGCTGTAGAGATCGAGGCCGTAGAAGCCCGCCTGCGACCGACCGTTTGACTTGTGCCGTCGGTTGCGTATACGCAGCCAATCGACAAAGTCACGAACGACGGTGTTGCGCCACATCCAGGCCGGAAAACGCTCAAATCCGCTCAACGCCATATCGGCGCTCTCGTCCTCGCCGAGACCGCGAACGTAGCGATTCACCCGATAGGCGTCGGGCCAGTCCGCCTCCACGGCGACTGCACAGAATCCCTTTTCCTCTATCAGCCATTTCGTGATGGCGGCCCGAGCCTCGTAGAACTCGTGCGTACCATGGGAGCTCTCGCCGATCAGTACGACCCGCGCGTCGCCGATCAGCTCCTCCAACGCCTCGCGCGGTGGGATACCCTTTGGCGCATCGATTGCCAGGCTGGCGATCACCTCGGTCGGTGTCCAATCCGCGGCTGCGGTTATCGAGGTCTCGGTTGTCGGGGTCGCCAGGAGCCGACGAACCTCCTCGTCGGTGACCTGGCGGAAATCCCAGAACGACTCCCCGACCGCGAGAAACGGCGTGGGCATCGACGCGCACACTATGTCGTCGACAAGGGCGGCGAATTCCCGGCAGGTAGATTCCGGCGCCGCCGGCACGGCAATGACGATGTGCGCGGGTTCAGCTTCGCGCAGCGCCTGCACGGCCGCGAACATGCTTGCGCCAGTGGCCAAGCCGTCGTCCACGAGAATCACCG
>Ga0318560_10000089_pt1 | contig 18688 bp, 17 predicted proteins | sample GRESIP065b5f22_FD_202537 | JGI IMG/M metagenome (GOLD analysis project Ga0318560, IMG submission 202537) | Tropical soil microbial communities from Luquillo Experimental Forest, Puerto Rico - GRE.SIPMG.065b5f22 | ecosystem: Environmental > Terrestrial > Soil > Tropical forest > Bulk soil... | reverse complement strand
TTCATGGGTCATGTACTGAGCCTGCAGCTTGCACGTGAGCGTGCTTGGCGACTGAGAGGCGGTTCGAATGGACATGCCTTCAAAAGACTAGGTCTGCCACTGTGGAATTCTGAAATCACCGGACTTGATGACCGGAGATTCCTTGCGCGGCTCGAAGCCGAGAATGCACAGCTTCGACGCCGTGTGGTAGAACTCCTGCTCCAGATTCAAGCACTGCGCGATGGCGCCGGAACACTAAGCGCGTATGATGCGGCACGCCATCGACGGGACGTGCCATGAAAGGCATTGCCGAGTGGCTAGTATCGATCGGCCTGAGTGAGTACGCCCAACGGTTCGCCGACAACGGCATCGACCTCTCGGTCATCCGCGATCTGACGGAGCAAGACCTCAAGGATCTCGGCGTGGTGCTTGGGCATCGCCGCAGGATTCTGCGCGCGATCGCGGAACTCGATGGCGTCGCCCCTGCACCGACTGAAACAGCGCCCGAACCTCCTTTGCGTGACGCGCCCGAACGCCGTCACCTCACCGTGATGATCTGCGATCTGGTGGGCTCGACCGCGCTATCGGCCCGACTCGATCCGGAGGACATGCGCGCCGTGATCGATGCCTATCACGCCGCTTGCGCCCGTATTACGCGAACGTATGACGGCTTCCTTGCCGAGTTCCGGGGCGACGGAATATTGGCCTATTTCGGCTATCCCCGCGCGCACGAAGACGATGCCGAGCGAACCGTGCGGGCGGGCCTCGATATCATTGCCGCGGTTGCCGGACTCGAGACGCGCGCCGTAGAACCGCTCGCGGTCCGCGTCGGCATCGCGAGCGGCTTGGTGCTGATCGGCGAGCTCAGCCGCGAGGGTGCGTTGCGCGAGCACGCCGTGGTCGGGGACACGCCGAACCTTGCAGCCCGCCTTCAGGCCTTGGCCGAGCCGGGGACGATCGTCGTCGCCGCCTCTACGCGCCGGCTGCTCGGCGATTTGTTCCGTCTGCGCGACCTCGGCCGGCACGAGGTCAAGGGTATTGCCGAGCCGGTCGCGGCGTGGGCGGTGGAGGGCGTGTCCGATTCCGAGAGCCGCTTCGAGGCGGTCCGCGCGGCGGGTCTGACCGATCTCATCGGCCGCGCGGACGAGCTCGACTTCCTGCTGGAGCGCCAACGCCTCGCCTGGAAGGGCGAAGGGCAGATCGTGCTGATCGCGGGGGAGCCGGGGATCGGCAAGTCCCGCCTTGCGGCAGCTCTGGCCGAGCACATCGCCGGCGCGCCGCACACGCGCTTGCGTTATCAATGCTCGCCCTACCACACCAACAGCGCGCTTCGTCCCTTCATCGCCCAGTTGGAGCGAGCGGCGGGGTTCAAGACCGACGATACGCCCGAGCAACGGCTCGACAAGCTGGAAGCGATCCTCGCCATGGGCGCATCCCAGGTTCAGACCGTAGCGCCGCTTTTTGCGGCGCTGCTCTCGATCCCGTTCGGCGAGCGATACGCGCCGCTCGCGCTCAGCCCCACGCAGCATCGCCGCCGGACGCTCGCGGCACTGCTCGATCAATTCGAGGGTCTCGCCCGCCGCCAACCGATCTTGCTTTCGTTCGAGGATGCGCAATGGGCGGATGCCACCTCGCTCGAGCTCCTCGATTTGACGGTCGAGCGGGTGCGCCAACTGCCGGTGCTGGCCCTGTTCACCTTCCGACCGGAGTTCGAGCCGCCCTGGGCTGGTCTGCCCAACGTCGGCACCCTGACGCTCGGTCGTCTCGACCACAACGACGTTGAAAACATGGTCGCGCGGGTGACCGGCGGGCGCATGCTGCCCGCCGAAGTGATGAAACAGATCGTCGCCAAGACCGATGGGAACCCACTGTTCGTCGAGGAACTCACCAAGACGGTGCTGGAGGCGGGCATCCTGGTCGAGAACCACGACGGCTATCGGCTCGACGGGCCGCTGCCGCCGCTCGCCATCCCTACGACGCTTCAAGACTCTTTGATGGCGCGTCTCGACCGCCGGGCGCCGGTGAGGGAGATCGCCCAAATCGGCGCCGCCATCGGGCGCGAGTTCTCCTATTCCTTGCTGCGCGCGTTGGTCGGCCGCGACGAGAGCGCATTGAAAGATGGACTCGCTCACCTCGAGCAGGCGGAGCTCGTGTTCCGCCGGGGCGAGCCGCCGGACGCCGTCTACAGCTTCAAGCACGTGCTGGTGCGGGATGCGGCCTATGAGAGCCTGCCCAGGAGCCGCCGGCAGCAATTGCACGGCCAGATTGCGCGCGCACTCGAGCAGAGCTTTGCCGACATCGCGGCGAGCCAGCCGGAAATCGTGGCGCATCACTTCACGGCAGCCGGCCTTGTTGCACCCGCCATCGATTACTGGCTCAAGGCTGTACAGCAGGCAGCCCGACGCTCGGCCAATGCCGAGGCGCTAAACCATCTTGCTCGCGGTTTGGAGCTCCTTCCCAGTATCGACGACCCGATGTTACGCAACAAGTCGGAGTTGCTGCTGCAAACGTCGCTCGGCAATTCCCTCCGGGCGACTAAGGGCTGGAGCATCGACAGTGTGAAGCATGCGTATACGCGAGCACTCCAGCTGTGCAAAGAGAGTGGGTTTGACGAACATACCTTGCCTGCGGTGTTTGGTTTGTGGACCTGGAATTTCGTTCGTGCAGCGCTGGGTGAAGCTCAATCCCTTGCCGAACGTTTGGTGAATATAGCCGAGAATGTAGATGACTCGGTCCACAAGGTTCTCGCCCACCAAGCTCTAGGGTTTACTTTATTTGCACATGGAAAATTTGCCGCCGCCCACGCGGCGCTACAACGCAGCATTGGCATGTGTGAAGACAGCAAGGCCGCGGCGTATCTCGACCTGTCAGCACAAGACCCGCGGGTTCATGTCAGGTTATACGACGGCATAGTACTGTGGTTGCTCGGCTATCCCGATCAGGCGCTGCGGATTTGCGCGGAGGCCTGCCGTTGTGCAGATACATCTCAGCATCCGTTCAGCGAGGCAATGGCACGAACGATAAGCCTGCGGGTGCATCAGCTTCGCGGCGAGGCTGCCGTTGTCGCGCGCCAGGCTGACGCGGCAATCGCACTCTGCGAAGAGCATGAGTTTGTGCACTATCTGGCCATGGCTTTGATTTTGCGCGGATGGGCAAGTGCCCAGCAAGGCGAGTTTGAGAAAGGCATCGCCGAGCTTCAGGCAGGTTTGGAAAAAGAGCGGGCCACCGACGCCTTATTGTTTGAGTCCTATACTGTGGGGTTGCTGGCGGACGCATGCATAAAGCATGAACGTTACGGGCAAGCGTTCGAATTTTTGGACGAGGCGCGATTGAGACTCCATGAAGAGAATTCGGAACGCTATTACGCGGCTGAAATATATCGGTTGCTTGGAGAAACATATCTGCGATCGCGTCGAGAGCTGGATCAGGCGGAGCGTTATTTGTGTAAGGGCCTTGAGATCGCGCGCGAACAGAAAGCCAAATCCCTCGAACTTAGACTTTGCGTGAGTATTTATGACCTGTGCGAGCTGAGACACAACGCCGACGCGTATCGCCCGCAACTCGGCGAGATCTACGGATTTTTTAGCGAGGGTTTTGACACCCCGGATCTCGTCAGAGCCAAAGCAAGGTTGCAGGCCCCGGGATTACCATAAGCAACTCGCGGCCGTTCCCGCGCCGCACAGGTGTGGCGGACGCTGAGCAAGGGCCAATGTCCGCTTGTCGGCACCGCCGGCGGGTCGTCCGTCGGAGCGGGCCTGTTTGAGCGACGTGCAGGTGGCCGCGCGTGTTTTTTGGCTGCAAAATGAATTTATATATTGACTACGGTATGAAGCTGATTCGTCAGCCTCGCTCATCGAGGGGCGTCTCCGGAGACGATCCCGAAGGCGGAGCGAGGCACCGCTTGAGCAGCGCCCGCAAGTTGTTGGCGCTGCTCGCTAATAGGCGGAGAAGTCCGTTGTGGCTGGCGCTTGCTAATCTCCCGCCGTCTATTGACATCTCGCCCCGTCTCGCTCAATCTCACGCGCGAGTGTGGACGAAGATGTGGACGGGCTGGACCATGGCCAGATTGATCGGGCGGCTGACCGAACTGCAGGTGCTGCGCGCGAAACGTGGTTGGCTCGCCGACGGCGGCGGCCTCTATCTGCGCGTCGAAGACAAGCATCGCCGCTGGTGGGTCTATCGCTACGGCGCCGGCGGGAAACACTATCACGGCCTCGGGCCGGCGCACACCATCGGCCTGGCCGAAGCGCGCGAGCAGGCACGCCGCTGCCGACAACTGCTGCTCGAAGGCGCCGATCCGATCACCGCTGGCAAGGCCCGCCGCGCCGCCATCAGGCTCGCCGCTGCCAACGCAAAGACGTTCGCCGACTGCGTCGAAGCTTACCACGCAGCGCATTGCGCCGGCTGGACCAATCAGAAGCACGCGCGAGAGTGGAAAGCCTCGCTCGCGACCCATGTGCTCCCGCAGATGGGCACCCTGCCGGTGGCGGAGATCGACACGGCGGCGGTGATGCGCGTGCTGGAGCCGGCCTGGACCAAGATCCCGGAGACGGCCGCGCGGCTGCGCTCGCGGATCGAGCAAGTGCTCGACTGGGCGCGGGTCCGTGGCTACCGCGAGGGCGAGAACCCGGCCCGCTGGCGCGGCCATCTCGATCATCTCTTGCCCGCCCGCAAGAAGCTCGCGCCCGTCAAGCACCACGCTGCCATGCATTACCGCGACGTGCCCGCCCTCATGCGTGAACTCCACCAGCGCGACGAGATCGAGGCGAGGGCGTTGGAATTGCTGATCTTGACTGCGAGCCGCGCCGGCGAAGTCTGCGGCGCCGAGTGGAGCGAGATCGAGCAAGCCGACGTCGGCTGGTCGTGGCGGCGGCCGCCCGAGCGCATGAAGGCGCGGCGCGAGCACCGCGTTCCCTTGTCCCGGGCCGCCCGCGCCGTGTTGGAGCGGACACCGAGGGACAAACGTCATCGGCGCATTTTCCCCGGCGTCAGCGGACACATGCTGTGGAAATTCCTGCGCACGCTGATCGACGCCACCACGGTGCACGGTTTTCGCAGCTCGTTCCGTGACTGGGCCGCCGAGCAGACAAACTTCGCCCGCGAGGCGGCCGAGTTGGCACTTGCCCATCGCGTTGGCGACGACGTTGAGGAGGCGTATCTCCGCAGCGAGCTGCTCGCTAAGCGCCGGCAGCTTGCGGAGGCCTGGGCGCGCTACTGCGCGAGTGTTCCGGCGGCGAGGTCCGACAACGTCGCGTCGATCAGGGGAGGCGCCCGTGGCTAGACGGCGCTTGCCGCCCCCGATCAGGGGCGAGGTCGTCAGGGTGATCGAGATGGACGACAGCGAGCCGATCGCGCGGGTAAAAGTCGAATGGCCGGAAGAGCCGCCCCGGCCGCTGACGCAGCGGCAGCAAATGATCGTGGCGATCACCCGGCGTCGCTGGCGCGGTCGGATAACCGTCAGTATCGCGGAGGTGCTCAGACACGTTCGCACCGTCTGGGAGGACGAATGCCGGCGGCGGAAGCTCCCAGAACCATGGCCACCGGTGCCTAACCGCGACACAGTTGCCCGCGCTCTACGCGCCGCTTCATTAATCGACTAACGCGAATTGCGCATGCGTATATTTGCGTACACATGCGTGCACTTGCGCATTTGCTCCATGAGATTGTGAGATTAATCGAGGGTCGTCCCAAGATTTGGAGCGACTCAGTGAACAAACATTTCCGCACCGGCAAGAAGCGCCGTTATCGTCGCCGACCCCCGACGGCCGCCAGCCTCTACCACTCTCCGGACGAATTTGCCGAGCGCGCACGCATCGGCCGCGCGACGGTGTGGCGACTGATGAAGCAAGGGAGGCTTCGGTATGCGCGCTTCGGACGCGCTCGACGGATCCCGGTGACCGAATATCAACGCCTGACTTCGGACGCGTGACAGGCTCCCCCCCGGTCTCGCCGCCGCCGGCGCCGGGAAGATCTGCACAGTGCGGCGTTTACGAGAGTGGCGGCTCAGGATGTTCAGGGCCTGAGCCGTCACCAGAAACGAACCTCGTCGCATTGCTCAAATGATCGGAGGTGTGTCGGTGTATAAGGGGAATGACCATCAAAAGCAAGACGATGAAGCTGGGTTGACCCAGGTCAACCTAGATCCGGTCACCCGTGGGCAAGAGGCATGGGGCCGCCTTAGAAAAAGTTTGGCCGACTGGTTCATCGTTGCCGAAGCGCTTCATCACGGTCAACACCTGGCGATGTTGGAAGCCCGTACCAACAAGCCGGTCGGAGCGCGTTTTCAAGCCGTCATGGGTGAGTGGTTGCGTGTGACCGGCTTCCACGAAATCGATAAAGGAGTCCGTTCTCGCCTGCTCAATTGTCTTCAACATCGGGAAAAGATCGAGGCGTGGCAGAAAACGTTACCTTTGGACAAGCGCCAGCAATTTAATCATCCGAATGTTATTTGGCGCGCGTGGCGAAAGTCGACCGTCATCGGCAGGGCAACCGGCATCGCGCGCCTTTCCCCCACTGCAAAGTACAAGGACGAGATTGCGCGTCTCGAAAACGAGAACCATATTCTGCGCCGCGCCGGGGACGATCTGTTCACCGCAACAGATGCCGCGATTGATATTGCGCAGTTGCTCGCCGATCGCTTGCTGCGATTGACGCCGAACAAGGCGAGGCAAATTCTCGAGCTGCTTCCCGAATTGTACGCCAAGCGCTCGGCGGAAACACCGCACGATAAAGCGCGACCGCGTGCACGGACGAAGCGCCGAACGGTCGAAGATTTCCAACGCGATCTTGCAGCGCGCAAGGCTGGCGCAGGGACAAAGTGAAATGCGCGATATCTATCAAAGCCGACGAATCTTTGCCGACCTGGAGCTGCGATCATGAACGTTCAGGTGCGAGAGTTTGCTGCTGCTAGGACGGTGCAGACCTCGGCCCCGGCTGCTGGTTTGTGCGCTGTGCTGACGGCAAAGGCGGAGCGTGGACGCAAGGTTTCAGCACTGCCGACGACTTCGAGGACTCCGACAACGAGCACGTGCTTGTTTTCTGGAGTTGAGAATTTGAAATCAGAAGGAGGCGAAAATGGCAAAAGATAAACAGAAAACCCGCAGACCTAAGAAACAGAAAACCCGCAGACCTAAGCGAGTGATCTCCGGCGAGATCGATGAGGCGAACATATCTGTACCCAAGCCGAAAAAATTCAGCACGAATAAGTTCAAGTCCAAGCGTGCAGCAGCAATGGCTAACGTAGAAACCTTACTGACCGCGCTACCGCATCATTCGATCTCGCAAGCCAAGGACTTTGTCAGGCTCCATCCTGACGAGGAAAAGTACTGGTCGCCGGAGCTTTGCTTTGTCAACGTGCCGGTTAAAGGCCAGAAGCGTGACACGTTGCACCTCATCGACGAAGAATTGGCGATGCGATATCTGCCGTCCGCGAGGATTTTGCGGTTCCGTCTGGCGCTCGCAACCAAGCCAAACGACGTGTTTTTCCTCTGTCACGTTCCGAGCCAGAACCTCGACAACAACTGGAATGCGAGCAACCAACAAGCCTGTGAGCAGGCCAAGACGCTCTGGGTGCAAGCAACTAGTCGGAAGGAAGAAGGGGTCGAAGCCTACAAGATTGATATCGCGCGCGATCCAGACGCCTTTCCGGCGCCGAAATGGCCGACGCAAACGCTCGACGAAATCATCGGCAGAACATTCGAAGGAAGGATGATCGAGACCGAAGATCACCCCGGCCTATTGCGTCTGATTGGTGCCAAGCAATCTGTGTCGTGAGAAAAAATTTTGGAAGGGTGGTGGTCTTAGATTTTGAGTACGAAATCGACACCAACCTGCTGCCCAACGTGCTGTGCATGGTTGCGTATGTGCTGGATGAAAATCTCCGGCCTGTACGCACCATTCGTTTGTGGCGTGGCGAATTTGGCTCGACGCCGCCTTTCGATACGGGCTCCGACACCCTAATCGTCGCCTACAGCGCGTGGGCGGAAATGACGTGCTTCAAAGTTTTAGGCTGGACGTTTCCCGTTCACATCTTCGATCTTCACACTGCCTATCTCGCGGTCAGCAACATTCTGCTGCCCTACGAACCGGATGAAACGAGAAAGAAACCACGCAAGCGTTTATCGGATGCATGCCGCGCCTTCGGCATTGAGGGTTGGGAACACATCGACAAGGAGACGATGGCAAAGGACATCGGTGAAGGTAACTGGCGCAAGTACGGGAAAGCGGCCGTCATAGATTATTGCGAGGAAGATGTGCGCATGTCGGTCAAGCTTCTGCGCAGAATACTTCTCGGTAATACCCAATTTCCTGCCGCCGACGTTGAGCGTGTGCTGCACTGGTCGAACTACAGCGCTAAAACAACCGCGTTAATTCAGGCGCGAGGCATCCCCTGGGACATACCGCTGTGGAATTTGGTGCAGGAAAACAAAGCAGCTGTGATCCGTGAGTTGATACGTCAGTTTGATCCGAGCCACGGGGACGATGATCCGATCTTTACGCCGGATGGCGAGTGGAGTTACGCACGCTTCGAACGATGGCTTCTACGTAACGGCATCACGGTATGGCCACGGAAGGATAGCGGCAAGTTAGAGATAGACAGCGACGCCTTCCGTTTGATGTACCATCTGCCCGGCATTGAGGGGCTGCATGCATTACGCGACTGCATCGGCTTCATCGCTAAGGCGCAACTACCGATCGGCGCCGATGGCCGCAACCATCCGAGCCTGTTTCCGTTTTGCACAGCAACCGGCCGAAACGCTCACGCCAAAAGTCCCTTCAATGCCCACGCCGGCGTACGCTCGTTCATCGTGTTTCCACCCGACAGGATTGGTGTCTATCTGGATTTTCGCACGCAAGAGGTAGGTATTGCCGCCACCCGATCAGGCGATACGGCGTTGATGGACGCCTACCGTGGCGGCGATGTCTATCACGCGCTCGCATGCACTTGCGGATTTACCGATGATCTCGATCGGGTGCGCTGGAAAACCAATAATCCCGGTATGCGGCAGCGCATGAAGACGCTGCAACTAGGTATTAACTACGGTATGGGTGTGCCAAGTTTGGCCAAGGGGTTGAACCGGCACCCACTGATTGCTTCCGGCATTATTGAACAACATCGGCGAATCCACCCACGGTTTTGGCAGTGGCGCGACGAGATGGTGATGACGGCGATGCTGAACCGTCGCATCGAAAGCGTTTTCGGTTGGCCGTTGCGGATCACAACAAGCCCAAACAAACGCACGCTCTACAATTTTCCGATGCAGGCCGACGGCGCCGAGATGTTACGGCTGGCCGCTTGGCGATTGTGCGAGGCCGGGATTGTGCCGTGCATGCTGATCCACGACGGCATCCTGTTTGAACTCAATAACCGTGAAGAGATTGAGCAGGCCAAGGAAATCATGAGGGTGGCTGGCCGCGACGTATGTGATGGGTTCGAGATTGGCGTCGATGTCGATCAGATGTTGGTGGGCGGGGCGCGCTACAGCGACAAGCGGCCTATGGCCAAGAAGATGTGGGCAACGATCATGTCCGTGCTGGAGACAATTGGGGCCATACCGAGGAGGGCTTAACCTTGGGCTTCGTCATGCGGCATGGGCGTCGGATTGAAATCATTGATCGCAATGAGCCCGACCCCGAACCTAAGAAACGTCGGAAGCCGTTCGAACCACTGTTCGTAAAGGTTCCCCGGCATTGGGTCAGTGGTTTGGGACAATCCAAAAGCGCGAGCACCTATCAATTGGCGCTGCTGATCCTGTGGGAGGCATTCAAGCAGGGGACGAAGGAGGTGGTGCTGTCCACCGCGGCGACTGGGATGCCCCGAGAGACAAAGGGAAGAGCGGCGAGGGAGTTGGCCGAGCTAGGCTTGATCCGTCTGAAGGGCAAGGGAACAAAGGCTTTGAGGGCAACCATCCTGTAACTGTACCACCGATGGGACGCCACTGTTCCATTGGTGGGACGCCACTGTCCCGCCGGTGGGACACAGGGTCCTAGTTCTTGTTCTTATTCTTGTTCTCTGTTCTTCGTAAAAATAATGACCCCCTGCGGGAGAAGTGTCGAGGAGCGGCAAACAGTAGGGTGCTCGTTCGTGGGTGATCGTAGGGCGCCATGATCCACCATCGGCCGGACAGCCGCTGCTTGCGGGGCCGGGGGGAGGTCCAAAAAAATCAAGACTCCAAAGCTCGCGGCGCTCGCGCGATCGCGAGCAGAGTTAGTTTGTGCATAATATCAATGGGTTAGGACACCAAAAAAGACTTGTCTCGTGGACCGGCGGGGTTGGCGCTGGAAAAGGTCGGGTTGGCGACGAAAGCCTTGGTTTATCGCAGATTTAGTGGGATTAGATCGAGGACGCTCGATATGTGGTACGCTCGGAACCATGACTCCTACTACTTGGGTAATCGAGTATGGGCCTTCGAGGACCGGGTGCTAATCCCCTGAGGGCGCGGCATGAGGCAATTGAAGCGGCAGCCTCATGCCCGTACCCCTGGGACGCGCCCGGGCTCTCCCGCGCTGGTCGAGTGATTAGCTTCCTCGAAGATCTCGAGATCACCACCGGAAAGCACGCGCGCACGAAGCTCCGCCTACGCGCGTGGCAGCGGAAGTTTATCGAGACTGTCTATCGGGAGAATAAGCGCGGGATCAGGCCGATTCGGACCGCCGTTTTGTCAATGGCGAGGAAGAACGGCAAAAGCCAGCTCGCCGCCGCCTTGGCGCTCTGTCACCTCTGCGGCCCGGAAGCCGAGAGCCGCGGCGAGATTTACTCCTGCGCCAACGATCGTTTTCAATCGGCGCGGATTTTTAATGAGATGGTTGCGTTAATCGATCGCCACCCGGCGCTGTCCGTGCGTACCAATATCACGTCGTTCCGGAAGGAAATCCACGATCTGGTCAACGGCTCCATCTATGTTGCGTTGACCGCCGAAGCGAAGACGAAACTGGGACTAAGCCCATCCTTCGTGATCTATGACGAGCTTGGCAGCGCCGACGGCCGCGCGCTTTTCGATGCCATGGATAGCGCTTTGGGTGCGCGAGAAAATCCGCTGATGCTGGTGATCTCCACCCAAGCGGCCGATGACTTCGCACCCATGTCTCAGCTCATTGACTATGGCCTTCAGCTCAAGGGCGGCGATATCCGCGATCCCGCCTTCCATCTCACCCTCTACAGCGCCCCTGAGAACTCCGATCCGTGGAGCAAAAAGGCTTGGCGTGCCGCCAATCCGGCCTTAGGTGATTTCCGCTCGCTCTCGGACGTCGAGCGGCTTGCAAAACAGGCGCAGCTTATGCCGGCGCGCGAGAACGCGTTCAGGAATTTGATTTTGAACCAGCGCGTTGCCGCAGAAGCGCGGTTCATTGATGCTGCCGCCTGGCGTGCCTGCTCCGCCGAGCCTGACATCTGCGTCGGCGCTCGCGTCTATGCTGGTCTTGATCTCGGCGCCACCCGCGATTTGAGCGTCCTGGTGGTCGTCTACGAGGACAGTGCTGGCGTTTTTCACGTGAAGCCGTACTGTTGGCTTCCGGGCAATCTGCAGGAACGTAGCGAGCAGGACCACGCTCCCTACAGCGCGTGGGCGAAGCTCGGATTTATTACGCCGATCGGACCGACGACCGATCCTCGCGCGATCGCGCAGAAGATCGCGGAGTTGAACGGCCAGAACCGTATCATTTCGATCGCCTTCGACCGCTGGCGGATCAACGATCTGAAGCGCGAGCTTGACGCCATAGGCTGCCCCGTGCCGTTGGAGCCGCACGGGCAGGGTTACAAGGACATGAGCCCAGCGGTCGATATTGTCGAGCGCCTAGTTGTGCAGAAGAAGTTACGCCATGGGGCACATCCGGTCCTGCAGTGGTGCGCCGCCAATGCGGTAGTCACCCGCGATCCGGCAGGTGGACGGAAGTTTGACAAAGCTAAAAGCTCTGGTCGGATTGACGCGCTCGTCGCGCTCGCCATGGCGTTATCGTTGGCGCTGCTGAGAGCCGAGAAGCCGATCGATATTGAGGCCCTTATCGGCTGATCCGGCGGTGCGCTCCGGCGCGATACGGACGTAAGGAACGCCCCGATGGTGGTAGGCGACACCGTGTCCGCACCGAAGCCCCACATTGGCGACATTGCCAGCGGGGCGGGGTCCTAGGTGGTGCCAAAAGGGTAGTGGGCTACTTTGAATGTGGCACAAGGAACGGACACCTTTCCCGCCATTCGGCTGGCAGCAATTCAAATGGATTCGGCAATTCTATTCCGAATGCATATCGAAAGATCAGAACGACCACTCCATATGCGATGAGCAACCATAGCGCAGCGAAAGCCAGCCCGACTACGCCAGCGATAAGACTCGTAAGAAGTTTTTCGATCCACCATCACCCCGCATTAGCGATCTCCCAAGCTTCCAACACGTTCAAATATCACTAATGTCCCAAAGGCGCTTGGTGATATTGGCGGCCATTGCCGGCGTTGTCCGCAGTGTCTTATGGATGCGAACGAAATTATAGTACATCGCGAACAGCGCGACTGAATGCGCGTGGTCCTCAATTCTCTCTGAGAATGCGTTGGTCAGTCGAGTGAACCGGCGAGTATGCATCCGCACGTTCAGATTTTGCCGCTCAGCATACGATGTGCTGATGTACTTTGGATTGGGCTTACCTTCGATCGGCATCTTGTTAGCGTTAGGAACACGCGCATCGATATCTCCCAAACCGGATAATGGTTTCAAATAATCCGGCGGATGGCCTGCCGTGATATTGACATTGATCAAACCGACGCGAGGCCCGCGCCTGTTTCAAGGGCTTCAAGGCGTCGCGCTTAAAAAACTGGGCGCCTTTTCCGGTTGCCCGAGTAGTATTGAGGGCAGCATGAGCTCGGCTTCACCCTCTCGCTTTTATCCGAAACGCTGGGCGAAGAAGTTGAAGAGGGGCGCAAAAATTAGGGCGATGTACCAGCCCCAAATGAAACTCTCGAAGGCCGAGAAAGAATGTCGACCAGCTCAAGAGTTCGAAGCCTGGCAGGAAGATGCCAAGCGCCTCGTGCTTTATTGGGAGGCCCGGAAACACCAGGTAGCCGATGATGCAAATCACATAGAAAATCACGAAGAAAAGGCTCAGACTCAATCCGAGTGCCACCACTGGAACATAAGCTGCACTGCGGCTAGATGTGGACATGGCGATTCTCTTTCGGAAACGCATTCATGTAACGTTCAGCAACAGCCGGCTCTCTATCGGACGCCGGGCTGCATCTGCCTCGGCTGCATCTGCCCAGGTGCCTGTCCGGGCATCATCGCCATCATTGCCATCCCCATCTGGGGCGCGAGGAGTTCGTTAGCGGTCTTTTTTTGATCCTCTGACAATGTGCCGTAGAGGTTCGTGACGGCGGATTTTAGCGCTCGGGTGCCCTCAAGCCGCGCATATCGCCCATCATCCCCATCCCCCCGGCTGGCTTGTCGGCGGTTCGATACGGTGACCGGATCGAAATATTTGGTGGAGCACGAAAAGCATAAGCTGCTCGTCGACTGCGGCCTGTTTCAAGGCTTCAAGGCGTTGCGCCTCAAGAAACCATTCCGACCAGATTCTCGCGCGCGCCGGTGCCCGCGTGGTCACGTCAAACAGCATCCCCCACGCAACCAATGGCATTGACGTGGCGGAAGCCCTAGCGAACCCGATCCGGGAGCTTTGTAAGCTCGCTCCTTCAAACGGGACGGGTGGCGTTACTTGAATTGGGCCTGCAGCCACCCGCTCCGCGTGGCCCACGACTTCCATCAGCTCTTCGATCTTTCGGCGCTGATCGGCTTTACTGCCGGAGGCAATCGCTCATTCCACACAACGGGCGCTCAGCGGCAATGGCGCTCTCGTCGGTCAGCGTCGTGGGAAATACCCTGCGGTTACGACGAGTTTTTTTCTTGTGACAGACGTCACCGTGTATTAGAGGCATCCTACTCACCAACCGACAGAAACGTATCCGGCATCAATGTCGTTACAAGCATGACGTCGTTGATATTTTGGTGGGCTTTCCAGCTCGCATCGTGACGCCGCGCGTGTGGCATCCAGAAATCGACGATCTTCTCGCTAAATGATTCGTATGGCAGAAGGAGATCAACGGTCCGTCGTAACGTAGGCCTGCTCGCGAACTCGCTCCTGTCTTTCGCGATAGCATCGGCGATGATCGGCAATGCCCTCAGGCCTATTGCCAAGCCGAGCTCTCGGAAGGCCAAGCGGTGCAAGGCAGGCCGGGTCAGGTGGTGATCGGCGACAAAGGCCATCAAACCATGATAGCAGGCATCTGTTAGCTCTTCCAGAAGACGAACGTCGTTAAACCGATCCTGGCCTGGTAACCGGCAAAGGCGGCAAGCATCGAAGAGCAGCCCACCAAGCCCGAGCGGGTCGTCCGTCGTCCAATTCCTGCGCTGACACAGGACGGATAATGATTCGATCGCCGCGCTGAGGTCAGTCGCTCCGACATTGGCCAGCGTCTTCCCTGCATGCTGCGTTTTCCGAAAAGTGATGAAGCCATCCAATGCGTCATGCAGCCCCATGGCAGGAACGAGTGGTCTTGAGAGATCGGTGCTCATCTTCCAATAAACGCCAACGATCTCGCCGGATGCGGACCTAGGGACAAACCCTCCGAATGCGGCCTCTCCTAGCTCAACCGCCCAACGAGCATAGACGGTATCGCCGGTGACGAAGGCCACTTGGCAGAGGGCATGCATCCACTTGGTCAGATAATGGAAGTACTGACCATCCCGATCCCACTCCAGGCGTTCGTCGACTGGTTCACTCGCGTCGCGTTCCTTGAAAGGTTTGCCGATCCTCAGGCCGCCCGCCGTCGGATGGCGGCGTCCAGTCTCTTCATCAAGTCCGCTGATCCACCCGCTACGCCTATCGTCATCACGATAGCGTCCGAGCACTTGATGCACCTTGTCGATCAGCTGTGTTGCGCATCGGCGGTATTTTTGATCATCAGTCCGTCGGAACAACTCGAAAAAGTTGCAGACTGCAAATGCATCGGTCCAAAGGTATCGCTGCTGATCCTGCGCAGCCGGAGATAGGCCGGTGCGCGTTGCGAATTCCGACATCAATCGAGCCGCTTGGGCAGATGCGCTATCCGAGATCATTTGGCAATCACGAACATGATGTCGGGCCGTGATTGGCGCTAGTGCGCCTGCGATGGCGTCCAATTAACGTCAGGATATATATTTACGAACAACGCCGCTCAGTGCGAGAGCCAGCGCGCGATGCTCGGCGAGATTGACTACGCGGCCAAGCGCCACAAAGCGGCCCGTGGCGAAACAGTTCTCCTTGAACAAATGTTCAACCACTTGCAAATAGTAGGCCGAGTTTGAATTTGGCTTCAGAGGGAGCGTGGACCATGACTTAGATCAAATGCGCAGCGCGTCCGGTTGATACCCCCGAACGCTCCATTCCTTAAAAATCGGTCTTGACGGTCTTTTTTCATGCAAGAGTCATGGCCCATGTGCTCCAATAGCCGCGATATGCTGCCACGAAAATATAGATGATGTACCTGAAGATTGCCTGTAGGGGATGCCGATATTCCAAATGCCGCACGTGGTGACCGACTCGGCCGCGGCTGTCTACGCCTTACCGCGCACTTGATTTAATCGTCAATCTCGAACCGAAGGTGTATCGTCTGCAATCTTCTCGAATGCGCTGCGGTCTATGATTTTCAGATGCCGTCGGTCCCGGCTCTTGATGATGCCGCGCGTGGTCAAACTTCCAAAAGCCCTGCTCACGGACTCAAGCGACATTCCAATGTATTCGCCAATATCGGAGCGGTTCATCGGGAGATAAATCTCCGTCGTGTGTTCACCTCTGGCAGCTTGAAGTTGTTCAAGAAGCTGAAGGAACATCGCCACCTTAGAAAGAGCCTGCCTCCGCGCGAGCAGAAACGCGTGACGCTGTGCCTGACGAAGTTCTTGGCAGAGCTTGCAGATAACATGAAATTCTAAGCTGGCGTCTTTCAAAAGTCGGCTCCGTAAGGCGGACACCGGGAGTTGATACGCGGTCACCGGTGTTATCGCCTGGGTCGAATTTGCATAGCTTCCTTCTTCGGATAGCCCGAACAGATCATCGGGAAACAAGAATGCAGTGATATGTTCGCTGCCATCGGGGGTTGTCTTATACGCCTTTACGACTCCGCTGATGATGTTGAATACCGTATTAGCGCGATGGCCTTCAAGGTAGATTTCCGCACCTTTTTTGAATCGAACAATCGATGCGATAACGGCTAGTCGAGCGCGTTCGTCGTCGCTAAGCAACTGACACAATTTCCCTGTTGAAGAAGCCCATGGATCGACCGCGCGAATGGCTGGACCGTGACCGCCAATTGAGACTCTCGCACGCGCCATTTTCGTCTCCGTAGCGAACGATCGATTGTAGCACGTTAGCCGGCAAGAACTTTACGCCGCAAATTCAACTCAAAGTTTGATCCTGATCAAACTTTCGGCGCGATCGCTTGTGGCGTCATCAATTGAACGACGCTACGAAGGTTCTGGCTTCAGATGCTGACTGTTTGAGGTTGCTTCCGTGGGTCCCTCTGCACGAACGATTATCGAGCTGAACATCAACTACTACAAGAATCTGTTGACGACCGAAGCGAACGCGTTAAAGCGGCAGACCATTTTGACGTTACTCGCCGAACAGGAGGCTAAGTTGGCAGAGCTGTTGAAGCGGGCGGACCAAGATAAGTAGACTGATCGATGCGAGCTGGGCGCGACTTTCAGTCTGACCGCTCACGCTCAGTCCGTAGGATTGACGAAAACGGGCTTCCCGTTGAGGTATGGAGCCATCCACTTGCGTCCGCCGGCGGGGACGACCTTGCGTTGCGAGACATCAATGCTGGCGCGTCGGCTTCCGCCCGCCGGTAAGCTCGCGGACCTGGATCTCGGCGAGCTTGTTTGCCTCCTTGCCCAATGCCGTGGCGCGGTAAACGCGCCGGTAGGTGCGGCCCAGCCGTTCCTCGCGCGACCTCATATATCCGCGGCGCTCGAGCTGGTGGAGCATCGGGTAGAGCGTCCCCGGGCTTAGCGTGTAGCCATGACGGGCGAGCTCCGTGAATCATCCATTGCCCGTAGAATTCGTCCTTCGCGGCGTGGTGCAGGATATGTAGACGAATCAGCCCTTTGAGCAGCTCCTGATGCTTCATTCTCACCATTGTCGCCCTCGAGGTTTCCGCCTTCCGCACGATACCAATGTTCGATTTTCGAAACAAAGGCGGCCATGCCGCCTGCTCGCGAACTCGACACTATGGTACGGAGAACTCGAAGGCCTTTGGCGCTCCATCAAACCGATCAAGCGCAGACGTATTGCCCCATCATTCCTGCCTCCTCGTGTTCGGCGATGTGGCAGTGATACATGAAGGGATGTCGCGGCGTCGCGGGTTTGTGAAAGGCGACCAGAAGCTCGGCCTTTTCCTCAATGAGAACGACGTCCTTCCAGCCCGCGACGTGAGCGGGCGGCGGTGCTCCGGCAATTTCAAGAACGCGGAACGATGCGCCGTGGATGTGGAAGGGATGCGCCATGCCGACAGAAAAGATCTCCCAGATCTCGCTTGTTCCGACCTCCACCTCCTCGTCGATGCGGGTCATATCGTGGGGTTTGCCGTTGATGCACATGACGCGGCCGTTGTCCGCGTGGGCCTCCGCTGGCCTGTCGTCGCCCATGCACATGCTGCTGTCCAAGATGAACTGACGACGGCGCACCGCTTTCCTTGGATCGGCCGCTCGTGCCGTTGACGATGATGGTGTCGCCGCGGCTGCCATACGCGGTCGCCAGCGGGCTTGGGCTGTAGACCAGCGCGCCATCGGATGCGAATGAGCGGTCCTGCAATATGATAGGCAGATCATCGACGCCGTAGCTGCGCGGCAAATCCATGTGCGCCTCGGAGCCGTCGTCGATGATGATCATCCCGGTGAGACCATGTAAAACTGCCGGGCGGTGTCGTGGTGCGGGTGGGGATGGAACCACGCGGTCGACGCAGGCTGGTCGAACGACGGGTCAACATCGCGCTTCCTCCAGCCCGTCAGTCGAAATATCGACATTCGATATCGAACAAGCATAGCCTATTCGAGACCATTCTTGGAAAGCGTGGCAAGGAAGCTTTGAAGCCGGCCCATTCAACTCCGAGCTTCAACTAGGCCCCGGAACCGATGACCCCGGCCCGAGTTCACAGCGTGTCGCAAGAGAAGCCGGATCGATGGCTGAATCCGAGAGACAGCGCTACTTTGCCGGCCTCTCCCGCAATACGTTCCTGCTCGCCTGTGCCAGCTTGTTTGCCGACATTTCAACGGAAATGCTGTACCCGGTCTTGCCGGTTTTTCTGACACAGACATTGAATGCAAGCGGCAGCGTTGTCGGTCTGGTCGACGGCGTTGCGCAAGCAACCCAGAACATCGTGCAGGGCTTTTCCGGCTGGCTTTCGGACAGGCTGCGCCAGCGTAAGCCGATCGCGCTGGCTGGCTATCTATTGGCGGCGATCGCCAAACCGCTGATGGGTCTTTCGACTTCGTGGCCGGGCGTGTTGGGCGGGCGTTTTCTGGACCGGTTCGGGGCCGGCGCTCGCTCTGCTCCCCGCGATGCGCTCGTCGCATCTTCGGCGGATGAGGAACATCGCGGCAAAGCGTTCGGGTTGGAGGGAATTGGCGACAATCTAGGAGCGTTCCTGGGGCCGTTGCTGGCGGTGGGCCTGCTTATGGTCATGCACGTGGACATGCGC
>Ga0318560_10000081_pt1 | contig 19122 bp, 16 predicted proteins | sample GRESIP065b5f22_FD_202537 | JGI IMG/M metagenome (GOLD analysis project Ga0318560, IMG submission 202537) | Tropical soil microbial communities from Luquillo Experimental Forest, Puerto Rico - GRE.SIPMG.065b5f22 | ecosystem: Environmental > Terrestrial > Soil > Tropical forest > Bulk soil... | reverse complement strand
CACTGCGCACATTTCCTGGCCGTCGCCGAGGCGGCGGCCGCTTACCTGACCGGGCCGGAGCAGGGAAAATGGCTGGCACGGCTGGACGCCGACCGGGCCAACCTGCGGCGCGCCGCCGGGTATGCGGCCGGCCGGCCGGACGGGACTGCGCTCGTGCTTCGCTTGGGCGCCGTGGCCGCAGCGCTGGAGCAGGCGGCGCTGACGGCGGCCTCTCGCGGCGCTCCGGATATGGCCGCCGAGCTCACCGAACTCGCCGCCGTGCTGACCCCGCTCGATCCGCTTTCTGCCCAGCGGAGACGAGCCCACGCAGGCGGCTACCTGTTCCTGGCCGGCGACACCGCCCGGGCGCGGCGCGACCTGGAGGCGCTGGTGCAGGAGATGCCCGCGGGAGCGGACCGGGCAGAGGCGCTGCTGGGGCTCGCGAGAATTTTGGTGCACGACGCTGGGGATTCGGTGGCCCTCCCAGTGCTCGAGAAAGCGCTCAAAGAAGCTTCCGCCGACCAGAGGCTGCAAGCCCGCATCCACATCAGCCTTGCCAGAACCTGCGGTGACAATCTGCTTTACTGCGCCAGCCACGCGGAGGCTGGGCTCACGCTGGCGCAGCAAGCGGGCGATCCGGGACTGACCGGAGAGGCCATGCAGCAGAAGATGTACGCGGACTTCATGGTTGGCCGCGGTCTTGACCTCAAACTCGGTTACAAGGCCATGGAACTGGAGCGCGACGGCACGCCACCGCAGGTTGAGGAACGCGCGGCGATGACCATGGCCCAGTGCCTGGTACGCGCCGATCGCTTCGATGAGGCCCGCCCCCTGTTGGAGCAGATGTTGCAGGCCGCTCGGGAGGAAGGCGACGACAGTTCATTGCCGCTCCTGCTGGCGTACCTGGCCGATCTGGAATGCTGGGCCGGCAACTGGCAGGCCGCCGAACGTCACGCATCGGCCAGCTGGGAGGCCGGCGAGCAGGTCGGGCACCGGGTGTGGCGGACCGTCACCCTCTACGCGCAGGCGCTCATCGACGCGCACCTGGGGCGCATTGATGCCGCGCGGGCCCGGGCGCGGGAAGGCCTGTCGGTGGCCGCCGTGGCCCGGGATATGTGGATGCTCATACTGCTGCACGGGGTCCTAGGGTTCGCGGAGCTATCGGCCGGGAACCTGAAGGCGGCAGAGGCCAGTCTGTCCAGCGCCGTCGATTTCGCTGACCGCGTCGGCCTGGCCGAACCAGCGGCTTGGCGTTTCCACGCCAACCACATCGAGGCCGTCATCGGCCTGGGCGACCTGGGCAGAGCAGAAACGCTCCTAGGCCGACTCGACGGGTGGGGCCGCGCCACTGGCCGCGCCTGGACCCTGTCGACCGCTGCCCGCTGCCGGGCGTTGCTGCTCGCAGCCCGCGGCGACACCGACGGTGCCGTGCAGTCGCTGGAGCGTGCCCTCCGCCACCACCAGCAGCTCGCGATGCCCTTCGAGCTCGGGCGCACTCTCCTCGTCATGGGACAGGTGCAGCGCCGCGCCAAGCGCAAGCGAATCGCCAGAGAGCACCTGGAACGGGCTTGGGGGATCTTCGAATCCCTTCCCGCACCACCGTGGGCCGAACGGGCCCGCTCCGAACTCTCCGCATCGGGCTCCGCCGGCCTGCCCCACTCGCACTGACAACCACCGAGGAACGCGTTGCGGCCCTCGCCGCGTCCGGCCACACCAACCGGCAGGTAGCCCAGGCCCTGTTCCTCAGCCCACGCACCGTAGAGGCTAACCTTGCCCGCGTCTACCGAAAACTAGGGGTGTCTTCACGGGCCAAACCCGGCGTGGCCATGGCCCGTAGAGAGCCCGGCCCGCCGCAGCGCTTATGGCAGCGTGGCCGTGACCTCCCGGCAGCGCTATACGTGGCTGAGCAGGGAGCGCAACCGTGTCAGGTCCGCGACCCGTGAAGGCCATCTCGGGCCGGCCCGGTGAGGTCACTTTCCGGGTAGAACTCCACCTCGCCGGTCAGCCCCCGCCGCCGGTTCGCGGTGCCCACCGCCCAGAACACCACCCCAAGCAGGACCATGACCCCAAGCACGCCCAGGGTCACCGACTCGAAGAAGACCCGCGACACCCCCCAGCTGCGCTCAATCGAATAAGGCTGTCCTAGCAACGAGTTGATAGCACCGGGCCACAGCACGGTGATCGCTGTCACTGCCACGAAAACCTCCGTGAGGAGGACAGCGGCCCACGCACCGGGCATGCCGCCCGGAACCCGGTAGGGGCGGTGCGCGTGGGGGTACTTGCGCCGCAGCACGACCAGGGCAGGGAACACGAACACATAGCCCAGGGCCGTGGCGGAGATCGTGAGCGCGATCATCACGGAGAAGAAGTGCGCCAGGCTTCCCTTCGTGATCAGGAACACGCAGATGACAAAAACGGAGCCGATCACACCGGACATGAGGTTGACCGTGATGGGGGTACCGACACGCGAGAATCTGCTCATCCAAGACGGAGCGGCACCGTCCAGCGCGGCTATTGCCTGAATCCGGTCGGCGCCCGCTAGCCAGACCGCGCCGCTACCGACCAATGTCAGGATGATCAGAATCCCGAATACCACATCCAGCGCATGTGAGTGCAGGCCGCTGGACACCGCCTTGTAGGCATCGGCGAACCCGGCCACGCTCGACAGGCCGGTCTTGGGGATCACCAAGATGATGCCAGCGATGGCCAGGCCGTACAGCAGCGCGGCCAGAATCCCAGACCCGGCGATCATCCGAGGCACGTCGCGCCGCGGGTTGTGCATCTCCTCAGCCGCCCCGGTCGACACCTCGAAACCCACCCACAGGAAGACCAGCACCCCGACCATCGTGAGGAACCCGTTCATGGACGGCTTCAGATCGGCCACTGTGGACACCCCGGCCGGCCTGCCGTGCCGGGCAAGGAACACGATGAACAAGATCGTGAAGAGCCCCACCACCGCGATCTTGACAAATGTACCGATGTTGGCCGCCCACTTTCCGTAGCGGAGGGCGATGATGGCCAACCCCACGGTGACCCAGGTGAACAGAAGGCCGACGACGATCTCGCCCGCTGTGCCGAGCGGCCTGCCCACCACGAAAACGTTCAACGTGGCGATCGCGGTGGCCGCCAGCGTCCCGCCGATCCAGATCGGGTTCGTCAGCCAGTACAGAACAGCGGTAACAGCGCCAACAAGCCGGCCGAAAGACAGCTTCACCCACTCATACGGTCCGCCCTCGACCGGGAAGGCCGATCCCATCTCGGCTACCAACATCCCATAGGGGACCAGGAACAGCACGACTGAGATCAGTAGCCAGGTGATTGCCTGCGCGCCCGCCTGCGCAGCGAACGCGACGCTTTCGAGGCCGACAATCGCGCAGGCGGTGAACAAGATCAGGTCGAACCGCCGGAGGACCTTGCGCAGCTTGGCCTTCTCCCGCCTGACCAGCACACCTTGCGACCCGGTATCTTGTGTCCCCACAGCCATAAGCCCCTCCCCCCGGCCGCAAAAGCAACCAACGCCACTGGCTACACCATGATTCGCGCGCGGGTCCCGCTGGTCAAGACGCTCGCCTGTCTAGCGAGGATGGTCATTTTGGTCACGGAGCGGCCGAGCGAGAGCACCCGGAACCGGACCACCTGGCACGGTGCGCCCAACCGTCCGCGGGAACTGGCGCCGGGTATCTGTCGGTGGCCATCGTGGCGCGGACGTCGGGTGCTTATGTTGCCGTACGGCGTCCTCGGGTTCGCAGAGCCCTCCGCCGGGAACCTGGTGAAGGCCGAAGCCAGCCCGCGGAACAGCTGAAAGATCGGACGCTCACGTGAAGTCCGAGCAAGGCAAGGCAGCCGATGGCATGCCTCTGGGCTAATGGCACGTTAATGGCACGCGGCCCGTCTGTCGGCCGCCGCAGGCCTGGATGCTGACACGGGCTAAGCCGCTGACCTGGTGTTTCTTGGTGGAGCGGGTGACGGAGCGGGTGACAACGGAGCGGGTGACGGGAATCGAACCCGCACTATCAGCTTAGGAAGTCTCATCCCCTTTTCACGGTCTACCTGCTGGGACGCTGACCTGCGGGCATGATGGCGCTCTGTCTATGAGTGACCGTGGGTCTCCGCGAGGCTTCGCCCTGTCGGGCACGTAGCGGGCACGACGTGCCCCGAACTCGAGCTGATCGCCCTGCGTGTCTCGCAGGCGTCGTCGATAAAGACACTGCCTAGTCTTGACTATCCATTTATCCGGGGGGAACAATCTTCGACGCTGCCACGTGCGTGGCCGCGTGGGGGTGGTCGAAGTGTCGGTGTCTCTGCTATCGGTCATCGTGGATTGCCGTGACCCGCGTCGCCAGGCCGAGTGGTGGGCGCAGGTGCTGGCCTATCAGGTGAACGAGCGGAATCCCGACGAGTTCCAGGTGAGTGACCCGGCTGGAGCAGGCGGATCGCTGTACTTCATGAAGGTGCCCGAGCCCAAGGTGGGCAAGAACCGGCTGCACCTGGACCTGGTGACGCCGGGATCCATGGAGGCCGAGGTCGCGCGGCTGGTCGAGGCGGGAGCCCAGGTGATCGAGGTGCGGCAGGACCCAGCGTCGTACGACAACCCGGATACCTGGACGGTGATGCGTGACCCGGAAGGAAACGAGTTCTGCGTGACGAGCACGTTGACCCTGTCCGGCGTGGCCTGACCGGGCCTTCCGTGAGTAGCCTCCAACAAGGTCTGGGGGGAAGGACCGCGATGAGCGAGAACACCGAGACCGCGATCCTCGCCGGGGGCTGTTTCTGGCCCGCCCAGGAACTGCTGCGCTGCCGCGAAGGAGTCATCTCCACCCGGGTCGGCTACACCGGCGGGCAGAACGACAACCCGACCGCCGGCCACCATCCGGGTCACGCCGAGGCGGTCGAGGTCATCTTCGATCCCCGGCAGACCTCCTACCGGGAGATCCTGGAATTCTTCTTCCAGATCCACCGGCCCGACCTTGGCAAAGAGGTTGTCGGCTCCGGCTACCGCTCCGAGATCTTCTATACCAGCCATGAGCAGCGCCAGGTCGCTGAGGACACGATCGCCGCCACCGACGCCTCGGGCATCTGGCCCGGCAAGGTCGTGACCAAGATCAGCGAGGCCGGCCTCTTCTGGGCGGCTGAGGCCGAAGACCAGAACTACCTCCAGCATTACCCCGTCGGCAAGAATCAGTTCCGTCCGTAGCCGTCCACTGCGGGATAGCTGTCCGAGGGGGCGGCAGCGCACTGGGCCTGGCTTGTCACCACATGTACCGAGGGGGGACAACGATGTTCTTGACCTGGGCCGAGTTCGACGAGGCGCCTGAGGCCCTGCAGGAAGGCGTCCGGCACATTACCGAAGAGGTGGTGCCCGCGATCAAGGGCGCCGAAGGACTGATTGCTGGCTACTGGGCGGTTGACCGGGAGAATGGCAAGCGCATGGGAGTGCTGATCTGGAAGGACGCCGACGCGCCTGGCGCAGTGATGCCGGGGGTGTCGGCGAAGATCAAGGCCCAGCGTGAGGCCGCTGGGCGGGGCACTCAGCCCGGTCCCGACCGCACCGGGCGCTACGAGGTGGTCGCCAAGGTCTGACCGCGCACTCAATCCCCCGGTGGGTAACGGAGCGGGTGACGGGAATCGAACCCGCACTATCAGCTTGGGAAGTCTGCAGCGCTGCTGACCTGTCACCTGCAGATTTGATGACCTGCGGGCCTTTCGGCGCACTGCCCGCAGGTGACCGTGACTACCCGCGACTCCTCCTCCTGTCGGGCACGCAGCGGGCACGGCTAGCGTGATCTTGATCGCGGCGGCGATAGCGGAAGATGCCCCGATGGCTACGGGTCCCTGCCGCCGCGCTGCGGATCCTGAGTCAGTCCCGAATGCCACAGAGCAATACTCGGTGAATGGGAAGCGGGCAAGATCCCGTGCGCAGGATCCGGGAGGCGCGCCAAAGGCTGGCGGCTCACGGGCCGCCTCGTGTCCGCTCTGGCGGTGACTTTGAGCGCGTCTCGGTGCCAGCTGCCGATGGCGATGTCCTGCGTGACCTTCTGCTGGCTGAGAATCCGGGCACGGTGATCGAGATCGGGCTTGCCCACGGGAGTTCCGCGCTCGCCATCGCGGAGGCGCTGGTTGCTGCCGGATCGGACGAAGCCCGCCACGTGATTGTCGACGCCTACCAGAAGCACTTCCACGGATCCGGATGGGCTGCGATCACCGGAGCCGGGCTGGCCGGTCTGTGTTCTCTGGTGGAGGAGCGGTCACAGCTCGCCCTGCCCCGTCTGCTGGGCGATGGTTTCGTCGCCGACGCGGCGTTCGTGGACGGAAGCCACATCTTTCACAACGTGTTTGTCGACTTGTTCTATCTGCGTGAGCTGGTGCGCCCGGGAGGGCTGGTGATCCTCGATGACTGCAACTACCCCTCCGTTGCCACCGCAGTTAGGTACTTCGAGGTAAATACGGGATGGGAGCCGGAACCTATCGCACGGCCGACGCGGCTCCGCGCCTTCCGGCTGCCAGATCCCCGGACCGAGCCAAGCTTCAAGAGCTTTAGGCATTTCGGCTTGGACGCGACAGGATGATCTGGGGATGGCCACACTCGGTACCTGGCTGACCGATGCCACCTCGGAACGCCGCGCCAGCAGCTTGTCTCGTGGGTGACTGAGAGCGCCCGTGCCTGACCGCCCGATCGGACGTGACGGGCGTGGCAACGTGTGGCCATGCGAGGGAGAAGCGAGTTGGGTGTGACGCCCGGCGGTAGGCCTGCCACCGAGGTGCATATTGACGTTAATCTTGTCCGCCGGTTGCTTGCCGTGCAGTTCCCGCACTGGGCGGGCCAGCCGCTGGAGCTGGTGGGCTCCACCGGGTGGGATTGCACTATGTACCGGCTGGGAGCTGATCTGGCCGTGCGGCTGCCGCGGCGTGCTGTCGGTGCCGCGCATGTCGAGAGGGAGCATCGGTGGCTGTCTGTGCTGGCTCCGCGGCTGCCCTTGCCGGTCCCATACCCGTTGGGTAAGGGCATGCCTGGCGAGGGATACCCGTGGCCCTGGACCGTATGCCGGTGGCTTCCTGGTCAGATGGCCGCGGTCCAGCCGGTTGCCGACCTTGGACAGACGGCGTTCGTGCTGGCCCGGTTTATCGCTGCTTTGCAAGCAATCGACCCGGTGGGCGGGCCCAGCAGCGAATTTCGCGGCGTTCCGCTGTCCGGGCGTGATCGAGCTGTGCGCGCTGCCGTCGAGGTGATGCGCGCCTCGCTCGACCCCGCTCCGGTGATCGCGGCATGGGAGGCGGCTTTGGCCGCGCCGGTGGGGCAGGGCCCGGGCGTGTGGATGCACGGTGACCTGCACCCGGCGAATCTGCTGGTCGACCATGGCCAGCTGAGCGCTGTGATCGACTTTGGCCTGCTCGCGGTGGGCGATCCCGCTTGCGACCTGATGATCGCCTGGACGTACCTATCCGCAGCCACCCGGACGGGCTTTCGGGCTGAGGTTTCGGTCGATGACGCGACGTGGGCGCGTGCCCGCGGCTGGGCTCTGGACTTCGGGCTGATGTGCGCCACTCATGCGAGCGGCAACCCGGTACTCGAGAACATCGCCCAGCACGCCATTAGCGAGGTTCTGACGGATCACGGATATGCGATCCGAGGAGACGACTAGTTCGGCAGTAATCCTGGTCTGCCCCGTTTTCCTCGACGGGCGCCGATCCCTTGCGAGTGGGCGTCGGGTCGAGGTTCGGCGAAGCCGATCGCCTGCGACGCGACCGCAGGGAGCGACCTCGACGCGGCGGCCGGGAGCGGGACAATGGGATCGCCAAGGAAGACGGCAGCGCGCACCACCGATTGCCTGCCGGATAAGCCAGGCTGATCAGCGGCGGTAGGAGGTGGGTCGGCGCGCGCCCGGCCGGGGCCTCTCCAAGGCCGGAGGCCGGGCGCTATCGCCGGCCCTCGGCGCCGCTGGCCCGGCTTGTACTCATGGCCTGGGCGGTCGCCAGCTCGCCCGGCGGTCGGTGACGCCTCCGCGTCGGGCGGAGCCGCGCATATCGCCGATTATTTGTGCACTTGCCTGTGTATCGGCGGTGTGATTTATCCGCTCATATCTGCCAGTTCGGCGCTTGACGGTCGGTCAGTTGTGTGTTCTGGCCGCGGTGATGATCGTGCTAGATGGCCAGGCGTGCGGTCCGAGGGGCCCGGTTCATACCCGCCCAGGCAGGCACGTGATGGGCGCGCTGGAGCAGTGGACAGGGCGCCGGCTGATTCGCGATGGTGTTGCCATGGTTCTAGATCAGTTTCAGGAGGGTGTGCACGTCACCGATCAGGGGCGGCGCATTGGCTGGATGCTTCGGGGTCCCGCGGCGGGCCGCGGGGTCGTGTATCTGCATGGGCAGCCCGGGTCCCGTCGCGAGCAGTTGCTGCTCGGCGATGAGCTGTTGCGGCGCGACGATCTGCGGGTGCTGTCCATCGACCGAGCCGGTTACGGCGATACCGACCCGGCGGGTACGGACCGGCGCGAGGTGGCGCGTGATGCGCTCACGGTGGCTAGTGCTCACCGCCTGTCGTCGTTCGTCGCCGTCGGGGTTTCCCAGGGCGGTATCTACGCGCTCACGGTGGCGGCCCTGGCGCCGGAGCGAGTCCACCGGGTGGTGCTCGTCAGCGGCCACGTGCTTCCCTACGATGACGACGAGGTCGTAGCGGGTCTCAGCGAGGCCGAGCAGGCTGACCTCTCCCTGCTCCGCGCCGGGCCGAGCCCGGAACTCGACGAGTCCTACGCTGGCATGGCCGCCGCGATAGCAGGCGATCCGGTCGGCGCGTTCGCGCCGCTGGTCGTGAACTGGTCCCGGCCAGAGCAGGCGTGGTTCACCAGGCCAGACATACAGGCCGTGTTGGTGGACGACATGCGGCTTGCCTACCGGCAGGGTCATCGGGGACAGCTCGACGACGGCTTGCGGACCGTCGCGGCACTGGAGATCGACCTGAAATCCGTCACCATGCCGGTTCGCGCGCTGCACGGATCCCGCGACGACCTTGAGCCATACGCTAATCTCGAGCGGCTTGCGAGCCGGCTGCCTGACATCCAGATGGTGCGGTTCGAGGGGATGAGCCACTTCGGCCCCCTGGCCTGGCCAGGCCTGATCACGGCCATGATCGCAGCCGACACCTGAACCGCTGGGTCGTGCTGTCCGCTCAGTCCTCTGCGGCGACGCCAGGCGCAGCGAGCCAGTTCACCCGGACGGGGTCCGCGCGCTGCCGGTCTACCTTTCATGACCACGGCCTGCACACGGCCCCAGCCCGAGATAAGGGGCAGACGAAGCCGGTGGAACGCGCTGTGCTGGCGCGGTCGAGGACCGGCAAGCTGCGGCGTGCTCTTGCGCCGATCGATGGGGATGCTCGTGCCATCCCGGGTGGTCGGCTGAGCTTTGTGACCATCGGTAACCTCTGCCCGGACCCTTCGTTGCATGGGCGGCTGGGCCGGGGTTGCCGGAGTAGCCTGCGGGTGATGAAGCCGAAGTTGGACTACCTGGTTCATCTAGCCCGCGAGTCAGCTCGCTTCGCGGAGGTCATCGCAGCGGTTCCGCCGGAAGCCCGGGTGCCGTCGTGCCCGGACTGGAGCGCCGATGACCTGCTGTGGCACCTGGGGGAGGTGCAGTGGTTCTGGGGCACGATCGTGCGCGAGAGGCTGACCGGTGAGCAGGCAGAACAGCGCAAACCCGGGCGCCCCGCCGGGCGGGCGGGATTGCTGGCTTTCTATCAGCGCGCCAGCCGCGACCTGGGTGAGGTGCTGGCGGCGGCCCAGGCTGATACCCCGGCATGGACGTGGTCCCACGACCAGTCCGTGGGCTTCATTCGCCGCCGCCAGGCTCATGAAGCCCTGATCCACCGGGTCGATGCCGAATTGGCCGCACGCAGCCGCAGCCGGATGGACCCGCACCTGGCTGCCGATGGGGTTGATGAGGCGCTGCGGATCATGTATGGCGGCGACGTGCCCGAATGGGGCAGGTTCACCTCCGGCAGCGGCACGGCGTTGCGGCTGCAGGCCACCGACACCGCAGACGTGTGGCTCATTACGGTAGGCCGGTTCACCGGCACCGACCCCAGTGACCAGGTCAGCTACGACCAGCCCGGTATCCAGGTCACCAGCGACCCAGCCGCACGGGCTGCCTCCGCACTCCACGGCAACGCTGCTGACCTCGACTGCTGGCTCTGGCGACGGCCGTCCCTCATGCCGATCGCCCGCTCAGGCGACCCGGAGTTGCTCAGCCGTTTCGACTCGATCATCGCGCCCGGCATCACCTGACGCGATGCCGCCAGCCATCCCGTGGCCCTGGCCGCGGAACGCATTAAGCGCTGAGCTGGCTCGCCGATCTTTCCTGGGCGGGCGCGGTTTCTTTTAGGCCCGCAGCCAACGGTGTACCGAGCGCCTATCACCCAGATCGGCGCAGCCCTCGCTTTGATCGGATTCCACCGAATGTGCGTCCAGAATGGCGGCTATTGGCGCGCTGGCGCTGACCAGCGCCTGTTACGGAGTGTGACTCGAAATCCAGGTGGACGTCGCGCGGAACGCCGACTCGGCGCGCTGGGCCGACGTGTCAATCACTGCCGTGGGCGTGCGCAGATCACCCAGGTCTGCGGGCGCTGCGCCGAGCGGCCAATGACGTTCACCGGGGCGGTGGGTGGCGAGGGCGGCGCAGCTGGTCGGCGGCATCGATACGGTGTGATGGGCGTAAGTGCTGCGTTGCCGAATCTGCCCGCATAGAAGAGTCAAGGCGGCGCGCTACGCGCGCCGCGGTTCGGCATAGCGCTCGGCCTCCGGCTTGGGAGCCCCGGCCAGGTGCGCGTGGCCCTCACGCTCAGGCGCCACTGATCAACTTGGCTTCTCTGGCCAATGCAACCCGTGCTGCAGGCGCCGTCGTCCTCGGAGATTCCATTGTCCCAAGCAAGGCATCGGTGAAGTAGAGGATCTTGTTAGGGCTGTACCTCGTGTGACGCGTCGACAGGCGCGGTTTGCAGGTGCTCTAGCGCCCAGGGAAGATCACCGGCTGGGACAGCCCAGGCAAGGGTGGCGGTCGGGGTCTGGAGTTCGGTGATCCGGCAGTTGCCCGGCAGCCGCCTCAGCTCCTCCTGGGACGGCGGACGGCCCGGGCCGAGGACCACGATGTGGGTAAGGGTCCTGGTGGCCCTGGGTGGCCACGACTCCGGTGTGAAATCCAGGCGCCCGGGAGAAATTGCCGCCGCCCCGTTGCGCCACCGCGACGATAGACCCTGTTGACGGCCGCTTATCACCTTAAGTGAGCACGCGATGCGGCCGTGGGCGAGGGCGTGACCTGCTTGCCGGTGTGCCAGGTGCTCGGCGAGCGGGCCCAGCAAGTCGGCGAGCCAGCCCAGCAGCTCGCCGACCAGGTCACGAAGGAACTCCATGCAATCGAGTATTGGCTGCCAGCGGGCGCTGCGCCACAACCATTGGCTCCTCGTTTGGCTCGACAGCCATGTCGGTGGCGGTTGCTGACAGGCGGCAGCAGCTCGGCTGGAGAACGCCGGGGCATGGATCAGCTTGGCCGGGGGCGGCGCCGCAGGAGGTAGCGCACCACCAGCCCGGCGGCCAGCAGCGCCATGGCGACAAGCGCGAACAACGAGTAGCGCGTGACCTCCCGGTAGATGACGGTGATGTGATCCCCCGCGAGGTAGCCGACGCTGGCCCAGGTTGCCACCCACAAGACGGCGCCGAGCGTGGTCAAGGCCACGAACCGGGTGAACCGCATCTCGGCGGTGCCCGCGATGATCCCGGCCGCCTGGCGCAGCCCGTCGATGAACCGGGCGATCACGATGATCACGCCGCCGCGGTGGTCGAAGAACGCCTCCGCCTTGTCCAGCCGCTCGCCAGTCAGCAAGACGTACCTGCCGAAGCGCTCCACCAGCGCCCGGCCGCCGAAGCGGCCGATGGCATACCCGATACAGCTCCCAGTGACCGACGCGGCGACCGCGAGCACGCCGACCGCGGCGATATTGAGCTGGCCCGCGCCCGCGTACAGGGACCCAGCGATCAGCACGGTCTCGCCCGGGACTGGGAGGCCCAGGTTCTCCAGCACCAGCAGGCCCGCGACCGCCAGATAGCCATAGTGGTCCAGCACGGGCGCCACCGATGCCAGCACACCAGGCAGCACCGGCCGCGCAGCCATCATCCCTCCAGTCCTGGTTGCCGGGCCCAGGGTCGGCGTTAGGCTATCGCCCGCACATGGCCGCTATCAGCACATGCGCACCCAGGCGAGGTCTTCCTCCGCCCTGCCGCTGATGCGCTGGACTGGTGCGAGACCAGCCGCGCGGGGCCCGCCGGCATGGAGGGGGACGCAGGAGCGGTTACGCGCCGGCACGAGGGCGGAGTGCTCCGCGCTCCGGCCCGTGCTTGTCTGTCCTAGGCCCAGCCCAGGTCCATGAGCCCTCGTACCGCTGTAGAACGCCTGTGTGCCCGGCGAGGCGACAGAATGATCTTTCGGTATGCCTTCACCTACATGCCTGCCGATCACTACGTGTGTGCAGATCGGCGGCCCGGTGTGCGTTACGGAAGCACTCTTCTAATGGCTTCTGCCGGACGGCGCAGAGCGTGGCCTGCTCCTCGCCAGCCGCCGCGAGGGTGCAGCGGGACCTAAATAAGCCCTGGGCGCCACAGCCAACAGCCTCCGCTTAACACCCGCTGGTCAGAGCCACGCCGGGATGGCTTGTCGTCGGGTAAATATGCGGGAGCTAATCCACCCGCGGCCCGCAGGGAACCGCGTGGCCAGGCCACCGCCGCCTCGCCCGACTGTGCCCTCGGCTGAGCGGAATGCCGGCACGGTGAGGTAGTCCGCCCGGGTGGACCCGGCGTGCTTGGCCGGACGGGGCAATGGTGAACCGCCCGGGCGTCTCATCCGTAGTAAGGACGCCAACTATGTGCGCGCCGCCAGGGTTCAGGTGATTGGCATGCACAGATGGACGCTGAGAAGCCTTGGTGCGCTCCCGGTCGCCGGGCTGCTGGCCGTGGGGCTGGCGGCCGGTCCGGCCGCCCCCGTCGCCGCGCAGCCGTCGGGCACGTGGACCAGGACCGGGAGCATGCTCACCGCCACCGAGCAACAGCCGGGCGTGCTGCTGCACGACGGCCAGGTGCTAATGCCGGGGACCGCGGAGCTGTATGACCCGGCCACCGGCCGGTGGGCCGCCACCGGCGCCATGAACGTCGCCCGCACCGTCGGCTTCACCGCGACGGTGCTGCAAGACGGCCAGGTGCTGGTGGCCGGCGGCGTCGAGGCGGGTGTCAACCAGACGGTGACCAGCGGCGCGGAGCTGTACAACCCGGCGACCGGCACCTGGGCGGCCACCGGCAGCATGATCACCGCCCGGCAGAACCAGACCGCCACGCTGCTGCCAAACGGCCAGGTGCTAGTAGCGGGTGGCGGCGGCACCTGCGTGAACGGCTCGTGCCCGACCCTGTCCAGCGCCGAGCTGTACAACCCCGCCACCGGCGTGTGGACACCCACGGGCAGCATGACCGTCGCCCGCTACGGGCCCACCGCGACGCTGCTGCCCGACGGCCAGGTGCTCGTGGCCGGGGGCGCAAGCGGCAGCACGGCCAACGCCGGGTCCACCGCCGAGCTGTACACCCCCGCCACCGGCACCTGGGCCGCCACCGGCAGCATGCCCTTCCCCCACGAGGGGGCACTGGCCGGGCTGCTGCCCAGCGGCGAGGTGCTCGTGGCGTGCGGCGTCCAGGACCCCGGCGTTAACCCCTGCGCCGCCGACCTGTACAACCCCGCCACCGGCACCTGGGCCCAAGACGGCGCGGCCGGTGCCAGCGCCACACGGAACTACAGCGCCGTCTTGCTCCACAACGGCCAGGTCCTGTTCTCCGGCGGAGAGAACGGCACCTACCCGGCCAGGGAAACCATCACCACGGCCGCGACGCTGTGGGATCCGGTCACCGGCGCCACCACAGCCACCGGCAGCATGACCACCCCGCGCGAATTCCACGCCCTCATCGTCTTGCCGAACGGCCAGGTGCTGGCCGCCGGCGGCGAGACACAGAACAAAAAGGGCCAGCCCAGCGCCACCGCCACCGCCGAACTCTACACACCCTGACCGCGCCGCCTTGCTGGTGATCGCGCACGGCCCCATCGTCGAAGGGGAGTCGCCATGTTGTTCTCCATCCGCCGCGGTGGCCTGGTGCTGCCCGCAGCGCTGATCGCGCTCGGCACCGGAACCGTCCTGGCCTCCCCCGCGCAGGCCCTCACCGGATGGTCGCCGCCGGTCCAGCTGCCCGGCGCGTGCGGCGCGTCGCTCGCGGTCAACGCGGCCGGCACCGAGGTCGCCGCCGGATCTCAGCAGAACCCGGACAACACCGTGTCGGTCCAGGCCTGTACCAGCGCCGATGGGCAGACCTGGTCCGCGCCGGTCACCCTCGGCCAGGGCTACAACCCGGCCGTGGCGATCGCCCCCGATGGCCGGGTGGTCGCGGTGTGGAGGTCCACCACCGACGCCGGCGTCTCGGCCAGCGTCCGGCCCCCTGGGGGCCAGTGGGGCCCCGCGGTCACCGTGACCACCGACCCCTACCGTGACCTGGGGGTCGGCATAGACGGGTCGGGGAACGCGATCGCCGCCTGGATGACCGGCACCTCCGCGGTCCAGACCGCCAGCCTCCCGGCCAGCGCCCGCAAGTGGACGAAGATCACCACCCTGGCCACCCGCGGCCAGGCGGTGGATCTGGCGGTCAACGCCACCGGGTCCGCGGTCATCACCTGGGCCACGCGGACCGCCGCCCTCGCCGCCTCCGGGACGGTTCTGGGCGGGTTCGCCGCCCCGGTCGCCCTCGGCCCCCCGCCGGGCTACCCCATCGGCCACACCCGCGTCGTGCTGAACGGCCAGGGGGACGCGGCGGCGGCCTGGGTCGCCAGCGGCGGTGTCGACCGGGTCGCCACCCGCTCGCCGGACGGGTCCTGGGCCCCCTCGGTCACGCTGTCCACCACCTCTTCTGATGGGCGCATCGACGTCGCCATCGACGGCGCGGGAGATGCCCGCGCCATCTTCGGGCAGCAGTCCGGGTCCTACCCCAATAATGTCATCTCCGTGGCGTACACCTCGGCGCGCCCGGCCGGGGGCACCTGGAGCACGCCGGCCCTGCTGTCGGCGCCCGGCGACGCAACCACCAGCCCCCACGTGGTCGCGGACGCCGCGGGGACGTTCGTGGTCAGCTGGGTCGACAACACGACCGGGCTGACCGTGCTCACCAGCCCGCCCGGCGGCGGCTTCGGCCCCGCCACCACCTTCCCCGAGGCCTTCGGCGACCTCAAGATCGCCCCCGGATACGCCGTGCTGTCCTTCGGCGCCGCCGCCTCAATGAGCATCTCAACCGAACCGGTCAGCTGACCGCACACAGCCGCATGCCCCAGGGCTGAACCACCAGATGCAGGAGGAAACACCATGACATCCTGGCACCGGCGCGCGGCGGCCATCTTGGCTCCTGCCGCCTTGATGGCCGTAGCGCTAGGCACCACGGCCGCGGCGTCCCCGCCGGCAGCCAGCTCCGGCTGGCAGCTAGTTGACGAGTTCACCGGCCACCCGGTCTGCTACACCAACGGCGGCGGATCGAACTACCTGGGAATCTACCTGTCCGGCAGCTGGTCCGCCCCGATGAACATCGGCGCGTCCGACCTGCCGCACCGCGGCTCCTATACCACCTACATCCTCTATCAGACGGGCTATCAGTACTCCGCGGGCAGCGCCCCCATCCCGCCCGGCTCCGGCAACGGCACCGGCACGCTCAGCGTGGGGCCGCAAACCACCGCCCGCGCCTACGTCGTGACCACGATGCCGTATGGCCTTCCGGTGAACTCGTCGTTCACCATCACCTTGTGGGCCAGCGACGGCACCACCACGCAGACCGAATCTGTGCCCATCCTGATCAAGGCCACCTGCCGCTACTGACCACCCACGTCGCGCCGCCGGTGTCCCGCCACCGCCCGGGTCGCGGGACACTCGGGGGGGACGCTACCGGGTGGCTGTCCAGGGAGCGGGCCTGGTTTCTCCGCGTCGGTGAACGCGCACACCGCCGGAACCTGTGACGGGCCGGCTCGGCACTGCTGATCGCGGCCCCAGCGAGCGTGAACTGCGGCGACCGTGTCACGGCCACGCACTTCCGGTTAATACGCGCAGGTCAGCGGCGTGCCATGAGCCTGCAAGGCCGGGGAAACTAGCGGTAGCTAGTGCCGGTTCGGGCAACGTTTGCCCGGTTGATGATGCGGCGGAGCCGTTCATCGTGGGCGTGGTTGTTGCGCCAGCTGATGTACCGGCGGATCATGCTGCCCTGTTGCCGGTGGCTGGCGTGGCCGGTGCCGTCGAGGGTGAAGTACCGCAGCGCGGTGAATTGAGCTTCGATCCGGTTTAACCAGGACGAATTGGCCGGGGTGCAGGCGATCTCGGTGTTGTTCGCTGCGGCCCATGCGCCGACCTGGCTGTCTTTGGCGGTGGTCAGGTGCGGGCTGAAGTTGTCGCAGATGATCGCGATCCTGGTCCCGGGTGGGCAGAGGGAGCGCAGGTACCGGCAGAACTCCAGGACCTGGGTCCGGGTCTTGCGCGGCTTGATGTGCCCGTAGAGCTTGTCCTTGCCCAGCGCGTAGGCGGCGAACAGGTGCCGGATCCCGCCAGTGCGGTTGCAGGTGGCGCATCCGGGGCCGTGGCCGCCGGCCGGGCTCTTTGCCCTTGCCGCTGAGCGCGGCCCACTGCCGCCCTGGGCGGGGCTGCAGGTTCAGCGGGCCGGACTCATCGAGGCAGAACACGACCGCAGGGTCGCCGGTGCCCCGGGCCGCCTCACCGTCGGCGATCGCGTACAGGTGCTCGATCCGGGCCTTTTTCGCCGCGTAGCGCGGGTCTTTGGAGGCTTTCCAGGTTTTCAGGCGCTGAAAGGTGACGCCCTCCTCGCGGAGCAGGGCACGCAGGCCCTCGTGGCTGATGTCGTCGACCACCCCCTCAGCCACCAGGAACTCTGCCAGCTTCGACAGGCTCCAGGTGGAAAACGGCAGGTCATAGTCCCCCGGGCGCGACTTGGCGATCTTCTTGATCTCCCGGCGCTGGCCGAGCGTGAACTTCGGCGGGCGGCCGCCCCGATACCGCGGATACAGCGAGCTGAACCCGTCCGCGTTTGAAGTTGCGGATCACATCGCGCACCCGGTCCTCACTGGTGAAGGCGACCCCCGCGATCGCGGGCACGTCCATGCCCTGGGCCGGCAGCAGCACCATCTGCGCCCGCCGCCAGGTCACCACCCGCCCGCTGTCCCGGCGCACGATCCGCAGCAGGCGCCGGCCCTCGTCATCGTCGATCTCCCGCACCCGCAGGCGTTCGGTCACCGACCCAGTCTCGGCGATCAGCACCCTCGGCAAAAGCACCCAGCCGGGCAAACGTTGCCTGCTACGGCACTAGCTACCGCTCCTGCCTAGGAGGCTGAAACGGCGCGCCGAACGCCGAGTATGGGCGGCCCGTGAATTCCCAGTTCACTGTGGCTCAGCATCGCAGAACAGACAGTTAGGAGCGCTGGTGGATCCGGGAGGGCGGCTATCGTCAGGGCTCGGTCAGCCGGCGTGGACGGGTGAGTCCCCAATCCATGACCGCCACGGTTACTGGCACACGCGGCCAGACGCTGCCGCAGGCAGCATCAGCAGCATGAAGCCGCAGTTGGCTCATGACGGCGTCGCGGATTCGAGTTCGCTGAGAGCCTGGCTGGCCTGAGTCAGGGTGTAGGCGACGGCTTGATCCCAGTCCATGTCCGCGCCGCGGGCGCGCAGTTCCCGCGCGCGTTCCTCGCTCAGGGCCGCCGCCACGGCCCGGCTGATCAGCTCATCGGACATCGGCATCTTGACGACGTAGGTTTCGGCGGCGCCCCGGATGGTCGCGGCGGCCTCGGGCCGGGTGGCGGCCAGCATGCCTGCGATCCAGTGGAGGTTGAGACCCATCAGGCGGCGGTCGCGGCCTGGCTGGAGGGCACGGATGACCCGGCGGCCGAACTCCAGTGTGGCGGCTCGGTCGCCGACCAGAAACGCGATCGCGGTCGCCCAGTTGAGGTCGGTAGTGCTCTGGTAGCCGAGCGCGGTGCTGAGCTCGCGGCTTTCGCGCAGGCAGGCGCGGGCCTGGTCAGGGTCGGCGCGGGCGGCGGTGGCGCCCACGACCAGCAGGCTCCTGGCGATCAGCGCGGGGGCGCCGACCTGGCGGGCCAGCGCGAGCGCTTCGCTAGCCAGCGGGGCCGCCGCGGGCGCGTCGCCGGCGAGCACGTAACCGGCCACGGCGATGTTGAGCTCTACGGAAGCGTCGGCGAGGTCGCTGCCGGCTCGCGCCAGACCAGCGGCCTGTTCGGCAAGGCGGGCGGTGTCGGTGAACGCGCCGGTAGTCATAGCGATGTTCTGGCGGGCGGCGCAGATGGTCTCCTCGACCCGCCAATCCGGGGTGTCGCGGCGCGTGTTGGCCTCGGCCGCCCGGCGGCACAGCTGCTCCGCGCCGGCCACATCCGCGCGGATGGAGGCGAACAGTGCGCTCACCGCGAGGGCGAGTGGGTAGCCCCGGTGGTCGACTGCGCCGGGGAGTTCCACAGCCGCTTCGCCAGGCAGCAGCAGCGGGTAGGTGCTCCAGACCTCAGCCGGCGCGAAGCCGGCCAGCATCTGGAATGCGGTGCCGACGTTGCCGGTGCCGATCGCCCACGACCACGCCGCGAGCAGGTTGTCCTGCTCGGCGCTGAGCCGCACCGCCCAGAACACTTCGGGGTGAGGGTCGTGGGCGTGGTCCCGGACCCGTCTGAGGAGGTCGGCGTAGTAGCCGGCGTGGCAGGCCCGCCACCTCTCGGTCCCGCCCGCGTGGTCAAGTCGTTGCTCACCGTACTGGCGGATGGTTTCCAGCAGCCGGTAGCGGGTCTCGATCCCGGTGTCCTCGGCTACCACCAGCGACCTGGCCACCAGGGCCGCCAGCAGCTCGAACACTGCGTCCGGGTCGATGCTCTCCCCGCCGCACACCGCCTCGGCCGCCTCCAGCGTGCAGCCGCCGGCGAACACCGCCAGCCGGGCCAGCAGGACCTGTTCGGGCTCGGTGAGCAGCTGGAACGACCAGTCGATGGTGGCCCGCAGCGTCTGGTGATGTGCCGCCGCGCCGCGCGGGGCGGCCG
>Ga0318560_10000076_pt1 | contig 19369 bp, 16 predicted proteins | sample GRESIP065b5f22_FD_202537 | JGI IMG/M metagenome (GOLD analysis project Ga0318560, IMG submission 202537) | Tropical soil microbial communities from Luquillo Experimental Forest, Puerto Rico - GRE.SIPMG.065b5f22 | ecosystem: Environmental > Terrestrial > Soil > Tropical forest > Bulk soil... | reverse complement strand
CCGCCGAGAACGACGCCGCGTCGACGACGTCGAAGTCGCGGGCCGGGTCGTCGTCGCCAATGATGATGGGCTTGACGACCCGCAAGTCGATGAAGGCGGCCACCTGCCACATCCGAGCGCCCACCAGCGGGCCGATGCCGATCGGGCGAAAGGGAAGCGACCGCAACTGCAGTGCCGCTAATTCGGGACGGCGAAACCTTGACGGCAGCGCCGAATACGGCTGCTTGCGCACTCCTGCGACCACGATGTCGAGCGGAATCGCCAAGTCCGACATGCGCATCCGTTGACCGTCTGCGCGGCTGAGCATTGCGTGCGCGAACTGGTCGAAGCGCAGCGCGAACATGCCGGCCAGGCTATGGCGGCGGCGCAGCCGTTCGGGTCCGAGAATGGCGCGGTACGACACCGTTTTCGCCCACGCGATGTATTCCTCGATCGGCACCGGCAGGTCGCGGGCCACCAGGCTGCCCAGGATCGACCCGATCGACGCGCCGATCATGTAGTCGGGCACCTGACCGGCCTCCAGCAGCCGCTGCATGCCGCCGATGTAGACGAAACCCGCACCACCCCCGCCGCCGAGGACCGTGACGAGCTTCTTGTAGCCAACCTCGGCGTCCAATTCTGCCGGGGAAAAGTCGTTTCCGTGGCGCTCGATGAGGACTCGCCGTTGGTCGTCCTGGTCGGCGGCCAGACCGGTCAGCGCCTCTCGCGCAGCCCTCAGCGCCGTGATCGGATCCGGCTCCTCGCGCAGCGGTCCGTATAGCGTGTCGGCGACCCTGGACCGCCAGGGCGCGATTTCGGCGCCGACCGAGACGTCTCCGCGCCCGCGGGTTCCGCCCGGGCCCGCGGCACCCGGTTCGAAGTCGGCGAGCCTGGCGAAGTTCAGGATGTAGCGTAGCTTGCGCAGCTCGTCGGCGCTTAACACATCGGGGGCGGATAGCTGATGCCGGACGAGCCGGTTTTCCATGCGTTGCAGCAGCAGCGCCGGCTCGGCCGCCGGCAGGTCGGCTGCGTCGACGGAATCAAGCGCCCCGTCCTCGATCTCCTCCATGAGTTCGAGACCGGCGTCGCGGCGGCCGAGGCGGCTGAGCACCGCGTCGGCGAACGGGATCTGCATGGGGAACAGTTTGGTCGCACCCGGGGGCGGCGCATCATGGAAGGGTGCGAATCGGAGTAGGGGTTTCCACCGCGCCCGATGCACGACAGGCCGTGGTGGAGGCCGCAGCGCACGCGCGTGACGGGCTCGCGGGCGAGGCGGCGTCGCTGGCCGTGCTGTTCGGATCGCGATCACACACCGACCACGCCGTGGACATCGTCAACGCGGTGCAGGGGATGCTCGAGCCGCCCGCGCTGATCGGTTGCGTCGCCCAGGCGATCGTCGCCGGCCGCAACGAGATCGAGGACGGGCCCGCGGTGGCGCTGTGGCTGGCGTCCGGCCTGGCCGCCGAGACGTTCCAGCTGGACTTCGTCCGCACCGGCTCCGGTGGCCTGCTCACCGGTCACCGGTTCGACGCGACCACACACGATCTGCACCTGCTGCTGCCGGACCCATACACATTCCCGGCGAGCCTGCTCATCGACCACCTCAACGCCGACCTGCCGGGAACGCCGGTCGTGGGCGGCGCCGTCAGCGGTGGGCCGCGACCGGGCGACACCCGGCTGTTCCGCGACCACGACGTGCTCACCTCCGGCCTGGTCGGCGTGCGCCTGGCCGGCATGCGCGGTGTCCCGATCGTGTCGCAGGGCTGCCGGCCGATCGGCGACCCCTACATCGTCACCGGCGCGGACGGCGCAGTGATCACCCAGCTGGGCGGCCTACCGCCGCTCCGGCGGCTGCGTGAGATCGTCGGGGCGCTGCCGCTGCACGAGCAGGAATTGGTCAGCCACGGCCTGCAGATCGGGATCCTCGTCGACGAGCACCTGGCAGCTCCGGGCCAGGGCGACTTCCTGATCCGCGGGCTGCTCGGCGCCGACCCCTCGACCGGGGCAATCGAGATCGGTGAGGCCGTCGAGGTCGGCGCGACCGTGCAGTTCCAGGTCCGTGACGCGGATGGGGCCGACAAGGACCTGCGCCTGAGCGTGGAGCGCGCGGCAGCGGAGCTGCCCGGCCGTCCGGTGGGCGCGCTGTTGTTCACCTGCAACGGGCGTGGGCGGCGGATGTTCGGGGTAGCCGACCATGATGCGTCGACGATCCAGGAACTACTTCGCGGGATTCCGTTGGCCGGTTTCTTCGCCGCCGGGGAGATCGGCCCGATCGCGGGCCGCAACGCGTTGCATGGCTTTACCGCGTCGATGGCGCTGTTCACCGACGACCCGGAATGAGCCGGGCCTCCGCTAAGTCCCGGCCCGCTCCGCGGCCACGAACAAGTTCCCCGGAACCTCGTCCTCTACCTCTTTGGCCGGGCTGCGGCCATAGCCCGCCATCAGCTCGGCGGACGGCGTCACCGTTACGTCCCAGCCGTGGCGACGGAACCAGTCACCGACGTCTTCGCGCTCCTCGAAGTACCACAGCTCGTCGGTCCTGGGAATCTCACGCTCCGGATCCACGTCGGCCATCAACGCACGAATCCGGTCCATCCGCTCACGACGCTTCGCGCGAAATTCCGGGTCGAGAAACTTCGGCCCAAGAGCCTCAACGGCGACCCGGCTGCCGGCGACGGTGAGTCCTTGGACGCGGTCGAACATGAGCTCTTGGGCAGCGGCCGGCAAATACGGCATCAGCCCCTCCGCCGACCAGGCGCTGGGCGCGGACGGGTCAAAACCCGCCTGCCGCAATGCCTTCGCCAATCGTGACGCAGGTCCACCGCGACCGCGACCCGGTTGCAGGCGGGTTGCGCCCCGTGCTCTGTCAGCGTGGACAACTTGAACTCCAGCACCCTGGGCTGGTCGAGTTCGTACACCGTGGTTCCGTCCGGCTGGTCTGGCCAAGGCAGCCGCCACGAGCGCGCGTCCAGCCCCGCCGCGAGGATCACCGCCTGGCGGATGCCCGCACGAGTGGCGTCTAAGAAGAACGGGTCGAAAAACGCTGTCCGCGAGGCCATGTAGCCAACCATCGAGTGCATCTGCAGCGGCAACTCGGGTTCGGCCTCGATCAGCTCGGCGGGCAGCCGCCGCGCGGAATGCCAGTTCCACACGCCGTCGCCGACGGCGTCGAGAAAAACCTGCGCGAACGGGTCGCTGATCAACGGATTCTCACTGCGGGTTTCGGCAGCGCGCGCAGACGCCACGCCCAGCGCCGTCGCGCCCACGCTCTCGGTGATTTCCCAGCTGTCGTTATCGGTTCTCGCCTTGCTCATTTTGGGGTCACTCCACCGCCCGCTCGGCCGCCACGAACAAGGTCCGCGGGGCGGCGTCGTCGATGTCTTGCGGGGGCCTGCGGTCGTAGCGGGCCATCAGCTCCACCGCCTCGGTCACCGTCACGTCCCAGCCGTGGCGACGCAACCAGTCGCCGACATCCTCGCGCTCTTCGAAGTACCACAGGTCCTGGACGTCGGGGATGTCGCGTTCGGGCTCCAGTTTGGCCATCAGGTCCCGCACCCGCTGCATCGTCTCGCGCCGTTTCGCGATGGCGGCCTCGTCGAGGAAGTCCGGGCCGGGCGCCTCCACGGCGATCCGGCTGCCCGCGACGCTCAGCGCCTGGACACGCTCGAACAACAGCTCGTGGGCGGCGGCGGGCAAAAACGGCAAAAGCCCCTCGGCGGACCAGGCGCTGGGCGCCGAGCTGTCAAAACCGGCCTGCTGCAACGCGGCCGGCCAGTCGTGGCGCAGGTCGACCGGAACATGCACCAGGTTGCACGTCGGCTGCGCACCGTCGCCCCGCAACGTCGAAGACTTGAATTCCAGCACCCTGGGCTGGTCGAGTTCGTACACGGTGGTGCCATCGGGCCAGGGCAGCCGCCAGGCCCGCGAGTCCAGACCCGCAGCCAGGATCACCACCTGGCGTACGCCCGCTCGGGTCGCGTCGAGGAAGAACTGGTCGAAAAACGACGTCCGCGCGGCCATGTAGTCGACCATCCCCTGCATCCGCGGCTTCAGGTCGGGTTCGGCCTCGGCGATCTCGGCGGGCAGGTCGGGGGCCGCGAACCAGTTCCACATGCCGTCGCCCGCCGCGTTCAGGAACACCCGCGCGAAAGGATCGCTGATCAGCGGGTTTTCGCTCTCGGTTTCCGCCGCGCGGGCCGCCGCGACGCCCAATGCCGTCGCGCCCACACTCTCGGTGATCTCCCAGGTGTCGTTGTCCGTTCTGGCCACGCCCTCGTCCTCCCAATTCGCTAGCACAACTACCTACCTGAGCCTACGCGCGCGGCGTGTGAGCGTGCTGTGCACGCTGGCCCGAAGCTATCCGGGTTAAGTTGTCGGCGGGCCGCCAACAGCGCGGCCCCGGTCCAAAGGATCTCGACATGCGGGTTGACGGGCGCGACATCAGCGTTTCGGGCAGCTTGCTGCAACCGCTGACCCGACGGACCAACGACATCATCCGGCTCGTCGCCAGCGTCGTCTTCTTCGCGATCGTCATCGCCGGTTCCCTGATCACCCGCCCGCAGTGGGTCGCGTTGGAGCGATCGATCTCGGAGATCGTCGGGGTGCTGACCCCTACCCAGTCCGATCTCGTCTACCTGGCGTACGGCATCGCGATCCTGGCTCTGCCGTTCGCGATCCTCTTCGGTTTGATCGTCGCCCGGCAATGGAAGCTGCTCGGCGCCTACGCGGCCGCGGGGATCCTCGCGGTTCTCCCGCTCTCGATCGGCGGCAACGGCATCTCGGCACCCCGATGGCACTTCGACCTCACGGATCGCCCGCAGACCGCGTTGGCCCAGATCCTGGACGACCCGCGGTGGATCGCGATGCTCGCGGCGGTGCTGACCGTGTCGGGTCCCTGGCTCCCCGCGCGCTGGCGGCATTGGTGGTGGGCGCTGCTGCTGGCCTTTGTGCCGATCCACCTGTTCGTCAGTGCGATAGTCCCGGCGCGCTCCTTGGTGGGTCTCGCGGTGGGCTGGTTCGTCGGCGCGCTGGTGGTCCTGGTCGTCGGCACCCCCGCCCTGGAGGTGCCGCTGGATGGTGCGGTGCGCGCGATGGCCAAACGCGGATGTGTGGTCTTGCGGCTGCAGGTGGTCCGGCCCGCCGGACCGGGGCCGCTCGTTCTTTCGGCCCAGTGCCGGGATTCGGACGAGGCCGTCGTCGAGTTGTACGGTCCGCATCAGCGCAGCGGTGGCGCACTGGTCCAGCTCTGGCGAAAGCTGCGGCTGCGGGGCAGCGAGACCGGACCCCTGGTGGCGTCGATGTCCCGGGCCGTCGAGCATCGTGCACTGATGGCCATTGCCGTCGGCGAGGTCGGCGTTGCCAGCACGTCGCCGATCGCTGTCGCCAGCCTCGACCGGGGATGGATGTTGTATGCGCACAAGCCCGTTCGCGGGATCCCGCTTGACCAGTGCGCGACGAGGACGCCGGTTGCCAACGCGTGGGAGTCGCTGCAAATCCTGCACGACCACCAGATCTCGCACGGCGACCTGCGCGGCAACGAGATCATGGTCGATGACGGCACCGTGCTGTTCGGCGGATTCGGCAGCGCCGAGTACGGCGCCACCGACATCCAACTCCAATCCGACATCGCTCAGCTTCTCGTGACGACGTCGGCGCTGTATGACGCGGAGTCCGCGGTGGGCGCGGCGATCGAGGCCTTCGGCAAAGACGCCGTCCTGACCGCGTCGCGTCGGCTCACTAAATCTGCTGTGCCAAAACGGATCCGGCAATCGATATCCGATTCCGGCGCGGTTATCTCCGGGGCCCGCACGGAGGTGCAGCGTCAAACCGGAGCGGATCAGATCAAGACCGAAACCATCACCCGGTTCACCCGCAGCCAGGTCATTCAACTGGTCCTGCTTGGTGCGCTGGTCTATGTCGCGTATCCCTTCATCAGCACAGTGCCGACGTTCTTCTCCGAAGTGAGTAAGGCGAACTGGTGGTGGGCACTCCTGGGCTTGGTGATATCTGCGCTGACATATCTGGGCGCGGCGGCAGCGTTATGGGCCAGCGCCGACGAATCGGTGAGCTTCTGGAAGCTCTCAATCGCGCAGGTGGCCAACACTTTTGCGGCAACTACCACCCCGGCCGGGGTCGGCGGCCTGGCGCTGAGCACACGATACTTGCAAAAGGGGGGAGGGCTGTCCGCGGTGCGGGCCACCACTGCGGTGGCGCTGCAGCAATCCGTGCAGGTGATCATGCACGTGATCTTGTTGATCTTGTTCAGCACCGTTGCCGGCGCATCGATGGACCTCTCGCACTACGTGCCGAATGCTACGGTGCTGTACCTGATCGCGGGTGTGGCGCTGGGCATCGTCGGCGCGTTCCTTCTGGTGCCCAGGCTGCGGCGCTGGCTGGCAACAGACCTGCGTCCGAGACTGAAGGAGGTGGCCCGTGACCTGGCAGAGGTTGCCCGCGAACCGAAGCGATTGGGACTAATCGTACTTGGTTGTGCCGGAACGACTCTCGGCGCCGCGTCGGCGCTTTGGGCCAGCGTCCAAGCCTTCGGCGGCGGCGCATCGTTCGTCACCTGCACGGTAGTGACCATGGTCGGCGGAACGCTGGCCTCGGCCGCGCCGACGCCCGGCGGCGTCGGCGCCGTCGAAGCGGCGCTGATCGGTGGCCTGGCCGCCTTCGGCGTACCCGCGGCCGTCGGGGTGCCATCGGTTCTGCTATACCGGGTGCTCACCTGTTGGATACCCGTGTTCGTCGGCTGGCCGGTGATGCGGTGGCTAACCGAGAACGAGATGGTCTGACCGACTTGGCTTATGGCACGTCGGGTCACACTGCGCACACCAGCGGCAAATCCGCTATCACCGGTGCTGGCGCTTTCAAAAGTCGCCTAGCGGTTAGCCCCTGACCGCTCAGGGTTCGCCGGGCTCGGCCTGAGCGACGACCAAAACGGTTGATCTCCTGATACTTTCGCCGACCGCCGTGGTGAGAAAGACCAGGTAGTAGTCCTCGGGCACCGACTGCGCCACCGTGATAGGGACGTCGATGCTGGCCGATCCGTCGGATGCGAACTGCCCAGACGCGGGTGCCGACGTGATCCCGCCGTCGGAGGATGTGCCGGTGATGGTGTAGCCGCCGGCGCCGTCGACCATCCGTTGCGCGTCGACCTTCACGGTGCCGGTGTGTCCCGGCGCGATCGTGACGATGGGTCGGGTGACGTTAGCGGTCACCGCCGAACTGCCCGCACCGAACGACGGCGGCGCGGAGGATTCGGCCGTGCCCCACACTTTGTTCGGGTAGGCGGCAAGCGAAAACTTGAGCTCGCCGCCGCTGCGGATGATCGACTCCGGGATCCACGTGTGATCGGTGGCCTGGTCGTCGATGCTCAGGCCGCTGATGTATCTCGGGTGGTGCGGTCCCGATGCGCCCGGGGCGGACATCCGAATGAATCTCCCTCCCGGAAGGGCGATTACGACCCGATCGAACAGCGGTGCGGCCACGGTGAGGATCGGCGTCGCCGGGGTGCTCGGGTACAGGCCGAGGGCGGCCCAGACGTACCAGCTGGACAGCGCGCCGAGATCGTCGTTGCCCGGCTCGCCATCGGGGGTCGGACCGAACAGGCCGCGCACCCGGTCAACCGTGTGCTCGGTCTTCCATGGTTGACCGATGTAGTTGTACAGCCACGGCACCCCGAAGCCAGGCTCGTTGCCGGCCCAGAGATAGGGCTCCTTCGGGCCCGCGTTGAGCTCTTTCGTGAAGCGGTCGAGGCGGTCGCCTACTGCGGTGCGGCCGCCGAGCGCGGTCACCAGGCCGGCGACGTTGTGCGGCACCCACCAGACATACTGCTCGGCGTTGCCCTCGTCGAATCCTTCCTGGCCGAAGCCCAAAGGGGAGTCCACGAACCCCGGGCCGGGCTGGAAGAATCCCATCGCGTCGCGGGGGGAGATGTATCGGGTGGTCGGATTGAACAGGTTCTGCCAGTACTGCGCCCGGTTCTGGAATTCGGCCGCTGTCGCCGCATCGCCAAGTGACTCGGCGAATCGGGCGATGGCGAAGTCGTCAACCGACCACTCCAGCGTGATCGAGGCGCTGGCGCCGAACGTCTCTGGTGCGTAGCCCAATTCCAGATAGGCGGCGATGCCCGGCCGCTCCACGTAGCCGTTGAGCCCGACACCGCCCGTGGTTGCCGCGTTCACCATGTAGCGCAGTGCAGTTTTGACGTCGAAATCCTTGGCGCCGAAAGCGTAGAGGTCGGCGATGAGCGGTACCACGCTGTCTCCGGTCATCTCGCCGGTCGCGGAATTCGCAAGCGCCCAACGGGGAAACGATCCGCTCTGCTCGGCGTCGTTGACGAGCGATTGGGCCATGTCGCTGGCGCGCGCCGGGAAGAGCAGTCCCTGCAGGGCCGCCAGGCCCCGGTAGGTGTCCCAGTCGGAGAAGTTGGTGTACTGGGTGCGGCCCCGGGGCACGGTGTGGATGAAGCCGTCGAAGCCGATGTAGCGTCCGTCCGCGTCGTTGAAGGTGTTGGGGTTTAGGAGCGTGCGGTACAGGGACGTGTAGAAGGTGTCGAGATGGCCAACGTTCCTGCCGGCCACCGCGATGCACGACAGCGTGGCGTTCCATTCGGATACCGCTGCGGCGCGCACGTCATCGAAGCCTTTCCCGCCCTCGGCCGCGAGGTTCGCCAACGCTCCGTCGACACCGACGTAGGAGATCGCGGTCCGCACCTCGAGCACCGAGCCGGCCGGGAACGCCACGTACCCCCCGCTGTACGGCGACGCCGCGCTTCGGGCGCCGGGGTAGACCGAATAGCCGTCCCAGGAGCCATAGGAGGTGAACGGCTGGCTGAACTTCATGGCGAAATACACCGTGTAGGTGTTGGTCTTGCTGCAGAATCCGCCGCTGGTCGCCCATCCGGTGATCGTGGTGTTGTCCTCGCGGATCTGAATGGCTGCGCGGGAATTGCCCGCCAGCGACGCGCCGGAACGTACGTGGAACACCGCGGCGCGGCCGTTGCGCGGATAGCGGAACCGGCCGACGCCGGTGCGGGTGGTGGCGGTGAGTTCCGCGGTCACGCCGGTGCCGGGGAACCGCACGGTGTAATAGCCCGGCACGCCCCGCTCGGTGTCGTCGTGGGCGATCCTCTCCCAGGCTTTCCACGGCTGCGAGCCGATCGGGGTGGTGGTCGGCAGCATCGAGATGTCGCCGAACGCGGCACAGCCCACCGAGGCGTGGGTCATGCTGAACCCGGTCGAGCGCGGGTTGTCGTAGTTGTAACCGGCGTAGTTGCCGAAGGTGTCCGGCGAGTACTGCACCATCCCGAACGGCACTGAGGCGCCCGGAAAGTTGTTGATCTCCCCCACCGTCTCACCGCCCGTCCCGGTGCCGATGAGCGTGTCGACGTGGTCGACGGGATTGGCGACCAACTCCGGCTCACCGTCGTAGCCAATCGGCGGAGCCGCCGCGATAAAAGCCACGAAGACGGCCGTGAGAGCGATGATCGCGATAACCGCGACGAGGGCCCGACGTGACCGCATAGCTGTCTCTTACTGCATTATCGTCCGTTCGCGTGGCATTTCGAGGGCGATTTCCCCGGGTTCCACTAGCAACGTCGGCGTCGACTTGGGCTAGTCTCATTCCCGCGTGGCTGGCGCAGGTACCGGCCCGATCCTGGGGAGATTTGATTGATGAAACATTTGATGGCAGCAACGGTTACCGTGGCGCTCGGTTTGGCGCTGGTGGGTTGCGGCTCGAGCAACAAGACATCGACATCGACATCAACGTCGACATCGACTTCCACATCCACATCGACCTCGACAAAAACGTCGACGACCTCCGCGACGCCGGGCGCCGCCGGCCCGACCATCGCCGACTACATCCGTGACAGCCACATCACGGAGACCCCCGTCCATCACGGCGATCCCGGCCCCAACGTCGATCTGCCGATGCCCGCGGGTTGGCAGCTCAACCCGAACGCCGGAACGTCTTACGGGGGAATCGTTTTGGCACAGCCGGCGAATCCTTCCGATCCGCCCACCATCTCGGCGCTGTTTTCGAAACTCACCGGTGACATAGACCAGGCCAAGCTCATCCAGTACGCCCCCAACGAGCTAATCGGCCTCCCCGGCTACCAGGGCACCGGTAACGGCCAGGCCTCCACGCTGGCCGGCTTTCAGGCCTGGCAGCTGAACGGCACCTACCAGAGGGACGGCAAGACGAGGGCCGTCGCGCAGAAGACGGTGGTGATTCCCAGCCAGGGTGCGGTGTACGTGCTCCAACTCAACGCCGACTCCCTGCAGAGCGATCAAGGGCCGTTGATGGACGCGACGAACATCATCGACGACCAAACCACCATCACCGGTACCTGACCGTCGACTAGTCGGGGGATTGCGCCGCGGAGACGAACGCGCTCCGCGGCGCCCCCGTCTGAAATCGCTACGCCGTGACGCGCGATCGGCCTTACGGTATTGGTCATGGCAGAACAGTCGTATGCGATAGACGTCGGACACCCACCGTCGGCGGTACTCAGGATCGTCAACCCAGCGCTGGCCTTTCTGTTGCGCACCCCGCTTGCCGGCCCCGCACGCAAGCAGCTGATGGTGTTGAGCTTCACCGGGCGAAAGACGGGTCGGCCGTACTCGATTCCCTTGAGCGCCCACCTGATCGACCATGACCTCTATGCGCTGACGGACAAGCCGTGGAAGCAGAACTTCCGCGACGGCGCCCCCGCCCAGGTGGTCTACAACGGCAAGACCACCGCCATGCGCGGCGAGCTCATCCGCGACCGCGCCGCCGTCTCCGACCTGTTCCACCGCTGCGCCGAGTCCTATGGCGCGCAGCGCGCGCAGCGCATGATGGGACTGAAATTCCGCGAACAGCGAATACCGACGCGCGAGGAGTTCGAAGAAGCGGTAGACCGCATGCACCTGGCGGCCGTCCGGTTGACTCCGGCTTAGTAGCCATTTCAAAGTTGTTGGCGAAGTCTTTCGACGAGACCGACCAACCGTGCATGATGCGAACCCGCCCAGTAGATCCGCCCGCATTCCACGCAGCGGCTGAACTCCTCGTAGTACTGGCGGGTCAACGGCTCGAGCTGGTCGATCACCTCGTCCTTGGAGACCGCGGCCAACTCGCCGTTGCAGTGCAGGCACCGGGTGAGTGGCGCCAGCCGTTGGCCCAGGTCCAGGCGTCTTATCACCTCGAGCGTCTGTTCCTCGGGATGCTGGGAGTGCACGAACAGACCGTGCGTGATGGCTCTGCGCTTTAGCAGGCCCCGATCGCGGGTCAGCAGGATCCGCTGCTCGTCCAGGCTGACCTCGGCCAGGGTCGCGTCGTCGGCGTCGCTCGACCACCACACGTCGAATCCGAGCACTCGAAGCAGCCGCGCGAGTCGGCCGAGATTGACGTCGACGGCGAACCGCGGGTCTCGCAGCGGCACCGGCCGCAGCCTGGCGGTCGGGCCGATGTCGAGCGCCTCGAACGTCGGGTAGGCGGCGATGCGGTCGCCGGCGCTCGGGCGGTGGCCGAATCCCCGCGGCGATCCGTTCACCAGGATGAGGTCGACCTCGGTATGCGGAATGCCCATCGCCTCCAGCACGTCCTTGACCGTCTGATGGCTGCGGAACGGGCGGCGCACAGCCACACCCCGGGACTCGGGTGGCAAGAAGTCGTTGAGCTCGGCGTACGCCCGAACCTCAACGTGGCCGCCAGGCTCGCTCACCCACCCGGCCCCGCGCCCGCGCCCGCATGGGTTCGGGTGATGATCGGCCGCGGGTGACCCGCACCGATCACCGTCCGTCGCACCGTCTCCGCGACGGCCTCCGCCCGGCCGTCCGGCACCAAGGCGATCACACAGCCGCCGAATCCGCCGCCCGTCATTCGTGCGCCCAGAGCACCCGCGCGCACCGCGGTATCGGCGATCAGGTCGATGTGTTCGGTGGTGATTTCGAAATCGTCACGCATGGACACCTGTGAGGCGGTCAAGATGTGGCCGGCTTCAACGAAGTCCGAATTGCCCAATGCCGCAACGAAATCCAGTACCCTGCCGTTCTCGGTGAGAACATGGCGTGCGCGGCGGGAATCGATCGTGCTGCGGACCACGTCCAAATCCGCGCGCCCGCGATCCCAGACGTCGCGCAAGGATGACGCCCGCAAATCGGCGGCCGCCCGCTCACAGGACGCGCGACGGGCCGCGTATTCGCCGCCAACGTGCTCATGGCGCGCACGGGAGTCGATCAGCAGCAGCACGACGCCGTTAGCTTCGGGGTCGAAGGCCACCGGCGCGACTGTGAGGTCGCGAAAATCGATCAGCAGCGCCGTCGACGGCTCCCCGAACAGCGATGCCAGCTGGTCGAGCAAACCCGTTGGCGCGCCGACATACTCGTTTTCGGCCCGCTGGGCCATCCGCGCCTGCTCTTTTTCGTCGATGCGCATACCGGCGGCGGCCGCAATAGCGCCCAGCACCGCGCATTCCAACGCCGCCGAGGAAGACAGGCCCGACCCCATCTCCACGTCGCTGGTGATCGACATCGTGCCGCCGGGTATCGGTTGGCCGGTTTGACGCAGTGCCCACACCACCCCGGCGACATACGCGGCCCAGCCGGTCACCTGGCCGGGAACGGTGCCGAGCGGAAACCGCACCGCGTCGTTTGCGCGCGCGCTGTGCACGGTGATCCCGTCGGTGCGGTCCGGCCAGAACGTCACCGCGGTGCGCTGCGGCAGCGCGATCGGCAGCGCGAACCCCAGGTTGTAGTCGGTGTGCTCCCCGATCAGATTGATCCGCCCGGGAGCGGCGTACCGGACGCTGGACTCGGTCATCGGCCGAGCTCCCGCAGCCGCAGGGCCACTCTTTCCGGCGTGACGTCGCTAATGAACGCGTCCATCGCCGATTCCGAGGCCGCCAAGTACTTGAGCTTGGTGGCGCTGCGCCGGATCGACATCAGCTCGACGTGGAAGTAGCCGTCGCCCTGGACTTCGGTCGCAGCGAACTGGTGCAGCGCCGAAATATACGGCAGCGGACCCGAATACATCCGATCGAACCGCCCGAGCACGTCGAGGTAGACCCGCGCGAACCCGTCGAGTTCGTCCTCGTCGAGTTCGACGAGGTTGCGCACGAACCTGTTCGGGTAGATGTGCACCTCGACCGGCCAGCGCGCCGCGAACGGCACGAACGCAGTGAACAGCTCGGTGCGCGCGACGACACGGCTGCCGTCGGCGACCTCGCCCGCCAACAGGTCGGCAAACAGGTTGCCGCCGTGACGCATCCGATGTTCGCGCGCCTGCCCCAACATGGCGGCGGTCCGCGGCGTCAGATAGGGGTAGCCGTAGATCTGACCGTGCGGGTGGGTCAGCGTCACCCCGATTTCCTCGCCGCGGTTTTCGAAGCAGAACACCTGCTCGATGCCTGGCGCGGCCATCAGGTCGGCGGTGCGGTGCCGCCACGCCTCTACGACCAGCCGGGCGTGCGCCGGTGCCAACTCTGCGAACGACCCGGTGTGTTCGCTCGAAAAGCAGATCACCTCGGTGCGGCCATGCCCTGGAGCGGTCACGAAGCCGGCGGGGGGCGCAGACGTCAGCTCACCGCTGCCGGACAGGCTCGGGAACCGGTTTTCGAAAACGACGACGTCGTAGCCGGCGGCCGGCACCTCGCTGGTCAGGCCCGTCTGACCCGGACACAGCGGGCACAGGTCAGGGGATGGCTTGTAGGTGCGGTCTTGGCGCAGCGCCGCGACGATCACCCACTGCCCCGTCGACCGGTCGAACCGCAATTGCGACTGATCCGGGTCGCGCTCCGGCAAGGGCCTGCGATCCTCGACCGGTGCCGGGCAGTGCCCGGGCAGCGAGAAGAAGAGCAGGTCGCGGCCATCGGCCAGCTTCGCCCGCGTAGGCCCTGTCACGACGTCGAACACTAGCTTGATCGCTTCGTCGCGGTTCGGGTAGCCACGACTGACGAGCTCGACGCCGCCGAGACCCTGGCCCGATATCGAACCTCGGCACCCGAGACGGCCTGCAAGAACCGGCCCCCGCGGCGAGCTGAAGCTCTGCTACAGCCCGGGCAGGCAGGCGGGGAAGTAGCACGGCTGGTTGGGGCCCTGAGCTTTCATGAGGAGAGCGCCCAGATGGCCAAGTGACGGCAAGAGGATCGCGTCCACCTGCGCCTTTTGATCCTGAGGCAGATTGCGGCTGTCCAGGTCCACCATGGTGACCTGCTGCTGCAGCCCCGCGATCCGCTGATTTCGCTGCTGCGGGGTGAGACTGTCCCAGGCGCCGTCCAGGTCTGCGATCTGGCGTCGCAGCTCCTCCGCCTCCGCCATGGGGTCGCCCAGGCTGGGGGGCGGCAGCAGCGGGTAGAACTGGCTCAGCGCCGGTGGCGAGACGACCTCGGCCTGCGCCGGGCTCGAGGTCGCCAACGTGCCGGCCACCAGGCCGGCCACAACTAGGGCTGTGATTCTCATTGGGATACACCGAATTTCGTGCTACTAGGGTGCGAACACGCAGATGAAGCCGAGGGCCCGCAGGCATTCCTCGCGGGTGCGGAATACGGGAGGTGGCGGCGGCGGGGGAGGCCCTTCGACGATGTTGTCGGGGCAGCCGCCGTAATAGCCGGGAGGACACTGCTCGTGGTAAACGTGGCATTCGTTCAAGTCCCACCCGGTAGCCCGCAAGCCGGGCCACACGTAATCGCCCGGACACCAGCGCATCCCAGGTCCGTGGTAGCACCCCGATCTTGACGAACAGTGGTCATTGTCCGCATAAGCGGTACCCGCGGGCAGCCAGACTCCGGCCACCGCAACCCCGCCCGAAAGCAGGGCGCTGGCAACCACCCGCTCCAGGGTATGGATGGCGTCCATGTTTCTAGGCTGCCGCACACCGCTTGCCAGATTTTCGCCAAATCCTTGCGAAATTCTTGCGTTCGCTCGCCACGATTTGCCCTCGGCGGCTCCACAACACGACTCGTGCCGTTCCTGATCGAGGTCAAGAACCGGTACGACCCGGATGATGTGTTCAAGTTCGCCCAGAGCATCCCGCTGTCGCTGAAGCCCAAAAAGTCAGGTTGGTTCTGAGCCGGCGTCATTTTTTCGCATCCAGCCCGGACGATTCAAATCGTGAGTGCGTCAACACTTTGTCGTTTTGTTCTATAGACAGACTGCACATATCGTTGACAGTCACCTACAGTGGCCATACATTCTCTGAAAGTCGTCCGCGACCGATGACTCGCGGAATTGATCAGGAGACCGCCATGGCCGTCGGTACCGCTCCCGCAAGCGTTTTCGACGCCGACATACCGACGCTGGCGTACGGCGACGAGGAAACTCCCGCCGAGGTCTATCCCCGCCTGCGGGAGGCGCAACGCCAAGCCCCGGTCGCACTCGGTCCGCACGGACCCGAAGCGCTCTCCTACCACCTCGTCCGGTCCCTTCTTCGGGATACCCGGTTCCAGATCCCGCCCGGGCTGAATCTCCTAGCCCAGGGCATCAGCTCGGGTCCGCTCTGGGACAAGGTGGTTGACAGCATCATCTGCCTGGAAGGCGACGCCCACCATCGGCTGCGCAGCCTGACGTCCAAGGCCTTCACCCCCCGCGCGACCCTGCGCCTGCACGACACCATGGTCGACGTGATGAACGGGATCGTCGACCGGGTCGCCGACGCGGGCCGCTGTGACGTCGTCGCCGACATCGCACGCCCCTACCCGGTCCCTATCATCTGCGCGTTGCTCGGCGCTCCCCGCGAGGATTGGCAACAGTTTTCCCGGTGGGCCGACGACATCTTCAAAGCCTTCAGCTTCGGTGTTGACTTCGCCGTGGAAGAACGTGCTGTCATGCGCGCGTGGGGCGAGTTCGACGACTACGTCGACGACATGGTCGCCCGGCGCCGACACAACCTGACTGACGACCTGCTGTCCGACCTGATTCGCGCCGAGGATGACGGCGACCGCCTCAACGCCGCCGAACTGCGCATGCTCGCCGGCGGCCTGCTATTGGCGGGGACGGACACCACCCGGAACCAGGTGGCCGCCTCGGTGCACGTCCTGTGCGAGCACCCGGAGCAGTGGGAGCTGCTCAGAGGGCACCCCGAACTGGCGATGCACGCGGTCGAGGAAACCATGCGGCACTCGCCGATCGCGTGCGGAACCCTGCGCGTGGCAGTCGAGGAAGCCGAGGTCGACGGCTATATCTTCCCCGCCGGCACGATGATCCTGGTGAACACCGCTGCGGCCAACCGTGATCCCGCCGTGTACGACGACCCGGACCGCGTCGACATCACGCGCGAGGGGGCTCCGCCGATACTGACTTTCGGCGGCGGCGTGCACTACTGCCTGGGCGCCAACCTGGCCAGGCGCGAGATCGCCGAAGCGTTGGGCGTCCTCGCCCATCGGATGCGCAACCCGCGCATTGCCGGACCGGTGCCCTGGAAGCCGATGGTCAGCCTGAGCGGGCCTAAGAGTCTGCCCATCGAATTCGACACGGAGCGGTGAAGGCGCGGTGCTGGTAATAGCGGACAACTTCATCCGGGCCGAAAGCGACCTGTATTTCGGCAACATCGTCGGCGACGGCGGATTCGGCAAACTCACCCACATCCGGGAGCTCACGCCGCTGGACAAGCAGCTGGTGGTGCGGTCGAACCGCGACACGCTGTATTCGGCGGGGGTCTTCGATCTCGACGCCGGGCCAGTCACGATAACGATGCCCGATCCCGGCGGCCGGTTCATGTCGATGCAGGTGATCACCGAAGACCATTACGTGCCCGCCGTGTTCTATGGGCAGGGCGAACACACGCTTACCCGCGACGACATCGGGACGCGGTATGTCGCGGTGGCCATTCGCACCCTGGTCAATCCGAACGATGAGGCCGATCTCGACGACGTCCATGCGCTGCAGGACGCAATCGCGGTGCAGCAGGACGACGCCGGCAGCTTCGAGATACCCGACTGGGACCACGTGAGCCAGGAGGCGGTACGCGACGCGCTCCTTCAACTGGCGGCCACGTTGCCCGACTCCAAGAAGATGTTCGGCACCAAAGACGACACCGATCCGGTGCGACGGCTGATCGGCTCGGCAGCGGCATGGGGCGGCAATCCGGAAAAGGACGCCATCTATTTCAGCGTCCACCCGGCCGAAAACGACGGCGCCAAAGTGTATCGGATCTCCGTCGGCCAGGTGCCCGTCGATGGGTTCTGGTCGGTCACCGTCTACAACAATGACGGTTACTTCACGCCCAACCCGCAAAACGCGTATTCGCTCAACGACATCACGGCCCGGCGCGGCACCGGCGGCATCATCACCATTCAGTTCGGCGGGTGCGACGCCGCGACACCAAACTGCTTGCCGATCACGCCGGGGTGGAACTACCTGGTCCGGCTGTACCGGCCGCGAGACGAGATCCTCAGCGGCGAGTGGACATTCCCCGAAGCGCAACCGATTTTGTGAGGCGAATGACCGCGATCAGCCTGGCGAATCGCGCAAGCTGAAACTGTCGACGAGCGTGACCAACGTATCCATGCGTCGCTCGTAGGCACGGCGAGCGCGGCTGGGACTGTCTATGAGCGCGCCGAGGTCCTTCAGACCGTCTGTCGTGGCGACCAGAACAGCGGCAAGATCGTCGGCGTCGACGGTTTCGGGTAGATCACCGTCGGCCTGGGCCTCTCTGATCAGCCCGGCGACGAGACCGACCCAGGTGCGCATGTGGTCGCGGACCACATCGCTGACACCCGCGACGCGGGCCAGGTCACGGGTGAGCCGAGACACGCTGAAGGCGCTGGGGTCGCGATGGACCTTCACCAGCGCCAAGGCGACGGCACGCAGCCGATCGAACGCGCGGGTCTCGGCACCGATCGCCGCGACGACGGAATCGATCCACTGCCGCTGTTTCTCCTCGATCACGGCCAGCGCGAGTTGTTCCTTCGACGAGAAGTGAAAGTAGAACGCCCCCTTGGTCAGTCCGCTGCGTTCGATGAGTTGGGCCATCGTGGTCTCGGCGTACCCGCGTTCGGCGAACACCTCGGCCGCGGTTTGCAGCAGAAACGCGCGGGTGGCGACGCCCTTCGGGGTGACTGCGGGGGATGGCACGGGCTGATTTTATCAGGAACCGACCGCACGGTATGGCTAGACATACCGGCCGGTCGGTTTTATTCTCAGCGTTGTGGACTCTTCAGAAAGGTGACAGCCATGGAGTACAAAGGCCAACGCGCGTTGGTGACGGGCGCTTCTTCGGGGATCGGAGAGGTGTTCGCGCGGGAACTGGCGCGGAGGGGCGCCGATCTGGTACTCGTCGCCCGGTCCGGCGGGAAACTCGCAGCGCTCGCCGACGAATTGAGCGCTTCGTTTGGGGTGACTGCCGATGTCGTGGTTGCCGATCTGGCCAAACCGTCGGCGGCCACTGAGCTGGCCGAGTCGGTGGCGGCACGCGATCTGCAGATCGACATCCTCGTCAACAACGCCGGATTCGGCCTATTCGCACCGCTTTACGAGGCCGATCCCGGGGCGCTCACCGACATGGTCCGTCTCAACGTGGAGGCGCTGGTGGACCTGACGCGGCTGTATCTGCCGGGCATGGTCGAGCGCGACCGCGGTGCAATCGTCAACGTTGGTTCGACGGCGGGCTTTCAGCCGGTCCCGTATATGGCGGTGTATGGCGCGACCAAGGCCTTCGTACTCTCGTTCACCGAGGCGCTGTGGGCCGAAACCCGCGGCACCGGCGTGCGGGTGACGGCGCTATGTCCCGGATCGACCGACACCGGATTCTTCGATGTAGCCGGCGAGGACGCGCAAGTGGGCCACCGCATCGCCCCGGAGCGGGTGGTGCAGGCCGCATTTCGTGCCCTCGACCGGCGGTCCAGCTCCGTGGTCACCGGCGGCTTCGAAAGCTGGATGCTGACCAACTCGTCGCGCCTGGCGTCACGCCAACTGGTTGCGCGGATGGCCGAGCGGACCATGCGGCCGAAGAACCGCGGCAGGGAGGCCGTGAATCAGGGGATCGGCGGGTGAAATGACGACCAGGGGTGAGCCGATTCTAGTTGGGCGGCAACGCGAATGAGGATGTCCTCCCAGCCGTAGGCGGCGGCGAGCTGAATGCCGATCGGAAGCCCCTCGGCGTTGCGGTGCAGCGGCAGGTTGATCGCGGGTTGCCCGCTCATGTTGAACGGCGGCGTGAACGCGGCGAACCGACCGGCCCGGCGCATCGGCGCCGTGGGATGCTCGGGGTTGTTCTCGAATTCCGTTAGCAGCACTGGCGGTTCGGCCACCGTTGGCGTGAGCAGCAGGTCCCAGCCGTCCGCCCACCACTGCTGCAGAGTGCGCCGGAAGGCCGACACCGCGCCCTCGGCGATGGCGTAGTTGACGGCGGTCAACCGCCGCGCCTGCTCGATGTGCACCCAGTTGACCGGCTCGAGGTCGTCGGCGGT
>Ga0318560_10000073_pt1 | contig 19638 bp, 15 predicted proteins | sample GRESIP065b5f22_FD_202537 | JGI IMG/M metagenome (GOLD analysis project Ga0318560, IMG submission 202537) | Tropical soil microbial communities from Luquillo Experimental Forest, Puerto Rico - GRE.SIPMG.065b5f22 | ecosystem: Environmental > Terrestrial > Soil > Tropical forest > Bulk soil... | reverse complement strand
ACGTGGACGACCCGCTCCTGGAGCGCGCCGACCGCGACGGCGAGGACTGGCGTGAGCTGGCCGACCGGGAGATCGAGCGGTACCGGGGCGATATGGAGGCGTTGCGGGCGCTGCCGCCCGCCCGGCTAGTCGGGGCGGTGGAGGCGCTCCCGCTGATCGACCGCATGAACCAGGTCCTAGCCGACCGCGGCGCGCTGTACGAGGTGGACAGCGACGTCTATTTCTCCCGGGCCACCGACCCGGAGTTCGGCGCCGTGTCGCGCCTCGGCCCGGCGGACATGCTGGCGCTGTCGGCCGAGCGGGGCGGCGACCCGGGCCGGCCGGGCAAGAAGGATCCGCTGGACTGCCTGGTCTGGCTCGCGGCCCGGCCTGGGGAGCCGTCGTGGGATTCCGGGTTCGGGCCGGGCAGGCCGGGCTGGCATGTGGAGTGCGCGGCGATCGCGACGCACTACCTCGGCCCGGTGTTCGACGTGCAGGCGGGCGGGACTGACCTGATCTTCCCGCATCATGAGTGCAGTGCCTCGCACGCGCGGGTGGCCTTCGCGGACCAGGCGCATGACGCCTTCGCCCGGTGTTACGCGCATGCCGGGATGGTGCGCCTGGACGGGGAGAAGATGTCCAAGTCGCTGGGCAACCTGGTCTTCGTGTCCCGCCTGGTGGCCGACGGGGCGGACCCGATGGCGATCCGGCTGGCCATCCTGAGCCATCACTACCGTGGGGACTGGGACTGGACCGCTGCCGGGCTGGCCGCGGCGCGAGACCGCCTGGCCCACTGGCGCGCCGCGGTGCACCGGGCTGGTTCCGCCGCGCGCCCCGCGCCGAGCGAACCGGGTGCCGGGGTGACCGCGGCGGACGTGCCCACCGCCGACAGCGTCCTTGCCGCGTTGCGGGGACACATCGCCGACGACCTCGACGCCCCCGGCGCGCTGGTCGTCGTGGACCGCTGGGCGTCGGCCATCACGGACGCCGCGGCACTGCCGCCGGGGACAGCCGCATCGGCGGAACTTGTCCGCGACACCGTGGATGCCCTGCTCGGCATCGCGCTCTGAGGCGCACCGACGCGGCGCGCGCCGCGCTGGCGCCTGGATGTGGTCGGCCGCGCGCCGTGTCAAGGCGGCCTCACCCGGCGGTGGACAACGCGCGCCGTTGTGGCGCGTTTGTCCACAGTGCCTGCCGTAGCCTCGTGTCCGGTCTTCCGGCGCACGAGCCTGGATTTCATGGAAACCGCCCAGCCCTCGCACGATGACAATTCCGTCGTTCCGCCGCCCGCCGACCCGGGCCCGCCGCCCGCCGACCCGGGCCCGCCGCGTGCGGACCCGGGCCCGCCGCGTGCGGACCTCGGCCGGCCATCCGAGCGCGGAGACACGAGCCCGTGGCCCCAGCAGGACGTGACCCTGCCCCGCGTCCGGGTCAGCGGCCCAACCGACATGCTCGCGGTGGTGCCGCATCTACTTGGATTCCATCCGCAGCTGAGCTTCGTGGTGATCGGGGCCGGCGGCCCGCGCCAGCGACTGGAAATCGGGTTCCGGTACAACCTGCCCGACCCTCCGGGCGCCGAGGCGGCGGCCGAGATCGCCGATCACGCGGTGGCCGTGCTTGCGCAACGCGGGATCACCACGGTGATCGCTATCGGTTATGGTCCCGGTCGGCTGGTCACCCCGGTCGCGGACGCCTTCGCCGCCGCGGCCCGGCGGCGCCGCCTGCACCTGCGCGAGCTTCTCCGCGTGGAAAACAGCCGGTACTGGTCGTACCTCTGCGCTAACCCGGCATGCTGCCCCGCCGATGGCACGGTCTTCGACTACCCGTCCCACCCGGCGGCCGCCGCGATGACCGTCGCGGGTCTGGCCGCTTACCCCGACCGCGACGCCGTCGCTGCGACCCTGGCCCCGCTGACCGGCGCGGCAGCCCGGTCCATGGACCAGGCCATCGAGCGAGCCTGCGCGCGGGCGCAGGCGCTGATGGACCGAGCGCGGCGCAAGGGGCCCGGCAATCCGCTGCGGCTGGCGATCAGCCAGGGGCGGCGTGCGGTGCGGGACGCGATCGGTGTGTACCGCGGCGGGGGGCGGATCACCGACGAGGACACGTTCGCCTGGCTCGCCGTCAGCCTGATCCATCTCGCCGTTCGAGACGACGCGTGGGCGCGGATGATCCCTGAGCACCGCCAGGCGCACCTGGCGCTGTGGGCCGATATCGTCCGCCGGGCTGACGGCCCATGGGTGCCCGCTCCGGCCTCGCTGCTTGCCTTCACCGCGTGGCAGGCGGGCGACGGCACGCTGGCCAACATCGCTCTTGACCGGGCCCTGGCCGCCGACCCCGGCTACTCCATGGCCCTCCTGTTACGCGACGTCCTGGCCGCCGGGGTACCTCCTTCGCAGGCCCGGCTGCCGATGACGCCAGAGGAGGTTGCGGAGAGCTACGCACTGGCGGAGGCCCCGGCCTCGCCGGTGCCGAGGCAAAGCAGGCAGCGGCGGCCGGGTCCGGGGAAGCGGCGACGAGCCCCGGGCAAGCGACGGCCGGGCGGAGCGCCCCGGCAAGCGGATCCGGGTGGCTGACCGGGTAAGTTACCCCACGGTAGACTCTGTCCGCCTCTGACCCGGGTCATTGGAACTTGCCGCCCCGGGCAAGGCGCAGTCATCCTCGAGGCAAGGGCCACGCCGGTAACGGAAGCAGGGCCACGACTGTGACAGAAGGGAGGCGTGGCATGGCCGACGCCGCAGTGGGCACGGGACCGTCCGGCGCCGCCGGGCAGGCCACGGCGGCGGCGTTGGTGCAACTGCCGCCCGTGGTGGCGGCGGAGTACCGCGCGGCCGTCGCCGCGCTCCGTCAGTCCTATGCTGCCCTTCCCCCCGGGGCCCCGGTCCGGCTGGCCAAGCGCACCTCGAACCTGTTCCGGTTCCGCGAGCCGGCGCCCAAGGTGCCAGACCGCCGCGCGTTGCCCGGGCCGAGGGGCGCGGCCGGGCTGGACGCCTCCGCGTTCACCCGGGTGCTGCACGTCGACCCGGCAGCCAGGGCCGCCGTGGTCGGCGGCATGACCACCTACGAGGATCTTACGGACGCCACCCTCCAGCACGGTCTGATGCCGCTGGTCGTCCCGCAGCTCAAGACGATCACCCTCGGCGGCGCGGTCACCGGCCTCGGCATCGAGTCGACCTCGCTGCGCAGTGGCCTGCCGCACGAATCGGTCACCGCCATGGAGATCCTCACCGGGGATGGAAGGGTAGTCACGGCGACCGCCGAGGGCGAGCATGCCGAGTTGTTCCGCGGCTTCCCGAACTCTTATGGCACGCTCGGCTACGCCCTGTCGCTCACCATCGAGCTGGAGCCGGTAGCGCCCTACGTGCACCTGCGGCACTTCGCCTTCACGACCCCGGAGGCGTGCATGGAAGCGGTCGCCGAGGTCGCCGCGGAGGGCAGCCTGCGGGGCCACCGGGCCGACTTCATCGACGGCACCGCGTTCGGGCTCGACGAGATCTACCTCACGGTCGGCGCCTACAGCGAGGTGGCACCCTGGCGCAGCGACTACAACGGCAAGAACATCTACTACCAGTCGGTGCGCGGACCGCGGGAGGACTTCCTGACCATCCGCGACTACCTCTGGCGCTGGGACACCGACTGGTTCTGGTGCTCGCGGCCGTTCGGTGTGCAGAACCCGCTGATCCGCACGCTATGGCCGCGTCGTTACCGGCGTTCCGACGTGTACCGGTCGCTGGTCGCCTTCGACCGCCGGCACCGGCTGTCCGATGCCCTGACCGCTCACCGCGGGCTCCCGCCGCGGGAGGCGGTGATCCAGGACGTGGAGATTCCCGTGGACCGCGGGGCCGCGTTCCTGCGCTTCTTCGCCGCCGAGGTGGGAATGAGCCCGGTATGGCTGTGCCCGCTGCGCCTGCGCAGCGACAGTCCTTGGCCGCTCTATCCCCTTAGGCCTGGAGAGGTGTATGTGAACTTCGGGTTCTGGGGAACGGTGCCGCTGCCGCCCGGCCAGACCGACGGGTATCACAACCGCCTGGTCGAGGCGGGGGTGGGCGCCTTGGGCGGACACAAGGGCCTGTATTCGACGTCGTTCTACTCCGAAGATGAGTTCTGGGCCGCCTACAACGGCCCGGCCTATGCCCGGCTCAAGAGTGCCTACGACCCAACGGGAAAGCTATCCGGGCTCTATGAGAAGTGCGTGCGCGGCCGGTGACACGCGCGGAAGGTACCGAAGGGATGGCGGCATGACGCTGGCCAAGGTGTTCGAGCAGATTGCGGGGCCGGACGCCCCGGTAGAGTTCCGGGCTTACGACGGGAGCGAGGCGGGCGTCGCCGGGGCACCGGTGCGGATCACGGTCCGGTCCCCGGTCGCGCTGTCCTACATCGCCCAGGCACCGGGCTGGCTCGGGCTGGCCCGTGCCTACGTCTCCGGGCATCTCGACCTGGACGGCGACATGTATACCGCGCTCGCGCGGATGACCCAGGCGCAACGGGCGAGCCTGGATCTCACCGAGCGGCTCCGCATCCTCGGCGAGCTGGGCGGGCCGAAGCTGCTCTTCCCGCGGGTGCCGCCGCCCCCGCAGGAGGTGCGGATCAGGCGCCGCTGGCTCGGCGGGCAGCGGCACTCCAAGCGGCGGGATGCCTCGGCCATCTCGCACCATTACGACGTCTCGAACACCTTCTACGAGTGGGTGCTCGGGCCGTCCATGGCCTACACCTGCGCCTGCTACCCGGACGAGGACGCGACGCTGGAGCAGGCGCAGGCCTACAAGCACGAACTGGTGGCCAGGAAGCTCGCGCTGCGCCCCGGGATGCGCCTGCTGGACGTCGGCTGCGGCTGGGGCGGGATGGTCCGGCACGCCGCGCGCGAGCACGGAGTGAAGGCGCTGGGGGTGACCCTGTCCAAGCAGCAGGCCGCCTGGGCGCAACAGGCGATCGAGCGCGAAGGGCTGTCCGAGCTCGCGGAGGTGCGCCACCTGGACTACCGGGATGTGACCGAATCCGGGTTCGATGCCGTGAGTTCCATCGGCTTGACCGAGCACATCGGCAAGGCCCAGCTGCCGGCCTACTTCTCCTTCTTGTTCGGCAAGCTCAAGCCGGGCGGCAGGCTGCTCAATCACTGCATCACCCGGCCGGACAGTTCCGAGCCGGCCCGGCGGGCAGGCGGTTTCATCAACCGGTACGTGTTCCCGGACGGGGAGCTGGAGGGGCCCGGCCACCTGGTATCGGTCATGAACGGCGCGGGTTTCGAGATCCGGCACGAGGAGAACCTGCGCGAACACTACGCGCGGACGCTTGCGGGCTGGTGCGCGAACCTGGACGCCCACTGGGACGAGGCCGTCGCCGAGGTCGGGCCGGGCACGGCCCGTGTGTGGCGGCTGTACATGGCGGGCTCACGCCTCGGCTTCGACCGCAACGTCGTGGAGCTCCACCAGATCCTCGGGGTCCGGCTGGAAGCCGACGGAGAGTCCCACATGCCGCTGCGTCCCGACTGGGAGTCCGCGCCCGCCCCGGTCGCGGCAGGCTAACCCCGTCGGCCAGCCGGGCGCCTGGACCGGGCTGCCTGGACCGGGCTGCCTGGACCGGGCTGCCAGGATAGGGCCTTGGAGCAGAGCAGCTTGGTGCCCCGGCCGCCCCGCTCGGCTGCGCGCCTCTCCGTGATCGCCTCCACGGCCCCGCAGCTCAGGCGGCCGCAGGGTATGGCGGCCGTGGATGAGGGCAGAATGGGCGAGGTGGAATCCTCGCGCTCGCGGCCACGGGACGTCGTACTGCTCGGCTCGACCGGCTCGGTAGGCACCCAGGCAGCCGATGTGATCCGGCGCAACCCGGACCGGTTCCGGGTCACCGGCTTGGCGGCGGGCGGCGGCAACCCCGACCTGCTGGCCGCCCAGGCCATCGAGTTCGGGGTCGCTGTGGTCGCCGTGGCGCAGGAGTCAGCCGTCAGCGGCGTACGGGAAGCGCTGAAAGCTCACGCTGCCCGGGCTGGCGGGGCGCGCGCCGGGCCGCCCCCCACAGCGCTGACTGGGCAACCACCGGGACCGCCGGCCCGGCCGGGACCGCCGGCCCGGCCGATCCCGCCCCCGCTCCGCGGGCACGGGCTATCGGACGCGGGCGGGGCTGGGCGCGCCCCGTTGCCGACGGTCCTCGCCGGGACGGACGCCATCGCCGAGGTCGCGGCCTGGCCGGCCGACGTGGTGCTCAACGCGGTCACCGGGTTCAGCGGCCTCGCCGCCACGCTGGCCGCGTTGCGCGCCGGCCGGGTACTGGCCCTCGCCAACAAGGAATCACTGATCACCGGCGGGCCGCTGGTCGCGGGGCTGGCCGCCCCCGGCCAGATCGTGCCGGTGGACTCCGAGCACTCCGCGATCGCGCAGTGCCTGCGCTGCGGGAGCGGGGGAGAGGTCGCCCGGCTGGTGCTGACCGCGAGCGGCGGCCCGTTCCGGGGCCGCAACCGGGCCGAGCTGGCGGGCATCACGCCCGAGCAGGCGCTCGCCCATCCGACCTGGAACATGGGGCCGGTGATCACGATCAACTCGGCCACCCTGGTCAACAAGGGGCTTGAAGTGATCGAGGCCCACCTGCTGTTCGGGCTCGGTTTCGACAAGATCAAGGTGGTCGTCCACCCGCAGTCGGTCATCCACTCCATGGTCGAATTCACCGACGGGTCTACGATCGCCCAGGCCAGCCCGCCCGACATGCGGATCCCGATCGCCCTGGCCCTGGGCTGGCCTGATCGGGTGCCGGGCGCGGCCCCGTCCATCGACTGGACCTCCGCGCATACGTGGACCTTCGAGCCGCTGGACGAGAACGCGTTCCCCGCGGTCAGCATCGCCCGCCAGGCGGGACAGGCGGGCGGGACGGCCCCGGCCGCCTACAACGCCGCCAACGAGGTGTGCGTGGCTGCGTTCATGGCGGGCAGGCTCCCCTTCGTCGCGATCGTCGACACCGTGGCGCAGGTAGTCTCGGAGCATGATGGCCGCGCCGGGGAAGCGGTGAGCCTGGCTGACGTGCGGGCCGCCGACCGGTGGGCGCGGGCCCGGGCGACGGAACTGGTCGCCGCCTGGGGACAGCGCACACACCACGCTGTGGGCACCGCACCGAAGAGGGGAGGGTCCGCCGGATGAGCTTCCTGCTCGGCGTCGCCATCTTCGTCGTGGCCCTGCTCGGGTCGATCATGCTGCACGAGGCGGGGCACTTCGCGACAGCCAAGATGTTCGGCATGAAGGCCACCCAGTTCTTTGTGGGATTCGGGCGGACGGTCTGGTCGCGCCGGAAGGGCGAGACCGAGTACGGCGTCAAGGCGATCCCGGCCGGCGGTTTCGTGAAGATCGTCGGCATGACCGAGCTGGAGGACGTGGATCCGGCCGACGAGCCGCGCTCGTTCCGCAGGCAGCCAGGTTGGCAACGGATCATCGTGCTCGCCGCCGGGTCGTTCATGCACTTCGCACTGGCCTTCGTGCTGCTGTTCGTGATCGCCGCCGGCATCGGCCTGGAGACCGGCAGCGCCGGGACCAGGGTCGGCGCCGTCGAATCGTGCGTCCCGGCCAACGTGAATCTGGGCTGCGCCAAGGGCGACCCGAAGTCGCCGGCCAGCAAGGCCGGCGTCCGGGTCGGCGACAAGATCGTCAGCATCGCGGGCATCCGCGTCACCTCCTGGACGCAGATGGGCAAGGCCATCCGCGCCCAGCACACCGGCACTGCCGTCCCGGTGGTTGTGGACCGGCATGGCCAGTTGGTCACCCTGCACGCCACGCTGGCCAGCCTCACCGGGCACGGCGCCTACCTGGGGGTCTCGCCGCAAGCGGTGTTCCAGCGCATCGGTCCTATCGGGGGCGTCTCGTACGCGGGCCACGAGTTCTGGACGATGCTCTCCGGGTCCGCCAGCGTGGTCGCCAGCCTGCCCAAGGCCATCCCCGACCTGTTCTCGCCGAACCGCGCCAACACTCCCGGCGGGCAGGTCACCAGCGTGGTCGGTGCGGGAGACGTGACCGGCCAGGTGCTTCAGGCCCGGATCGGCTGGCAGCCCAAGGTCGGCCTGGTGCTGCTCATCATCGCTTCGCTCAACATTTTTGTGGGAGCCTTCAACCTGCTCCCGCTTCTGCCGCTGGACGGCGGCCACCTCGCCGTGGTGATCTACGAGCGGGTCCGGGCCTGGCTCGCCAGGCTGATGGGGCGGCCCGATCCCGGGCCGGTCGACTACCGGCGCCTGGTCCCCTTGAGTGTCGGCGTGTTCGCGCTCTTGGTCGGTGTAGGTTTGCTGCTGATCATGGCTGATCTCGTCAACCCGGTTCACCTCCAGTGAGGCACTGAGCACATGACGACGGACCTTGGCATGCCCGGGCTTCCCGCGCAGCCGCTAGCAGAACGCCGCAAGTCCCGCCAGATCACGGTCGGCAAGGGCAAGCACGCGGTACCGGTGGGCGGCGGCGCGCCCGTGTCGGTGCAGTCCATGACCACGACGCTGACCGCCGACGTGAACGCGACGCTCCAGCAGATCGCCGAACTCACCGCGACCGGCTGCCAGATCGTCCGGGTAGCGGTGCCCTCCCAGGACGACGCGGACGCGTTGCCGGAGATCGCCCGCAAGTCACAGATCCCGGTCATCGCCGACATCCACTTCCAGCCCAGGTACGTCTTCGCCGCGATCGACGCCGGCTGCGCCGCGGTCAGGGTGAATCCGGGGAACATCAAGGCGTTCGACGACAAGGTCGCGGAGATCGCACGAGCCGCGTCGGCGGCGGGGGTGCCGATCCGGATCGGCGTCAACGCGGGTTCGCTGGACAAGCGCCTGCTCGCCAAGTACGGCCGGGCCACGGCCGAAGCGCTGGTGGAGTCCGCGCTGTGGGAGTGCTCGCTGTTTGAGGAGCACGGCTTCACCGACATCAAGATCTCGGTCAAGCACCACGACCCGGTCGTGATGATCAACGCCTACCGCCAGCTTGCCCGGGCCTGCGACTACCCGCTGCACCTGGGCGTCACCGAGGCCGGGCCGGCCTTCCAGGGGACCGTCAAGTCCGCGGTCGCGTTCGGCGCGCTGCTCGCGGAGGGGATCGGGGACACCATCAGGGTGTCGCTGTCGGCCCCGCCGGTCGAAGAGGTGAAGGTCGGCATCGCGATCCTGGAGTCGCTCGGCCTGCGGGACCGGGGACTGGAAATCGTGTCCTGCCCCTCGTGCGGGCGCGCCCAGGTGGACGTGTACACGCTGGCCGACCAGGTCACGGCCGGGCTGGACGGGCTGGAAGTGCCGCTGCGGGTGGCCGTGATGGGCTGCGTGGTGAACGGCCCCGGCGAGGCCAGGGAGGCGGACCTGGGCGTCGCGTCGGGTAACGGCAAGGGCCAGATCTTCGTCAAGGGCGAGGTCATCAAGACCGTGCCCGAGTCCCAGATCGTGGAGACGCTGATCGAGGAGGCGATGAAGCTGGCCGAGGCGGCGGACGCGGCGGCCGGCCAGGGTCCCCCGAGCGTCAGCGTCTCCTGAGCACCGGGCGGGTGCGCTCCGGCCGACCGCACGACCTGAAGCGCCGGGCGACGTCTCGAACATCATCGTCGCCACAACTAGGGCCGGGCGATCGAGATCTGCGCCCGGATCAACCTGCTGCAGCACGGTGAGATTACGTTCAACAAGCTGAGCAGGGGCACCTCGGTCCGGGAACTCAGCGGCATCGTCATCGAGCGGTGCCGCCGGGCGCTGCTGGAACGCCAGAAGAGCGCCTGACCGCGCCGCCGCGCGGGACGTCGCACTCCGCCGGGTGCGGCAAGATGGCTGTCATGCCGTCGCCCCGCAGGCCGGGGAGGGCGTTCCCGCGCGGGACCGTCACCCTGACCGCCGCGTTCTCCTCTGCCATCGCCGTGCTGATGGCCGGCTGCACGTCGGCAGCCTCCGGTACCGGCTCGCCGCCGTCCCCCCAGGCGCCGGTCGCCACTCAGGCACCCGCCTCCCGGCTGGACTGGCACCCGTGCACGATCGGGGGCGCGGGGCTGCAGTGCGCGACGCTGGCCGTGCCGCTGGATTACCGGCACCCGTCGGGCCGGAAGATCACCCTGGCGCTGTCCATGGCACCCGCGACGGCACCGGCGGATCAGCGCCAGGGGGACCTGCTGGTCAACCCCGGCGGCCCGGGAGGCAGCGGGCGCCTGCTCGCCGCGGAGGCCGCCTACGGCCTCGATCACTCGGTCGCCTCCGAGTACAACATCATCGGGTTCGACCCGCGCGGCGTCGGCGCGAGCGTGCCCGCGCTGAGCTGCGACCCGTCCTTCTTCGCCGGGGTGCGGCCCGACTACATCCCGGCCAGCCAGGCCGCCGAGCGGGTGCTCATCACCCGGGCCAAGGCCTACGCGGCCGGCTGCGAGCGCCGGTTCGGCTGGCTGCTGCCGTTCATGACCACCCAGGACTCCGCGCGGGACATGGACTCCATCCGGGCCGCGCTTGGCCAGCAGAAGATCAGCTACTTGGGCTACTCCTATGGCACCTACCTCGGCCAGGTCTACGCCACGATGTTCGGCAACCGGGTGCGCCGGATGGTCCTGGACAGCACGGTCGACCCGCGGGGCGCCTGGTACGCCGACAACATCTCCCAGGACTACGCGTTTGAGGGCCGGATCCAGGCGTTCTTCGCGTGGGTCGCCGCTCATGCCGGCTTCTACCGGCTCGGCGCCACCCGCGCGCAGGTCCAGCAGGCCTGGTACCGGGCCCGCGCTCAGCTGGCCGCGCACCCGATCCCCGGCCCTAGCGGCCCAACGATCGGCCCCGACGAGTTCGACGACACCATGCTGCAGGGCGGGTACGACAACTCGTACTGGCCGGGGCTGGCCGCCGCGCTCGCCGCTTACCTGCACACCGGGGCGGTCGGGCCGATGATGAACGAGTACCGCGCGCTCGGCCGGCAGAACGAGAACGAGTTCGCCGTCTACAACGCGGTCGAGTGCAGCGATGTCAACTGGCCGCGGAACTGGGCCAAATGGAACGCCGACACCCGGCGGGTGTACCGGACCGCGCCCTTCGAAGCCTGGGACAACGCCTGGTTCAACGCCGCCTGCGCGTTCTGGCCGGTACACGGCCCGGCCCGCTCGCTGGCCATCAAGGGCGCCGGCCTGCCGCCCATCCTGATGACCCAGGGTTCGCTCGACGCCGCCACCCCCTATCAGGGCGCGCAGGCGGCGCACAAGCTGCTGCCGAGCGCGCGGATGGTGGTCGTCGAGGGTGGCGGGAACCACGGGCAGTCGCTATCGGCGCCGGCCAACCTGTGCGTGAACAACTACGTCAACGCCTACCTGGCGACCGGGGCGGTGCCGCACGGCGCCGGGCTGGTCAATGCCACCTGCCGGGCGCTGCCGGATCCCTCGCCAACTCCCTGAGCCGACCGGCGCACGGACCGGCCCCGGGCGTCCCGCCACGGAGCGCCGGAAGAAGCGTCCTGATGCCGCGTCCGGCCGGCCGGCCGATACGCTGGATGCGTGCTGCGCACCAAGGCCGGGCGATCTTCGGCGCTGCGCCTGCTCGACGACCGTGACATCAACGAGGTCCTCGCGCTGTGCGACCGTGATCCCGTCGTCAACGTGTTCGTCAGTTCCCGCGTGCACGACGCCGGGCTCGAACTGGCCCGGCTCGGCGGCCAGGTCTGGGGCTTCCAGCCGGGCAGCCAGCTCATCTCGCTGTGTTACGTCGGCGCCAACATGGTGCCGGTCGCGGCCACCCCCGACGCGGTCGCGGCGTACGCGGGCCGGGCCCGGCTGATGGGCCGCCGTTGTTCTTCCATCGTTGGGCTCGCCCCTGCCGCGCTGGGCCTGTGGGACGCGCTGCGGCCGTACTGGGGCCCGCCGCGGGAGATCCGCGGCAGCCAGCCCGTGATGGAGATCTCCGGGTCACCGCTGGTGCCGCCGGACCCGCTGGTCCGCAGGGTCCGCCGCGAGGAACTCGACATCCTGCTGCCGGCCTCGGTAGCCATGTTCACCGAGGAAGTGGGCGTCTCGCCGCTGGGTCCCAACGGCGGCGGCGCCTACCGGGCAAGGGTCCGCGAGCTGATCGACGCGGGCCGCGCCTACGCTCGGATCGAGGACGGCCGGGTGATCTTCAAGGCGGAGATCGGGTCGGTGACCCCGCACGCCTGCCAGGTACAGGGCGTCTGGGTGCGGCCGGAACTGCGCGGCCGCGGCCTGGCCGAGGCCGGCATGGCCGCGCTGGTCAACGACGCGCTGCGCCGGGTGGCGCCGGTGGTCTCGCTCTACGTCAACGACTACAACCGCCCGGCGCGCGCCGCCTACCGGCGGGTGGGCTTCACCCAGACCGCGACCTTCGCCTCTGTGCTGTTCTGACCGCCATGACCGGGCCCGATGCCACGACAACCGTGACCGCGTGCGGTCAGGCGGCCAAGGTTGCCGCCCCCCGGCTTGCCGCCGCTCCCGCCGAGGCCGTGGATGCGGCGCTGGACGGCATGGCCAGGCTGCTCAGCGAGGCGGCCCCCGCCATCCTCTCCGCCAACGCCGCCGACGTCGCCGCGGGTGAGGCCGCCGGCCTAGGCCGCGGGCTGCTGGACCGGCTCGCCCTGGGCGAGGCGCGGATCACGGAGATGGCCCGGCAGATTTCGCTGCTCGCCGGCGCCCCCTTCCCGCCCGCTTGCCGGCACCTGCGCGACCTTCCTGACGGTTTTTCTCTTGCCGAACGACGCGTCCCGGTCGGTGTGATCGGCGCGAATTACGAGGCCCGTCCCAATGTCACCGTGGACGTGGCGTCGCAGTTGCTGAAGTCCCGCAACGCGGGCGTGCTGCGCACCGGGGCGGCGGCGCTGCGCTCGGCCGTTGCCCTGTTCGACCACGTGATCGCCCCCGCGCTGACCGGTGCCGGGCTGGACGCGGCGGCGCTGCAACTGGTCCGGTCCGCTGACCGGCAGGCGGCCGTCGAACTGGTCAGCCGACCGGGCCTGATCCCGCTGGTGATCCTGCGCGGCAGCGGGGACACCACCCGCGGTCTGGCCGCGGAAGCGGCACGTCACGGGGTACGCACGCTCGCCCACGCCGACGGCGGTGGCGTGCTCTACCTGGACCGCGCCGCGGATCCGGCGCTCGCGGCCGAACTGATCAGCGGCAGCCTCGACCGGCTGGGCGTGTGCAACCGGCTGAACCTGCTGCTGGTGCACGCCGGGGCCTGGGATCAGCTGGTCGCCGTGGCGGAGCGGGCGCTGCGCGGCCGCGGCGTGGCGGCGTCCATGCCCCCGCATGAGCATCCGCTCGGCCACGAGTGGGCACTGGATGCCGGTCGCGAGGCCACCGTGACCGTGGCCCCGGTGGATGGCCCGGCCCACGCCGCCGCGATCGCCAATAAGGAAACGTCCGGGCTGGCGGCGAGCGTGGTGACCGCGAACGCCGACGCCGCCCGCGAGTTCCTGGACGCCTACGCCGGGACGGGCGCCTTCTGGAACGCCAGCACCCGCCTGCTGGACGGCTTCAAGCTGCGCGGCGTCCCCGAGACCGGGATCAACGTGGACCATGTGCCCGGCCCGCGCGGCCCGGTCACCTTCGACGACCTGTGCCTGCGCCAATACGTGATTACCCCCGCGAACGGGAACGGAAGCCCGCCCGTCAGCTCATGATCACGGGGACCCGGTCGTCCCTGCGACCATTGCCCAGGGTCATCGACGGAGGCGGGCCGCGGGCCTTCGGGTTTGTTCCGCCATGCCCCAGCGGCCACATCCCCATGATCATGACGGGTTCCGGGCGGGGCGGAAAACCAGGTGAGGCCCGGGACAGCGGTTGGTAAGCTTTTGGCCCTTGTGCCCGCATCCCTAACACCTGAGGTGATGTCGCATGCCCTCGCCCAGCGGGACAGATGCCAGACCCGCCGACCCAGCCAGACCCGCAGGCCCGCTCAAACCCGCCGAGCCCGCCGAACTTAACGGACCCGCCGCATTGGCCGGCCCTGCTCAGCCCACCGACCCCGTCCTCGCCGCCGAACGCGAGCACCTCCTCCAATCCCGCGAGTACCTGCGGCTGATGCGGGAAGACGTGCTCTCGCTGCCCGCACTGGGCGCGGACCGCGTGTCCATCGAGTACCTCAAAGCAGACCTGTACCACCGGGCCGAGGCTTTGCGCGACATCCCCGACGCCCCGCTCTTCTTCGGCAGGCTCGATTACGCCGCGGGAAGCGTATGGAGTGACGAAGCCGAGGCCGGGACGGATGGGGAGCGCTTCCACATCGGCCGGCGGCACGTTCACGACCGCGGCGGCCACCCGATCGTGATCGACTGGCGCGCCCCGGTCTCCCGCGCGTTCTACCGGGCCAGCCAGTCGGACCCGATGGACCTGGTACGGCGCCGCAGGTTCGGGTTCTCCGGCGGGGAGCTGACCGCCTACGAGGATGAGGGGTTCGGCGGCGCGGCGCCCGCGGCCGGGCAGGCCACCAGCCGCATCATGCTGGAGGAGATCGAGCGGCCCCGGTCCGGGCCGATGCGTGACATCGTCGCGACGATCCAGCCCGACCAGGACGACATCGTGCGCGCCGAGGCCGACGAGACGGTTTGCGTGCAGGGGGCGCCGGGTACCGGCAAGACCGCGGTTGGCCTGCACCGAGTTGCCTACCTGCTCTACGCGCACGCGAACCGGATGAAGCGCGGTGGCGTGCTGGTGATCGGGCCGAACCGGGCATTCCTCGCCTACATCGGCAACGTGCTCCCCGCGCTGGGCGAGGTCGGCGTGACCCAAATGACCATCTCGGACCTGGTCGCCACCGTCCACGTCAGGACCACCGACTCGGAACCCGCCGCCCGCGTCAAGGGCGACGCCCGGATGGCGGAGGTGCTGCGCCGGGCGCTGTGGGCGGGGGTGGCCGAGCCGTCCGAGGGCCTGATGCTCAGCCGCGGGTCGCGTCGGTGGCGGGTGCCGGCCTACGAGATCGCTGGGCTGATCGGCGAATTGCGCGACCGCGGGGTCCGCTACGGCGCCGGCCGCGGCATGCTCGGCCACCGGATCGCGCATGTGGTGCTGACCCGGATGGAGGCGGCGGGCGAGCCGTGCGACGACCGTACCCATGACTCGGTGCGGCGGACTCGCGAGGTGCGCTCCCTGGTGGACGCGCTGTGGCCGGCCGCGGACCCGGTCCGCCTGGTGCTGCGGCTGCTGTCGGATCCCGTCTCGCTCGCCCGCGCCGCCGACGGCCTGCTGGATCCGGCCGAGCAGGCCGCGATCCGGTGGGAGACGGTGCCGCGCGGCCCGGGTTCGGCGCGCTGGTCCGCGGCGGACGCGGTGCTGGTCGACGAGGCGCGCGACCTGATCGACCGGATCCCCAGCCTGGCCCACGTGGTGGTGGACGAGGCGCAGGACCTGTCGGCGATGGAGTGCCGCGCGGTGGGCCGCCGTTGCGCCACCGGATCGGCCACCGTGCTCGGCGACCTCGCGCAGGCCACCGCCCCCGCCGCGGTGGCGGACTGGCCGGAGCTGCTGGCCCACCTCGGCAAGCCCGACGCCGGGCTGCGGCTGCTGGACACCGGGTACCGGGTGCCCCGGCAGATCCTGGACTACGCCAGCCGGCTGCTGCCGCGGATTGCCCCCGGCATCCCCGCGGCACGGTCGTTCCGCCAGGACCCGGGCGCCCTGACGATCACCGGTACCCCGTCGGCCAAGCTGCCGGCGACGCTCGCCCGGGCCTGCTCCGACGCCCTGCGCAGGCCGGGGTCGGCGGCGGTAATCGCCGCGGACGGCCAGGTACCGTCGCTCACTCGGGCGCTGCACCGGGCCGGGGTCGAGCACCGGATACTCGGCAGCGAAGGCCCAGCCGGCCGGCTAACGCTGGTGCCGGTCAGCCTGGCCAAGGGCCTGGAGTTCGATCACGTCATCGTCGCCGAGCCGGCCAGCATCGCGGCCGCGCACTCCTACGGCCTGCACCAGTTGTACGTCGCGCTGACCCGCGCGGTGTCCAGGCTCACGGTGCTGCACTCGCGGCCGCTGCCGGAGCCGCTGGGCTAAGGGCGTGTCCCGCGGATCCCCCGGTCCTCCGTGCGTCCGCGGCGAACGGGAACGGGTGGAGCCCGCGGTGTCGGCCGGGGGTATGACCGGGCGGGCCGCCTGGTCCGTGCGGCGCCGGCCCGGGGTGTGACGGGCGGGGCCGCCTGGTCCGTGCGGTGTCAGCCCTGGTGCGACGGGGTGGGGCTACCCGGCGGCGGGCTGGCCGAGGCCGTGGTGCCACTGCCCGCCGTGGCCGGCCCAGGCTGCCTGGGCGCCGGTACGTCGAGCCCGGGGAAGGCCAGGGTGCTGCCTCGCCAGGCCGCCGCGCGCAGCGCCGCCGCCCGGACTGACCGGGCGCCGAACGCCCGGAGCGCGGCATCGCTTAGTCCGACCAGGCCCAGGTACGCCGCGGTGAGCCGGTCTTCCAGGACCGTCGCCAGCGCGACCGCCGCCGCGGCGGTGTGCACGTCGAACGGCAGCTCGTACGCGGCGGCCGCGGCCACCGGCTGGGCTCCCCGCGCGGTCAGCATCGCGAAGAGCGCGTCCCTGGCGGTCTGGTGGGCGACCCAGTCCCGTACCGCCTCGGCCCGCCTGGCCCCGGCCAGGTGCGCCCCGGCGACTCCGTAGCCGTACACGGCGGAATTCTCCGCGGCCAGCGCGGCCTGCAGCGCAGCCACCGCGGCCGGCCCGTCCGCGCGGGCCGGGGTGCCGTGGTGCGCCCCGGGGCGGGCGGTCACCGGTGCCTCCGGTGGCCGCCGAGGATCATGGCGTGTGTGGCTTCGGAGGCGGAGATACTGGCCAGCAGCTGGGCGAGGGACGGCGGCGCGGCCGCCAGGTGGGCCAGTTGCGCGGCGGCCGCGGCGTTCTCGGCGTCGCGCAGGTATCCGAGCGCGGCGGCTGGGGTGCCCGGCACCGGAGCGCTGCCGCGCGGCGCCGGGCCAGCGGATGCCGGGTTGGTCGCCCGCGACCCCGGCGGGATGATGAGCCGGGCACGCAACCGCGCGAGATGGTCGTGATGCTGGGCCAGCAGCGGCTGCAGCGCGCCGGCCAGGGCGGGCACCGCGGCCAGCACCGCACCGTAGTGCGAGATGAGCCGCGCCTCTACCGTGATGGCGTCGCCGACCACGGCCACGTCCGGCGCGGGCTTTGGCGGGGCGCCCAGTGCGGCGAGGCCCTTGCAGCCGGCCGCCGCCAGCGGCAGCGTCACCGCCCCGATGGCGAGCACGCGGCGCCGCGTCGCGTCCCGCGCCATCGTGCACCTCCCGCAATCAGACGCCAGTTGCACCCCGGCCTGCCGTGCGGCCGCAGACGCAGGGTAGCGGCGGGCTTACCAGCATGCCACGCCACCGAGCCCGCCTCGGCCGGTCAACCAGCGGATTGCCGGGGCCGCCCTGCTGGGCTGAGGCGCCCTCCCGCCGCCCGGCACCCGACGACACCGGCGGACATCGGGCGTTGACCAGGTCAACTCGGCCTCAGGGTCCGGCTACCCTAGAAGCTGGCAAACAACAGCACAGGTCGCGGACGAGGAGGTCGTGATGCACGGTGACTCCCGTCACGCACAGTCACGCCCGCGGCGTGGCAACGGACGGAGCGCAGGTAGCGCTGGCGCCGAGCGGGTTCGCCCGGCCGGCTCGCTGCCCGAGCCGGCCGACCTGACCCGCGTGCTGGAACCGGTGGTCCGCGCGGCGGGGATGGACCTGGAATCGGTCCGAGTCAGCCCGGCCGGGCGGCGCAGGCTGCTGAAACTGGTGGTCGATGCCGACGGCGGGGCGGCACTGGACCAGATCGCCGAGGTCAGCCGGGAAGTTTCGGTGCGCCTGGACGCCAGCGGCGTCATGGGCGAGGTCCCGTACACCCTCGAAGTGTCCTCCCCGGGGGTAGACCGGCCGCTCACCGAGCCCCGGCACTGGCGCCGCGCCCGGGGCCGGCTGGTCAGCGCTCCGCTCGCGGTGGCGGACGGAGCCGATTCCGGCCGGACGGGAGCGCCGCGGCGGCCGCCGGCCGTACACGGCCGGGTTCTCCTGGCCGGCGACACGTCGGTGACGCTGGACATCGAGGGGGATCGCGTCGAGTTCGACTACGACGAACTCGGCCCGGGGCGGGTGCAGGTCGAATTCGGTCGGCCTAGCGAGGCCGGGGGCACCGAGGCGGGCCTCATGCGTAACAGCGCCCGGGCAGGGAACGGGGGGAGCCAGGATGGACATTGACCTGAGCGTCCTGCGCGGCCTGGAGAGCGAGAAAGACATCTCGATGGACCTGGCGATCAAGGCCATCGAGGATGCGCTGCTGGTCGCCTACCACAAGTCCGGGGACTCCGCCGCGACCGCCCGGGTAGAGGTGGACCGCGGCACCGGACACGTGACCGTCTGGGCCGCCGAGACCGGCGAGGAAGGCCAGGTGCTGCGCGAGTACGACCACACGCCGGCGGGCTTCGGCCGGATCGCCGCTACCACCGCCCGGCAGGTCATCTTGCAGCGGCTGCGGGACGCGGAGGACGAACTGACCTTCGGCGAGTACGCGGGCCGTGAGGGCGACATCGTGGCGGGCGTGATCCAGCAGGGGAAGGATCCGCGGGCTGTCCTTGTTGACCTGGGCAAGATCGAGGCGATTCTGCCGCCGACCGAGCAGGTTCCCGGCGAGCGGTATGTGCATGGTGAGCGGCTGCGGTGTTTTGTCCTGCACGTCCGCAAGGGCTACCGTGGCCCGTCGATCACCTTGTCGCGCACCCACCCCGGCCTGGTGAAACGTTTGTTTTCGCTGGAGGTGCCGGAGATCGCCTCGGGAGCGGTGGAGATCGTCGCCATCGCCCGGGAGGCCGGGCACCGCACCAAGATCGCGGTGATGTCACACCAGCCGGGGGTGAACGCCAAGGGCGCGTGCATCGGGCCGATGGGCAGCCGGGTCAGGAACGTGATGACCGAACTGCACGGCGAGAAGATCGACATCGTCGACTACTCGGAGGACTCGGCGGGCTTCGTAGCCAACGCGCTGTCCCCAGCCCGGGTCACCCGGGTCAACATCATCGACGCCGACGCCAGGCTGGCCCAGGTGATCGTGCCCGACTACCAGTTGTCCCTGGCCATCGGCAAGGAGGGGCAGAACGCGCGGCTGGCGCACAAGCTGACCGGCTGGAAGATCGACATCCATTCGGACAATCCGGGTGGTGCCGACCCGGCGGCCAGGAGACCCGGTGGCGAGCACGACGGGGGAACCGGAGGGGACGGCGGCACCCGGCCGGGCGGCGGGAATGTCGCCCCAGACGCCGGGCGCGGTACCACGGATGCGCCGGCGCGGTAAGCTTACGTCCGGAATGGCCAGGCGGTCCCTGCCCGCCTCGCGATCCGGGCCTCCGGTCCGGACTTGCGTGGGATGCAGGAACCGCGCGGCCAAGTCTGACTTGCTGCGCGTGGTCGGGCGCGGGGATGAGGTTGTCCCCGACCCGCAAGCGCGGTTGCCTGGTCGGGGCGCCTATGTGCATCCGAGCCAGACATGTTTCGAGCAAGCACAACGTCGGCGTGGGTTCAGCCGGGCGCTCCGGCTGAGCGGGCCCGCCGTGACCGCGGCGCTCGGGCAGTATCTGGCACAGTTGTGCGGGGACACCCGGTCAGGGCCGTCCGGGGCGGCTAGCCCTAGGCGGGACGAACACGGCATTACCGCCGGGAAAGCAGGATCCGATTGTGATGAGCGCCCGATGAGAACGCGGCGATGAACAGCAGAATCTGACGTCGGCCGGAG
>Ga0318560_10000072_pt1 | contig 19662 bp, 14 predicted proteins | sample GRESIP065b5f22_FD_202537 | JGI IMG/M metagenome (GOLD analysis project Ga0318560, IMG submission 202537) | Tropical soil microbial communities from Luquillo Experimental Forest, Puerto Rico - GRE.SIPMG.065b5f22 | ecosystem: Environmental > Terrestrial > Soil > Tropical forest > Bulk soil... | reverse complement strand
GGCATCCTGGCGGTGAACAGCCCGCCGGGCGGGCCGACCATCGTCGTCATCGAGGTGCCGTGCGCGTTGTTGTCGCTGAAGACCTCTTCCTGCTGAGGGACGGCCTGGTCAGGCTGCTGCAGGCGCACGGGCTCGAGATCGCCGCTGCGGTCAGGCCAGGCACGGCGAACCCCGCCCACAGCAAACCGTCACAGCATCATCGTGCGTGAATATGCGGTAGCTAGTTTGCTCGCCAGCAGGCGGGTGTATCAGGGCTGTGCGGCGTCACCCAGTGACCTGAGTTGGGCCATGTTCGACGCCCAGGGCGTCCTCGCCGGGTTCAAAGACTCCGCCCGGTGCATTGGCTACGGTGTCATCCGATGGAGACTCCCTCGGCCGCCGCTCCCAGCTCCGGGCAGATCTGGCGGGAGACCACGGAAGCGGAGTCGGTGGTGCTGGCGGCCGCCGTCAGCGGCGACTGGGAGGGTGCGAGCGAGCTGCGCTCGCAGCTGCCGGGTCTGCTGGCCCGGCGAGGGTGCTCATGCGGCTGCGGCAGCATCGAGCTGAAGACCCGGCAAGGCATGCCCGCGCGAACCGTGCCGAGTCCGGCGCCCTGTGAAGGGATCGTGCTCGGCGCCGCCGGAGAAGTGGTCGGGGGCCTGCTGCTGTGGGTGCGCGACGGGCTCCTGGACTGGCTGGAGGTTTATTGGTACGACGAGCCACTGCCGGTGCCAGCACTGGACCGGGTCCGCTGGGAGATCGTCGAACGGTAAGCCGTGGCTGGTTCACTGCCCGAAAGCGACCGCGGCGGAAGTGAGACCCACCAAAAGCCGGACACCGGGAACCGGACAGCCGCCGCCCCCTGGTGCGGTAGTCGCGGTTGTGAGGTGCCCGCTGGCCCCACGTTTGCGGACACAGGCCCCGTTGGCCGCACCTACGCCAGACCCCGCTTGATCCGCGACCCGGTATGCGCCTCAGTGAGCCCCAGCGAGATTACCGGTCATGCCGATGAGGGAGCGCGTTGCAGGCCATCTCGGTGACCGGAGTGACCCAGGTCGACGTCCTCCTCGACCGCCGGGCCGAGCGTGCTGACGACTGACGAGACGCCCGCTGAGGCCGCACCGCTGTCAGGTTACGGCGGACAGGCGGGGTCTACTTCCCAGCACTTCTCCCACCCTCCGGTGGAACCCGTCTCTGCCTCTCACCTGCCGGGATGGCCGAGCGTCAGGATGCTACGTCCTCACCGCACGCTTGGGTCGCGCTGCCGGAGTGGGCGGACGCGTCGTACCAGCGCAGCACCCGCAGGGCCCTCAAGGTGTTCCACCGGCTGGGGGTGCCGTCGGGTTCCTCGAACCGGAAGTGGACCGCGCCCGGGTGGGTGTTCTCGAGCAGCCAACGCCCGTCGGGTCGGCGCTTGGCGCGGACGTGTTCGAACGCCTCGGCCAGCCGCGGATCCGGAGTGCCCCCACGCTGGGCGAAGTACTCCGTGGCCTTGAGGAGGTCGTAGTGCCAGCGTGGGGGGTAGGAGAACAGTGCCCACTGCGCGTTGACCACCTCGCCCGTGCGCAGCGAGCGGAAGAGGCTGCGCCGGAGCAGGTACTCCTCTCCATCCCGGCGAGCCCGGCGGACCTCCTCGGATCCGCCGGTATGCCGCTCCCACGTCAGCAGGGCGTCGATCACGTCCAGGGTGCTTGCGAAAGATCCCGGCGTCGGGCGCGTCTGGGCCCAGCAGTTCCAGCCACCGTCCGGCATCTGGTCGGCCACGAGCCGCTGCACCACCGGGTCGACGTCGACGCCCAGGTAGGTACCGATCAGGATCGTGCCGGCGTTGATGCAGCAGTCCTCCTCGCCGGCGAAGAACGGCAGCCCGTCGCACTCCCAGCGGCAGTTGCGGGCCACCAGCTGTGCGGTCTCCTGCATCACCGGACTGTCGGGGGGTGTGCCCAGGTGGCACAGGTCGAGCAGGACCCGGTACGTCGCGGTCCACGGCTGGCCCGACTCGGCATCCGCCCCGTCGGTCGGTGCCGTGGCCGGTTCCGCGTCGGGCGACGGGAACGGCGGCGGTGGCTCACCGGCAGCCAGAGCCCGCGCAGTGTCCGCTGCGAACACCGCGGTGTTCGGGAAGCAGGCTCCGTTCGCCCACAGGCCGTCAGGAGCCCGCAGCGCCAGCAGCCGAGCACCCCAGCCCTCGTGCTCCACCCGCGCCCGCTCGGTCGCCACCGCGGTCTCCGGGGCATCGAGGAGATCGCGCAGCACCTGCCAGCGAATCGCCGGATCCCCCCGCATCAGCCACTGCACCACGGGATCGTCCTCGGCCATCGGCGCCGTTCGTGGTCGGTACGGGCCCTGACTCTCCATCGGCTCCATCCCGGAACCCTCACTGACGCCGACGTCCACCCTTCGCAAGGTAGCTCACGTCAGGATGAGAGGTATCGAGCGAGCGGACCGGTGGCCACTGGCCCAGGGCGCGATTCTCTGCACATGAAGCACTCTCATCAGCGTGAGACGGTTTGCGTCAAGCTTTTGGTCGGTGCCTCGTCCGTCGTCTGTCCCTGCATAGCGGTTATGGGGTTTGGCCCAGCAGCGCGTGATCGGGTTGAGGAGACGACGGGCGGGGCTGCCCATGATGAGCGCCGAGATCACGGTGTGTCTCAATGCCGCGGAGGGCTCGCCCCGGCCGTCAGCTTGAGGCGCGCCTGTCAGGTCAGGCGGCCATGGTGCCGTCCGGGCACCGGGTGCCGTGTGCTGCGGTGAGTGGATCCCAGGCTTGCCCGGTGGTGATGACGGCGTGCAGGTGCCGCAAGATGGCGGCGGCGATGACGGTCTGCGCCTGGGTGGGCGTGAGCCTGTTGTGCTCCCTGCTGGTCAGGTGCTGGTAACGGGCCCGGTAGACCGGATTGGCGCGCTGGGCTCCCCAGACCGCCCACCACGCCGCCAGGCGCAGCCCAGGGCGGCCCTGCCCGGTCAGCCTGGTCCGGCCGGTGAATGTGCCGGACAGTTTCTCCCGCGGCGCCAGCCCGGCGTGCTTGACCAGCGCGCGGGCTGTCGCGAAGCGGTGAGGGTCACCGGTCTCGGCCAGGATCGCCGCCGCGCCGATCGCCGAGATACCGGTGATCGAGGTGGCCAGGCCGGTCAGCCCGAGCTCGCCGAGCACGGCGGTCATCCGCAGCTCGGCCTGGCCCATCCGCTGGTGGGTGAGATCCCAGTCCTCCAGCAGCAGCTGCACGCGCTCCAGCGCGCCCAGACGGTGGGCGAGTACGCCGGCCGGGTCGCAGAGCGCGGCGAACACCGCCCGCACGATCCGCCGGCACGGTTTCTGACCGCCGCGGCGGATAACCTCCCGGCGCACCGCCTGCTCGAACCGCGCCGCCCCCAGACGCCGGGTGCGGGCCAGGTTCCCGCCGTCCCTGCCGGTGATCACCGCCAGCGATGCGATCCAGGTCGCCGATCGGAACGGCTGCCTGGCTGCATCCAGGACTGCGGGCCAGGCGCACTCCAGCAGGTCCCGCATCTGCTGCACCTGGCTGCCGGCCTCAGTGATCAGCTGCTCCCGCCGGGTGCCCAGATGCCGCAGCCGGGCCCATGTCTCATCCACCGGCTCGGGAATATAGCAGCGCAGCTGCGCGGTCAGCCGGGCGATCAGCACCGCGTCCTTATCGTCGGTCTTGTCGCACGTCAGGTCCTCGGTCCGCCGCGACCACGAGGTGACCACCGGCTGCACGCAGACGAACGGCATCGACCGGTCCGCGGCCAACTGCCCCAGCACCCGCCACCGGTGCCCGGTCGGCTCGCACGCCACCGTTACCCCAGCCCAGCCTGCCGCCACGGCCCGCCCGGCGGCCCAGTCCAGCGCCGCGCCCAGGTCCCAGGCCCGGCACCGGAACACCCGCCGCGCGATCACCCGCGAGTCGTGATCGGTCACCACCACCATCTGCTTCTTGCCCGCCAGGTCGATCCCCGCGATCGCATTCACCGCCGGCACCAGCACGCGCAACTGCTCCAGCCGGGCATTGCGGTTACGGTCACCTCGGGACACGCCACTACCGTTACCCATGAACGTCCTCCTGCTGCGTGGGACACCAAGCCCGAAGCGCATCAGGGGGACGTTCCTACGTCACGAACCGACACGCAGAACGTGTTTCTATGCCGCTGACCGCGCTGGGTAAGTAGGGCAAGAGCGCGGCTGATGCGTCTCCCAACAATGTGACGCAGGGATCATGGGCGAGGACGCTACGGCCGCCCGGCCACAACTCTATGGCGTGTCCGCTAGCCGCCCGTTTGCGGACAGGGCTGCGCCGTCAGCGGCCGACCGGCCGCTGACCTGCCCGGTCCCGCTTGGAGACCACGGCGACGTGGACGGTGTGGCCCTTCCCGACCTTCACCGTTCGGTACGACGGGGGACGGCGGGCCTGGCGTTTGCGTTCGGTGTAGCGGCCGGTCGCCCGGGTGTCCTGGCCGCGGAAGTATGCGGCGGTGGGCCGCGGGTGGTCGAGGAAGTAGTTGCGGGCTTCCTCGGCGGCCCGGTCGCGGCGTTCCATCTCGTGGATGATCTGCAGTTCGGCGCGGCGGTCGGCGGCGGTGTTGCCGCGGGTCCCCTTGTCGTAGTGGTCGGCCAGGTCGAAGTCGCTGGCCCGGCGCAGCAGCCGGTCGGGCAGGATCACTGGGTAGTTGCCGGGGTGGACCCGGTAGCCGCGGCAGCAGGCGTGCGGGCACATCTTCCCCCGCGCTGACCGGGGGGCGACCCAGTGGCCGATCAGGTCACGGATGTTGTAGTAGGCCATGACGGCGGGCTGCCTCTCGGCGGGTGTGGGGGAGGCCACCCCGGCCCGGGAGACGGAAGATGCCACTCCCCGTGACCCGGGCTGGAGTGGCATCGTCTGTGATAATAGCGGCCCGCGAACCTGCGATGGGACAGGCGGCGCAGACACAGAGAGGGTGAGCTGCAGAGCGTTGAATCCGCTGCTGCACGCGCAGGTTTGGCTGAAGCCGCCGGACCCTTGATCGCGACTTTGGGGCCACAGCGCTTCATGCTCTTGCAGCTGCGGTGCTCGGTTTATGCGGGTCATGCGTCTTATGTCCAGCACTCGTTGGAGGCGCCGTGAGCGAGCCGTCCAGATCCAGCTGGTGGGGATGTGGCTAATGCTGGCGCGGACAGCGCCAGCACCCGTGCCGGTGCAGACTAGTTCGCGGCCGGTGAGGCAGCGGTCTGCCGAGCGGTCATGGCGTTGGGCGACCGGGGCTGCGGTGGCGGTGGGGGTGTGTTTCTCAGTCTTGCTGATGAGTGTGTCGTTCGGGGTATCTGCCGACATACAGCGGCGGCTCAGCCTGCAGGTGCTCGCTCACCTGCCCGGGGTTCATGTCGCGGTCATCGACGCGATCTTGGCCGCGCTGACGGTGCTGGTGACAGCGGCGGTGCTGAGCCAGACCGCAGTTGTCACATATGTGCTGGGGGCGAGCGCCATGGGTGGCCGCCGTGAGGAGATCGCGGTGCGCCGGCAAAGCGGCGTTCTGCGTTCCCGGCTTGTCGGGGAATTCCTGGCGGTGGTGCTGGCTGTCTGCCTGGCTGGGGGCGTGGCCGGGGAGGTAGCAGGCGTGGCCGCTGGGCTGGCTGTGCGGCAGTGGACCGTGCTCCCGGTACGGTTCACGGTCCTGTCAGTGCTGGGAGCGTTCCCAGTGGCGGTACTGCTCGCGGTCGCAGCCACGCTCGTACCGGCCTGGCAGGCGGCCAACGTGAGCCCTGCGCTGCTTAGGCGGGACTAGCCATGAGCCAGCCAGTCGGCTCCCCACCTGCCCTGATCCGGATCCGAGACCTACGGTACCGGTACCCAGGCTCTGTCAAAGACGTCCTGCGTATCCCGTTCCTGGACATCAGCGAGCGGGGCCTGATTGCGATCACCGGGCCGAGCGGGGCAGGCAAGACCACCCTGATCGAGCTGCTCGCGGGCACGTTGAATGAGCCTTACGAAGGATCGGTCGAGGTGCTGGGCGTGGAGTGGAGGCAGCTCACCCGCGACGCGGACCGGCAGCGGCACCTGCGCAAGATCGGCCTCATCCCGCAGGACTATGGGCTGCTCACAGACCGGACCGCACGGCAGATGCTGCAGCAAGACCTCGCCGACAGCGGCGTCCCCCGCGAGCAGCGGGACCAGCGGCTGACCGCGGCGCTGGACCAGGTCGGCCTGAGCACGTTCGCCGACCGGCAGCTGGCGACGCTGTCAGGCGGGCAGCTGCAGCGGGTCGCGATCGCGCGCATGCTCGCGCGTGATGTCCAGCTGGTCATCGCCGATGAGCCAACCGCCAACCTGGACCGTGACCTGGTCGCGGCCACGGTCGCGATCTTCCGCGACCTGGCCCGCCGCGTCCCGGTGGTGCTGATCACCCATGACCCGCAAGTGGCGGAGGGATGCGACCGCACGATCGTCTTGCAATCGACGGTGGACGACCAGCCCGCAGCCACGCCCCCACCATCGCCACCACGCCGCAGACTGATCTGGCCAGTAGCGGTACTCACCGCCTTGGTCCTGATCGGCGGGGTCGTCATCGCCTCGATCCGGCTGGCTAGTCACCAGCACCCCACCCACGGATCAGTACCTGCCTCAAGCGGCCAGTCGGCCACCCACGCCGCGAGCAGGACCAGCAGCGCACCGCCGACAGCCCAAGCACCCCCTGCTGGGCCGACCACCGGGGGAACGCCCACGAACCCCGCCGATGTGGTTGGCGCCTTCTTCGCGGCCATCCACCAGCGTGACTGGCCCCGGGTCTGGCAGCTAGGGCAAAGAACCTCGGCTTTTCCTACCAGCAGATGGTGAACGGTTTCGCGCATACCCGCCACGACGATGCGACCATAACCTCAACCAACGCGGGCTTGGTCTCCGTGCTGCTAGTCGCGGTCAAGACTAATGGCCAGGTGCAGATCTATCACGACACCTACATGGTCAGCCACGGAGCCATCACACAGGGCACCCAGACCCTTCAGCTCACCGGCCCCCGCATGGCCCCCGCCTTTGCCGCATTGGTCGGCAACTGGTACGGCCACGACCGGATCCTGACCATCTCCGCCAACGGGCTGGGAGTCGCCCACTTCAGGATGTTCCGCTGGTGCAGTACCAGCCCAGCGCCACCATGCGACACCTTCGGCAACCTGAACATATACCCCGGCGGGGTAACCGTCTTCCAGCTCACCGGCTTCAACGGCAACCAGGCCACCGGGTACATAGAAGACGCATCTGTCCCACCGGCAAGCGGCCATATCGGCCTCACCCTCAATCAGGCGACCCATTCGGTCACGCTTACGCCAATGAACCAAGCCGGCCTCACCTACTGTCGGCCAGGAGCCCCAGCCGGATACTGCGGAGCATGAACAAGACCAGTTAGCCCACCGCGTCGGCCCACGTGCGGGTACGCCTCCTCCGGGAGAGTTGACTCGGGCCGAGAGCTGTCTTCGCCGGCGCCGCTCTCACAGCCCTCTCACGGACTGCTGAGACGGCATGCCAAACGGGTGCCTTGGAGAGACACCCGCATTGACCCTGACCTGCGCAAAGAGACCCGGTGAGACCAGAAAGAGCCGCGCCATTCCTCTACGGATCAGAAGGTTGGGGGTTCGAGTCCCTCCGAGCGCGCCCAGGTCAACGGCCCCTACCCGCTCCGGGGAGGGGTCTTTGTCGTGGCGGTGGGAGCCATGTTGGGAGCCACGGCGGCTCGTTCAGGGCCGAACAGGGCCCGGCTCATGGACGCCGCAACGGCGCGGCGGTCCCCTTCCACCAGGTGCCCGTACACATCCTTTGTGATCGTGATGCTGGCGTGCCCCAAGATCTCCGACACCACATGGAGCGGTGTGCCCTGGCTTTGTGTTCGGGTGCAGCCGCTGGAGTCGGCCGAGCAGTTCCGCGCCGGTGAGCGCCGGCATCCACTGGTCGGCGAGCACGAGCGCAACATCCTCGCCGGCGACCGCCATCCGTTCGAGCTCTGCGAGCGCGGTGTCGGCCGAGTGCTCCGCGACGATGCGGTAGTCGGCCGCGTACCGGCGTCGAAGCTCCTCCGCGGTGCGTTCGAGCGCGACTTCGTCGTCGTCGACGACAATGAGCGCGGGCGCGATCGGCTCCAGCGCCCGATTGTCTCCCAAGCCGTTCCGCGGCGCAAAGCTCCGGTTTACGATCTACGGATGGCGGACGTTCTCCGCAAAAGCGTGGATGCCCCGGACGAGGTCGTCGAGTTCCCGAACGTCCGGACGGACATCGTCCATCTCGGCGACCTGACGGTCGGCCGGCTGGTGAACGAGCCGGGCTGGCGCTGGTCGACGGACGTCCGCCCGACCGTCGGCGGCGAGCTGTGCCAGATCCGGCACGTCGGCTTCGTAATTTCCGGCCGGCTCGGGGTCGACTTCCCGGACCGTTCCTCGGTCGTCTTTGGGCCCGGCGACGTCTTCGAGATCCCGCCTGGGCACGACGGCTATACGGTCGGCGACGAGCCGGTCGTCCAGATCGAGTGGAGCGGGCTACGCAACTGGGCGGGCTACAGCACGCACAGCCGCGTGCTCCTCACGTTCCTCTTCACTGACGTCGTCGGCTCGACTGAAGCGGCGGTCCGCGTCGGGGATGGAGCTTGGCGCGATCTGCTCTCGCAGTACTTCGAGGCGGTGCGAGATGAGCTCGAGCGCTTCGGAGGCCGCGAGGTGAAGACGACCGGCGACGGGATGCTCATCACCTTCGACGGGCCGGCGCGCGCGATCCAGTGCGCGGCCGCGATCCGGCGGCTCGCGCGCGGGCACGGCCTGCAGCTACGCGTCGGCGTCCACGTCGGCGAGGTCGAGGTGGTCGGCAACGACGTCCGTGGCGTCGCTGTTCACGAGGCGGCACGGATCATGGCCGTTGCCGGTCCGGACGAGATCTTGGTGTCGGATATAACTCGGACCCTCGCCGGCCCTGCCGGCTTTGCGTTCGAGGACCGAGGCACACACGCGCTGAAAGGCCTCGACGGCGAATGGCACCTCGCGGCATTCGCCGAAGCGTGAGGGGTTTCGCTACCGCGACCGGAAATGGTCAGGGGCGGGGTCGAACCGCCGGCCTTCCGCTTTTCAGGCTGGCAGCCACCCCCTGACTAACCACGATAAGCCTACCCACAGAGACAGAAGAAACTGTCGCGCTGGGCTGTACTCCCGCACACACAGACTGGGGCGCCGTGCCCGTGTCGTGCCCGATCAGGTCGTTTGCCTCGGACTCTCACGGCCACTCGCGGACGCCAGGCCACGACACCGGCGCGACAACACCAGATGACAACAACTGGGCCGCGTCCCGCTGGACGCACCCACGCGCGCGCACTCTCATTGGCCTCGTAAAACTTCGTTAACCAGCAGCCGGAATTCAACTGATAAGGATGAGGCGGTGGTTCAAGTCCACCTGGGCCCACCGAGGTCACCCTCCCGCAGGTCGCCGGGTGAAGGCCGTAGAACACGCCTCCCCGCCAGGCCTCAACCGACGACCTCACCATGAGACGCTACCGACGGGGAGCTCTGCTAACGATGAGGACACACGGGTCCTTGATGTCGACGGGCCGACCCTGAACTGAAGCACACCCGCCATCTGCCGAGTCTCCGCTCATGCGGCCTGCGGCGTTGCTGGCGCCTGAACCATGTTCTGATCGGCTCGGCGCCGGTTTGCCGCGGGTTGCGCGGGCCTGCGGCGCGCATGAACGTCGCGAATCCGTGCCGCAGGGTCGTGGAGAGCCCGACCAGTCCAGGTCCGAGTGGTCAAGACTGCTGCCGGGCTGGATTCTCGATGAGTCGTTTGTGTAGTTCGGCGGTGAGGGCATGGATCTCGCGGGTCAGTTGTGTGTTCGTTTTGAGCTCAAGCTCTTGCTCTGTGAAATCGTGGTCGGCCTTAGCCTGCTGGAATGCCGCCTGCCGGTTCTGGCCGATCATGACGAAGGTGGACAGGAAGATCGCTTCCAGCGACACGATCAGCGTCAGCGTTGGCCACGGGCTTCTCTCGATCAACAGCATCCAGACGGCGAACAGCGCTATATGCAGGTAGACAAAATTCATCGATCCCGCAAAGGCGGTGATCCAGTCGGCGATTCGTAGCTGGACGTTCTGGAGCCGTTGCTGTTCTACCTCAAGGATCGCCGGATGGCGCTGGCGGGTGCCCGGTGGCGCGGTATGCCTGCCATCACCCGGCCTTGGCGCCGGGCCGCCGGCACCGACGGCGCGCTCCGCCGATTCCGGTGGCTGTGGCTGGGGCGGCGAGGCGCCAGGGCCTTCTGGTCCCGGATCAGATATGGCCATCGTGCTGCCTCCGTAGTCGTTGCGGTCGGTGGTCATTGTGACGGGCCGTTGCCAAGCCAGGCCAGGCCTTGGGGCACCGGCTGACGCCCGCTTCAACCCGCTGGATTGGCGCCGATGTCACGATGGCCAGCAAGGCAGTGCCGAGACAGGTGTGTAGCCTCGGCGGGCGCATCCGTCGTCTGAGCTGATCACCACGATTGCAGCCGGGTCCGACTGCTATCAAATACTGCGGCCGTGGACTGGTTTATGAGGAGACTGGCCACCGTCGGCAAGCTTGGCGCACGGCTGGCCCGGCTGCGGGGGCCCGTGATGTGCCTGGCCGGATTTTGGCCGGACAACATCGCGCACCACCGCCGACACATGCGAGGCTATGAAAGGCAACCTGGCAGGCCAGGCGGTAAGTCCGCTGTTCAGCTCAGCCGTGTGCGCAATCTACGGATCAGAAGGTTGGGGGTTCGAGTCCCTCCGAGCGCGCCACTGAACGACCAGGTCACAGACCTGACGCCTCATCCGCTGGCCTCGCACAGGCCGCATCTGGACTCATTTTGGACTTACCCGCCTCTTGGGCGGCACTGTCTAGCCGGTCGGCGTAGCGGTCCATGTCGCCGGGGTAGAGGTGGCCATACAGGTCCAGTGTCGTGGTGATGCTGGCATGCCCCACGATCTCCTGGAGCATCTTCGGCGGGTACCCGGCCTTCGGCCGAGTACCCCTGTACCGAGCCCGACACGTCCACCCAGCGGCCGCTAACCGCCAGTACCCGCCTTAGCGACCCGCAACGGTACCTACGGGGATCGGCGCACGGCGCTCCACTATGGTCTTGTGATGCTGTCACGTTGGCTCGGCGGGCTCGCCGCCGCCGCCGTGGCGCTGGTCGCTTGCGTCCTGGTGATCCTTGACCTGACCGACGCCGGGCTGCGGCGCTGGTGGGACGCTCACGCCCTGACCACCGACGCGATCGCGGGGCTGCTCGTGCTTATGATCACGGTCTTGGTCGTTGAGCAGGTGGTCAGGCTCCGGCAGGGCAACAGCCGGGCCCGCGCCGTGGCGATCCAGGTCGCCATCTTGATGACTCAGGCCAACATCGCGTCGCGGGCAGTGTCCCAGGTACTGGCCGGTTCGGGCGACCGGGACATGGCGTACGAAGAGTTCCGGACGTACACGATGATGGTGCTGTCCGTCGCGCCGGTACTGATCGACGCCAGGACGTCACGGAACTTTCTCGAGCGAGCCCAGGACCTAGACGGTGCGATGGCCCAGGCGCTGAGTGTGCTCGCCACGGAGCCCAGCCAGGAAAAATTCCTGGCCGCCCGGCTCGACGACACCCTGCAAGCGCTCAAGTCCGCATCGACCCCGCTGCTCCAGAACCTGACCCCAGAGCTGCGCTCGGCCGTTCGCGGAGATGATCCCGCCTGACCGGCCAGGAACACCACAGCGTGCGACCGCATGCGATACCGGGCGGTGAACTGCGGCCACAACGGGGTTACCACGGTCAATAGCGGATGCCACTCGATGGCGGCGATAGAGGCATCTTCCCAGGTCAGCTGGCTCTCACTCTGGTGGTCAGGGGCGGGGTCGAACCGCCGACCTTCCGCTTTGCAAGCAGGGGTGGAACTCCCTTCGGCGCTGGCGCCCTATGAGCTGCGTGCGATCCTGTTTGTGTGAGCTCTGGGGTTACGGCAGCGGCCTGGGCTGACCGTCGGGTCACCACGGTCCGCGACGACCCGGCGGGTCGGCTCGCCCTGATGCAGCGCTGCTATTACGGCCCGTTCGGCCAGGCCCCCCGGCATCTGCCCTACCGCCGGGCGGCGCTGTCGTTCATGCACTGGCAGCTCCAGCGAGGTGTGCTGGCGCCACCGTTCAGCGACCGTCCCGGTAGTCCGTGGTGGCGTGCGGTGAACGAGCGTATCTTGCGCGATGGCTGCGAGGCCGTGGCCTTGAGTGGGGACCTTCGCGGCCCGGCCTCCTCGCGCACCGTGGACTACTGGATGTCGTTTGCCGATTACCCGACCGCCCGGGCCTGGTACCGGGCGCACAACGGGAGCGTGGTCGCCGCCTACCTCGAGCACCGCGGCCTGGCGGAGGCGGAGAGCCCCGCCGAGCGCTTCTTCATGAACGTCGTACTATGCCGGGTGCTGTACACCCACGCCCTGGTCGCAGCCCCCCGGATCTCGCTCGGGTGGCTGAGCCCGCTCGCCCCGTTCCTTGGTGACCCGAGGCTCGGGATGACCGGGATCTTCTTGCACCTGTCTCGCGTGCTCCCCCACGAGTACCCCCTCCACGGCAGCGTCGAGTCTTACCTCGGTGCCGAACTCGGGTTCGGCCGCCTGCTGGATTACGGGGTGATCGTCCCGAGGTTGCAGCAGCTCTACGCGTGGTCAGCTCACGAGCTCGCCGCGCCCGGCCTGGTTGATTGTGTCCGCGACGGGGCTCTGACCTACGCGTGGTCATTTGAGGACCGGGGCGTCTGGCAGCCCCCCAAGTCGTTCATCTTCCAGATGGCCCGGCGGGCGCTCCCACCGGCTCGACGTGACCGAGGCCGCGACGAGCGGCTGACCACCATGGCCTGATTTTGGCCTTACGGCGACGCCAAATGCCGGCAACTACTGCGCACTGCTGAGCAACAGCCTGGCAGGTCAGTGCCTGACCTGGCTGGCCATGAAGGCGGGCGTATATATCTACGGATCAGAAGGTTGGGGGTTCGAGTCCCTCCGAGCGCGCCATTGTTCTCCCAGGTCACGCGTTGACCTTGTACCACCCCCCCCGCGCCGTTCCTCTCATCTAGCCGGATTTGGCCGGACCGTGCTGATCACCAGGACTCCGACGGCGAGGCGCGCACTCCGGCGCGGCCCCTCGATGCTCGCCTCAGCACATACCGGGCGGCCCGGAGGCGCTGCCTAGACGGTCACTGGCGGCGGGGCCATCCACCTACCTGGCGAAGCAGGCCAACGTCGTCTCTGCACGCCCAGTGCTCGACCACCTGACCGTCAACGACCCGCCAGATGTGAACGTAGGTCCAAGTCACATCGGAGTCTGTGACCCTGACACCGGTCAACAGCGGCATTGTCGATGCCCGATGGTGGCCGCAGATGGTCATGTGGTGGGCGACGAGGTCGCCTTCGGCGATGAGGTGGTGATGTTCAATGGAGAAGTCGCTACCGAGGTCGGTCCTGATGTTCTCGATGATCTGCTTCCACCCTGCCCGGCCCTGGTGCGCAGGACCGGCAGCATGGTTGATCATGTCCTCGGCGATGAGCTCATCGATCGCCGAGTAGTCGCCTTCCGCCCCGCGACGAAACAGTTCTTCAATCACGTCCTTCGGCTTGGCCGTCATAGGCGAGAACGGTACGCCTTGCGCATTGGGCACGCCATTGCCGGGACCCGATCGCGGTGTGGGTGGGTTCGCAGGCCGGATTGTGGCCGGACAAGGCCGCGGAATGCAGGCCAGCGATGCGCACCGCTGAGCGTTGTCCCGCCAGGTCAGAAGGCACATGCCAGGTCGCTAGGACCCTCGGAACAATCTGCGGATCAGAAGGTTGGGGGCTCGAGTCCCTCCGAGCGCGCAGGCGTGCGAGTTGATGTAGCCGACGATGTGGCCGGTGTCGTTGCTCGCCGTCGCCCGAAAGCCCGCCGGGCCGACCTGGCTGATCTTCCCGTCGTGGATCAGGAACGCACTGCCGTTGGAATCCCCGACGATGTCCCCGGCGGGGCGGAGGCTGGCCCTGACGGTCTTCTTCAGGTAGGAGGAGCCGACGACCTCACCGGCGGTGTTGATCCCCAAGCCGAAGCTTTCCGGGAAGCCGAGGTTGCCCAGATCGGTCACCGTGTAGGTCTGCGTGCTGGCCCCAGCGGCAGGCCCGCCTGCCAGGCCGGTGACCGTCCCCACCAGCAGACCGGCCGCGGACGTCAGCCCGATGACCCGCTGCCTGCTCGCCGCCGCCCGGAGCAGGTGAAACGACGCGCAACTCTCGTGACCGGAACGCTGACAGCAGCATGCCAGGCGGACGTTGGCTGTCACACTGGGTGAGCCTCGATCGTGGCCCTGGTGGACTCGTTTCGGTCGGGCGTGCCTGCCCTGCCGGTGATGCGCTTCCCAGGCGCAAGCCGCGGGCGGCGGCCAAGCCCATAGTGCCTTGGCCGCCGCCCGCGTTGTGCGTGGACGGTTGGCTAACTGTGACTTGCCAGCTGATGCGCGGCGAAGATTGTCGCCTGGCAGCCGGTGATCAGCGCGCCGCCGTGCGTGATCCTGGTGTTGTCGAACGCGGCGGCGTCCAGGGCGTTCTTGATCTGGATGGCGAGCCGGTCACGGACGACCTCGAGCGACTTGAGCGCTTGCACCACGCCCAGGTAGGCCGCGTCTCCGGCGCTCGTGCTGTTGATGGCGTTGGTGTCAGCGGCAAGGGTGAAAGCGCCGAACTCGCCGACGCTTGAGTTGAGCTGCTTGTAGCACTCGCCAAGCTGGGTGGCCCCACCTGCTCGCAGCGCCTGGTTCGGGTCAGAGACGACCTGGCTGATGACCCGGCCATCGTGCACGTAGCCGTCCTTTAGGCCGGTCAGGTACATGATGGTCGGCCTGATGTCCGTTTCGTCAATCCACGGACCCGTCAGTTGTGTCTGGAAGACCTCGATCTGGCCGCTGTTAGGGCCAGCCGAGTTCGGACCCGCGCCAGGCGCGTTGCCGTCTAGGCTGAGGTGCTTGACTCCCGGTCCTACCAGGCCGAGGTAATTGGTGTTGATCTCGGCTGCGTAAGCGCCGTGGTCATAGCCGAACTGAATGTTCTGGGTCACGCACGGCCCGCCGCAGCTCGGTCCTCCGTTGAACAGGAAGTAATCGGGCTTGGCGAACATCGCGAACGTCGGCGTCCGCGCTGGGTCGGCGTTGACCATGTGGAGTATCGCCTCTTCCGTCGGGTCGGCGACGAAGTTGTCGATCGTCTGGTTGGTGCCTGTGTACGGGTTGTTGTTGGTCAGCCCGGCGACCAGGTGTTCGAGCGAACGGACCGGTGCCGCGTCCGGCGACGGCTGGCCGGTCACGTAGAACTCCGGCGCCGTGTCGTTCTCCAGCGTGAACGGCGTGGTGTTGCCCGCCGCCGTCAGCAGGCCGCTGATGTTGCCGCCCAGCTCGCCGAACGAGCCGGCCGGATAGGTGCACAGCACGTCGGGAGTCACGGTGTCGCCGCTGACCTTGGCGCCGTCGCAGTTGTCCGGCGTCGGCTGGATGGCGCGGCCGACATTGGCCCCGACCTCGTGGTCGCCCTCATCGGAGCTGAAGATGAACAGCGTGTTCTTCGGCGTGATCCCGTCGGATGCCAGGCGCTGGAAGAAGGTGCCGAACTGCTGGTTGTAGAACTGCCCCTGGGCGATGTAGCAGGCGCTGCCGCTGCCGAGCGCCTGCTCAGAATTCAAGCCGGCGCACGGGCCGCCAGCGCCTGACAGACTCGGGATGTTCTCGTTGCCGTGGATGTCGGCCATGTACATGTTGACCACGGGCACGCCGTTCTCCAGCATGTCGGCGCCGTAAGCCAAGGTCTGCGAGGCGTTGATGGTGCCGAATCCCGGGAAGCCGGGGTGGGTCGGCAGGAACGCGTCGTCGATCTCGTTGCCACTCAGGTCAACGAGGTTGCCAGCGGAGTTGGTGACCTGGTACCCGTTGTGCATGAGGCTGGCGGTACCTGCGCCGAGCTGCGGTGCCACGTACCTGTGGCCGAGCAGCATGTTGAACCCGGTGTAGCCGCCTGGCTGGTCGGGCAGCAGGTCAGGGACCTCGGTCGCCGACGGCGTGGTCTGGCCGAACTTCACGGCCTGCGCGTTCGCGCAGAACGAGTTGTCCTGAGCGCAGTGCACCGCGATGCCGACGTAGTCGGCCGTCTCCGCGTCCTTGAAGAAGTCGGGGTCAGCGGCTAGCTGCTGGGCCTCAGGCGAGTTGGCGCCAAACAGGGTCTTGATGTCAGGCGTCGTGTTCTCGAGGTCCTGGTTGGCCGTGGCGACTTCGCCCACATTGCAGCCAGCTTCGGTGAACGGGACCCACGGCGCCGGCGCCACCGTGTTCGGCGTGATCGCCGGCGACGCCGTAGCGGGCGGGACCGGTGAGTAGACCATGTTCGGGTTGGTGTCGCGGAGCGGGTTCGTCCCGTTGGGGATCGCGTCCGTCCAGTAGGCGAAGTCGGAGGCCGCAGTGGTCGTGCCGTCGGAGTTGTAGGACCTGTTGCTGTTGGCGATCGGGTCGCCGTGCCGGTCGCCGTAAACGCCGGTGATGGTCGTCAGCAAGTCATTGGCGGTGTGCGCGATCAGCGGCGTGTGGTTGTTGGTGAGCATCGTGCCGTTGCTCTCGATGAAGTGCAGCAGGTTCGGCATCAGCTCGAGATCGGATGGCACGTTCGGGTTGTCGCGGTAGTAGTGGACGTTGTCAAAGGTGAGCTGGACCACGTGCGTGATGCCGTTGGCAAGATGGCAGCTGGTCTGGTCCTGGTGCCGCGAAGCGGGCTTGGCCTTGGCGGCGTAGGCGGTAGTTGATACCGCCCCCGCAAGGGCCGGGGAGCTGGCGATCATCGCGCCCGCGGCGGCGGTGGCCAACGCGGCCCCGACTAGCCGGCGGCCGCTACAGTGCAGCAGTCGCATCCGATCCTCCTCGTGTGCCGCTTTCCGGCCGGAGCCGGAACGTCCAGCAGGTCAGGTTAGGTGCAGGAATCAAACCAGAAGCGACCGGGCAGCAACGAGCAGGCCAAATCTTGCGCGCAGACGTCGCCGGCCTGCTCACCTGACCGTCGGCACAGGAAACTCGGCAGTGTGCTGCGCCCAATGGCGGAGCAGGACCACCGCGCAGGGGCGCCTCGGGTCGCACCGGCCCCTCCGCGCGCTCCGGGAAGAGGGAATCGTGTGCTCGGTGCGGGCTGGACTTGGCCGGATTTTGGCCGGACAACAGCGCGCAACATAGGCAAACCACGCGGAGCCATGAGAGGCAGCCTGGCGGGCCAGGCGGCACGTCGCAGGTCAGCAGATCCCTTTGCGCAATCTACGGATCAGAAGGTTGGGGGTTCGAGTCCCTCCGAGCGCGCCACTGTTCGCCCAGGTCATCGCCTTGACCGCTCACCCGCATCCCTGCGGTTTACCCCGGGGAGTCCTGGCCTGCAGCTTTCTTGCGCGTCACGTGCCAGGGGATTCACACTCGTGGGCATGGACATCCCCGAGACCCGCTATGCGCGCAGCGGAGACGTCATGATCGCCTACCAGGTGGTCGGCGAGGGCCCTTTTGACGTGGTCGTCACCCCGGGCACCGTCTCCCACGTGGAGTTGTACTCGGACATCGCGGGGATGGCTGCTTTGCTGCGCGGACTTGCCGAGCACGCGCGTGTGATCTTTTTCGACAAGCGGGGCACTGGCCTGTCCGACCGGGTCGCGGGAGTGCCGACGCTGGAGGAGCGCAGCGATGACATCCGGGCAGTGATGGACGCGGCCGGGTCCGACCGCGCAGCCCTGTTCGGGCTTTCGGAGGGCGTCCCGATGAGCGTGGTCTTCGCTGCGTCCCATCCCGGCCGGGTGTCCGCGCTGGTGCTCTACGGGGGCGAAGTCCGCACGCTGTGGGCACCGGACTACCCGTTCGGCGCCACCGAGCGCGAGTACCGCAAGGCGATCGAGGAAAAATTCGACGCGTTCGTCACCCCCGGGGGGCTCGAGGAGATGGTGCGCTCCGGTTTCCCGTCCGCGGCCGAGGACGAGGTGCGGGCGTGGGCCCGGGTGTTCCGCTACGGCGCCAGCCCCGCATCCCTTGAGGCGCTGGAGCGGATGAACATGGCCATCGACGTGCGGGAGGTGCTGCCCGTTGTCGGTGTTCCCACCCTGGTGGTGCATCAGCGCGGTGATCCGTGGGTGCGGGTCGAGAGCGGCCGCTATCTCGCCGGGCACATCGCGGCTGCGGCGTATGTGGAACTGGACGGCGATGAGCACATACCCACCGCGGCTTTTGTGCCACAGCTGCTGGCCCAGGTAGTGCCGTTCCTCCAGGACGCGGCCGGCCGGGAGGCGCCCGAGCCGGACAAGGTGCTGGCGACCGTGCTGTTTTCCGACATCGTCGACTCCACGACCCGGGCGGCCGAGCTCGGCGACACCCGGTGGCGGCAGCTGCTAGGCGAGCACCACGCGTGTGTCCGCCGGCAGCTGGCCCGGTTCCGCGGGGTGGAACTCGACACCGCCGGGGATGGGTTTTTCGCCCGCTTCGACGGCCCGGCCCGCGCGATCCGCTGCGCGCTGGCGATCCGCGACGCGGTGCGCGAGGTCGGCCTGCAGGTGCGGCTGGGCCTGCACACCGGCGAGTGCGAGGTCCTCGATGCCAAGGTGACCGGGATCGCGGTCGCGATCGGCGCGCGGGTGGCAGCGCGGGCGGCGGCCGGTGAGGTGCTGGTGTCGCAGACGGTCAAAGACCTGGTCGCCGGGTCCGGGATCGGCTTCGAAGACCGGGGCCTGGCGGAGCTGAAGGGTGTGCCGGGGCAGTGGCGGCTGTACTCGGTGACATCCTGCTAACCCAGCGGCCAGTGAGTGGCCGCGCTTCGAGACTGGCCTGAATTTTGGCCTCGCCGTGACGCCAAACGCTGACAACTGCTGCGCACTGCTGAGCAACACCTCAGCAGGTCAACGCCGAACTCGCTGCAGTCCAGGCCGACCACCATCTTCACGACCTTTTCCTTCGATTCCGGAGTGCAATACTTTCCTTTCGCCATTTCCCCCATCCCCTTTCAGGGAAGATCCTATTTATCTCCCTGTCCGGGAACTCGGGGGCACCTCAACTATTCATCTGGCTGTGGCAGGCGGCATCCATATCGGCAGCGCTGACGGCTTGCGGCGGAGGGCATTGCGCCCGCAAGAGCGGGTCGGGTATCCGGTCGCCGAGTCGCAGCAAGCCGGCCCCGGTCAGTGCTACCGCCAAGGCGCCGCCCCACCAGACGGCGTCGGGTGACGTTGCGAGCAGCGCCGCCGACCGCGGGCCCGAGGGCCACGCCTGCCGTGAAGGCGAGGCCGTAGAGCGACATGTAACGGCCGAGCAGATGCGGCGGGGCGAGATCGGCGACGATTGGGCCGAGCACGATGAACTGCGCGCACTCACCAATCGCTATCACGATCGCGACCCCAGCCAAGACGGTGGTAGCGGTGAGCGTCGAGCGCGTTAGCGTTGCGAGCAGGACCGCGAGCAGGCCGATTGCAAATAGCGCGCTGGTCGCGGCAAGAGCGTGTGTGCGGCGCATCCGCCTGACGACCCGTGTGGCTGGAATCTGCGCGACGACGATAAAGAAGGTGTTGATGAAGAAGACGACGCCGATCTCGCCCGGCCCGACAGGCGTGTGCGCCTTCGCAAACGGCGCGAGGATGTTGGAAAACAGCGCGCCGCCGGTCATCACGAGCACGATGTTGGCGG
>Ga0318560_10000066_pt1 | contig 19964 bp, 17 predicted proteins | sample GRESIP065b5f22_FD_202537 | JGI IMG/M metagenome (GOLD analysis project Ga0318560, IMG submission 202537) | Tropical soil microbial communities from Luquillo Experimental Forest, Puerto Rico - GRE.SIPMG.065b5f22 | ecosystem: Environmental > Terrestrial > Soil > Tropical forest > Bulk soil... | reverse complement strand
TGCGGTACCAGTTGCGCGGATCCGTCGGCGGCCGGTTGAGCATTTCACGTATGCCCTTCTTGTAGCTGTCGAGGACGCGCGGCGGCATGCCCGGATCGGAGATCTCGAACCTGCGAAACCGCGCGCCCTGCGCCGGCGCGGCGGACGGCAGCGCGCTTGCCGCCAGCGCGGCAGCGCTGGTGCCGAGGAATTTGCGTCGCGTGACGGCTCCGTGAAACAACGCAGTCATGGCATCCCTCCATCGGATCGGGTTGCAGATGGACACGCGTTAGAGCGCCGAGCCGCTGGCCCGGCCGGCGTCGATTTCCCGGCGCAGGGCCGCCGATATGCGGTTCGCCACGGCCCGAGCATCGTGATAGCCTGGCGCATGATTCCTCTCGTCGTTCCGATCGCGTTTGCCGTCTTGGCGCTCTTCGCTTGGCGATATGACGCGCGCGCGCGGCGAGCCTACGAGGCGACGTTGAGCGAAGCGGAGAAACGTCAGTTCCGGGCGCTCCGCAGAGTCCATCCCGCGAAATGGCGCGCCGCAATCGCCCTCAAGCAAGCCGAGACCGCCGCCACGGCCGCGCAGGACGCCGGGCCGCGCCGGACGAAAAAGAGAAGCCCGAAACCAATCCGCCAAACAAACCGAAATACCGGCGCAAGACGCTCTCGTGACCGCACGTCGACCGGGGATTGAGCGAGACTAGCACGCTTATATGGCGGCAAAGTTGCACGGCGTGGGGGCTCAACGCCGGATAGCGCAGGGGGCCCAAAAAGCCTCCGGCTGGGGCAATGGCACGGACCGCTGGCCGTGCCGGCTAGGCCTTTTCGCCCTCAGAATCGGGGCCAAAAGCGCAAAAAAGTGACGGCGATCACAGACGAAGGGTGCGGCCTCATATATCCCAAACGGCGAGATAAACCCGCGTGGAACAAGGGGAAAACGCCATGAAGGGATACGCCATGACTTGGACCTCGGACCGCACCGGCATCCTGCTTTACACCATGCTCGGGACGCTTCTCGTGCTGTCGTCCATATACGTTCCGGCCTGAGGTGCGGTCCGCGAATATTCTTGCCGGCCCCGGAGGGATCTTTCAGCCCCGTTTGTTTGCGTCTGCGCCGACCCCCTGTGACGTCGCTTGCCGCGCCCGACGTCTGCCCGCCGGCACCATGCATCCGGGTTGATGGTGACGATTGGAATGCCGCCGGGCTTTTCCGATCACCGGAATAGGTAGCATCCAACAGCCAACGCGGTGCGCGCATCTGCCTCTGACGCATCTTAAAAATAGAAAAGGGAACCATGCCTGGGACAATCTTGATATGCGGCAGTCCTGCGGATGGCTTCCAAATTGTCGGCTTGTTCGCCGATAGCGGTGATGCCGAATCCTACGCCGAAGACCATAGCCTCAAAGACTGGTGGATTGCCGAGCTGACATCACCGGAAGCGTTCGCGGAAAGCCAGCGGCGACGGTTTCGAGCATCGCGCGGTCCCATGTGGTGATCGACCTCCGAAAACCTGACGACCGACGCTCGCGCGGCGTACGATTGTGAACGCCCGGCGGGGCGGGCTTATGCATCTGCCTTGCCCCCAAAGCTCTGAATAATCTCTACGAGAAATCGGTGGTTCTGGGGACGGTAGAGTCGGAGCAACAACAATGAACTCAGCGCTACTACAAAATCTGATCACCGGAGCTGGATCGAGCAGCCAGTTCATCGGTGGGCTCGTCGTAGCTGTGTTGTATGTCGTTATCGGTCTGCTCAGCGCGATCGGCAGCATTCTTGTCTTTCGACGAATCTTCCAAGGACGATGGGAGCAGATATTCTGGGCCTCGTTCCTCGTCGTAATTGCCGCCTTTTACCTGAGCTTCGCCGCCTATTTCGGGGCCTCAACGCACGCCTGGCAAACTGAAGTCGTCGGCGTTGCCGTTTTCCTTGTTTGTGCCGTGGGTGGGCTCTTTTCCCGATCTGCTATCGCGGTTGGCTATGTCATGCATGGGCTCTGGGATTTATCCCATTGTCTGTCCGGCGCTTCACTCGCGGGCCTGTCGTTAACAGAAATTCCATTGGGTTACGGTCTCTTTTGCTCGACGTACGATGTTACGGTCGCGTGTTATCTCATGGTAAGTGACACCGCATGGCGCGAGGCGGGCAAGGTCGACCTTTACTTCTGGCGACATCGCCCGTGATCCCGCACCTCATGGTCGGGCGGACATCTCCGCAACACGCGGCAAAAAAGCGCATTTTTGTGATCGCCATCACATCGCGAGCGCAACAGCGGGCCTAGTCGAGTGGTACCCGCGTGTGCGGTGCTCACCTTCGATGGTTCCTCCCGAACTCAGCCCCGCCAACGCGGGGCTTTCTTTGCGTGCTTACGCCGGCGATCGAGAGCATTCCGGAGGACCTGGGTACCATCCAACCAATGGTTGGGGGAATGGGTGGGGATAAGGGGATGGTTCATGAACAATGTACTGAGCCTGCAGCTTGCACGTGAGCGCGCTTGGCAACCGAGCGGCGGTTCGAATGGACATGCCTTCAAAAGGCTAGGTCTGCCATCATGGAAGTCTGAAATCACGGGGCTTGATGAGCGGAGAGTCCTTGAACGGCTCGAAGCCGAGAATGCACGGCTTCGACGCAGCGCGCTGGAACTCCTGCTCCAGATTCAAGCATTGCGCGATGACGCCGGAACACCAAGCGCGTATGATGCAGCACGCCATCCACGGGAAGTGCCATGAAAGGCATTGCCGAGTGGCTAGCATCGATCGGCCTGAGTGAGTACGCCCAACGGTTCGCCGACAACGGCATTGACCTCTCGGTCATCCGCGATCTGACGGAGGAAGACCTCAAGGATCTCGGCGTTCTACTCGGGCATCGCCGCAAGATTCTGCGCGCGATCGCGGAGCTTCCAGCCGCTCCTGCGCCGGCCGAGACAGCGACCGAACCGGTGCCGCGGGACGAGGCCGAGCGACGCCAACTGACGCTGATGTTTTGCGACCTGGTCGGCTCGACTGCCCTTTCGGCGCGGTTGGACCCGGAAGAGATGTGGGCCGTGATCGCGTCCTATCAGGCCTGCATCGGCGAGGTCATCGGTCGCTACCAGGGCATGATCGCGCGATACATGGGCGATGGCGTGCTCGCCTATTTCGGGTATCCGCGCGCGCAAGAGGATGACGCCGAACAGGCAGTGCGCGCCGCGCTCGCACTTGTCGATGCGGTGGCGAATCTGCGGACAAATGTCGACGCCGCACTGCAGGTTCGCATTGGCATCGCAACCGGCACTGTCATCGTGAGCGAGCTTCTCATTGATGAGACCCCGGCGGAGCAGGCCGTCGTTGGTGAGACGCCGAACCTCGCGGCGCGACTGCAAACGCTGGCGGAGCCAGGGACAGTGCTGATTTGCCCGAACACGCGCCGGCTCACTGGCGGGCACTTCGATTACCGCGATCTCGGCCCTGTCCCGCTAAAGGGCTGGGCGGAGCCGGTGCCGGTTTGGCAGGTGCTGGGGGCGAGCGGCGTGGAGAGCCGCTTCGAGGCGATGCACAAGACCAAACTGCCGCCGCTGTTCGGGCGTGAAGAGGAGATCGAGCTGCTGCTGCGCCGGTGGCGACACGCGACGCAAGAGGAAGGCCGAGTGGTGGTGCTTACGGGGGAGCCGGGGATCGGCAAGTCGCACATTGCGCTCGCGCTCGAGGAGCGGCTCCAGAGTGAACCGCACATCGCGTTGCGCTATTTCTGCTCGGCGCATCATACCAACAGTGCTCTGTTCCCATTCATCGGCCAGCTCGAACGTGCCGCCAGGTTTGAGCGCAGCGACTCGGTCACGGAGAAGCTGTCAAAACTTGACGCTCTCGTTGCGCGATCCACCGCGGACCCGGAACACGTGGCGGTTCTGGCCAGCCTGTTCGCATTGCCGGCCAGCGATCGCTACCAACTGCAGGAGCTGAGTCCACAAAAACGCAAGGAGAAGACGTTGGCGGCCTTATTGGCTCAGCTCGATGGGTTGGCGGCACGGCAGCCGGTTTTCATGATTTTCGAAGATATCCACTGGATCGACCCAACCTCGTTGGAGCTGCTCACGGCCATGGTGGAGCACGTGCCGCAGCTTCGGGTAATGCTGCTTGCCACTGCGAGGCCCGAATTCACGTTGCCCTGGCCGAGTTACCCGCACATGACGACGGTCCCGCTCACGCGCCTTGGCCGACGCGAGGGCGCGGCATTGGTCGAGCGGGTGACGGGCGGCAAGAAATTGCCGAAGGAGGTCATGGACGAGATTCTCGCTCGCACCGATGGCGTGCCGCTGTTCATTGAGGAACTGACCAAGACGGTGCTGGAAAGCGGACTGTTGCAGGAACAGGATGGCCAGTATGTTCTCGAACGTCCGCTGCCGTCTTTGGCGATCCCGACAACGTTGCACGCGTCGCTGATGGCGCGTCTTGATCGGTTGGCACCGGTCCGGGAGGTGGCGCAGATCGGCGCCGTCGCAGGTCGCGAGTTCCATTACGAATTGCTGAACGCCGTCGCGGGATTGCCGAGGGAGAAACTGGAAGAGGCGCTTGACCAGTTGGTGCGGTCGGAATTGATTTTCCGCCGGGGCGAAGTTCCGCACGCGGTTTACACCTTCAAGCACACGCTGGTACGGGACGCGGCATATGCCAGCCTCGTGAGAAGCCGCCGCGTGCATCTACACGCCGCCATTGCGAACGCGCTCGAGCAACGGTTCCCTGAAATCTTGCAAACTCAGCCCGAAACGCTGGCGCACCATCTGACCGAAGCCGGACTGATCGAAAAGGGGGTCGAACACTGGCTCCAGGCCGGCAAGAACGCGGCCTTGCGCTCGGCCAATCTCGAGGCCAACGCACACTTGCAGCGCGGGATCGAGCTGACAAGCCGGTTACCGGCCGACAAGGGGAGGGATAGGTCCGAGCTTGATTTTCAGCTGGTCTTGGGGCCGTGCCTCATCGCCACGCATGGGCCGGCCGCGAGCACGGCAGTGGCGACCTTCGCCCGTGCTCGCGAGTTGTGCGAGCGGCTCGGAGAGCCGCCCGAGTATCTTCAGGTGATGTTCTGGCTGGCGACCGTGAGCGTGGTGCGGGGCGAGTTGCCGCAGGCCCTCGAAGCGGTCGCGGCCTTACTCAATGCCGCCGAAGCGCGCGGTGATCGGCCCGCGTTAATCAACGCGACACGCGGACGGGCGATGATTCTCTTTTTCTTGGGACGCATCGTCGAGGCCCGTGAGGCGATCGAACGCGCTATCGAGTTGTTCAACGCAAGTGAGGAGACCGACAAGATGGCTGCTCGGGCAGCCGGCCAGGATGCCGGAGTGGCCATGCTGGCCCTCATGTCGTGGGTGCTCTGGGCTCTCGGCCAAGTCGACGAGGCGGTTGCGCGAATGGGTGCCGCGCTTAAACGCGCCGACACGGTCCAACATGCGCACACGCACGCTTACGCCTGGTACTACGCGTCCGTCCTGCATACTCTGCGCGGTGAAGCGACAATTGCTCAGGCGTACGCGGAGCGCTGTCTCGCCATATCGGAGCAACACGGATTCCGCCAGTGGCTCGGACTGTCGCGCGCGATCCGGGGCATCTGCGCGGCCATGCTGGACCCATCGGGCAGCCGATTCGACGAGGTGAAGGTGGCGTTGGATGAGTATCAACGCGCCGGTTATCAGCTCGGCATCACCGCCCAGTTCGTGCTGGTGTGTGCGGCCTTGCTGTTTCGCAACGAAGCCGAGGCAGCACTGGAGCTGATCGATCAGGGGTTCTCGATCGTCAGCCGTAACAGCGAACGGTGCTTTGAGGCCGAACTGTATCGACTAAAGGCCCGCGCGCTGCTCATGCGTGGCGCGTCGGACGCCGAGGCAGAGTCCCTGCTCGACCAGGCTTTGCGAATAGCACGCAGCCAGCAGGCAAGATCGCTCGAGCTTCGGGCGGCAACCGACCTGGCCAGGCTTTGGATGCGGCAAGGCAAGCATGTCGAGGCGCGCGACGGGCTTGCATCCATCCACAGCCGTTTCACCGAAGGCTTCGACACGCGGGATGTTAAGGAGGCGAAGGCCGTGCTGGCCCAGCTGCAATGATGCTGTTTGGCGCCACGTAGCCGTTTCCGCGACCGCCGGACTCCGGCGTCGCTAACCTCTTTCTTTCCAACAAATTGGCGAATACGAGTCGCACTGCGGTCGCCTATTGGAACGGAACGGACGTACCGAGGCCCCCCATGCAGCTCAACGCCTTCTTCCCGTCGCTCGATATCGGCAACGATCCCGCGAAGATCCGCGACTGGGCCCAGGCGGCACAAGATCTCGGCTACGCCTATATCGAGGTCCCCGATCACGTCTTTGGCGCGACGGCGCGGGACGGCTGGGTTCCGCTCTACGACGAGAGGGCGTCCTTCCACGAGACCTTCGTGACGCTCGGCTTTTTGGCGGCGGTCACCAAGACCATCCGGCTCTCGACCGGCATTCTGATCGCGCCGCAGCGCCAGACTGGGGTCATCGCAAAGCAGGCGGCGGAGGCCGATCTCCTGAGCGGTGGACGCTTGCGGCTCGGCATTGGTCTGGGATGGAACCACGTCGAGTATGAAGCGCTCGGCGTGGAGTGGAAGACGCGCGGCGCGCGCCAAGCCGAACAAGTCAGGGTCCTGCGTCGGCTGTGGACGGAGAGCCTCGTGAGCTTCAAGGGGCGCTTCCACAATCTCAAGGAAGTGAGCATCGTGCCGCCGCCGGTGCAACGACCGATCCCGATCTGGTTCGGAGGTTCGTCGGACGCCGCGATAACGCGCGCGGCTCGGCTCGGCGATGGCTGGATGCCGATCATGGCCGCCGACGCGCAGGCCGAGCAGAAGCTCGCGGCGTTGAAAGAGCAGATCAAGTCGTTCGGGCGCGATCCCGCCAAGTTCGGCATCGAAGGCTGGCTGCGCATGCATAGCGCGGACCCGCAAGGCTGGGCGGCCGCCGCCGACGGCTGGCGTCGACTCGGCGCCGGCATGGTGATGTTGTATCCCATGTACCGCATCTTAAACTTCGACGATCACATCGAGACCTTACGGCGGTTCAAGGAGGTCGCGAGCGGATAGCGCGAGCGCGTGGACGCCGCAGCCCGGCAATGCCCATTCGCCGAACGATTTCTTGTCTATCGACGACGGCGTTCCAACTCCGCTATCTTCCCACGGGACCAGATGACCGATCGGCTCGACGGTATTCATGCGCTCATCACGGGCGCTGCGAGTGGCATCGGCGCCGCCTGCGGGCGGCGCATGACGCGCGACGGCGCGCAACTGTTGTTGGCGGATGTCAATGGCGACGGCGTCAAGACCCTTGCCGACGAGCTCGGACAGGCCTCCATCCAGATCGACGTGACCCGCGCGGCGGACATCGAGCGCATGCTCGATCTCGCCTACCAGCGCTGGGGGCGGCTCGACGTGCTGTTCAACAACGCCGGCGTTGCCGAAATCCGGCCGCTGCTCGAGCTCACCGAGGACGAGTGGGACCGCATGCTGGCGGTCAACCTGCGCGCCGTCTTTTTCGTGTTGCAAGCCGCCGCCAAACGCATGAGTCAGCAGACGCCGATTGCGGGCTCCGAGCTGCGGGGAAAGTTGATCCAGACCGCGTCGATCGCCGCCTACCGCGGCGGCCTAGCGTTGATGGCCCACTACGCGGCCAGCAAAGCCGGCGTTGTGAGCATCACGCGCAGCGCCGCGCAGGTGCTGGCGCCGCACAGGATCACGTCGAATTGCATCTGCCCTGGTGCGGTCGACACGCCCATGTGGAGGAAGATCGACGCCGAATGGAGTAAGCTCGAGGGCTGGCAAACCGGTGAGGCCTGGAAGCGGCGAACCTCGGTGATCCCCCTCGGCCGACCCGAAACCGCCGAGGACGTGGCTGGCGTCGTGAGCTTTCTCGCAAGCCGCGACGCCGACTACATGACGGGCCAGGCGGTCAACGTCGACGGCGGCCTCGTCATGGGCAACTGAGATGTCATGGGCAACTGAGATGGCGCCCCCAATAACTAAGCGCCCTTGACCCGTCTCGCGTTCAAAGACCCCGTTCGTTGCGTCGCCGCCGCTCGAACTCGCGCCGGACGCCGCGTGGGCCGAGCGTGCGCCATCGACGCGCGCGATGCCCGCGGTCCTTGCACGGCGCCGCCCGGTCGCGCCGCGCCCTTCTGATTGGCGGACGGCGTGCTCTGATTGGCGGCGTCGCGCGCCAACCGGAGCGCCCGCAACCGCGCAGTCTTTTCCCGCATCGCTTGCAATTCGGCCTGGTACTCGGCCATTGCTTGTTGGGCCTCGCGCAATTGCTGCTCCTTCTTGAACAGCGCTCCGGCGCGACGATCCGCGTCATCGGCATTCATGATCAATATCGCAACTCCTCGCTAAGGCCCAAAATAAGACCCCCCCATATTGGGCTGACAAAACTCGCGGCCGGGAAACGGCAAGAGTCGTGTGAGTAGATCGGATTAGATATGGTTACGATCGGCCAAATAACAAGGCGCCTGCGATCGACCGTAGCGCTACCGATTCAGTTTCTCCTGTATCTCTCGGCACATTTCGCGAAGCGTCACGCGGTCGGTTGCGAGCAGCAGCGTCTTGCCGTCGTCCAGGACGCAGGAAAGCCATGCGCGGATTCCGTGCGGATCAAACTGGACGCCGATTTCAGTGGTTGCGTACCTATAATCCGGCTGAGCCATGGCTAACTCCTTATGGCCAGCATCTCCCTCATCATAGATGGCGCTGGCTAGCGGGATTCGCGCCGCGCACGTCAAGGATGGGGCGAGGCTGCAGGTTACTGCGGCTTGATGCCCGCAACCTTGATCACCTTGGCCCACTTTGCGGTTTCGTCGGCGATGAGCTTGCCGAAATCGGCGGGCGAGCCTGCGAGCACCATCCCGCCCATGTCGGCGAGCCGCTCCATGATCTTGGGATCGGCGAGGCCCGCGTTGGTTTCCCTGTTGAGCGCGTCCACGATCGCGGCGGGCGTATCCTTCGGCGCGGCGATGCCGAACCACGAGCTCGCCTCGTAGCCCGGTATGAAATCAGCGACGGTCGGGATGTCCGGCAGCGCCTGCGAGCGCGTCGCCGTGGTCACCGCCAGCGCGCGCAGCCGATCGGCTCGGATGTGTTGGATCGACGCGGTCATGGTCGCGAACCCGACCTGGACCTGCCCGCCGATGAGATCGGTCATCGCCGGCCCATCACCGCGGTAGGCCACGTGAACCATGTTGACGCCGGTCATCACCTTGAACAGCTCGCCGGCCATATGGCTTGCGGTCCCGATGCCGGCCGAGGCGAAGCTGAGCGCGCCCGGATTGCGCTTGGCATGGTCGACCAATTCGGGAACGGTCTTCACCGGAACCGATGGATTGACTTCCACGACGTTGGGTACGCGCACCACGCCGGCGACCGGCGCCATATCGCTGAGGAAATTGAAGGGAAGCTTGTCATAGAGCGTGGCGTTGATCGCGGCCGCGGGCGGGACCATGAGAAGCATATAGCCGTCGGCGGGCGCCTTCACGACGGCCTCGGCGGCGATGTTGCCGGCGGCACCCGGCCGGTTCTCGATGATGAATTGTTGGCCGAGCCGCTCAGAGAGCCATTGCCCCATCAGCCGCGCAAGGATGTCGGTCGTGCTGCCGGCGGCGAAGCCCACGACCAGCCGCACCGGCCGCGACGGATAGCCCTGCGCCGTCGCGACGCGCGAGACAGCCGGCAGCGCGGCAGCGCCAACTGCCAGATGCAGAAATGTCCGACGGGCAAGTTTCACGGCATCGCTCCCTGACGATACGGGGACTTATTCCCCCTTGATGTTCGCCGCCTTGAGGATCGGCCACCATTTCTCGATCTCGGCCTTCTGTTGAGCGGCGAGCGCTTCGGGCGTCTGCTGCTCGCGCGGTGGAACGTCCTGGCCTTGATCGGCAAATCGCTGCCGCACGGTTGCGTCGGCCAAGGCAGCCTGCACCGCCGAATTGAGTCGTGCGATGGGCTCCGTGGGCGTTCCCTTCGGCACCCAGAGCCCGTGCCAAAACGAGGCATAAAGCCCCGGCACCCCGGCTTCATCGATGGTGGGGACGTCCGGCGCCGCGGCCCATCTCCTTCTGGCCATCACCGCGTAGGCTTTGAGGTTACCGTTGCGCACGTGCACGAACGTGCTCGCCGCCTGACCGAAACCGAAGTCGATGTGCCCGGCCAACATATCTTGGTTGAGCGGAGCGCCGCCGCGGTACGGCACGAACTGGAAGCTTGTTCCGGTCGTCTTCTGGAAGTAGATGCCGGTGATCTCCGGGCCGCCGACGCCAACCGTGCCCGCCGTCGCCTTGCCGGGATTTTCTTTCAGCCAGGCGATCAATTCGCTCAGGTCCTTCGCGGGCAACGTCTTGCGCGCAACGATCCATTGCGGCGTGTCGGCCAGCAGCGACACCGGTTCGAAATCCTTCACCACGTCATACGGGAGTTGATAGCTCGCACCGTTCAACACATGCGTTTGCCAGTGCCCGATGCTGACGGTGTAGCCATCGGGCGCTGCGCGCGCGACCCGACCCACCCCGATGCTGCCGCCCGCACCCGACACGTTCTCGATGATCACGGGCTGGCCGAGCGATATCCGCACATGCTCGGCGAGGATGCGCGCGAGCGTATCGGTGGGCCCGCCCGCCGGGTAAGGCACGACGATCGTGATCGGCCGCGTTGGATAGGCTTGCGCCGTTGCGGTGCGCGACATCACGGGGAGCGCGGCGGCGCCCGCGGCCAGATGCAGAAACGTCCTTCGGGGAAGCTTCATGACGTTCCCCCAAACAAGCGGCGCGGATATGCGCAAACGCGAAACCTCGGCGGTCCCGCGGAGAGCTGTGCGCTCAACCTATATGGCCGCCAAATGACACGAAAGGGGAGTCCTCGTCATTTGTGAACGATCGCGGCGGCGACGGCTTGCCGGCCGTGACCCAATCCGAGATAATCCGACGCTGCCATCGACATGGAGAGCGACTTGATCCCGACGTGAGGGCACCGCCGTGACTCCGCGTTCGTTTGGGATAGAAGCCATCACCGATGAAGACCGCGCCTACGCCGGTTCGCGCTTTTCCGACGTGCGCGAAGCGCTGTTCGCCAATCCCTACCAGAGAACATGGGGGGCGGCCGGGGAGCCGCCGCTGCCGGTCCACCCGGTCACGCTGATGAGCTTGCTCTACGGCGTCCTGCCGGGCGGTCCGCCCTACGCCTTTCGCCAGGCCACCGCGCGCGCGGTTGATTCCGCCGCCGACCTGCGTTGTGGCCCGGATCGAAGAGGCTTCCGCCGCCTGGTGCATCCCAACGGCGTTTGCCTGACCGGCCTGTGGCAGATCACGGACGACACCGACTACTCCGGCTATTTCCGCAACGGCAGCCGGGCGCTGATCGTGGGGCGCTATTCGACCTGTTGCCGCGAGACGCGGCGCGGCCATCTCCGGTCGCTGTCGATGGTGGGCAAGCTGTTCCCGACCACCGACCCCAATCACGTCACGCCGCTGCGCACCGCCAGTTTCATGACGCAGCAGGATATCGGCGGCGATCACACCGACTACATCAACGATGTCGAATTGCTCAACGCTCCGAACACGACGGCGGTGCGGCGGGGCTTGGGCATGCCGCTCTTGATGGTCGTCGGAGTGGTGTTCAGCGTGGTCGACAAGAAGCCGAGCATTCGCCAGCTCTACCAGATTGCGGAGCTCGGAAAGGCGCAAGGCGAGCCCACGCGCGCGCCGACCTTCATGCGTCTCACGGTGGCGCCAGGCCAACCCAGAATCGAGGGCGCGGGACTGGATTTCCGCGACGAGATCATGGCGCAGATCTACGACCGCGGCGACGCCCGGCCGAAGCGCACGCTCACCTTCAACATCGAGGTCACCGATGACGGGGAGACGCACGGCCCGTTCTTCCGCGAGCGGCGCACCTTGCGCAACTGGCGCCGCATCGGAACGATCACCTTCGACCGGGCGGTCGTTTCATACAATGGCGATTTCGTCATCCATTTCCATCATCCGACGTGGCGCGACGACCGAAACGACCCCGCAACCGCCACGCGCGTCAACGAACGCAAGGTGCGCTGACATCGCGGGACTTCGGGGCCGGCATGAGGCCTGCTTATGGCCCACTTCGGACGTAATAAGCACGACAACCGCGTCCGGCCGGCCCAAAAAACGCTGTCGCTTCCATCATCTATGCGTTGGCGGCGGCGCATGCGCGTCGGCGGGCTGGCAAATAAGTCACGCTTTCCCACAAAATGACGCGGACCAGCACTTGCGGCCGGGTGCACCTTGGCGAGGAGTCGGCCGCTTTGTAAATTCGGCGAGGGGTTTCATCGGGGGAGATGCGCGTGCGCCGCTTCGCGATGGTGCTCGTGGCGTTACTGATGGTTGGTGGGGGGACCGCCGTCGCTGACGTTGATCCGGCGGTCGTCGCCATGCTCAGGGAGTGGTCGCTGACCTCTCCGAGCCCATCCCGTGTCGTCATTTGCCACGGCTTCGGATGCGCCTTCCGCACCGAGATCGCGCTCACGAGCGCTGATCACTCCCAGATGGCCGCGATCATGGCGTCGGGGGCGGCCTCGGCGCAAGCGGAACGGGCTGCAATCGGTCGCACCGAGGCGTGGTTCGAACGGCGCATTGCCCCCATCACCGGCACTGCGATGCGCGTCGCGCGGGCCGGCCCACTCATCGGCTTGGCGGGCAGTCGCGGTCAATTCGATTGCATCGATACCACCAACAACACGAACTCGCTGCTGCTCGTTCTCGACCAGCTCAAATTGCTGCGCCACCATACGATTGCCGCGCCGGTGTCGCGGTTCCTATTCACCGAGGGTCCGCACAACACGGCGGTGATCAAGGACCGCAAGACCAGCGAGCTCTGGACGGTCGATCCCTGGACGCACAAGGGCAGCGAAGTTCCCGATATCTGGCCGCTCGCAAAGTGGAAGGCGGGCGACTGAAACCAAAACATCAGCGCCTGCCGCCGATGTCCGGCATTCTTGCTGACTGATCGCTGCCGGTTCGGTATTCTGCAACGCGGCCCGCGTCCGGGTTGACGTTGCTTGCCGATGCGTGGAGGTATCAAGCGATCGTCGTTCTATTGGTCGCACCTGCGTGGCGCCAACTAAAGCGCGCCTTGATCCAAGGGGGCCACCGAGATGGAATACATCAGCGCGATTCTCGGGCATGTGGTGCCCATCATCAGCGAGGCGTCGAAAAGCCAGTTCGGCCTGATGTCGTTGATCGCCCTCATCGCCCTCGCCATCGTGCTCCTCTTTCTCTACCTCACCGCGCGAACCCGCCCGGTCCTGAGTTTCGTTCTAGCATTGGTCGCAATACTGCTGATGTTCGGTGGCGTCGTCGGTCTGGTTCTCTCCGTTGACGTGCGCAAGCCGGCGATCGTGTACGACGTCGACATGCTGCAGCGGCTGCAGACCGTCGGCTTCAAGATTCCTCATTTGGAGGACGCGGCGTCGACGGACTACGAGCTGCTCGACGGCATGCTCCAGCGCCAGCCCGACGGCACGTGGCACGAGCGGCAGGAACAGCCGAGAGGCAGAGAGGTGCTCTACGAATACAAGCAGACCAACGTCACGGCGGGGAAAATCGACTACCGAAGGCTGGACAACACCGTCGACCTCTTCGTCGACTTTCCACAGCGCAAGATTTGCTGGCGGGAGAGTGCTCCGGCCACGGGCGCCGGCGAATACCGCTGTCCCTACGCGGTGGTGAGCTTCGACTGAGGCGAGCCCGCGACGTCCGCTTCGAGGGCAAAGCGGACCTCGTGCAAGCCATGACGGCGTGTCCGCTGATGACCCCGACATGGGCGCGTCAAGAATTTATTCAGTCCACCTTGATGCGCGCGGTCCTGACGACCTTGCCCCACTTGGCGATTTCGCTGGCAACGTATGTCCCGAACTCGGCGGGCGCCATCAGCATCGGCTCTGCGCCCAAACTCGCAAACTGCGCCTTTATCATGGGATCCAAGAGCACGGCGTTGATCTCTTTGTTGAGGTGTTCGATGATTTCCGCCGGGGTCTTCGCGGGCGCGCCGACCGCGTCCCAGACATAGGCCTCGTAGCCCGGCACGAATTCCGCCGCGGCGGCGACGTCCGGCAGCGAGGCCGAGCGCGTCGCGCCGGTCACCGCCAGCGCCCGCAGCTTGCCCGCTTTGATGTACTCCACCGATTGCAATATGGGAGTGAACGACGCCTGCACCTGCCCGCTGAGCAGATCGGGCAAGTAACTGCCGCGATAGGGAACGTTCACCAGGTTGACGCCGGCCATCTCTTTGAACAGCTCGCCGGCCACGTTGGTGGCGGCGCCGCTGCCCACCGACGCATAATTGATCTTGCCGGGATTGGCCTTCGCGTAGGCGATGAACTCGCCAAGCGTTTGGGCCGGAACGGACGGATGGACCACGATGACCAGGCCCAAGCGGACGAGCCCCGCGACCGGCGCAAAGTCGCGGATGAGATCGAAATCGAGGTTGTCGTAGAGGGAGGTGTTGATGGCGTTGGTCGTCGTCACGACCAGGAGCGTATAGCCGTCGGGCGGAGCATGGGCGACCATCGCGGTGCCGACATTGCTGGCGCCGCCCGGCCGGTTGTCGACGATGAATTGCTGCTTGAGCCGCTGCGACAGCGGTTGAGCAACCACGCGCGCGACAATGTCGGGCGCAATTCCGGCGGGATAGGGGACGACCATGCGCACCGGCCGCGTCGGATAGTCGAGCGCCCATGCGCGTGGCGGTAGCGCCGGCAATGCCGCAGCGCCGGCGGCGAGATGCAGAAAGCGACGACGTTTCATGGCGCTTCTCCACGACAACGAGCGCACTCTCCAAGCTGGACGGACAGCGGCTTGCAGCTGCGCGAACGAGGCTACATGAACTTCCCCCGCACGGGGAGGGACGCGATGTTGCCTGGCGGCGCCCAACCACGTGTCGGGATGACCGCGCGCACGCCCGCGTTCAGGGGTAAGGCGGATCCAGCCTCTGTGACGGCGCGAGGTCCGCTTGCACCCAAAACGGGCTGCGCGGTCGCGACTTTTCGCGCCAAATCGATCCGCCGCGATGCGCTATCGTCGATTTATCACGGCGGCGGCATGTAAACCGCGGATCGTCCACGCCCGATTCAGAACGATTCAGGACTGTCCCAAGGACTTGAGGCTTGCTTCCAAGGCAGGCTCAGCGTGCGGAAAACCGACCGATGGCGGCGCGAGGGAGACGTCAGGCCGGCTTGACCATTAGGCCACTGGTATGAAATAGCCCTCAAGCCCCGACCTGGCCCTCCCCAACTGCGCGCGCAAAAAACCGATGCAATTCGATCAAATGAAACGCCGCGAATTCATCACGCTCATCGGCGGCGCGGCGGGCTCTTATGCTTGTTGGCCGCTCGCGGCGCGCGCGCAGCAGCCGGCGATGCCGGTGATCGGGTATCTCAGCGTCGGCGTGCAAATCTCCGACAATTTGCTCTCGCTCGCCGACGAGGTGATCGAGTAAGATTGCCTCGTTCTTTCGCGTCGAGAAGGGAAAATCCGCGTGTACGAAACGCTGTTCGACGCCACGGAGCTTCGCCAGCTTCAAGCCCGCCAGCGCGCCGGACAATGAGCGGCATGGCTGCCACGGGCGTCGGCGTCATAGCGCGCATCGTTCACGCGGCGACCTCCAGAGCGCTTGCAACCACGCCTGCGGCCGCGCTCGCTTGCGGGCTCTTCTTCACGCCGCCGATTTCCAACGCCATCGATTGGATCACCAGCATGGTCACGCCGCTCGTTCCGGCCAATATCGGCGATCTCGGCTTCGTCTCACCCGCCCAGGGCCAGACCGCCGCACTCACGCCATCACAGTCGGATGCGCTCAATGCATACAACAAGACCGTCAACGACTTTAAGTCGATCTTGCGGGAGCGGCGCGCGCAGATCAATTCGAATCAACAGCTGCCGAACTTGCCGGGACAAGCGCTTTATCTTGCTCGCAACAACATGATGAGCGCGTATAAGGATCTCACCGACGCGCTGCCGTCCAAAATCGGAAGACCCAATAAATTCGGAATTCCGCCGGCATACTTCGACGCCGACAATGAGCCGCTGCTCGATGAGTATGCAAATCTCTTCAAGATCATGCAGGCGCCGCCCGCCAACGCGCAAGACTCGAATACTCCATTTCACGACGTTGTCGCGTTGGGAAGCGCTATTGGACGCGCCAAGGGGCTCGATGCGGCAAATGCCGAAGTGGCAGGTCGCATCAGCTTGGGCATTTTCTTCGCCGAGACGAATGGCAATCAGAACATGGGGAACGCGCGCTCGAATAAGTACAAGGGAAGTTTGCAAACAGGCGTCTCCGAAGATCAAAACGGTCAAAAGAAATGGGCGGCGATCAAACCGTCGATCGCAGCCCTTGATCCTGCACTGAGCGCGCGCGACGACAAGGAAGAGGCGCGGGCGGGCAATTTAGATCGTCGATTCAATCACTGGACCGCCGTGAGAGACGGCCTCATGAACGCACACGCAGAGCTGTTCGCGCAAATACCGGCGATCGTGAAAACGGTGCCGAATCCCATCGATCAAATGAAGCTTTTCGAGCTCATCCAGATCATTCCCAGCCCGACCAGGTCCGCTCTCAAATCGGGCAACTTCGCCAACTATAGAATTTCCGACCCGACGATCATGGGATTTTTGCGCAACAATAGCGTCTTCACCTTCGGACGAGCCGACAGGGCGAAAACATCCGCGACCTTCAGCGAAATTCTCGATGCGATGTGGCTCTTCAATGACAAGTTCGAACGGGCGCTGTCCAAATTCAACGAGATCAAGGCGCAGCGAAAGGGTGAGAATCCGCAGACCGGACCGACATTCGCGGAGCAGCCTTCAGTCAAGGGATGAGGCTGCGTTTGAGCGAATTCGGGTTTGCGATAAATCCTCGGTGCGATGGCCTCATCATATCCATGACGAAAGGTCGGTGCGATGGCACTAGAGCTGCGACCGAACTGCGAATGCTGTGACAGGGACCTCCCGCCCGCATCGACGATTGCGCGCATCTGCTCATACGAGTGCACGTTCTGCGCGGATTGCGTTGATAACGTGCTTTTCAACGTCTGTCCGAACTGCGGCGGAGGCTTCGTGCCCCGGCCAATCCGCCCGGCGATCGAATGGCGGCCCGGGCTTTGCGTCGCGAAGCGGCCGCCTTCGACCAAGCGCGTGTTTTTGTCGTACACGCGTGAAGACATCGCGGCGCACTCGCAACGCATTAGGAACATTGCGCCCGCGGATCGCTGATTCGTCGACCAAGGCTTGGTTCGAGGGGAATCGCCCCCGATCACTCCCGCTTCGCGGCGGCGAACTTCACCACCTTCGCCCACTTGTCGGTGTCGCGCAGCCAGAGCTGGCCGAATTCCGCGGCGGTGAGCACGATCGGCCGCCCGCCCACGTCGGCGAGGCGCGCCGCGATGCGCGCATCGGCGAGGCCGGCATTGATCTCGCGGTTGAGCGTGGCGACGATCGCCGCCGGCGTGCCGGCGGGAACGCCGATGCCGGTCCAGCCGCTCACCTCGTAGCCCGGCACGGTCTCGCCCACGGTCGGCACATCGGGCACCGCGGCGGAGCGCGCCGGACCGGTGACGGCGAGCGCGCGCAGCGCGCCCGAGCGGAGGTGCGGCAGCGAGTTCGGCAACGCGTCGATCCCCGCCTCCACGCGCCCGCCGATGAGATCGGTCACCATCGGCGCGCCGCCGTGATAGGGCACGTGCACCGTGTCGACACCGGTCATGAGCTTGAACAGCTCCCACGCCAGGTGGCTGATGGTGCCGGTGCCGAACGAGGCTGTGTTGACCTTGCCGGGATTGGCCTTCGCGTGGGCGATGAACTCGGCGACGGTCTTGGCCGGCACCGAAGGGTTCACCTCCATGACGAAGGGCAAATCGACGAGGCCTGCAACCGGTGCGATGTCGCGCAGGACATTGAAGGGCAGCGTCGGATAGAACGTCGCGTTGATCGCGTTGGTGGTGGTGACGAACAGCAGCGTGTAGCCGTCGGGCGGCGAGTTGACCGCGGTTTGGACCGCGAGATTGGTGCCGCCCCCCGGCTTGTTCTCGACGACGACGGATTGGCCGAGCCGCTCCGTGAGCCACGCCGCCATGATGCGCGCCACCAGGTCGGTCGAACCGCCGGCGGGAAAGCCGAGGATCAGGCGCACCGGCCGCGTGGGATAGCTCTGCGCGCTCGCGCCCACAGCGGCGGCCGGGACGGCGGCGGCAGCCGCGGCGAGACGCAGAAAATCGCGGCGGGGAAGCTTCATGGCCGTCTCCCTCGCAAGCCGACGGTGGACGCTATGCCCGCGTGACAGCTGGCGGGAGCGGCCACCACCAAACCGCCACCGCGGATACTGACGCGGGCTCGAGCGTACAGCTTCGGTATGTCTTGCGGAAGCGCTCCACGCGTCGGGCGGATGAGCTTGCTGCGTAACGCAAAGCGGCGGAAACCATGATTGCGCACGTTGGATTTCGTTAAGATTCCGTTTAGCTCTGGGGCCGATGATCCCGCCGTGACCCACGATTGCGTGGCTCACGCGAGGATCTCCATCATGGACGACGCGGGGCAGAGGCCCCCTGGGACAATCGGGGCGCTCTGGGCGGCAACCGAAATCAAGATCGGTGCGGAGCCGAAGCAGCTCGACCTGTGGCCGGCGGCGCACTCGGTAAACAATACAAGCGAAGCCGCCGCCGGCAGCGAGGAGCTGTGCGCAGCGTCCGTCGACGACAGCGGGCCAACGCGCGCACCCGAGCAGAGAGCGAAGTTCCTGCCGATGATCGTTCCCCTGTCGGCATCGTCATGCGATCCCGAGATCAGGGCGCCGCGCCGGGACGAGTTCACGCTCGCGGCCGCGTCCGCGGGCGCCCCATGGCTGCATCCCGCGCTCGTGACCGGCGCGCTCGCCGTGGCGCTCGGCGTGGGATGGATCGCTGGCGCGAGCTCATCGCGTTTCTTCGCGCCCGAGCCGCCGGCGACGCCCATCCAGCAAGCGAGTGCTCCGAGTTGTGCGCACGAGCCCAGTCAGGAGATCGCCTGCGCCGCCAAGGCGGATCGCCAAGCGATGGCGGGCGCAGCCGGCAAGGCGGCCGGTCCCGGCGCGAGCGGCTTGAACCGCGGGCACGAGCGTTCGCGCAGCCCGCAACTCGCGAGCGCCGGCACCAACAAAGACCCATTGACGACGAACAGCATCGCGCCGGCAGCGGCGAGGCCCGTGGCGATGCCGGAGACGCGGCCGACCACGATCGAGGGCTGGACGATCCGCGAGGTGGTAGGCGGGACGGTGGTGCTGGACGGGCCGAGCGGCGCCTGGCGGGCGGCGCAGGGAGATACGGTGCCGGGCATCGGACGGATCGATTCGATCGTGCGCTGGGGCAGCCGCTGGATCGTTGCGACGACCAAGGGCCTGATCTCGACCCAAAACTGATTTTTTCAATGGGAAGCGGGTTTGATCCCCGCGCGCGATGCCGGCGCTATGCCCGGCCGAGCCCTCTTTCAGCGCCGATCACGCCGGTCTGCAAGCGCAGGCCCCTCGCAAGCTGCGGCGGGCTTGCCCGCAATCCGTCGTCGGGTGCGGACGGCGCCTCACGCGGGAAGGTAAATCGACGACAGCACAAACAGCATGCCGATGATCGTGTAGAGCAGGACGCCCGTGCGGTCCGAAGTCCAGGTCATAACGTATCCCTCATCTCTCCAGTATCTATCTGGAGATAGAAATAGAGAGGCGGCACCGTTCCGTCTGTGATCCGCGTCACACTTTTGCGCATTTGGGTAGGTCGCCGGCCACGGGAAGGCGCCTGCCGGCCCGCCCTATAGGGCTGCCGATTAGTCACGGCCCTGCCGACAAAACCAGCGGTTTGCACAAATTATTGCATTGTGCGCGGAGGCGGGAGAGACCACGTTGCGGACATGATGGAATCAACGGTTTCCTTCCCGGCCGTGTTCTTTGCGGCGATCATCGGCGTCAT
>Ga0318560_10000061_pt1 | contig 20368 bp, 27 predicted proteins | sample GRESIP065b5f22_FD_202537 | JGI IMG/M metagenome (GOLD analysis project Ga0318560, IMG submission 202537) | Tropical soil microbial communities from Luquillo Experimental Forest, Puerto Rico - GRE.SIPMG.065b5f22 | ecosystem: Environmental > Terrestrial > Soil > Tropical forest > Bulk soil... | reverse complement strand
GTCGTACAGCACACCAACGATCGACGTACGCGGTTCGCTGATCCAGCCACACCCGCAGCCGGCTAAGAACGAGCTGGCGCCGATCCTGACGTGCGTCGGCGCGTGTTCCCCAGCTCGATAGCTGGGTAAGGGACTTCTTCTTAATGCGACGTTCACACGCTGAGTATGCCTGGGATTGTCCGGGGCGAACAGTATCTACTAGGCAGGTACCATGCAGTGTGAGCACAGACATCGAACCCGTGCCGATCCGCCAGCGCGGATCAATCGACGTCGAGATCGCGCCAGAGCTGGGCGCGGACGGCAAGCCAACCGCGGGCGGCTGGCGCTGGATCGGTCGCAAGCTGCGCGACAAGATGCCGACGCGCACCGCGCGCAAGCCAGGCGGAGCGCGTGACTACATCACCGCGCGCCAGGTGCAGCAACGCCTGGATGACATCGTTGGACCGGGCAACTGGTCAACCAACCAGCGCGTGATCCGCGCCGATCATCCGGTAGCGATCGCGGTCGGACTGGCCATCTACGGCGTCTGGAAGTGGGATGTGGGCTACTCGAACAACCCGGACGCAGTCGATGAATGGCTCGAAGACACCGACGAGCAGAGCGGCGAGGTCAAGACCAGTCGCAACCGGGCATACGAGGACGAGCCACTCAAAGCCGCATTCTCGGACGGGTTGAAACGCGCGGCGGTCAACTGGGGTATCGGCCGCTTCCTGTACCCGGAAATGCGCTAGGCACAGTCAGACACAGCAACGCTGCGGGTTGTGGCCAGACGCATAGGCAACTGTGAACGGTTCGTAAAAGAAACGTGAGACATTGATGAAGAATGCACCGTGCATGCGGATGTTCTAGGCAACCAAGGCGCGAAACGCCTAGCACGGCGCGTTATTATTCGCAGCTAGTTGTGAACACCTCGCCACGCACACGGCAGGCCTGGCTACTTCAGCTCGCAACGGAAGGACAAAGGTCGCGCCTATGACGTCAGCACTCGTTCCCATTCCGTATCCCATCGCCAACCCGGTCCCGATCACCCTCGCTGACGCGGAGGACGATGATGCCGCACCGACAATAGGTCAGCAGATCGCCGAGTTGCGCGAGCGCGTCGGTCTGTCGCAAATGGACGTCGCCGTGCTGTGCGGCGTCGACGTCTCGACCATCTCACGCTGGGAACGCAATCGCCACAAGCACACCCATCGCTCCAAGGACCGCCAGATTCGCGCTGCGCTGCAGGCGCTGACGTGGGCCGCCGAGTTGCAGGACGAAGATCCGATGCGTGTCCTGACGCGAGCTGAGGTCCAGGAATACATCGAGCGCCGTGAGCGCCAGCGTCAGCGTCGAGTGCGCTGACGGCGGCGCTGGTCGGTCGTTGTGAACGTCGATCTACAAGGAGACCGTCCGACCAGCACCACCCGCGTCGACAGTGTAAAGCGTGCCAGGCGGCTGTCTCAGCAAATTCCCGCGCAGCAGACGCAGTCCGGGCGTGACACGAAAGCGCTCTGCTTCGAGCAGCGCTGAGCCACACTGCTCGCAGTGATACCCGCGCGGCGGCGCGTTCAGGAACTCCGTCGCGCGCGAGCAGATGATGCACGTCACCGTCCAGGCGACGAGGTACTCGTCTTCGGCGCCGCCGTGCGTCTGCGACCAGCAGCTCGGCGCGCCATGCTGGTAGCACACGCCGTCACGCAGCCGTCTGGGGTGCCAGCCACCTGTCAGTGTCTGGCAGCGCGGGCAGCGCACGTGACGCGCCTGGCACGCGGCTGAGCAGCGAAAGGTGCGCGCTGAGCTGGCGCCATGCACCACGCCCAGGTGGTGCCGACAGTACTCGCTCGAACGTCTGACCAGCTCGTCGCAGTCCGGGTAGCTGCACGGCCGATCGCGCGCCCGAGCGGCTTTCATTGCGGGAGCTCCGGGAGCTCCGGGAGCTCCGGTGGCGCTTCTTCACGCTGGGCGCGCAGCAGCAACAGTTCAGCGTCACGCCGGAAGTGCCGCGCCCAGCCGTCGAGCCCGAGCTGGTTGGCCAGGTCGGCAACGCTCTCGAGCTGGTCCGCCAGTGAGCGACACACGTCGGCGCGCATGCTGGCCAGGTCGGCGTCGGTCACCGATAGCGAACAGCGGCCGCGGCCTGGTCTCGCCGATGCTCGTCGTCGATGCGCCGATGGCGCTTGCGCTCGTCTTCGGCGTCCATGATCTTCGCCAGCAGCACGTCGTAGCCGCCGGCTTTGTCCATCAGCCGCCGGCCTTCTTCTTCGGCGCCGAGCTGGTACACCGCATCACCCCAGCTCGCGTGCGGACACAGCCACAGGTTGTCGGTGATCGGGAGCAGGCGGCACTTGAACCTACACCTGGGCGCGGTCACGTGGCGCATGACGTTCCTTTCGCGGCTTGCTGCGCAGGTAGCGCTCCAGCTCAGCGTCTTCTGGACGGCAGATCGCACGGATGGTCGACCAGGTCTGCTCGCCAACATCGTCGACGGTTTCGGTGCCTGGTACCAGTCGGTGGGCGATCACGGCGGTGTTGTGCGTGGTGCCTTCGGCGGCCAGGTTCTCCTTGAGCGTGATCAGCAGATAGCGACTCACGCGCCCAGCTTAGGTGATTCGCCTAGCTACCGCTCAGGGTGTGCGCCGGCTTTTCTTGGGTGTTGCCTTGCGCGCCGGCAGCGCCTTTTCGTTCACACCTCGCAATTTGTTCTTGGCCTCTTCAGGACTGAAGCCAGCCACCTTGCCAGCTGCGGCGGCGCCGAACAGGCGCGCCTGGGCCTTGCTAGCAGGAGGTGTGTACTTTTTCCCGCCCGGCATACGTCCTCCTTCTAGTGCGGGTGCGCCGCTGTTGGCACGAACATCACCACCAGCGCCCCACCAGCGTTCAGATAACACCCGCCATAGCCGGCGTAGTTCATCGTCACCGTCACGCTGCCCGAGCCCAGGTCATACTCGCGCCCACAGCCCAGCACGGCCGCGGCCTGGAACACGTCAGCGTGGCAGGACACGCCGTTATCCCCGTTGACCGAGATGAAGATCGTCACGCCGCCAGGCTGCGTCTGATTGGTGCCCATGTTGTAGGCGTACAGCACATAGTGGCCTGGCTTGCTCAGCGTCAGCGTGGTGGTGCTGCTGTACGCGCCCAGGTTGTCGCTGCTCAGCCCCCAGCTCAGGTTGCCACTCGAGCCGACGCCCTGCGCATTGATGGTGACCACGGTGCGCAGCGGCGAGCCCGGCGGCTGCAGGTCTGAGGTCGCCTGCGAGTAGCCAGCGTTGTAGCGATTGGTCCACACGTTCGGATCGTTGTGCGCATCGGTCGACCACAGGTTGCCGCTGCCCCAGCCACCGCTGTCGTACGCCGCGTTGCGATCGGTCTCGAACGACTGGCCGACATTCCACTGTCGCGATCCACCCCAGGCGTTATTGGCGCGTCCCTGCCAAGTGGTAGCCGTGTTCTGGTTGTCGCTGGCCATCTGCTCGAACGAGGTGCCTGAATTCCACACCCGCGTCGGACCCCACGCCTGATTCGCGCGCGAGGTCCACGTCTGCACCTGGTTCCACAGCGCGTGTGCCGAACTGGCCAGGTAGGTCATATCGCGCGCCAATTGGTGAGGTCGGACTTGTATGTGATCGCGTCGCCTTGCAGCACCGTGCCGTTGAGCACCGCGCCGCTGTTCGGATCGAACGAGCCACCGTAGATCGCGCCACCCAGCGCCGCGACGGCGACCGTGCCACTCAGCGCGCTGATCGAGATGGGTCGATTCGTGCTGGCCGCGGCCGGTAAGGTGAGCGTGAACGCGGCGGTGCAGAACACGAAGTGGATGCCTGCCGCGACGGTGTAGGCGCCACCCTGCACGGTGGTGGCACCCGCGTAGAGGCCCTCCAGCGTGACGGGTGTGAGCACGCCGCCCTGCGACGGGCCGCTGTGGTTGTGCTGCGCCAGGGTGTAGTCGCTGATGCGCGGCGCCAGCAGCGTGCCACCCGCGTTGATCGCGAACAGCAGGTTGGAGCTGGAATCGCGCACGTCGAACAGATCGGCAGTCTGGCCCACCGCGCCGTAGATCGTGAACGGCACATTCGTCGGACCAGGCGCGACCTGGCTGACGCTGCCAACCGTGCTCAGCGCGCCTTTGACGGTCAAGTTGCGGCCGAGCGTGACGTCGGTATCGGTGATCACGCCAGCCAGCAGGTCATAGATATCCGTGATCCAGCGACTTTTCAGTCGCGCGCCAGGCTTGATGTTGCCACGATCGAGAGGCATAGCTATCAGGTATCCGGATCCAGGTATGTCTCGCCGTCCAGCACGGCAGCGCCGTCCGTGGGCGTCGGAATCTCGACGGCGTTCGCCTCGCCGTACACCAGGCCAGGAATCGCCTGGGTCAACTCGAGCCCCGCGCTGTACTCGGGCTGCACGCCGCCGCTCTCGCGCAGCACCGTCGCGTCGATGTTGTCGAGCAGCACGGTCCAGCTGTAGCCCTCACGATCGCGAAAGACGACCATCTCCTGCGTCTCTCTGAGCGCCAGCAGCTTGCGGTAGATCCTGAAGGCGTAGTCTTCTCTCTGCGCGAAGTTGTTCAGCTCCTGGTTCTGGCCGATGCTGACGGTCAGCGTCCAGCGCCAGCGATTCTCGACCAGGATGCGCGCATGGATGACCACGTAGCGAATGATCGGCGTGTCGATCGGCGTGAAGGTGCGCGGCTTGTAGCGCAACTGGATCCAGTGACAGTGGCGCGTGGTGCGCGGAAAGAGCATGCGCGTCGACGGCGAGGTGTACGCCAGGTTGGGCACCAGGTCGGTGTGCCACGTCCCGTCACCGTCGAGCATGTAGTCGATGTAGACGTACTTGACCATGCCCTGCAGCCGCTCAGCGCCGAGCACCACCCACATGAGCGCCTTCTCGGTGTCCGGCAGGTTGAAGTCGAACGAGCTGGTGATCAACTCGACGTTGTCAGTCGCGGTCGTAAAGAGCGCATTCGGGTCACTGAGCGGGTCGTCGCCGGTCAGCGGCATGCCGATCCTGCCCACCTGATTGCCGAAGCCGAACCAGAGCGTCGGCGGCCCGCTGCGCGTGTCTGTCGAGCGCTGGAACATCGTCTCGCAGTCCTGTTGACCGGGATACACCCACGTGTGCCAGTGGCCGGTGCGCGTGTCCATCTTGTTGATGAACAGCTGCGGCGGGTTGAAGGTCGGGTCGCACAGCGCGGCGTACACGAAGCGCGCACTGTCGGCCAGCGCGCGCACCTCGCCACGCACGCGGCCGAGCTGCTGCGCGTCGCGCGCCGGGGCGATGTTGCTCGCCTCGCCAGAGGTCTGCGACGACGCCTGGAAGGTCCACAGACCGCGGCCGTTCGGAATGATCACGAGCGGGCCATGCCACATCAGCGGGCGGCTGTTGCGCGCGTAGCGGCGCTCGAAGGGCAGGTACTTGGTCGCCGTGCCGCCGGCGCCGCTCGGAATGCCCCATAAGCCGTCCGTCTTGCCGATCCACAACAGCGACATGCCGCCACCTGGCGCCAGGCTGGTGATCGGCGAGCTGGTGTCGCCCACGGTCAGCACTGGCTCGATGGCCCAGCCGACACCACTCACCGAGCCCTGGATCTGGTTGCCCTGAAACGAGCGGTACAGCCCCACCTTGTCGCTAGTCAGGCACGTCGCCGGATACGTGGTGCCGAACACGCTCGCCGTGCCACCGGCCAGATTGGTGACGTACTGCATGTTGGCCAGGTCGCCGAGCGCGATGAACGCCGTGCCGCCGAGTACCGCCATATCGGTCGCCAGTTGCGGAAACGGCGTGGTGTTGATCACCGACCAGGTGCCCGGCAGATCGTCGCGGCGATACAGCGCCGTGCCAGCCGCGCACAGCAGCGTGCCGCCTAACTCGACCAGGCGCACGGGCGTGTAGCTGCTGCTCAGGCCAGGCAGCGCCTCGAGCACAAAGGGTGGCGACAGGATGATGCGCCCGGCCAGGCTGCCGTCGACGTTCAGGCCTTCGAGATAGCCGGCCCAGTACGCGCCTGACCAGCCGTCCGAGCTGACCGTGTGCGAGGCGCGCAGGTAGCCGTAGCCGGCCGCCCAGTTGGCCTGGGCGCTGGGGCTGTCGAAGGGCGACATATCCCCGTAGCTGGGGTCGCCCTGGCTGCTCTTGGGCGCGAACGGCGAGGCGGATTTGACGTGGTACTCGGCGCCCTGCTTGAGCATGAGCTTCTCGTCGTCCAGCTCGACCTGGCCTTCGGTCGGCATCTGGTAGGCGGCTTGCCCGCCGTAGGCGCGCAGATCGGAGAAGGTCATCGCGGAGGCGGCGTCCAGTTGGCAGACATGTAAAACGGATTACTGCCCCAGCCGGTGCGGCTCGGCACCGTCTCGGGCGTGTCGATCTCGAGCGGCGGCGGGGGCATGACCAGGTCGTTGCGCTGCTCCTGGGCGGCCTGCATCAACAGTTTGAACATGTCCGTGTTGCGCCCAGCCTGGTCGACGGGCGCGCCATCGGCGCCCTCCAGCCACAGGTACGCCTGGGCATAGGTCATCAGATACTCACCCAGGCGCAGATCGTAGTCGTCCTGGCCGACCGCGACGATGTCCGCGTCGCTTTGCAGCAGCGACTGGATGCCCTGGCCGATCAGGCGCAGCACGCGCGGCCAGGGCGGCACCGCGTCGAGCTGCAGCACGTGGGTGATCGTGCCATCTGGATTGACGTTCTCGCGCACCGTCCAGCCCGTCAGGCGATTGAACGGGAAGCCGCGCCCGTCCTGGCCCTGCGCCAGCGGACCCGCGCCGGACAGGTTCAGGCTGGCCTGCACGTACACCTCGAACAGGCGCGTCATGCCTGGCGGCAGCAGGTACGTCCAGGTGTTGTAGGTGGTCGTGATCGACGTGTCTTCGATCCTGCGCCAGAAGTTCTGGGGCAGGCGGCGGATACCGCGATTGAGCGCCGCGAGCTTGCGCCGCCGCGGCCAGCGCATGTTGACCGCGTACGAATCCCCCTGCGCAGCTGGTGCGGCCAGACCCGCGTTCGGGTTGGTGTTGCCGAGCAGGAAGCGCCCGACATTCACCGTGCCGTCGTAGCCGGTGATGCGCGTTTCGATGCCGATGTTCTGCTGGGCGGTCGGGCCGAGATACGTCAACCAGCCGGTGCGGAACACGTCGTCAGGCTCAGGGCGGGTGTTGTCGTCCAGGTAGGTGCCATCGCTTGCCGTCGAGCTGACCATGCCCGCGGCGTAGTCGCCCATGCGAGCACCCAGCTCCTGGAGCAGCTGGCCCGTTGTAGAGCCGCCACCCACCGGTCCCGGCGGAAGCCAGACAGTGGGCTCGAGAACGATCGGCATGCGTCAGTTCGCGAGTTGATCCACGGCGTGCGCCGCCGCGAGAGCCCAATCAGCAGCGTGCTGGTCGTTGAGGGTCAACGTCTCCTGCGCGTCGAGGATGCTTTCGATGATGCTGAGCAGGCGCTGGTCGATGAGAAACCATTTGGTCGCCAGCGTCTTTTCGCGCAACTCCGCGTAGTCGGCATCCTCGAGAACAAGCACCCGTTCAGGCGTCTCGAGCGCGAGGTCGAGCGCGTTGAGGATACGAATGCCGCGCCGAATCTCGTCGATCGTCGCGCCGTTCTGGCGGTCCTTTGGCTGGCGAATCACGTCGCGAATGATCGTTTCGGTAGCTATCGCCGTCGTCGCCTGATTCGGCAAGTGTGGGTCGGGCAGCACCCGCAGAGCGATGCGCTTCATCCGTCCAGTGCCGCCAGTACTGCTGTCTCGTCCAGCTGCCAGCGTTCCTCGCCATCCATAGCAGTCACCAGTTCCTTGACGTGGTCGATGGCCGCCTGGGAGGTGCGTGCCAGGGGCGCGTCGCAGCAGCAACCCTCCAGATCGATCTTTCGGACGAACATCTCCTGGCCCATCGGCGCGTCAGCCCCGCCACCCACTGGCCAGGTGGAGGTCGCTCCGCAGCCATCGGGACACGTCAACACGATGAAGTTGTGATTTTCCGTGCCATCTGGATTGGTGCTCCACTTCACCTCGGCGGCGGGGATGTTGCCCATGTGGCCGCCTTCGTCGTAGATAACTTCAAGATCACCATTCGGTAAAAAGTTCGTGGGTCGGACTGACATGGTTACGGATTAGCCTCCAGCGTGAATCCCGGTGCAGCCGGTGGGAATGCCGTAAACGAGCCAGCGGACGGCGTGATGAACACGACGAATGAGCCGGTGTCCTGGCTGTACAGGGCTGGCTGATAGTTGTTCCACGTGCCCACTTTCGTAAACGTCGGAGTCACGGGCTTGATCGCCCGATGCGCAAACGTGAAATAGGTATTGGTCGAAGTGGCTTGATAGCCGCTGAGAACCACCGCCGAGCCGTACGTTTCGTAATACCGCAGACACCGCGCTAAATCGTCCGCCGGATGCAGCGGCACGTAGTTGGCGGGCTGCGAGCCGACCACCAGACAGGCGTTGTCGATGTAGGCGGTGCAATTCTGCTGAAAGTCCACGACCACGTAAAGCGACGTGATACCCGTCGCCAATGTCCGAGTGAACGTCAACGTCTGATACGTGCCATCACCGGTGTGATATGCCCCGTACGTGTAGGCGCCGTCATACATACCAATGTGAACCGCATTGGCGGTTGACGTGCGTACGCGGATGCTCAGGGATACCGTTCGACCGCGCAGGTTCAGATAGTCTTCTACTTTCTGTTGCACCTGCGTTGAGCCAGCCACAACAGCCGTGATACTGGCGGCGAAGCAACTTCCACTGCCGGTGTCCTGGTTGGTCGAGTCTTTCGAGACACTCATGCCGCCCGAGTTGAACAGCGACCACCGATCTGCCGCATACGCCTGGTTCGCCGTGAACGGGCCGTTGCCTCTCTGCCACCATTCGAAACCAGGATTGACGAGCAGATTGGCTCTGGCGACGTCGGGGCCGAGTTGGCGATTATCGAGCAGAGGGGTGGACAAGGCTACGGGTTGGCCTCCGCAGTCCAGGTGGTGTACAGCGCGCTCGTTCCTACCGCAGTCGTTAAGCCGTAGAGATCCGTGCCGACGGTATTCGTGAAAGCTGAGTTAATGGTTCCGATATTGGTGGAACCCGTATCAGCCAGAGTGATGGTCGGACTCACGGCTTTGACGGCTTTGAACGACTGCCACCACTCCAACTGACTCCCGGCTACGCCGTATTGAGCCGCACGAAGTTGCTGCTTCTCGTAATACCGCAGACACCGCGCCAGGTCGTCGGCGGGATGCATGGGCACGTAATCCGCTGGCGTCGAGCCCACCACCAGCATGGCGTTGTCGAGATAGGCCGTGCAGGACGCGGCAAAGCTTGCCCCAGCCCAGATCTGAGATGGAGCTACAGGAACAGCAACCGAAACCGACAACGTTTCGAAATTGCCGCTGCCTGAGTGGTATGCCCCGTACGTCCAGGCAGTGCTGTTGTAGATGCCGAGACGTACGGCATTTGCCGTGGAGCAACGCACACGCATAGAAAGCGTGAGCGTCTTGCCGCCCAGTTGGTAGGTGTACGTCGTCTCCACCAGATACTGATGGAGAATCGTGCCGCCGCCACCAGTGCCGAGCGTGAAGGTTACCGCTGCTTGAACACTTGATCCGGCATCGAGACTGGTCGAACTAGCGCTCACGCTGATGGTGTCCGTGCCGATGATGCTGGTCCGCCAGCGATCAGCGGTATACACCCCATTGGCCGTGAACGGGCCGTTGCCTCTCTGCCAGATCTCGAAGCCCCCGTTGGTGAGCAGGTTGGGGCGCTGCGCGCTCGGCCCGAGGTTGGGGTTGGCGACCTGCTCGAAGGTCATATTCCCCGCAACTGGGAGGGTGCGTGCTCCTCGTCCCACTCCTGTTGGGTAATCTGCACCTGTTCGCGCGGGAGAAGGCCGCTCTGCTGGTCACGGATATCTTGCTTGCGTTGCGGCGTGGTCGTCCCGTCCTGAAATTCGGCCGCGTATTCGGCGTCGGTCTTGTCGCGCATGGCGACGTGCGCGTCTACTACCGCTTGCGCCGCTGGCGGTAAATCGACGGGCTGCCCCTGCGCGTCGTAGGTGAAGATGGTGCTCGTGCTACCCGCGTAGGTCGCGCCGAGCGCCGTGACGCCAAGCTCGCTCTGGAGTTGATACAGGTTGACTGGCCTTGAGGTGGTGACGCTCATCGGTTCAGCACCTGCACGTAGAACGCCGAGTAATTGCCTGTACCCCAGTTGAGTTGTTGGCTCGTAGTTGAGAGCCAATACAGCGTAAACGTGTGCGTGCCTATCGACAACGCATTGTTGTAATAAAATGCGAAGCCCGCGCTCTGAGCGTAGCTGCTCGGCAACATGATGGAGAATTGGCTCAGCGAAGTCATCCACAGCGCGCCATCGAGGCCAATAGCTAGCTGCCATAACACGGGATTGCTCGCCGTAGCAACAGGCGAATAGGTACTGATAGTGCCCGAAAAAAGAATGCCGGTATGCCCGGATTGACAGTTAACGGTGATGCCTGTCGTGCCAAATGGGGCGGGCGCGGCTACAAAGCTACTACTCGTGGTCGAGCCACCTGGCGCGTTTACAAGACCGCCGTAGGATGACACGGCGTTATTCGCCAGATCGACGGTTTGAATGGTGCCATCCAGAATGCTTGCCGAGGTGACCGACCCGGTCGCGAGTCCGGGATTGGGCAATGTCCCGGTGAGCACGCCACCGAGGGTGCCCACGTTGCCCGCGGCGGCACCCGCGGCCATGTCCACGGCGGCGATCGTCCCATCCACAATCATCGCCGAAGTAACCGAGCCCGTCGGCAAACTGGGGAGCACGGCTACTGGTAATTTGCCGTCCGAGCCTGCCACCGGAATGGTGTTGGCGAACGGCGCCACGGTAGCTGGCGCGTAGCCGCCGAGCGTCGCCGCGTCGGTACCGCCGCCGGCGATGTAGTCGACCGAGATACGCCCGTCTTCGCTGGCGCCGATGGGCACCGCCAGGGTGACCACCGCGCCCGCGAGGCTGTAGTGGCCCGCCGACTGGTACTGCACCACGCCCGAGCGGCTCAGCAGCGGGATGCCGCTGGGCGCGACGGGCAGGGTGATCGTGGTGGCGCCTGGGGCGAGCGTCGTCTCGTAGTGCGAGGCGTACTGCGCCGGATTGAACGGCGCCACCTGATACTCGACGTGCACGTCGTCGGCGGCCAGCGGCGTGGTGAAGGTGATCACCGCCCCCGAGATCGTCCAGTCGCGCGTGGCGATCAGCGCCTGGCCGTTGACGGCGACCTCGATCACGCCGTTCGACATTGGCGTCTGCGGCAGGGTGATCGTGCTGGCGGTCACCGCCTGGGCCTCGTACACCAGCACCGAGATGCCGCCCGCCGCGCCGCTCTGGTTGACCCAGCCAACGTCGTAGTTGGTGGCGGAGTTCTTCCCCAGCACCTGGTTGGCGCTGCCACCAGTCGGCACGCTGCCGTTGCCAGTGATCGCGCCACCCGTGACCGACACGCCGTTCGCAGCGGTCACCGCCAGGGGCAGCGTCAGAGCTGTGGAGCTCGCGGCCAGCACCTGGACACCGCCCGCCGCAAGGCTCAGTTGGTTCGCCGCTGGCGAATATGCGCCGGTGCCGGTCGAGGCACTGAAACTGAAGCTCGGCGCTGTGACACTGCCATTCGGCGCCAGGAGCGGGTACGTGATGGCCGGCGCTGGAGTCGACCAGATCAGGTCGTAGTTGGTGGCCGAGTTCTTCGTCAGTACCTGGCCCGTGGTGCCACCAGTTGGCACCGAACCTGAGCCGGTAATCGACCCACCGGTGACCGAGATGCCGTTCTGGGCGGTGATGCCACCGACATGGGTAGTAGCCCCGCTGACCGTCAGGGTGAGTGGGAGCGTGACGCCGCTCGAGGTCGCGCTCAGGACCTGGACGCCGCCAGCCGCCAGCGCGAGTTGGTTGGTCGCGGGCGAATACATACCCGTGCCAGGCGAGGCGCTGAAGCTGTGGCTGGGCGCGGCCACGCTGCCATTCGGCGCCAGTAGTGGCCAACTGAGCGCTGTCGAACTGACCGAGCCGGCCGCCAGACTGGGATTTGGCAGCGTGCCCGACAACGCACCGCCGAGTGTGCCCACATTCGTCGCGGCAGCGCCGGCGGCCATGCCTGGACTCGGCAAACTACCCGTGAGCACGCCGCTGAGCGTGCCCACATTGGTGGCAGCTGCGCCGGCGGCCATACCAGGGTTCGGGTACGTCCCGCTCAGCACGCCGCCCGCCGGGCCAGCCGCGGCAGGCGTGCTCCAGATCAGGTCGTAGTTCGTCGCGGTGTTCTTGGTGAGGACCTGGCCCGCCGTGCCGGCGCTCGGCACCGAGCCCGAACCGGTGAACGCGCCGCCAGTCACGGCCACGCCGTTCTGAGCGGTGACCGCCCCGACGTGCGTCGTGGCACCCGTCACGCTCAGCGTGAGTGGCAATGTCACCCCGCTCGAAATTGCGCTCAGGACCTGGACGCCGGCCGCCGCGAGCGCCATCTGGCCGCCAGCCGGCGAGTACATACCCGTCCCGCTCGACGCGCTGAAACTGTAGCTCGGCGCCGCGAGCGTGCCGTTGGGGGCCAGCAGTGGATACGCCACCGCGGCGGAGGGTGCGCTCCAAACGAGGTCGTAGTTCGTGACGCTGTTCTTCGTCAGCACCTGGCCGGCGGCACCACCTGGCGGCACCGAACCTGAGCCCGTGAACGCCCCGCCAGTGACTGAGATGCCATTCGCCGCCGTCAGCAGACCGCTGAGCGTGCCACCCGTCAGCTGCAGATAGCGGGCATCCGCTTGCGCCTGGGTAATGAACGACGCCGTGCTCGTGCTGATGGCAGTGTCCACGTAGCGCTTGGTCGCGGCCTGGGCCGGCCCTGAGGGATCACTCGCCAGCGAGAGCACACCGGTCATCGTCCCGCCAGCCAGCTGCAAGTAGCGCGCGTCGGCCTGGCTCTGCGTGTAGTAGCGCGCGTCGCCGGTCGACTGGGTCAGGTACTGCGGGTGCGGGTTGCCGGCTGGCAGGTTCGCCAGGGTGTTGTGGTCGACCAGCGGCTGGGATGGCTGGGAGATGGTGATCGCTTGCGGCGCATTCCAGGCTGGCTGGCCAAAGACCGTCCCGACGAAGGTCGGATCCGTGTAGATGCCGTCGACCGCCGCGGTGCTCCCCGCCGAGTCGGCGGTGACCGTCTTGCGCACGGTGTAGAAGCCAGGCGCGGTGACCTCGATGTCGAACTCACGCTCTTCATTCAGCCAGAAGTTGATCTCGCCCTCGAGGTTGGCGGGCACCGGGTTCGGCAGCGTGTTAGACGTGGTGCCATCGTCGACGTAGATCGGCTCGGCGATCGGGTTCGAGGTGCCCTGGTCGTAGACCGCGCACATCGCGTTGCCAGGAATAGCGAGCGCGCCGGTCGGCGTCCGCATGAACACCGAGTCTCGGAACTGGGCACGCAGACCCACCGACGCTTACTCCGCGGCCTGGAGCGCTTCTTCGCGTTCGATGATCTGGCGGTGATCCCGCCTGGCGTGACCCGCCAGATGGAACTTGTCCACGAAGTCTTTGCCGCAATGCATGCACTGCCACTCGATCGGCTGCAGCTCGGCGAAGCCGTCCTCGACAACCAGGTGCCACCGCGGCACCTTCTTGCAGTCGAAGCGCACGTTGCCGCCGCACGGGAACTTGCCGGTCAGGAACTGCTCCAGGACGTCGGTCTCGTACGCGCTCAGACAGATGACCACCTCACCCGCCGCGATCGCGGCCTTGATGGCCTCCCAGTCCGACTCGCGCCGCTGACCGACGTTGTTGACGATCTGCACCGCGCCGAACTGGCGCATCGCCGAGCGTCCCGGAATCAGGATCTCCCGCCGCGACTGGCCATTCGTACTATAAATTGACAAGATTGGCACGGCAGAAGTCCCTATCCGAACGCTTCTGGGCCAAGGTCGAGAAGACCGATGGCTGTTGGCTTTGGACCGGTGCCACCGTGGGCGACACCATTCGCTATGGGAATATCTCGCGCGGCCGAAGAGGCGAGGGCTACGTCCGCGCCCACAAGCTTTCGTGGGAGCTTCACTTTGGCCCGATAGCGCCGGGCTTGGCGGTCCTTCACCATTGCGACATTGGACTTTGCGTCCGACCGGACCATCTCTTCCTTGGCACACAGTTCGAAAATGTCCAAGACATGATCGCCAAAGGTCGCGACCGGCGATGGCAACCCAAAGGCACGGCCAACGGAAGCGCGCGTCTTACGGACGACGAGATACGAGCAATTCGGCAGCACTTTCACGACGGGCTTTTGCAGCGCGACATAGCCGCCATTTACGGGCTCAGTGAGGGTTACATCAGCTCCATCGTGCGCGGGCGAAACTGGACGCATATCGAAGGCGCGGCGCCGATCGTTGTCTCCACACATTGCGGGCGAGGCCACCTCTTGGATGACGCGAACACCCGACTCTCGCGAGGGCGACGGGTCTGCCGTGCATGCGAACGAGAGAAGTCGCGTCGGCTCTATCACCAGCGGCGCGGCTGAGTAGACGCTGAGGAGCGGCATTACTTGCGCTTGCCCCCACCGATCTTCTTGCCGGCGCTGTTGATCCCTGGACGGTTGTTGCCCTTCGGGTCGCGCTGGCCACCCTTGACCGTCGTGCCCCTGCCGCGACCCCCGCCGACGCCTGGCACGATGGGTCCTGGTGTAGGCGGCCCAGCTGCCGGTGGAGCTGGTCGCGGGGCAGGCCTGCGACGCGGACGCGGAGGACGCACGCCAGGCGGCATGGGCAGCGGCGCTGGCGCTGGCGGCGGAGCCGCGCCGGCTGGCGGCGTGATCTGTGGCATAGCGCCGGCACCCATCGGCGCGGGTGGCATGCCCTGACCCTTGCCGACGCGGCGATTCCCACCTCCCTTGCCGGTGTCGGTGGGGAGCCCGCGGCGACGGTCAATCGCGTTGTCGCGCGGCGAGCCTTCTTTGATACCGCGCTTCTTGTCCCAGGCGGCGTCTGACGCTTCGGTCCACTTCTTAGCCATGCTTGAAGATCGCCTCGTAATTGTTTCGGTAGGCTTCGCTCGGTGCGGAGACGTAGCGCTCGGTGCGCACGTCGAGCGGGATCTTGCCCAGCGTCTTGAGGCCAGCCGCCTCGTTGTGCGCCAGACCGCGCCTGGTGGTCACCGACCAGTTGGCGCCACACCCGTCGTTGGCCGAGCCCTTGCCGGCCCCGCCGCACACGTACGTTGCCCAGTCTTGCTGGTCGGTCGCCGGCGCGCCGTGCACGTTGAACGGCTCGTTCTCGGTGCCGCAATGTGAACACGTGTCGTAGGCGTAGCCCCTGTCCCCGATCGGTGCGCTCACGCCTCGACCTGGTCCAGGAGCTTCACCCGCTCGCGTAATTCGTCGAGGTAGCCATCCAGCGCGGTCGGGCCGCTATGCGGGCAGTGGGCGTACTTGTCGTTGGCGAAGTCGAGCGTCACCTGGGCATCGGCTGTGATGGCCATGATCTCCTCGACGACACACTGGCAGCAGCACGTGTGGCGGCTGCACTCGTCGTCTTCACAACAGCGATCACAGTCGCAGCACTCCGGGCAGCAGGGCTCGGCGTCCAGGTCGCTCGGATCGTGGCGGTGCGTCACTATCGCTTGTTCCATCGCGCGGGCTAACCCCCTGGTCGAAACACGCAGGTCGTCGGCGACCTGCTCGAGCATCGGTTTCCAGTAGTGCTCGGCGACGATCTTCCAGTCGTACTGGCGCGCCCAGCTGACGATCAGCTCCTGGTCGACATCAGTCGGCGGATGATCGTGCACGGCGTGCAGCGCATGCGCCAGGGCGGTGATGTCCTGCACCGCGACCCAGCTCATCATCGTCGTGAGCTGTTTCTGGAGTGGCGCGACGAGCGTGCCGTAGCCAGGCGCGACCAGCTCCGTCATGCTCGTCGCATCCACCGCGACCACAGGCGTCCCGCACGCCTGTGCTTCGATGATCGGCAACCCGAAGCCTTCGTGGGTCGAGGCCTGCAGCAGGACGTCGAAGGCGTTGTACATGACCGCCATGCCCTGCGCTGGCATGCCGATCGTCTGCAGGTACTGGTCGGAGAATTTGACGTACGGACCGATGCCCAGCGTTTCCGCCAGCACCATCAGGTGCGGCCCGCCATAGTCCGTAGTGACCAGCGAATGCACGAACAGACGCGCCTGCGGCACCCGCTCGCGCAGCATCTTGAAGGCCTGGAACGCCTCCGGGAAACCCTTGCGGGGCGGCCAACCTTTGTTGGCGCCGACCATGCCGACCACGAAATCGCTCGCCTCGAAGCCGAGCACCTCTTTGGCTTGCGCCCGCCCACCAGGCGGGAACGGGCGGTAGATGTCCGTGTCGACGCCGTGCGGGATGTAGCTACACGGCAGGCCGGTCTGTTGCACCAGCCGCTCGCCGAACTTGCTGTAGGGCAGCACACGCTTCATGTGCGGCAGTCTGGCGAGCACCAGGTCAGGGATCGGCTCCTGGTCGATCGGCGTCCAGGCCAGCCAGTTGAGCGGACGGTAGACCTCCGGGTTGCACACCCAGGCGTCCATCAGCGTAATGACGCAGTCCGCATCCCAGTCCCTGGCGTGTGCGGCGACCACGTCGTTGCCGTAGCGCTCGACGTGGCGCGGATAGTGAGTCAGCACTGGCCCATCCTGCCCGCCGAGCGGCAGATCCACCTTGCCTCCTTCGAGACCGTAGAAGGCGAAGATCGCGATCTCGTGACCCTGCTCGACCAGGTGAGGCAGCAAGCCGCGAACCTGAACCCCGTAGCCCTGATGGGACCAACCGGAGTTGCTGACCCACAGTATCCGCACGTCTAGGCCAGCCTGAACCACAGCGCCGCGGAGGCGTCCCAGACCAGCAGCCGACCCGTGAGCCCGGCAATCGCCGTGGCGCCGTCAGCGATGAAGCTGGTGCCCGCCGCGGCCGGCGTGATGGTGTTGGCCGCGATCGCCTCGTTGACCAGGGCGATGATCTGGCCGTTGAACAGCCCTTGCCCCAGGATCACGCCCGTGACCGCAGCCGCGGGGTTGAGCCGCACCATGCCGATCGGCACGCCCGAGTTGTTGCTGGGAATGATGCCGCCGGTGGCGATCGGGATAGAGACGCCTGCGCCCGCGAGGCTGATCTTGTCTGCCCCGTGCAGGCTGTCGTACATGATCATCAGTAGGTGCCTCCGCACTCGAGGCGCCACAGCCAGCGCTCGGTAGTACGTCCCCAGCCTGAGATCAAGTACCACCCATGATTTACAAATCTCCCTAACACGTCAAACGGACCAGTCACGGTGGCTACACCGTATGGGCCAGTTTCTGAGCTAGCAGCTTTGGTAATTGATTGCGGACCAAATATCGCTAACGGATACACATTCGCGCAGCCGCCCGTGTTCCACGCGGTCTTGACCGCCGTGCCCGAAGCGTGTGCGTAGCGCAGACCACCCGCGTTATTGGGGCCTGGATCGTAGGCCGTCACCGTGAGACCCGTACCACCCGCGCCCGCGGTGCCGACCGCGAGGACCTGCACCAGCTCGTTGGTATCGGACCAGACGTTGCCTGGCTCGGTCGCGTCCTGGATCACGATCCAGTCGCCGACGTTGATGTTGGTGACCGCCGTGACCTTGAGCGTGGTCGCCGCCGTGGTGCCGTCGCCGACCGCTGCCGCCGCGGCGAGCGTGGTGCTGGCCGCATTCGTCGGTGGCGCGCCGGCGCCCCAGAACGCCTTCCAGTTGCTGAGCACCACGAAGCGAATGCCCTGCCAGAAGCCGATCTCGCCGTTGAACAGCAGATCCGCCTTCTGGTAGACACCCAGGTTCTGCAGCACGCTGTCTTGCAAGAGGTCGTAGTGCATGTTGGGATGCATGACCGAGCCAAAGAAGCCGTCCTCGAAGCTGGGCGTCTTCGAGCCACGCGCGAGCGTTGCCAGGCGCAGCATGAGCGGCCCGGTGAGCTTGTTGGTGGACGTCAGCGCGGCGCGGTTCGCGGCGTTACCCGCCAGCACCACGCGCGTGCCCTGACCAAAGACCGGGCGCAGGATGAGGTCAATCGACTCGGCCTGGTTGTTGCCGACCGCTTGCGCGGCCTGCTCGTACACGTCCGGGTAGGCCGTGGCTTTGACGAACCTGGTCACCTGGACCGCATTTCCGAATTCAAACAGCGGGATAACCACCTCGCTGGCGGTCATCGGCACCGGCTGTACGTCGGACAGCTCCGAGAGCGCCGTGGTGGCCGGCTGCATATTCTCGAGGATCGGGAAGTTGACTGACTGGCCGCGCTGACCGCCCATCACCTCACGCAGGTCGGTGAACTGGTCGAGACCAATCATCGACTGCGCCGCGAGCAGATAGTCGGCGTCGTAGAGCGGTTTAACTTCGGCGCTGAGCGCAGACGTGCCGGTTGCTGGCACTGGAAGGACCTCCGGTGGTTACTGCCGTCGTTGCTGGGTTTTCGGTTGTTTCCGGGGCGGCGCGCTCGCGCTGGGCTTGCGTCGTTTGGGACGGAGCACCAGCGGTCGCACCTGAGCGGCGAGGGCAGCGGTTCCGGTGGCAGGCACTGCTTTCAGCTCTCAGCCAGGACGGAACGTGTTGGGACTCCCCAACAGCCCTTCTCCAGTCCGCATGCTCGGTGTGCGCGCAGCCAGGCTGTCGCGAACGGCCTGGAGCTGCGCTCTCGTGCGCGCCGGGGCGTTCTTGTTGCCCTTGTGCCACACGATGTTGTCCAGGTCAGCTTCAGTCGCTTGTGGATGGGCCGCGGCCGGACGGCCGCCGTCCCGGTGAGGGATGACGTAGCCCTGCTGTCGGCCCAGTTCCCCCATTGCGTCGTTCACGTTCAGGGTTCCTCCGGTCGATTGCTGCTGACGCGCGGCCAGCACGCGCTGACCGCTCTGGACGAGCGCTTGCGGAGAAGTGAAATCCAGGCCTTGTTCATCGCCCCGAAGACCAAGACCTTGCACGATGGCACGCGCCCCGATCTGTTGGGCCTGGCGTACCGCCGCTTGTGGATCCGCCGCCGGTGGCGGCGCTGGTGCTGGCTGCGGTGGGGCTTGCGGTCGCGGCTGGTTCATGATCGACGTCGCCGCCACACGCTGGGCGGTGCGTTCGGCGACGCTGCGTGTAAACGCCGCCTGGTCGATCTCGCCATTCGCGAGCTGCGAGCCCAACTTGTCGTAGAACTGCTCGTCGTTCTGCTGGTTTTGAGAGCTGACGATGTTCCCGAGCACGTTGGTCACCGTGCCGAGCTGGTTGGACAGGTGCGTCAGTCGATCATTCGACGATTGGGCCAATCGGTAGGCAGCAATCGCGGTCTGGTCGATCTGGGGCCGTGAAGTGGTCGGATTCGGCGAAGACTGCTGACCAGGTGCTCCGTTCGATCCAACGTTCTGTGGCGCTTGGGGTTGCATGTCTGTTTACTCGACGTCCCTGCCTGAAAATGGGGTAGCGAGGCTTAGCGCGGCATCTTGTGGCCAGGCGCGCCCGTGTACGGCAGTCCGGGCTTCGACGCGCGATTGGCGTTGATGACCGGATTGGGCGGCTGGGGCATCTGCACCTGGTTGCCGGTTTGCGAGGTGACTTTCGTCTCTGACACTGGAGGCCTCCTGTGTGATCGAGATAGCTACACGCTAGAAGGCCATTCGCCGGCACACCAAACGAGACGGTCCCTACGTTGCCCCGTCCTGGGTCACCTCAGGAATGAATGAGCCCGAAATGTGCAGGATCACGGCGATGGCCAGCGTCACTTCGTGCAATCCGATGATGATGGCGTCCGCGTGTTCGATGCTGAGCAGCACAATGCCACCGATCGCCAGACTGCCGATGGCAAACAGCAGCGCCAGGACGTCGAGCAGAAGTCGCGCGCTCAGAACCATCCGCCCGCTAGCTCATGCTCCGCCGATGTACTTGCCGCCGGTCGTGTAGTTCCTGCGCCTGGTGGCGCTGTACTTCTCGGGGTCGAGCTGCTGGCTGGTCAGCGTTTGGGCGCGACGGTTTGCGGCTTTTTTGGCGTAGACACCCTGCGTGTTGAGGATGGTTTGCGCTGGCGCACTCTGGATGTCGCTCTTGCTGGCATTGAGGACCATGCCTCACTTCTCGCACATCTCGAGCGCTGATTCAAACGAGACGGGATGACTGGCCCCAGCCAGTCAAGCAGCTCGTCCGCGTCGTGCGGGCGCAGCACCAGACCGGCGTGCACGTACTTGACCTTACTGAGCGCGTCGCGCCACACCACCTGGTCAGGGTCGAGGTCGCCGCGCTCGGTCTTCAGCTCGATGATCCACAGGTCCTCGCCCTTCACAAGCACCACGTCCGGGAAGCCCGCTGGAGAGCGGACCGAACTCCACGTGAAGTACGCCAGCGCGCCGCATTGGTAGGCCAGCTCAAGGACCTGCTCGCGCCACTCCTTTTCCGGAATCGCCGCGAGA